>Ga0335078_10000430_pt1 | contig 65316 bp, 56 predicted proteins | sample Lox_Sample_32_FD_206711 | JGI IMG/M metagenome (GOLD analysis project Ga0335078, IMG submission 206711) | Soil microbial communities from Loxahatchee National Wildlife Refuge, Florida, United States - Lox_Sample_3.2 | ecosystem: Environmental > Terrestrial > Soil > Wetlands | place: USA...
CCACCGCCGGGCGAGTTCCAGTCGGCGCCGGTGCCTTCGATGGTAAAGCGGTGGCGCTCGGCGGCTTGCCAATCGATGCGGCCAAAACCGGCCCACTGCGCCGCGGTGCGCGGCGCGGGACCAAGCAGGCTGGCCAGCGTCTCCAGCATCTGAGAATAGGCCGTCAGTCCTTCGACCACCGGATTGGGGCAGATCTTCCCCGGGTACTTAGGGTCCGTTAATCCCAGCCGTGCGCACAATACCTCCATCTGCGCATCCGAGGGTTGGGCGAAAAAGCCGGTTGTTGTTGGGGCGCATGGCGGAGTTCCGCAATCGGTTGGCGCCTGTAGGTAAGGATGTTTCACCATCGCCAGTCCCGGATCGTTGCGATGATAGCTATCCAGAGCGGCAAACCAGAAGAGCTTGTCGCGGCGAATGCGGCTGCCCATACCCAGCCCCCAGACCGTCTCGTGATCGGGCGGCGTGTACGACTGCGGTGGTCCGGTCGGGCCATTATCGAAGACCGGGACGGTGGGCAGCATGCCGATGTTGCCCGCTGGCGCAGTCTCGGTGACCCACTGCGTGAAAGGATTCCGCGCGCCCCACGTATTCTGCCGGTCGAAGAGGAACCCCTGGCCGTGCAGCGTATCGCCGCCGCGCTCGGTCTGGATGCCGGTGCGCCCGCCGGCAGAGCGCACACCCTCCGCCTCCACATTGCCCGCTACCGCCGCCACCTCGTGGATCGCCGCCTCGCTCACGCCAAAGCCGCGCCCACCGATCCCCCACCCGCTCATCGACTCGCTCATCGCACTCTGCTGGTTCGCGCCCTCGTTTGCCGGATCGAGTGACGCCCTCGCACCCGATCCCGCCGCCACGCCAAACTTAAGCGAAGTGCCGGCTCCGTCGATCGTGATCTCCGCCGGCTCCTGCGATCCGCGGTACGACGCCTGCGTCGCATCCGTGCTCGCGCTTGCTGCGGGCGTATCGAGCAGAAACTCCTGCCAGCGGCGCCCGCCTGCAGGCAGCGATTCGACTTGCGTCGCGGTCAATGTGGTTGCCATGGCCTCCGTGGCCGGCTCGGCCTTTTGCAAGGCGGCTTCAACTGGCGAGAAGGCAGTCTGCCCAAGCAGCAGAGCTGCCTTGATGCCGCTCGCAACCGCGGCATTGGCGGGAAGGGCCGGCGCCATGCTGCGCGTGAGCGGGAGCGTGCGCGGCAGTGTGACCGCAAGCGCGAGTTCCGCAGGAATGGACTGCGTTTCCAGCGCGCCCCGCAGCTTCGGCGAAGGCAGCGCGGTCAGCGCAGTCCGCACTTCTGTAGCAGGTGCTGCCGGTTGCGGCTTGACCGGCCGGGGCAAAATAGGCTGATTAGGCGGTCGAACGGTCTCGGCCGTACGCGGAGTTGCGGATAGTATCCGCATCGGCTCGGTGGCAAGCGACATAGCCACCTCCGGGTTCGATGTGCTGAGTGCCGCGTGGGAAACGGTTGGAAGCGGCAACCCTGCCTCCGGCATGGATGCCCCGGATGCCGCAAGAGCCGGCAACGTCTGCAGTGTCGCAAAGCGCGGTGGTGCTGTAATCTGGCTTGGCGCTGTTGCCTCAACTAAGATCGGCGCGGCAGGCGCAAAGTGCATGGCGGCTTGCACTCGCGCCTCCATGCCGCCGGTCACTAGAATCCCCTCAAGGTGTCCGTGGCCCAGCCGCGGCTGATCGGCCTCCAGCGTGTACTCGCCCGCGTCGAGCTGGGCAAAACGGAAGGCTCCGTTCTTGGCCGTTACCGCGTGCACCTCGGCGCCGGTGGCCTGATTGTGCAGGATCACAGATACGCCGGACAGCGGGGCTGAACGCAGATCGGTGAGCCGCCCGGCAAGCGACCCAGTAGGAGAAGACTGAATCTCAACACTACGTAAGGGAGCGGAGTCGTCCGGCGCGGTCTGCGCACACACCATCCGATGAGCGCCAAGGCAAAGCGCCCCAACCGCGAACCACGTTCTCCAGTTCCGCCTCACCTCGGCCATTGCCAACTCTGCCGCGGCAGATTCCGGGGTCCCACGGACAGGTCCTCGTCCGTGGGGTGGAGATCCTGGGAGAAAGCAGCAAGCACTCCGCCGATCCGCTCTCGCGGCGGATCCGGCAAGGGAGGCGCGGAATCACACTTTTCGCGGTCCCGCGTGGGTCTAAAAGAAGATTGATAGCGATTCTATGCCTTGCAAGCGCCGTTGAAAAGTAATCTGGATCACATCGGGATCTTTTTTTGCGGTCTCCTGATTGGCGATTACTCGCCTGGGTCATTCTCGATGATGACGACACGCCCAGAACCCTTTTCGATAGATGAGCGAATGACTGGCTTCCTTCGTCCCTAGTCACAACGCAACAAACGTTATTGAGGATGATCGGCGAAGCGAGATGACAGATTCTGCCGCTCCGAAGGTTCACTCCAATCCGGTGCGCCGGTTGTTGGGCTTGGTTGGGCTCATGGTCACCATGTACTTGGGTTTGCGCACTCTGCGTTTCTCGAACAACTGGTACAATCTCGCCTTCTATTTTCTGTTTCTCTTGCTGCCTTTTGTAGCGTTGCGACTTGCACTGCGTCTGCGCCGTCGAGCTAAGATCTTGGCTGTCGTGGTGCTCGCGCCCCTGCTGGCGTTCTCGTCAATAGGGCTTCTCGCGTTTGTGGCTTGCGATATTCCCGCAGAGGCAGGACATCGCGAACTTAGCCGGGAATTGAGCACGGTCCGGCAGGGACGCTATTCACTCCATCTTGTGCGGGAACAAACCGCGGCAGGCGCGGTAGGGCCGCACGGCGTGGGTCTGGAACAACGCATGACAATTCTTCCGGGACTATATACCGTGAAGTATCTTGACTATTTCGAAGGGGCCAGTGAGGGCAGTCTCTCGGTTCCGGAACCCAGCAGAATTGAGTTGTATATTCCCAACGCCGGCTATAGTTATAAACACGAAGTTCACCGAGTGTATTTGCTGAAGCCCTGGGTCTATTTCTGATCATCGATCCGATACACTGAAAAGACGGGCACACGCATCCGCGTTCGTCTGAGGGGATTGTCGATCCCTGACACCTGAAACCTGAACCCTAACACACGTGTTCATCGATGAAGCCAAAATTCGCGTCAAAGCCGGCGACGGCGGCAACGGCTGCATGGCCTTCCGTCGCGAGAAGTTTGTCCCCCGCGGCGGTCCTTCGGGCGGCGACGGGGGGCGCGGCGGCGACGTCTTTATGGAGTCCACCCAGCGCCACAACACGCTCATTCATTTTCGCTTCAATCCCGAGCATAAGGCGCAACGCGGCGAGCACGGCATGGGCTCGAACTGCACCGGCCAGGACGGCCGCTCCATCACCCTCCAGGTTCCGGTCGGCACCGCCCTCTACGATGCCGAAACCGGCGAGCTTGTCCACGACTTCCGCGAGCCCGACGAGCGCATCGTCGTCGCCCGCGGCGGGCGCGGCGGCCGTGGCAACCAGCACTTCGCCACCAGCACGCATCAGGCGCCGCGCGAGCACGAGCTGGGAAGGCCCGGCGAGGAGCGCGCATATCGGCTCGAACTCAAGCTGCTGGCCGATGTTGGCCTCGTGGGCTATCCCAACGCCGGCAAGTCCACGCTCATCTCCCGCATCTCCGCGGCGCGCCCCAAGATCGCCGACTATCCCTTCACCACCCTCGAGCCCAATCTCGGCGTAGTCACCGTGGGCGAAGAGCCCGAGCAACAATCGTTCGTCGTCGCCGATGTGCCCGGACTCATCGAAGGCGCGCACCTCGGTGCGGGTCTCGGCACCCAGTTTCTCCGCCACATTGAGCGCACCCGCGTGCTGGCTCATCTCGTCGATGTGTCTGACGCTTCGGGCCGCCCCGATCCCGTCGAGGATTTTCGCGTGATCGCGAACGAGCTCGCGAACTTCACCGACGGCAGCGAGCATCCGCTCGCCCCAAAACCCATAATCGTCGTCGCCACCAAGATCGACGCCGCCAATCCGCAAAAGCTCAAGAAGCTCGCCGCGTATGCCAAGCGCCGCAAGCTCGAGCTCCACGCCGTCTCCGCCGTCACGGGCGAAGGCATCGACGAGCTTAAATGGGCTTTGGCTCATCGCGTCCGCCCCGCATCTCAAGGCGAGTGATCTTAGGAGGGTGAACCGAAACGCAACTGCATCTACTCGCCTAACTGGCTGTTATGCAGAAGAAATCCAGAAGAACTTGGCCTCCCACCGAACGTTTTGCCGTCCGCATATTCTTCGCGACGCGATGTCTTTTGTCCACATTCCGAAGGGAACATATCAAGGCACAACGGAAGATTGGGCAAATTCCTCAACAATCGCAACACTAGCGGAGGTTCCAATGCGTGAGGCGCCCGCCGCGATCATGTCGAGCGCAGTCTTGAGATCGCGCACCCCACCTGACGCTTTGACTCCAATCTTCGGCCCAACTATCCGCCGCATCAGTCTGACGTCCTCAACGGTTGCTCCGGCCGTGCCAAAGCCCGTGGAGGTCTTGACGAAATCGACGCCCTCTTCGCATGCCACTCGGCAGGCGGCAATCTTCTCGTCGTCGCTGAGGTAGCATGTCTCGAGAATCACCTTGGAGATCACGCCCTCGTTCTTGCACACCGCAACCATGTTGCGGATCTCCTGCCGCACTGCATCCAGCCGGCCGGCCTGCAAGGCCCGAACGTTGATCACTGTATCGATTTCGGTGGCGCCGCGGGCGATGGCGTCGCGGGTCTCGAAGGCTTTGGTCTCGACCGTGTTCTGTCCCAGCGGAAATCCAATGGCGCTGCAAACACGAACCCCAGTTCCCTTCAGCAAAGAGACGCACTTCTCTATTTCCGCAGGATTCACTGCAACCGTGGCGAAGTGGTACTTCGCGGCTTCTTCGCAAAGCTTCTCAATGTCTTTGGGCGTGCCGAATGCCTTGAGAAACGTGTGATCGATCATTCCGGCTAACTCTGCCAAGGTTAAGGGCACGGATTCCTCCTCATCGGTCGTGTTGCACAGCTAGTACCGCAAGAGCACTTTCAGAGCCTGCCCGCTGCGCACGGCAGAGACGGCATCTTCTATTTCGCACATTGCAAACTGGTGGGTGACGAAATCCTGCGCTCGCAGTTTCTGTTCTCGAATCCAGCCGCAGAGCGGTTCCATCGCGGCACGCTCGCGGCTGCGCGTAGGCCACTGGTGGACATAAACATTGAAGTTGTATGGCGCCTTGTTCTTCTGAATTGTGATCGTGGGCTCGGCGATCACGCCGTAAATACAAATAGAGCCGCGCATCTTGATCAGCTCGACACCGGCAGTGGCAATTGACTCATTTCCAACCGCGTCGATCACGGCGTCAAGCGGTTTTCCCCGGCGGCGCTTCAGATTGGCCAACTCCTCGCGGCCGGGCGCAATAGCTTCGTCGGCGCCCATCGCCAACGCTTTCGCGCGTTTGTTTTCCAGGGGATCGACCACTGCGACGTATCCGAGTCCCAGGAGCCTCGCCATTTTGACGAAGCTCAAGCCGACGGGGCCGGCCCCAAAGATCGCGACATCATCGCCGGGATTCAGGCCGAAGTCGGCAAAGCCGGCGTACACTTCGCGCCAGGTGCACAACAGCACCGCCTCCTCCAGAGGGATGTCCGCCGGAACAGTGCGCTGAATCTCATAGACCTCGAACCATCCGTGCTCGGCGTCGGCCACACCGTCGGCAACCATGGAATCGTGGTCGTTGACGAGCGTGTATTCCGAGAAGCCTCCCCACCCGCTCGCATATCCCGGGTCGGAGAAGTCGAACACCAGCCCGCCGATAGCTCGATCTCCCACACGGAAGTTGCGAACCTTGTCTCCTACGGTTTCGATCATTCCCGCTGACTCATGACCCAAAACCAGCGGATACCGTTCAACTCCGGGGAAATGCCCGGCGATAAGTTTTCCGTCGGTGGCATTGCAGAGGCACGCGACCTCGGTTTTGACCAATGCCTGATACGGTCCAACTTCAGGCTTCGCCAAATCCACGATCTGTAACTTACCTGGTTCAATTACAGCAACAGCTTTCATTTCTGAGCCTCGCGATTTCTTCATAAACATCGATCAGGGAAAGGTAGGCGCGCTCGAACACCGGCATCAACTCGCCGTACATCTTCTGGTTTTCCGGATTGGGAGCCAGCGTTTCCTCGACGCGCACGAAGCGGCTGATCACATCGAAGTCGCGGAACAGTCCGGCGGCGACTCCGCCGATAACAGCCGCCCCCATCGACGTTGCCTCTTCCAGATAGTTAAGCGAGTGAATACGGCAGCCGAACACGTCTGCCAGCACTTGCCGCCAAAGCCGCGAGCGCGCGCCGCCGCCGATCGCTGTGACCGCATCAATCGGAACGTGAGCGCGGAAGATGTTGACAATGATTCCCAGATTCATCGAAATGCCCTCGAGCACGGCGCGCAACATATCTTCCCGCTTGCTGGCTAGATTCAAGCCGATGAAGGCTCCGCGCGCATTGGGATTCCACCAGGGAGTCCGTTCACCGAGCATGTAGGGCAAAAAAAGAACTCCGTTCGATCCCGCAGGCGCCTGCGCCGCCGCGCGGTCGATCAGGTCATAGGGGCTGACGCCCGAGCGCGCAGCCTCCTCAACCTCTGAATGACAGAGGGTCTCTTTAAGCCAGCGATGACTCGACCCGGCAGTTTGCATGGTGCCGCTCGGATGCAGATAGCCGGGAACGCAGTGGGCCCAGTTCATGGTTCGCATTTGCGAATCCACAATGGGCTCTCTGACGGTGAGCGCAATCCAGGAGGAAGACCCGAGATAGTTGTACGCTGTGCCGGGCCGAATGCAGCCAACCCCCACTCCGGCGCAACTTCCATCGCCGCCCCCCACCGCGACCGGAGTTCCTTCTTTCAATCCAGTTTCGGCGGCGGCCTGCGCGGTAATGGTTCCCAATATCGCAGTCGACTCCAACGGCTCGGGGAACATTTGGCCGTCCACGCCGGCAATCGCGATGATCGGCTCCGACCAACAGAAGCGGTTCAGGTCGAATGCGTTTGTGCCTGACGCATCGGAGAAGTCAGTGGCCATGCGGCCGGTGAGCCGGCAGTTCACATAGTCCTTCGCGCACAGCGTTTTGAAAGTGCGCGCGTAAGTGCTGGGCTCATTGTCGCGCAGCCACATCAGCTTCGCTAGTGTGTAGGACGCGCTCGCGCGATGGCCGGTGACGCGATAGAAATCGGCAAGCGCGATCCGATCGAGTATTTTCTGTGTCTGCTCCGTTGCGCGCTGGTCGCAATAGAGAATTGAAGGACGCAGCGCATTCCCTTCCCGGTCTACCGGCGTGCAGCCCATCATCTGGCCGCTGAGCGCAACCACCGCAATTTCACCGGCGGCTATGCGGGACTTCTGCAAGAGCTGCTGGGTGGACCCGCAGATCGCCGTCCACCAATCCTTCGGATTCTGCTCCGCCCAGTTCCCGTTGAAGAAGCGGGTTTCGTAGGACTCGGTGCAACTCGCGATCAGCTCGCCTTCCGCCGAATACAGAGTGGCTTTGTTGCCGCTCGTGCCCAGGTCGTGCGCTAGCAGGTATTGCCCCACGCTCTCCTCACTAGTATCCAAATAGATTCGCGCCCGTCCAACCAACCAGGCCCACAATAGCGCCTCCAATGGCGCCTCCCAGCACCGCTGCGGCAACGCGAGGCAGAGATTCGATCGCTGCGGAGAGCCGCTCGCCATGCTTGGATTCGAGGTAGCCGCAAAGCCAAAAACCCGCGCCAATCGCGCTTCCCATATCCACCCAAGGTGAGGCGCCGCGGAATCCCTGTTGTATCAGCCCGAACTGCTTGAGGCCTCCATCCGGATGTGGAATGCCTTCGGGATGAATGCCGAAACCGGGGAGCTTGTGGTTCATGACCCAAAAAGTTCCGATGATGATGCCGGCAGCTATCATTCCGCCGGCAGCGCCAAAATCCTTCACCAGCTTGCCCCAGCAAATGATGACCACGAATGTCACGCAGAAAGCGCCGAACATCGTAGTGATCGCGCTGACCGGAGAAATCCCGACCGCCGGAATGTAGTGCATCATCCACTCATACATGGGTGGGCTTCCTTTCCGGTTCCGTCACCTCGGAGATCTGAAAGGCCGGGAGATGTTTCTTCATTTTGGCGGCGGCGAGGCCGGCTAGGCCGCCGCCAATCAAGCAGCAGCACAGTACCGGCAAGCAACGCGCAAATTGGGCGTTGAACCGCACCATGGCCCAGACAATTCCAGCGGCAGCAACAGACCACCCCTGGTCCACCCAAATACGTCCCGGTTCATTCCAGAAGACGCCTAACCAGTGGTTCATGTACCAGCAAATGCTGATGACAATGGCCGCCGTCAGCCATCCGCCCATGATGCCGTAGCTCTTCCACATCTCGGGCCAGATGCCAAAACAGAGCGCTCCGCATATCGCTCCACCGATCGCAGTTGACGGCAGTCTCATCGATCCTCTCCCACAGCTATTGCAAGTCCACAACGGACAAAGTTGCCGGCGACTCGTGCTTCGAACTGACCTTGTCCGGTCCGAAAACTGCATCGAAGTTCGAGACAACCAGTTTTCCACGCCACACGATAGGTTCGCCGGGCTCGTTCAGATCGCCGTTGTGTCCCGCCGTATCGCCGTTCTGCGCCACCACGGAGATCACCCCTGCCGGCGTCACTTTTGCAATGGCATTGTTAGAGAAATCGGCGACGTACAGGTTGTCATTCTTATCGGTGAACATTCCGTCTGTGGTCCTCATCTTCGCTTTCATCGCCTTGGCAAGGAAGCCGGGCGACTGAGGGTCCAGCGAACGGTCGAAATCGGTTCTTGCGAAGATTCTGTTTTCCGACACTCCGCCTTTGCCGTCGAAAGTGATCTTGTTGATTGTGCCGTCCCCGAAGTTCCCAACATAAAGATTGCCTTTGCTGTCGAAAGCTATGCCGTCTAGTCCGTACTGCACAAATCGGTTCTCGGTAACGAAGGTCGTGAGAAGGTTGGGGTCGGCAAGGGTGTCGTCAACCTGAATATCGTGCCCGTCTGCGGGAAATCGATAAACAGCGCTGATGAGCAATCCGTCGGGACGCTTTACCTTCGGCAGCATGGAAACGGTGACATACACCATTCCATCGCGATAACGAATCCCATTGGGGTGGCTGATGCCCCGAGCCACCACGATCGTCTCCAGCAGTTTGTCGTTCTTGATCTTCAGGCGAAGTAGCCTGCCTTGATTTATTTCGCCATTCGGCCCGTTGCCGGTAGCCCAATTCTGGTTGTCTGCAACATAAAGATCGCCGTCCGGGCCGAACTCGATCCCCTGCGGACAGGCCCGGCCCGTCTCGGCCAGCACCGGACTGTCGAATACCTTATGCGGCTTGAGATCGGCGCCTACCTTCACGAACACCCCGGGAACCGCCGGCTTGTTGGTGTCTTTCGCGTAGCTTGCAAAGTTGGGACAGGCCAGCCACAGCGAGCCGTCGGGCGCGAGCGCCATGCTGTCTGGGGTCACGCATGTATCGGGCAATGTCGCAAGCAGTCTCGCGTGCCCTGCTTGCGCCCCTGCCTGCGCGTGTCCGAGAAAGGCTGCAATCGGCAACAGCAGCCAAATCGAATGACGCCATCTTGCTTTCTTCATCGAAGCCCATTCACCTTTCACATGTGGATGCAAGCTATAATCTTAGTCCAATTCCCAACCGGAGACCTCGGATGCGGACTCTCTTTCTCGCCATCACGATTGTCGCCGCGGTGTTTACGGGCACACCGCATCGTTTTGTTTGCACGGACTACACGCAAGGCAAGGTTTTTGTCGTCGACCGCCAAGGCAAAGTGGAATGGTCCTACGACGCCGAACATTCCAACGACGTGTGGGCCCTGCCCAACGGGAACCTGTTGTTCACCACGGGGCATGGAGTGAAGGAAGTCACGCGCGACAAGCAGGTCGTGTTCTCTTACTCCTCGGCCAGCGAGATCTATGCGTGCCAGCGGCTGAAGAATGGCAACACGTTCATCGCAGAGTGCAATGCCGGCCGTCTGCTGGAAGTCGATCCTGCCGGCAAGATCGTGAAGGAGGTTCGCCTTCTCCCTGCCGGCCAAGACGGCGGACATGCCTACATGCGCAACGCGCGTCAACTGCCGAACGGCAATTATTTGGTTTGCCATTACGAGGCAGAAAATGTCACGGAGTACGATCCCCAGGGGAAGCCTGTGCGCGTGATACCGGCTCCCGGAGGCGCACACAGCGCCATACGCCTGCCCAATGGAAATACGTTGATTGCCTCTGCGGATTCTCACGGTGCAACGCCGCGCGTGTTCGAAGTGGATCCCAACGGCAAAACGGTCTGGGAGATAAAAGGAGACGAACTGCCCGGCATCAGCTTGAAATTCATGGCAGGGCTGCAACGATTGCCCAATGGAAACACCGTGGTCTCGAACTGGCTCGGTCACAATCATTTCGGCGAAGCGCCGCACATCATCGAGATCACACGCGACAAGAAGGTCGTTTGGACCTTTGCGGATTATGCGACCATGAAAACCGTCTCCAGTGTTCAGTTGCTCGATCCTGGCATGGGCGATCTGCACTAGCACACTCTTGCCGCTATCGGAACGCCTCTCTGACCTCGGTCCTGAAGCGGCCATCTCCGAAGCCGGGGTCGGTTCCCTGCATCCTGTTGGCTGCTCTTGCCAGGCTCGCGAGCTGCCGAAGACAAACCACTACTGTTTGCCATCGTGAAAAATCGTACTCCCAATATGCCCCGATCTTTGATCTCGATGAAAGTTAGAGAAAGTATAGTACGGCCGAGCTCGGCGTACCTCTTTTTGACCAGCTTGCTCAGGGCAAGCGCACCATGCCTTTTCCAGGCGAAAAAGCGCGCGACCGCGGCGTTACTGGCTGAAAGAAACCCATCGCAGGGGGCTTTGTAGCAAGGGCACGGCTTTAGCCGGGCCGTATGAGACAAAATTAGTAGGGGCTTCGGCCCTGCTGCTCTTGCTTTGCGGCATTCACTCGCCTTTGGGGCTTGAGTTCTGCTATCGTGCGTTTGCCCTGCAACTTGTTCTCGAAATTCGCACTGTCCGGCTTGGAGCCCTCGCGGCCGTCGATCTTACACGGGCAAACTGAATCGGGTAAACTGAACCAAGTAAGTTGAATTCGTGCCGAGCCCGTCCTCGCTTAGCAAACCTGCCCGGCGAAAGTGGAGATCTTCCCCGCAATTCTCCAACCTTGATCGAGACATGTGAATTGAAGAGGCGGCGCATATGCCCAAGCCTTATATTCTCGCTCTGGACGACGACCCGCCGGTCCTGCGCGCCATAGAGCGCGACCTGAAATCGCAATTCGGCTCCGAATACCGCATTCTTGCCACCGACTCGCCCGACAGAGCCATCGACTTCGTTCGCCAGCTCACCACGCGTGGCGATCGCATCGCCCTCTTCGTCGTCGACCAGCGCATGCCCGGTATGAGCGGTACGGAGTTTCTGCGCGCCGTCCTCCCCATGCAGCCCGACGCCCGCCGGGTCCTGCTGACCGCCTACGCCGACTCGAGCGCCGCCATCGAGGCCATCAACAAGGTGCGCCTCAACCACTACCTCATGAAGCCGTGGGAGCCACCCGAGCAGAATCTCTATCCGGTGCTTGCCGACCTGCTGGGCGACTGGACAGCGGGAAACACGGCCAGCTTTGAGGGTATGTACATCGTTGGCGACCGGTGGAACCCAGGCACTCACCGGCTTAAGGACTTTCTCGCCAAAAGCCAGATTCCGTATCGGTGGATCGAGCCCGGCGCCGCCGCCGACCCCCGCGTCATAACTGCCCTTGGCCCTCAGGAGCGCGCCTTGCCCGTCGCCGTCTTCCCCGACGGCACAGTGCTCGAACAGCCCGAGATCGCCGACCTGGCCGTTCGCCTCGGTCTCAGCACCTCACCCACCCGCGACTTCTATGACGTCATCGTCATCGGCGGCGGTCCGGCCGGTCTGGCTTGCGCGCTCAACTGCAGCTCCGAGGGGCTGCGCACCGTCCTTGTGGAGCGCGAGGCCCCGGGTGGCCAGGCCGGTCTCAGCTCCCGCATTGAAAACTACCTTGGGTTCCCCTCGGGCCTTAGCGGCGCCGATCTCGCCCGGCGCGCCGTGGCCCAGGTGCGCCGGTTCGGAACCGAAATTCTCTCCCCTGCCCGCGCCGATAAGCTGGTCGCCGAAAGTGAATACCGCACGGTCACCCTGGAAAACGGCCGCGTGCTCACCGCTCACTGCGTGGTGATCGCCTCCGGTGTGCAGTGGCGCCGGCTCGAAGTTCCCGGGATGGACGGCCTCACCGGAGCCGGCGTTTACTACGGGGCGGCTGTCACCGAGGCGGCATTCTGCGAGGGCGAGGACGTCTTCATCGTCGGCGGAGCCAACTCGGCCGGGCAGGCTGCGGTCCATTTCTCCGATTACGCCAAGTCGGTCACCATGCTCGTTCGCGGCCCGGCCCTCTCGGCCGCCATGTCCCACTACCTGATCGAGCGCATCGAGCAGATTTCGAACATCCAGGTCATGCGCAACTCCGAGCTCTGCCGTGTCGAAGGCAACGGCCACCTGAACAAGATCTTCATTCGGCGCCACGACCTTGGCGTGGTCGAGGAACACGACGCCAACGCCCTCTTCGTTTTTATCGGCGCGCAGCCGCACACGCAATGGTTGGACGGAACCCTGGCCCGTGACGAAAAAGGCTTCGTGATTACCGGCGCCAACCTCCTAAAAGAGGGGAAAAAGCCCGCGGGCTGGAACCTCGCGCGCGATCCTTATCTGCTCGAAACCAGCATCCCCGGGGTGTTCGCTATCGGCGACGCACGGGAAGGCGCCGTGCGCCGGGTCGCCAATAGCGTCGGAGAGGGTTCGATTGTCATGTACTTCATCCATCAGCATCTCGCCAACAGGTGACCGCGTATGACCGAGCAGTGCAAATCCATTAACCCGGCAGAGCTCGCCGCCCTCGACCTCTTCAAGGACGATACGGCGGACGCACTCGAGTGGCTGGCCGAGCGCTTTGAAATCCGCTGCCTCGAGGCCGGCGAACAGTTTGTCAAGAGCGGCCAGCCGGCCCGCGAGCTCGTTGTCCTCCTCGAAGGCGAACTCCAGTTCCAGAGCGAAAACGACCGCTATGGCAGCGCCTTCGTCATGCTCCCGGGAATGGCCGGCGGGGTGCTGCCCTTCTCGCGGCTTAGCGTCTACCGCGGCACCGGCACTGCCGTCAGACCCTCGCGCGTGCTATGGCTCGACGCTTCCTATCTGCGCGAACTGGTGTATCGCGCCCCCTGTCTGGCTGAGAAGCTCGTCACCCGCATGATCGACCGGGTCCGCGATGCCGAGCAGCGCAGCGAACGCACCAACAAGATGCTCGCTCTGGGCAAGCTTTCCGCCGGCCTCGCCCACGAGCTGAACAATCCCGCCGCGGCGCTGGTGCGCTCTTCGGCCCGCCTGCGCGAGCTGCTGGCGCTGCGCCGCCGCCATGCCATCGCCATCAAGCACGAGACTGCGCCTCCCGAAGCGCAAGTCATCATGCTGGCTCTCAGCGAAACCGTCGCGGAAGCCGCTCGGAATCCGTTCCAACTCGACGACCTCGAACGCGCCGACCGGGCCGACGAGCTTGCCCAATGGCTGAATGCGCGCCATTTCCCTCCCGAGGTCGCCTCCGTACTTTCCGGGGCGGGCGTGGAGGCCGCGCAGCTTGCGCCCCTGCTGCCCCTGATGAGCCAGAACATGCTCTTTCACGTCCTGCACATCCTCGCCGCCGACGCCGAGGAAGGCAATCTCAGCCGCGAAATCGAGGAGGCCTCGCACCGCATCGCCGGCCTCATCAAGGCCGTGAAAGCCTACACCTACATGGATCGCGTGCCGACCGCCGACGTCGATGTGGAAGAAGGCATCGAAGTCACCCTGCGCATGTTCCAGCACCAACTCAAGCAGGGTATTCAAGTGGTGCGCAACTTCGATGGGAACCTGCCGCGCATTACGGCGAACGGCGGAGAACTCAATCAGATTTGGACCAACCTCATCGACAATGCTATCGATGCCATGTCCGATGCCCCCGTCAAGACCCTCGAAATCCGTACCTGCAAGGAAGCAACCGGCATCCTCGTCGAAATCGCCGACAGCGGTTCCGGCATTCCGCCCGAGGCTCACGGCCGCATCTTCGACGCCTTCTTCACCACCAAGCCCGTCGGCAAGGGAACCGGCCTCGGCCTCGACATCGTCTATCGCATCGTCCGCGGCCACCACGGAACCATCTCGTTCAAGTCCTCACCGGGACGGACCGTCTTCCAAGTACGCCTTCCCTTGAACGGGCCTACACCGCATAGCACGGCTCAGGTCGAAGGCGCCGCGTAAGCCGCGCGGCCTGCTGGGGTCGTAGAGATCTTTGATCGGCTGGTTCAGCTCGTCCTCGTTGCGAAGCGGTAACGTGATGACGAGTCGTAACGTCTGCGTGGAAGCAAGATTGCCGAGGAAGTGCGCGGTCGCGTCCTGCTCGGCCTGGCGCACATGATGTGTCATTTCAGTCGCATACTGGTGCTTTGAGGGAAGAACCCGCGCAGGCTACCCAAGCCAAGTTCTTCAGGACAAGGGCGGGAGTGAGATTCTGGTGCACATAGTTGCCGCTTAGCAGCCGCTTAAGTGCCGCTTAGCGACATGCACCACCGTGTGCAACATCAATGCAATCAATATGATAATCAAAGAAAGCCGGACAAAAAGCAAAAATGTGCTTCTTGGCTCCCCGGGCGGTCAAGAAGGTGGCTTCGACACTTTCATGCTCCAGGCGATTCCCGCCTGGTCCCTGCGACCCTGGTTTGATAGCACGAATTTCAAAATGGTAACATTAGTCCATTCCGATTCTCACCAATTCCGGCACCGCGCTTGACCGAAGACGCCGCGCCCTTCCGACAAAGGGCGCACTCCGCCATCTGTTCGATGACGCTCCCGCCAACCTGCGCGGCAAAGTCTTCGGCGTCTACGGGATTCTTTTCATATTCAGTGTGGCTGCCTGGCTGTGGGCCATCGCGGCGTTTCGCCATTATCCGTTGTTGCTGGGCACGGCGCTGCTCGCCTACAGCTTTGGCCTGCGCCATGCGGTCGATGCCGATCACATTGCTGCCATCGACAACGTCACGCGCAAGCTGATGCAGGAAGGCAAGCGCCCTGTCGCTGTCGGCTTCTGGTTTTCCTTGGGGCACTCCACCATCGTGGTGCTCGGCTCGGCGGCCATCGCTGCAACCGCTCTAGCCCTGCAGCATCGCATGGACGGAGCGCGTGCGGTGGGCGGCGTGATCGGGACGCTCGTTTCGGCTTTGTTCCTGTTCGGCATTGCCGCGGTCAACATCGTGGTGCTCGGCTCCATCTATCGCGCCTTTGTGCGCGTGCGCAATGGCGCCCCATACGCCGACGAGGACTTCGACATGTTGCTGGCCAGCCGCGGATTTCTTTCGCGCCTGTTCCGGCCCATGTTTGCCATCATCCGGCGCAGCTGGCACATGTATCCGCTCGGCTTGCTCTTCGGGCTCGGTTTCGACACGGCCACCGAGATCGGTCTGCTCGGTATCTCCGCTGCCGAAGCCTCGAAGGGCCTGCCGCTGTGGTCGATCATGGCCTTCCCGGCGCTGTTTGCCGCAGGCATGTCGCTCATCGACACCACCGACAACATTCTCATGCTGGGTGCCTACGGATGGGCATTCGTCAAGCCCGTGCGCAAGCTCTACTACAACATGACGATCACATTTGTCTCGGTGGTTGTGGCGCTTGTGGTAGGCGGCATTGAGGCGCTAGGCCTGCTTGCCGGACAGCTCCACTGGAGCGGAGCCTTTTGGGACCTGGTGTTGAAGCTCAACGGAAACTTCTGGGCGCTGGGCTACTTCATCATCGGGATCTTCGTTCTGAGCTGGATCCTTTCCATCGCTATCTACAAATGGCGCCGGCTCGACGAGTTGCAATTCGGCGGCGACTGAAGGTGTGTGCAGTGCGCCTGGCCGGCATCGCAGTGGCTCCTTCGTGCGGCCCTTCAAGCTGATAGCTGTGTTGCTACCAACGTCCCCAGGCGCGGGTCATGTAATCAGCGAGCGTCATGCCGATGAGCACAATAAACATGAAAAGGCCCGAGGCCACGGTGAGCTTGGTGAGCTTGGGGCTGTATTTGACGTGCATGAAGAAGAGCACCACCAGCAGCATCTTGGCGGTGGCGATGGCGAGCGCGACGACCGGATTCCAAAACAGAGTGAGGCCGGGGGCGATGTGCCACTCGCCAAGATCGATGTAGGAAGCGATAACAGTCAGCGCCGTGCCCACCAACAGCGCGAGGAGAATCACCACGTAAGTCAAGGGGCCTACGATGTGGTGTTGCGGTTCGCCTTGTCCGTGTTGTTCGTTCATGTGCCTTTACCCCGGATACCTGCTGATCAAATACAGCAGCGCGAAGAGATAGATCCAGATAATGTCGACAAAGTGCCAATACAGGCCGAAGTTCTCGACAAACGTCACATGCCCCGAGGTGTACGCGCCTGCCTTGGCGCGAAAGATCATGAAGATCAGAATGCCCACGCCGATGACCATGTGCAGCGCGTGCATTCCTGTCATGGCGAAGTAAAGAAAGAAATACTCCTCGGTCTTCTGCGCCATGTCGCCCTGCAGCGGCTTGTCGTCGGGGTACTGCTTGAAAACTTCGGGGTCCGATCGTGGATCGACGAACGACTGCACGCTGTAGTGCAACCCGGGAATGTGATGCTTCTCCCACTTTTCGTGCCACTCGATGTACTTGATGCCCAGGAAGGTGAGTCCGAACATGACCGTTAGGCACAGGTACACCAGCAGCGACTTCCTGCGCCGCGTCTCCGCCGACCAGACGCCCATGGCCATGGTGAAGCTCGAGCAGATGAGCACGGCGGTGTTTGCCGTTCCCCAGAAGATCTGCAATTGGTGCGAGCCGGCGACGAAGGCCGGGTAATACCAATTGCGCATGATCAGGTAGGCGGCAAAGAGGCCGCCGAAGAACATGACTTCGGTGAGCAGGAAGAGCCACATGGCGAAGTTTGTGGCGTCAAACTGCTGATCGACGCTCTCGAAGTGATGGCGCTGATAGGGCGGATGCTCGCCGTGATGGGACTCAGCATTCTCAGTCACAGCGCCGTTCGCGATTGCGGTGGTATCAGACACTCGCCACCTCTTTCTGCTGCTGGCGCTCGAGCCACTCGTAATCGTAGGCTTCGTGATCCATGATGGGAATCTCGGGGAAGTTTTCGGTCAGCGGCGGCGACTGCGTTTGCCATTCAAGTCCGGTGGCCTGCCAGGGATTGTCGCCCGCGACTGGTCCGTATTTTAGCGACCAGGTGAGGTAAAGAATAGGCAGCAAATAGCCCACGCCAAGAATGGTTGCGCCCGCGGTCGAAAACACATTCAGCGCCTGGAACTCCGGCGGGTAGGCGGCGTAACGCCGCGGCATGCCCAGCATGCCGAGAATGAATTGCGGGAAGAAGGTGAAGTTGAAGCCGATGAAGGTGATGAGCGCAGCAAGCTGGGAGAGCTTTTCGGGGTACATACGGCCGGTCCACTTGGGCCACCAGAAGTGAATGCCCGAGAGAAAGGCCATCAACATGCCGCCCACCATGACGAAATGGAAGTGGGCGACGATGAAGTAAGTCTCCGTCAAGTGAATGTCGGTGCCGGTCGAGCCCAGAAAGACGCCCGTCAGTCCGCCGATGGTGAACAGGCCCATGAAGCCGAAGGCGTAGAGCATCGGCGTCTCAAAGGTGACGGAGCCTTTGTAGAGCGTGAAAGCCCAGTTGTAGATTTTGATGGACGAGGGCACGGCGACCAGCATGGTGAGCAGCGAGAAGATCATGGCCGCGTAATTGGAGATGCCCATGATGAACATGTGGTGGGCCCAGACGAAGAAAGCGAAAACCGCGATGGCCACCGAGGAGAACGCCACCGCCGTGTAGCCGAAGACGCGCTTGCGGCTGAAGGTGGAGACGACTTCGGAGATCACAGCCATGCCGGGCAGGATCATGATGTAAACGGCGGGATGCGAGTAGAACCAGAACAAGTGCTGGAAGAGGAGGGGGTCGCCGCCGAAGGCCGGATCGAAAACGCCGATATGGAAGAGACGTTCAAGAACCACCAGCACCAGCGTGATGGCCAGCACCGGGGTGCCCAGCACCATGAGGATGCTGGCTGCGTAAGTGGACCAAACGAAGAGCGGGAGCCGGAACCAGGTCATGCCGGGGCAGCGCATTTTGTGGATGGTGACGATGAAGTTGAGGCCGGTGAGGATCGAGCTGAACCCGGCCACGAATACGCACAGACCGGCCGAGATGACGTGCGTGTTCAGATAATGCGTGGAGAGCGGCGTGGTGAAGGTCCAGCCTGTATCCACGCCGCCGGTGGCCATGGTGTAGAGCATCATGATGCCCGCGATGACATAGAGATACCAGCTCAATAAATTGATCTTTGGCAGCGCCAGATCCTTGGCCCCAACCATCATTGGGATGACGAAGTTGCCGATCGTGGCCGGCACCGACGGCACCAGAAAAAAGAACACCATGATGAGGCCGTGCATCGAAAACACCTTGTTATAGGTGTCCGCCGCCATCAGGGAAGTTTGCGGCGTCAACAACTCGAGTCGGATGAGTCCGGCCAGTGCGCCACCGACAAAGAAGAAGAATGTGATCGAGATCAGGTAGAGAGTGGCGATGCGCTTGTGGTCGCCGGTAAGGAGCCAACTGAGCAGGCCGTTTTCCTTGGTCAGGAAGTTCATCTTGGGGATCCTGGCCGTGGCCTGATCGGGAAGACTGACGATAGTGGCAGCGCTCATGGGTTGACCTCCTTCTGCGCCGCGGGCGCTTGAGGTGCGGCCGTCGGTTTGCCGCTCTCGATGTTCGGAGGCAGCTCGGTGGTGTTCAGAGTTTGCTGTACACGATAGTCGGAATCGAGATTCTTGATGTATTCGACCAGGGCAATCACGCCTTCCTCGCTAACCTGTCCCTGATAAGTGGGCATGATGGGCGCGTAGCCTTGCGTGATGTGCTGCGACGGGTTCAGAATCGCATCGCGAAGGTAGGCGTCGTCGGCAGTGACCGTCTGCCCGCTCGAAAGCGTCAGATGAGCGTCGTAGACGCTGGCCAGACTGGGACCACGTGCGTCGGGCCGCGTGTTGTGGCAGGCGTTGCAGCTCAGGCTGGCGAAGAGACGCTCGCCGTCCTGCGCCAGCGAGTTGCCGCTGGTCGAGCCGGCGAGCCACTTCTTATAGTCGTCGGGCGTCATCACGATAACATCGCCGATCATCTGCGAGTGGTTGGTGCCGCAATACTGCGTGCAAAACAGGTGATAGGTTCCGGTTTTGGTGGCCTCAAACCAGACGCTTGTATAGCGCCCCGGAATGGCTTCGCGCTTTACACGGAACGCAGGAATGGAGAAGCTGTGGAACACATCCTGCGAAATCAAAGTAATTTGAATGGGCCGGCCCATGGGAACGTGCAGCATGTTAATCTCGTGCTGGCCGCCGGGATGCTCGGCCTTCCACATCCACTGCTTGCCCACCACGTAAATGTTCATGGCGTTGGCCGGCGGCGTGTAAATGCGAAAGTAAAGCAACGCACCCCACACGAACATCACCAGGAAAAGCCCGAGCGGAATGATGGTCCACGTGGCCTCAAGCAGCGTGGATCCTTCGATCTGTACAGCCTGCGGATGCCGCTTCTTGCTGTACAGGATAGAAAAGCTCACAATCAGCAATATGACGATCGTCAACCCGATCAGGCTGACCAGCACCATGAAAAAGTAGAGCGCGTCCGATTGGGGCGCGATGGTCGACGCTTCTGGCGGGAATAGCGGGAAGTGCGCCAACCATTTCTGGAGAAATTGCCAAAGTACTGGGCTGATGTGGTCCATTCTCTTATCCGTTCACTTTCTTTGCCGTCCTGTGAGGCGAATTCACCCAATCGTGACGGTGCTTGAAGTCGCGGCGAAACATGATCAGCATGAAACCGCCCAATAGCACCAGCGTGAGGAAACCTCCCAACTGAATCACGCGCGCAATGATGAGATCGTGCGTGTTGGATGCGGGATTGTAGTGGTAACAGTAGGTGAGAATGTTGTCGACCGGCGAGCCGATGCGATTGGCGGAAGCCTCGTTGAGGCCCAGCAGCAGATCCTTGGGCGAGTACTCGACTCCCATGTAGTACTGAGCCAGCTTGCCCTCTGGCGTCACGATCTGAATCGAGCTGGCGTGCGCGTATTGCGTCAGATTGCTGCCCGGCACGTTGAGCTTCACGTAGCGGAAGCCAACTGCCTGCGTCAGCGTATCGATGTTCGCCTGCGTGCCGGTCATGAAATGCCAGCCTGCGGCGGTCTCCGGCCGCCCGTAGCGCTTCAGGTAAGTGCGCTTCTTGGCCGCGGCTAGGTCCGTGGTCTCGGTGGGATCGATGCTGACCACGACAATATTGAAGTCTTTGCCGGGAACGTAGCGCACCATTTGCAGCGCACTGGTAAGGCCGTTCAGTTCCTCCGAACAAAGCATGGGGCACTGGTAGTAGACCAGCGCGAGAATAGCGGGCTTTTTGCCGAAATAGCTCGCAAGCGGCACCTGCTTGCCCGCATCGTCGGTAAAGGTGAGATTGAGCGGCAACTGCGTGTTCAAATGCTGCTCGATGCCGACACCCTTAAGGATCGACGGCGGCTGGTCGCCGGTTTGGCCGGCCTGTTTGTCTCCGTAGCTTGAAACCTGTGCAGAAACGAGCGGCAAGGCGAGGCAAAGAACCATGGCAGCGCAAATCGCTGTCGCGTGTCGATTCCATCTCGCGTCTTGGTTTGCGTGATTCATAGTTCGCTCCTTTCTCGCGCCGTTACAACTGAACGTTGTGGAGTCAGTTGCTCCACTTTCGTTTCAAGCCCGTTGCCTTAACCGATTGGCCGAGCCGAATACTTACCTCAGGGGCGAATGCCCTTGATTTGCATTGCGACCTCATCGGCACAACTGAAGTCGTGCCCGGTTACAAGACTTCGCAGCTCGACCTCCGCGAAGAGGGTCCTTGTCCCCTAGTCCCTATTGCCTAGCCCCGTTGCCTAGTCCCTGCTTCTGCGTCTCCTGCGCCGCCTCTTCCTGCTCGTAGGCAGTTCTTGCAAAGCCATTGGTTAGCGGCGTGGTCACCGCTGGCGTGCTGTCGCCGGTCATCAGCGGCTGCGTCTGAACGGGCTGCACCACGGGCAATCCCCGTTGCGCAATCAGCTCCATGGCGCGTTCGATGGGAATCCGTACAGTTCCCTTCGATTCATCGATCCAGGTGTAGTTATCGAGCAGCAGGTCCTCGCGCGCGTGCAAGTCGGCGATATCCTGGTTGCCGTTGTCGATCTGGACTCTTGGCGTCGGGAAGCTCTGCGTGATCTCGGCCATCTTGTTTTGCAATTCTGGGCTCGATGGCATGTTGCCGAGCTGACGCACATTGACGGTTTGCGTCCATTTGCTGTTGGGCCCGTCTTCTTTGTTCATGTGCGCGTTGAAGACTTTGCCGATGCCGTAGCAAAGCACGCCGCAAACCGCAACAAAGATAGCCAGCGAGACGAGGAATACTGCGATGCCCGTAACGCTGGCGTCGCTGCGCTCAAAACCGGCCGAGGCATCGATCTTCTCCCGATCAGGGCCTTCGTGTTCGTTATGCCCCGTTGGATTATGCATTGGCATGTTCGGGCTCCAGAATCTCCGCGAGATGCGGGTCGTTCACCTGCACCAGAGGCCGCCTACTCAAACAGATGCAGAAATAGGCCAGCCAGAAGCAAAACAACGCGCCAGGTACGGCAATGTACTCGAGAATTCCCCAGCTGAAGTGGAGGTTGCGCGCGGCGTCGGGAAAGTTGGGCTCGATGAGCCAGAACAGGTCGAAGGCTCGCGCAAAAACCATCCACTGGCAGACGCGGAGCAGGCGTTTCTTGTTGCGTTTCAGGTCGCGCGAGAGCAGCATGGTGAACGGGATCACCCAGTGGAAGATGAAGTCGAGCGTGATGATCACGCCCCAGCTGCCGCGAATGCGATCGAGGTACCAGTTGATTTCGAGCGGCAGGTTGCCCGACCAGATGATGAGGAACTGACCGAAGTTCAGATAGATATTCAGCATGACGAAGGCAAAGGCGAGCTTGCCCAGATCGTGCTGCTCGGTTTGGCGCAGAATTGTCTTGAACGGTTCGGCCTTCGAAAGCGAAATCGCCACGATGATCGAAAAGGCCAGCACCAGGTAGCCTTGGGCAACGAGGAACACGAGTCCGTAGACCGTCGAGAACCAAGTCACATCCATCGACATGACCCAGTAGATGGCGCATGCCGTCATAGTAACTGCGTAAACCAAGATGCCGGGGCCGCTGATGTTCTCGAGTTTCTTGATCCAGTAGGGCGTGTTCTCGGGCTGATCGGCTTCGCGCTGAAGGGCCAGACCATTGAGCCGCCATGCATAGTAAGCCCAGATGGCGAAACAAAGGACGCTCACCCAAACGAAAGCCACAGGGTTCAGCATCGGCCGCTTGAAGTTGAGGCAGTGGGTTTGGATTTCGCTGATGAGGCCGTTCTTAAGCGCCGTTGCAGTGTCGCTCGCCGTGGTGTAATTGGCCCACAGGTAAAGCCGCTTCATGGACAGCGCGACCACGATCCAATAAGCGAAGACCAGCGGCAGAGTGCGGCTCAAAGCTTCGAGTGGGCGGCGCAGCAGCAGGCCCCACTTGCCGCCCGAGCAGTACTGCACCATCAGCAGCGCCAGCCCGCCGACGGCGAGTCCCCACGTCCACATGGTGCCGAGCGTCCAGGCGCGCAACAAGTGATCCCAGCCCAAACCATCCTTCGCCTGGCCCAAAAATCCGAGGATCACCGCGACTACGGCGAAGACCGCCCCGGTCACGAGCGCGCGCGTCTTCCAGCCGTCGACAAATGCCGGCGCGCCGAGGTCGGCGGGAAGCGCCTTGGCGTGAGAAGCGGGGTTGGTATCGTGAGCCATCCTTACCTCTTACCTCAGTGGTCAGTGATCAGTTGTCAGCTACCAATTTGTTTTTGTTCTTCGCACCCAAGATGCTTTGCCATTCTGCAGTCCCTTAGTCCCTCAGTCCTAGTCCCTCTCACTTTTGCTTTCCCGCCGGCGCGACCGTCTTCGGAATCGCAATCTTCGGGTCCGCCGGATATGCCGGCGCCATTCCCGGCGTGCCCTCGCTAGCGATAGGCTTGTAGGCCTGGACCGCGGTCGATGGCATTGGCCACGGCTGCGCGTACTCTGGATGCCCTTCGGCGGTTGCAATGTCCTTGAGGCTCCCGATCTGCACTCCCGCCGGCACGTCCTTGACCGTGGCTGCCTGGCTCAACTGTATAGCGCGGATGTATGCCGCGACCGCCCAACGATCCGCAGGAGTCAACTGCGACGAGTAGTCGGGCATGGCGCCGTAGCCGTGCGTCATCACGTAGAAGTAGTGCGAGATGGGCTGCGACAACCGCACCTGGTCGTTCAGGTTTCCGGCCGGCTTGAAGCCGCGCTGCACAATCTCGCCCAACCCGTTGCCCACGCGCGAATGGCAGGGCGTGCAATAGACATTGAATCGTTCCTGCCCGCGCTTGAGCACTTCTATCGTGACCGGGATCTCGGAAGGCATCTCGTCGAGTTCCTGCCGGTAACCGTTCGCGCCCTGCACCACGCCCGTGTAGAAGTAGCTGTCTTCGTGGAGCTGACCGCGCGCCACGGTGTTGAGAACCTGCGGGCGCGCGCCGCGTTGGTCGGCGAAAAAGTCCGAGCCCCGCTGCGGATCCATGCGGGGTTGGTCCTGCATATCCTGCCGGCACCCGGCGACGAACAATAACGCCGCTAGCCCCGCTAGAGCGGCAAAGCGTGTGATCGAAATGTGACGGAGAGAGCGCATTAGTAATCGACCTCCGTCAGGGAAGTCGGCTTGAACGCTTCGAGGTAGGCCTTGGTTTGGGCGCGATCGAACTTCGGATCGAGCGCCTCAAGGCAGAGAAAGAACTTGTCGGTGGTGGCGCCGTCGCGGAAATTGGGTGCATTGAACAGCGGATGATAGAGCGCCGGCAGTCCGCACAGCGCCAGCATCCCGAACCCCGCCGAAAGCCCCGCCCAAAGAATTGTCCACTCGTACGCAGGCACAATAAACGCCGGCCACGAGTACAGCGGCCGTCCCGCCACGTTAATCGGATACGCCAGCACCGAAATCCACACTTGCAGCAAAAACATTGCCGCGCCGCCCATCAGTCCGCCAATCAGCGTAACCAGCGGAACCTTGTTGCGATGGAAACCGATGGCCTCGGCCGCTTCTTCCACCGGATAGGGCGTGTAGCAGTCCATGCGCCGCCAGCCGTCCTGGTGCGCCTGCCGCGCAGCCCTCACCAGATCGCCCGGCGTTTCGAATTCGGCCAGCAGGCCGTAGGTTCCTTCGCGTGCAGGCATATCAGTCCCCCGCCTCCACCACCGCCTTGGGCTTGATCTTGGCCTGCGGCAGCAACATGCGGATTTCGTTCATGGGAATCATGGGCAGGAAGCGCACAAACAGCAGGAACGCAAACACAAAGAACCCGACCGTTCCGAAGAACGTCATGTAATCCCATTTCGTTGCGCGATAAGTTCCCCATGCCGAGGGCAGAAAGTCGCGCGTAAGACTCGTGACCACGATGACGAAGCGCTCGAACCACATGCCCGTGTTGACGATGATCGACATGACGAACATGAAAATCATGTTGGTGCGCCATTTGCGGACCCACAGCGTGGTCAACGGAATCGCCAGGTTGCAGGTGATCAGCACCCAGTACGACCACCCCATCGGCCCGAATGCGCGATTCCAGAAGGTGAATGCCTCCCAATGATCGGCCGAGTACCACGCCATGAATGCTTCCATGCCGTAGCCGTAGGCCACGATGAATCCCGTGACCAACATCACCTTGCCGCAGTTGTCGATGTGGCGCTCGGTCACCAGCGACTCCAGGTGATAGAACTTGCGCAGCGGAATGGCCAGCGAGAGCACCATGGCAAAGCCGGAATAGATCGCGCCGGCAACAAAGTAGGGCGGAAAAATCGTCGTGTGCCAGCCCGGCAGAACCGCTACCGCGAAATCGAAACTGATGACCGTGTGCACCGAAAGCACCAGCGGCGTGGCCAGTCCCGCGAGCAACAGCGACGCCGTTTCATACTGCATCCAGTGGCGTACAGAGCCGCGCCAGCCCAGCGAGATCAAGCCGTAGAAATATTGCGCCAGTTTCGATTGCGCCCGGTCGCGGAACGTGGCCAGGTCGGGCACCATGCCGACATACCAGAAAACCAGGGAGATCGTGAAGTAGGTGGAGACGGCGAAGACATCCCACATCAGCGGCGAACGGAACTGCGGCCACACCGTCATGGTGAAGGGCAGCGGAAACAGCCAGTAACTGAGCCAGGGCCGGCCTACGTGAATTAGCGGGAACAGGCCCGCGCAGCAGACCGCGAAGATCGTCATGGCCTCGGCAAAGCGGCTGATGGCGTTGCGCCACTGCTGTTTGAACAGCAGCAGAATTGCCGAGATCAGCGTGCCGGCATGGCCGATGCCGATCCACCACACAAAATTGATAATCGCAAAGCCCCACGCCACCGGCTGCGAAATGGCCCAGATGCCGACGCCCTTCAAGAACAGCCAGGTGAGCGCCACCAGCAACATCACCGTGCCGCCTCCGGCAATGGTGAAGATGCCAAACCAGCCCATGGGCGTGTGCGGCGTAAGCACGATGCGCACAATCTTTTCGGTGATCGACCGGAAAGATTGTCCCGGCGCGATCACGCGATATTCGCCGGTCGCGGGATCGACCCAATGGTCAGCGGGTTTTACTTCCTTGGTCGCCATCGGCTGCTCAGCCCTTAGCCGGATCGTGTTCCACCGGCGTCTCTTCGAGTTCCTGGTTCAGGTTTAGAACTTCGGCCACATACGTGGTGCGCGGACGCGTGTTGATGTCGGCAATGACCTGATAGCTGCGCTGCTGCGCGCGCAGCTTGGCCACCTTGCTGTCCTTGTCGTTCTTATTGCCGAAGACGATCGCGCTAGCCGGGCACGCCTGCTGGCAGGCGGTAACAATCTCGCCGTCGCGAATGTTGCGATTCTCCTTGTCGGCGCGGATCTTCGCTTCCTGGATGCGCTGCACGCAGTAGGTGCACTTCTCCATCACCCCGCGCGAGCGCACGCTCACGTCGGGATTGCGCATCAATTTCAAACTCTCCGTTTCATAGTCGGAGTAGAGCAGGAAGTTGAAGCGGCGCACCTTGTAGGGGCAATTGTTCGAGCAGTAGCGCGTGCCCACGCAACGGTTGTAGACCATCATGTTCAGGCCTTCCGGCGTGTGCAAGGTGGCGCCCACCGGGCAAACCTGCTCGCAGGGCGCATTCTCGCAGTGCTGGCAAGCCATCGGCTGGAAGTGGGCGCGCGGCGCCGAAAGGTCGCCCTCGAAATAGGTATCGATGCGCAGCCATTGCATGTTGCGGCCGATGCGCACTTGCTGCTTGCCTACCACGGCGATGTTGTTTTCGGCATAACAGCTCACGATGCAGGCGTTACAGCCCGTGCAACTGTTCATGTCGATCGACATGGCCCACGCGTTGGCCTCGTTGTACTCCCAGTTGGGGAAGAGCGAAGTATCGCGGCTCGGCGTCTCGTGCGTGTCGCCTTCGTGCGCAAAGTTGGGATTGGCCTTGAACTCCTCGAGCGTAGCGTAGCGAATAATGCCGCGCGGGCCCAGCGCCTCGTCGGCCTCGAGCGAGTTGTCGCCGGTTCCCTGTCCTAGCAGGATCTTCGCTCGATGATCCTGGTAGTGGCTCTTGGTGATTGCGATGCCCCACTTGCCTTCCACCTTGCGCACCGCGCCCGTCGCGTAGAACGGTGCCCACGAGTTGCGAATCAGATACGCATTGAATCCCGCGCCGCCGGCCACGCGGCCCACCTCGCGGCCGTAACCGAGATAGACGGTAACGGAGTTATCGGGATGGCCGGGTGCAGAGATCACCGGCGCCTTCACGCGGCCGTTGCCCACGCTGATCTCGATAATGTCGTCTTCTTCGAGATCCAGCCTGGTGCGCATCGCACCCGACATAATCGCGGCGTTGTCCCAACTCAGGCTCGTCACCGGCTTGGGCAGCTCCTGCAGCCAGCCCACGTTCGCCCAGCGGCCGTCGTAGACGTTCGGATCGGGCCGGAAGATAATCTCGACCGAATCCTTCGCCGTCGGCGCGGGAACCGAGCCCTTGTAGCTCACACTCGAACTCGGCTTCGAAGTCTTGGCGAACGCCGTGTCTTCAATCCACCCATCGTGCAGCGCCTTGCGCCAGCCGGTCTCGAAATCGCCCTTGATGACCGGCTTCCACGTCTCGCGCACCGCATCGTACGGGCTCACCATCGGCTCGTTGAGCAGCGCCTGCAAGACGTGATGCGACGTGCGCCCGCCGTAGAGCGGATCGATCATCGGCTGCACGATCGAAACCGTCCCGTCGTAGGCGCGCGCGTCCGACCACGACTCAAGATAGTGCGCCGCGGGAATGTGCCAGTGTGCCTGCTGCCCGGTCTCGTCGTAGTGCGAGCCGAGATGCGCAACCGTGTTGGCCTTGTTGAAAGCCTCGGCAAAACTCAGGTCGGCGGGCGCATCATAAATCGGATTGGCATTCAGAATCACCAGCCAATCCACCTTGCCCGCATTCAGGTCGGCAATCAGCGCCCTCAAATCGCCAAGCTGATCGCTGGGCAGCGGGTTCACCGGCTGATCCGAGACAAACACCGTCTTGCCGAAATTGCCGAGCACATCGTTGATGGCCAGCGCCAGCATCGCAACCGATTCGTCCTGGTAGACTCCCGGCAGCACCGCGCACTTGCCTGCGCTCGCCCGCAAATCCTTCGCCAGCGCGGCAAGAAACTTCTGCTGCTCGGCGGTCCACGCATAGGCGGGCGGATTCACGTTCGCTACGCCCACCGCCTTCGCCAGCGCCGCCGCGAACGCCGGAATCTCGCTCGCCCGCAGCCCCAGCCGATGCTCGGCCTTCATCCCCGTCGTGGTCGTCGAACTCTCCACCGCGTAGAGCCGGTTCATGCCGTTTTCCGGCTGCCTGCGCCGCGCCGCGTAGTCGCGCACCAATTTATGGAAGCCTGGATAGGCAGCGCCCGAGAGAAAATCGGCGTCGAGCGAGACAATCACGTCTGCCTGGCTCAGGTCGTACTGTACGTTCAGTCCTTTTTCGAGCCACGTCCCCGCGATCGCGGGCTCGTACTGCACCAGCTTCGCATTGGGGAATGCTTTCTGCACTTCGCTCCACTGCCGCGCCAATGTCGGCGAGGTAATCGTCGCGCTCAGAAAGTAGATGCCGGTTCCATCCTTGGTCGCAACCACCTTGTCGCGAAAGGCCTCGGCAAATTCGGCCCACTCGCGGCCCTCACCTTTATAGGTGACATGTTTTGACCGGTCGGGATCGTACAGGTCAAGCAGCGTCCCCTGCGAGAACGGATCGGAACTGCCGCGATTGTAGGCGTGCTCGGGGTTTCCATCAATTTTGATAGGACGGAACTCGTCCGACTTCACCAGCAGCGGCACCGCGCCGGTCGCAAATGGATGCGTTGTCGCGAAGTACATCGGCTTGCCGAGAACCAGATCTTCCGGTGCCTTGATGTACGGATAAATCGGCTCGTCGGGCTGCTTGGTGCAACCGGCCAGTCCGGCCAACGCCATGGAAGCGCCCATCAACTTCAAAAAGCCGCGCCGCGAAACCGGATCGACCCACTCCTGCGCCGCTGAAGGAAACTCGCGCTCCACCGCCGCCTGAAACTCCGGCGTATTGGCCAGTTCGTCGAGCGAGCGCCAATATCGCTTGCCCTTTACCCCCTTCAATTCGCGCCGTACCTGCCCAAGCGTCATCGGTTCGCTGCGGTTCACGCCAACCCGCGAACTCGCCCCGTCCGCCGCAACGGACGCCAACTCGCCGTCTTTTTTCAAGACCAAACTCTCCAACCATTCCCCATCCGCATTGCGCATGATTTCTTTCGTTTCGCTGCTCATCGGTGGCACACCTCGCAGCTCGTTAGGTCTTTCGGGGTGCGAATCTTGTAATGAACCTCGAGGAAGCGGCCGAGATCCTGCTGGCTGGTGAACTTCTGATACGCCGGAGCAACCGGAGGTATTGCTGGGGTAATGTCGCCCGATAAGCCTTTCGCGCCCGGCAATTGGAGCGAAGCCATCTCGGAACCGGCTGCACCTGGATCTCTGACGGTGCAGCTCACGCTCTGCGCGGTAGGCAGGTCCGCCTTGTTGCCGGCTGCAGCACACCACACGGGCCGGTCCTCCGCCGGCGCTTCCCACGCCATGTTATAGATCTCACTCGTTGGCCTCAGGTTTTTTGCAGGATTGCGATGGCAATCCAAACACCACTCCATCTGCAGCGTGTTCTGCGCGTACATCAACGGCATCTCATCCACGCGGCCGTGGCAGCTCTCGCAGCCGATGCCCTTGTTCACGTGAATCTCGTGATTGAAAAAGACGAAGTCCGGCAGGTCGTGAACCTTGATCCACGGGATGGACTGGCCGGTGTACCAGCTCTGGCGCACCGGCTCCAATAACTGCGCGTTGGTCCAGATCTGCGCGTGGCAGTTCATACAGGTGCGCGTGGGCGGTATGCCCGCGTAGCTCGATTTCTCGACCGTCGTGTGGCAATACTGGCATTGCAGCCCCAGGCCCTGCACGTGATGCTTGTGGCTGAAAGGAACCGGCTGATCCGCGCGCTGCCCCTGCCGCGTCACCCACGGCGAGCGCTGCAACTGGTCGAGCGTGACCCCCGAGGCGATGACAATCAGTCCCGTCAACACCAAGCCCATGCGTGCCAGTGCGTTGGAGCTGCGGTCGAAGATTTGCGCCATGAACGAATCCCGGTTTGACTGTCGTTATGCATGTGGACCGCGTGTGCTCGCGGTCACATGAGTGGTGTACAAAAACCGCTCTTCGATGGAACTCTAATGGAGGGCGGGGAAGCCCGAAATTTCAATATAGCGCACCCAGGCGGGCCGCAACACAAAACCGTCCCATATACTGCGAAAAATTTATGGCTTCATGCGGCCGGCAACCGGCTGAAAAGAAAACCGATTGTGACAAGCGCAGTTTTTGCAAAACCCCACCCTTCCCCTGGCCCTCATGTACCAGAAGTTGGGATGTTCATGAAAAAAATATCATGCCCACACAACGCCGCACCACGGGAATAGCACTTCGTCGAAAAACTGGGAGTGGGGGTCTGGGGACGCAGGCTCTAGCTAACCGCATTATGAGAGGCCTTTAGGCCTAATTCTGGCCGAGGAACTGAAAGTCGCCGTTACTCGGGTTCAGCGCGCCGAATTGCGAAGAGTTGTACGTTAATGATCACTCATCCACGGAACTTGCGCGGTGGAGGCCCTTCGCGCCACCACGTTGCCTGTCCGATAGAAATAATCTGACGACTCCTCGTGCGGTAGGGCTCCAAATGTGCGTCCTTGAAGGGATCCCGGACCCACAGCAACTTTCCTTGTTTGGAGATCGCCGCTACGTGCCTGCCGTCAGATTTCACATAAAACACCGTCCCACTGTGAGCGCCTCTGTATCTCTGCGGGCCTGGGAAATCGTGCCAGGCATCGATGAAGGTAACTGTCTTTTGCGCCGAAGCCGTAAGCGATGCCGGCAGCATGATTGCGAAAAGCAGTATTCGGAAAGATCGTAGCGAGTTCATGGGCTTGCACTGTTTAACATCGCGAATCCCGAAATATTTCGCGGTTCGGAGCGAATTCTTTGGCGACGCCAAACTTTGGGTCACGTCGTCTGCCAATGCTCGGGCGAGAGTGTCACTGTGGCGCAGCCGAAGGAGTAGTTGTACCAGGCGTGCTCGGTGTTGGGTGTTGCGAAAAAGCCTTCGAGGTTCTGCGCAGCGGCCGCGCGCGCCACAAACGGGCGCGCGCCGTAGAACAGCGTGAAGAAGCTGTCCCAATCCACGGTGAAGAGGAAAGAATGGCCGGGGGCGAGCAAGGTTCCTCGCAAGGGGAACGGAATCGAACCGTCGCGCAGACCGGCGAGGGGAAGCCGCGCCACGGGATCGGATTTCGGGAATTCGGGGACGACGACGATCTCATTTATTCCCGCCGCCGCAAAGATGCGTAGAATGTCCGGTTGCAGCAGCGGCTCGAAACGCCCTTCCACCGGCATCCACACCGGCTGCGCTTCCAGGTAATTCCTCAGTTCGTTGCAGCCCGCCGGGTCGGCAAGGTGGTCAGTGAGCGAACCGATCGAAGTAAGCAGCGCCTGGTTGATGCGCGCACAAGATTGCAAATTGGTTCTGGCTGCAACTTCGGTCCACTTGACTTTCGCACCGCTAGCCGCGATCTCGGCGTCGCTTGGATATCGATGTGTGCAACTCCATGCGAGCTCCGCCGGTACGCGCACAAAAGGATGCAGAACCACAAAGACGCACTCGAAGCAGCCTCCATAGGCTTCCATCAGCGGCTCGCTCAAGGGCGGATAAGTAAATTGTTCCGGTTGCACTGCCAAGAATGATAGCAAACGGAGAGAAATACGGACCGGAAAGCTGGGAGCGGAGAAAAACGCCTAGCGCTCATTCACTTCGTCCCGGATGAAATGTCGGTCCGCATTGACACTTCGCAGGCCTTCATCGACGCATCGGAACCCTGAGCATTCCTGCCGCTCGCGGTGACCTGCTCTTGAGCGTGCTGGTAAGGATCGCAGCACTCGCACTGGCAACCGCACCGATTCGCGCCGCTCCCGCAAGAGTCGTCCAGTAAGCTGGCGGTCGACCCAGCCGGCCAGCCCGCAATCACCAGGAATACATCCAGCACAAAAAGCCCGATGGCAATATCGTTGAACAGCGACGCTTGGGGAAGGTTTTGCCAGAACTGGTTCGCCGCCCAAAAAAGAAAGGCCGCCGCCAGCAGGATCGCCTTAGCCAGTTCCGCCCGAGGGCGACGATGCATCAATTGAAATACCAGGTAAGCGGCGGCAATCATCGCCAGGGAAAACGCGGCGAGAGACTCGTGGTTTCTCGCGGGAAACAGCCGCGGAGCGGCGTCTTCCACAAAGAGCAGCACTACGCCGCCGAGCGTGGCGATGCCGAGAGCCAGCGGAAACAACCTTCGGGCACGGTCTTTAGAGACCTGCATACTTCATTATCTTTCGCGATTTGAAAGGAATCCATAAAGGCCTTGCCCGCGGCTCCCACACTGTGAATCGCGGTTCGTCGTGCTTATTGTCGCTGCAGCTCTGTGCATTGAATCATTTAGAATTCATAGTGGCACGTTCGCTCTCAACGACATCTCACTGCGCGTGATTCGCGTTTCACACGTAGTGCTTGGTTTTTTCTTTGCCGCGACGCCCATGTCGCCGGTGTCAGGCGCAACAGGAAGAGGAAGCGCATGAAGTACGCCGGATTGTTGGTGATGCCAGCCGGATTCTTTCTCACGCTTGCCGCGCTAGTGCTGTTTCCCGATGCCGCGCGGCGGATGGCGTTTGTCGTGTGCGGCCTGGCTGTGGTGGCAATGGGCTTGGTGGTGGCAGTACGCGGCCACATGCCCGCCCGCGGAGCCAATCGCCGATGAACGCTGCGGTTCCCATGATTCCCGCACCCGCGCCCGCAATGAGCGACGCCGTCTTCGCGCTCACGCTTGCGCTCCTGCTGCTGGCGCCGCTCGCCGTTGCCGGCGTAGCATTGATCAACACCGGCCTGGGACGCTCGCGTTCCGCGGCGCAAGCGATGTTGGGCAACCTGGTTCTTGCAGCAGTGGCCGCCATCGTCTTCGCGCTGGCCGCGGCCACATTCGCCGGAACGCTGGGAACGGCGGAGGTGGCGCTGCACGCGGCCGGAAAGACCTGGGGCGTATTGGGACTCGGGCCGTTTTTGCTGCACGGGGTGGGATCGGCCTCGCCTCAGGCGCAGCTCGCGCTCCTCTTCGAATTCATCGCGGTGGCCATGGTTGCCATGATTCCCTGGGGCTCGGGCGCAGATCGCTGGCGGCTCGCGGCCGGGTGCGTCGCGGCGGCGGTGCTGGCAAGCATCGTGTTTCCGCTAATCGCGAATTGGGCCTGGGGCGGAGGATTTTTGGCCGCGCTGGGGACGAACTTTGGGCTCGGGGCAGGATTTCTGGATTGCGGAGGCGCGGCCGCCGTACATGCGCTCGGCGGGCTTTCCGCATTGGCTTTAGTGTGGATTGCCGGACCGCGCCGTGGCAAGTTTCCTCGCGAGGGCCTCTCAACCGCGATGCCCGGCCACAATGCCGTCTATGTTCTTTTCGGTTGTTTGCTGGCGCTGGTGGGCTGGCTCGCGTGGAACGCGGCTGGCGCGGCGATTTGGTTGCACGCTCCACTTGCTGCTCTGCCAGGCACCGTCATCAATACATTTCTCTCCGCCGCCGCAGCATTGCTGGTCACGTTTTCCATCACCCGCGTCCGCTTTGGCAAGCCGGACGCGAGCCTGTGCGCCAACGGCTGGCTTGCCGGGCTGGTCACATCTTCCGCATGTGCGGCGGTGACTACGCCGATCGAATCCATCTTCGCCGGAGCTGTGGCCGGCATCTTCACGCCGCTGCTGGTGGAACTGCTGGAGCTGGCACTCTCCGTCGACGACCCATCGGGCGCCATCGCTGTGCACGGCGCGTCAGGGCTGTGGGGACTGGTGGCCGCGGGCTTCTTTTTGGCCGCGCCGGGCCAGCTGCTAGCGCAACTCGTGGGCGTTGCCGCGCTTCTCGGCATCGTGCTGCCCTTGGTGTACCTGCTCTTTGCCATACTCAATCGCGTGGTCGCCTTCCGCGTCGATCCCGATGGCGAACGCATCGGCATGGACTTGCACGAGCTCGGCGGAGGCGCCTATCCCGAGTTCGTCATCCACCGCGACGAATCGTACCGGTAACGCCCAAACCTCTTCCGCCCCGTGTAAACTTCCTATCAGGATCAAACTACGCATGGGCATTCTCACCGGATTGTTCTTGACCTGGGGTATCTGGGGCATCCTGCTGCGGGTCGTCGCCATCATCCACTTCATCCGGCGTCGGCCCAACACCTATTGGCTCTGGATCATTATTTTCCTTGGCCCGATCGGGGCCATAGTGTACATCTTTGCCGAGGTGCTGCCCGACTTCGGCCTGCTGCGGCAATCGTTTCAGACATTTCCGCGGCGCAAGCGCATCGCCCAGCTCAACATGGAGATTCGCGACAACCCTTCGCCGGGAAACTACGAAGAGCTAGGCGATCTCTTGATGGACGACGGCAAGCTTAATCAGGCGCGGGCCGCGTACGGCAAGGCCATCGCCGCGCGCTCCACAACGCTGGATTGTTTCTACCGGCGCGGCGTATGCGCCCTGCTGCTCGGCGATGCGGCGGCTGCCTTGCCCGATCTCGAAATGGCAGTTAATAAAGACCCGGGCCACGACTTCTATCGCGCCGCAGGGCTGCTGGCTCACGCCTACGCCCAAACCGGCCAAAAGGAAAAAGCCGATGCCATGTTCGAGCGGGCGGTTGAACGCTCGACGCTCTCTGAAACCTACCTGAACTACGCGGACTTCTTGGCAGCGCAAGGGCGCAACGCGGAGGCCCGCACCTGGGCGCAAAAGGTGCTCGGGAAAAAGCCAACCATGCCGCGCTACCTGCGGCGGCGCGAACGGCCGTGGTTTCGCCGCGCCGATGCGTTGCTGAAGCGAGTACCGGCGTAAGCGAAGCCCGGACCGCCGCAACTACTTGCGCGCCAGCAGCAGCATCACCAGGAACAGCGCCACTGGAACCAGCGCGAGTCCGGCGTAGAGCGCTAGCCTGGCGCCGTCTAACGAAAGCCGGCCGCGCATGGACGCCCGACGCTCGTCCTCTACGCCCACCAATTCCTGGTGCTCCAACTCCCATGCCATCTCGGCGGCAGTCGAGTAACGGTGGCGCGGATCGCGCTCCAGAGCGCGGAAGAGAATCTCCTGCAGCTGCGGAGAAATGGCGGAATTAAGTTCGCGAGCCGGTGTCGGGTCGTTCAATATGCGCTCGTTCAAAACCGCCAAAGCATTCGGCCCCGTGAACGGCGGCTGGCTGGTGAGCATCTCGTACAGCATCGCCCCGAGCGCGTAAATGTCGCTGCGCTGGTCGCCTCGGTGGCCCTTTACCTGCTCGGGCGAAATGTAGTCGGGCGTGCCCAGCGCGGGCGTCAGCGAGGCGTGGGTGATGCGGCGTGCGTCTTCTTTCATGGCGATGCCGAAGTCGATGATCTTGATGCGGTCTCTGTCCAGCACCATGATGTTCTCGGGCTTCAGGTCGCGGTGCACCACGCCGTGCTTGTGCAGATTGTCGAGCGCGTCGCAGATGGCCACAGTCAGCGCAACCGCGCGCTCTGTGGGCAGACGCCGTTGCTCGTTGAGGATCGAGCGCAACAGGCGGCCGTCGACCCACTCGATGACCATATAGCGGCGGCTGCGCTCTTCGCCGTCGTAGGTTTTCACCACGCCAGGGTGGTCGATCTCCTGGCCGATCTCCTCCTCGCGCCGAAAGCGCTCGAGCAACAGGGGATCGGCTTCCATCCCTAGGTGTGGAATTTTCAAGGCCACTATGCGGCCGCTGCCGAGATCGGTGGCGCGGAAGAGCGTGGACATCGCGCTGCGCGAAACCTCGGCGTCCAGGCGGTAGTGATCCAGCGTATCTCCTACTTCGAGCGCGTTCATCGCTGCTGTCAGCATCGCAATTTCAAGTGTTTCATGCAAAACATAAGAAAACTGCAAGGATCGGCAGGAGGGCGGAAAAAGGGTTCAGGTGTCAGAGAGCAGGACGTGAAACCTGCCACCTGTCGGAGAATCTCGTGTACTGCGCCGTGAATTTCGAAGGCTACGCCAGGACCGGCAAAAAGCCCGCTTTTGCGGGCGCAAAAAGCGGAACGCGATTGCACCGTCAGGTTCCAAAATGATCCACAATCTGCACGATGCACTCCGCTCGCGCCGCTAACTCCGCCAGCTCCGCTTATCATAGAGTTCAGGATGCCAGACCCACTGCGAGTCGCCGTCTTCTCCCTGACGCTGGCTTGCGCTCTAGCTCCAGGCTCGGCAAGCGCAACGGTCGCAAAGCCCCACCTAACCGTTCCCGAACCACCGCAAGAAACCGGCTTCTTGAACCGCAAAATCGAGCTGCACGGTGTTACGTACCGCTTTCAGGTGTATCTGCCCGAGGATTGGCGCCGTGACGATGGCAAGCAATGGCCCATCATCCTGTTTCTCCATGGCCGCGGCGAGCGCGGCTCCGAGGGAATGTGGCAAACGCAGATCGGAATTGCCGAGGCAGTACGCAGCCATCCCGACCGCTGGCCGTTTGTCATCGTCATGCCGCAGTGTCCGGTCAATGCGTATTGGACCGATCCCGCAATGCTCGAACTGGCGATGGCCGCGCTCGACCAGGAGTCCGCCGAGTTTCACGGCGACCAGTCGCGGACCTACCTGACCGGCCTTTCCATGGGCGGCTACGGCGCGTGGGAGCTGGCCAAAACGCAACCGCATCGCTGGGCCGCCATCGCCATCGCCGCGGGCGGCGTTTTCTGGAGCTACGAGCCGGAACGCTGGCAGCAAGTGAATGTTCTGCCCGCCGAATACGCGCGCGCGGTGGGTCATACGCCCGTGTGGCTGTTTCACGGCAGCCTGGATACGACCGTGTTGCCGCGCCAAAGCCAACTGATGTTCGATGCCCTCAAGGCGGCTGGCGGAAACGCCCGCTTTTGGCTCTACCAGGGGCTGCTCCACAATTGCTGGACGCGCGCCTACGACGAGCCGGATCTGCCGCGCTGGCTTCTCGATCACCGTGCACCATCGGCGCCTGAAACCATGGCGGAGTTCCTCATGATCCCGTTGCACCCGCCCACGATCAAACTCGTCACGGCGCAACTCGACAGCGTGACCGGCCAGTACCGCGAACCCGTCGGGCACGGAGTGGAGACGATCTTCCGCCAAGGCGATCAGCTCTTCGAGAAAACCTCGGGCGGGGAGGTGATCGGCCTCGAAGCCGAATCGCCTGATTCCTTCTTCCGCCCCGGCGACTCGACAGGGGCGCGTACTATTCATCTGACTTTCGCACGCGATGCGCTGGGCCACGTCACCGCATACGTGCTGCACGACAATCGCCACGAAGAGCGGTGGGTGAAGATCGCGAACGGCGCGGGGCGCTAAAACAACAAAGCATCGATCAAGGTGCCGAACACCGCGGGGGCGCTGATGTTCTCCGCTTCGCGGTGGTATGCGCCAGTGAACAGCTGGCGAAGGAAGCGCTCATCGCGGCGGCGGTGCGGCAGATCCACGCAGGCCAGTGCCGCCAGCGTGAGCGTGAGCGCGAGCGTGTGCGTCGCGAGGCCGACTGTCGCCAGCAACATCGATGCGAACTCCATGACCTTGGTCCAGATCGCGACCTGGCGCTTGTGAAGCGGTCAGCCAGCCACCCGCCGGGCATGCTCAACAATAGAAACGGCACCGAAAACAGAAACGTCACGACTGAAACAAAGGTTTCGCGCTCGGTCTTCGCCAGGTTCATCCCGACGATCATCGAGAGCAGCAGATTGCGCAGGATGTTGTCGCTGAATGCGCCCTCAAACCGCGCGGCGATCGATGCCCAGAAGCCGCGGTGGCCGCGCGGCGCTCAAAGGAGAGCCGGCCCGGCGAATCGCGTCGGGATCGCTTGAATTGAGGTTCATTCCTTTTGCCCTTCTCGGTGCGGAGGGAATGGCTTGAAATTCGCTCCTCCGCCTGCGGCGGCGGTTAGACGCGTTGCAAACTCCGCGGCTTCGCTCCACAGGCGTCGGGCGAATCTCCCGCGCTGACCGAAAAATCTGGGCATATGATGGAATTGTCTGCCGCATCGGCTATATTTGCCAAGGAACAAAATCGCGGTAGCCAGGGCCTCTCAACCGGGAAGCAATGTGGCGGGCCGAATCCGGCAAGCCGGCGAATATTGCAAGCCGTAAGGCAAAGGGGTAAACCGTGAGACGAACAACTGGAGTTTTCGCAATCTTGTTAGGAATGGCAATGGCGTTTTCGGCCACTGCACAGGGAGAGGTGAAGATGTCGATATGGGGTCATACCGCGGATGGAGTCGCCGTCCCGATTTATACGCTAACCAATGGGCAAATTGAAGTGAGAGTGACGGCATATGGCGCCTACCTGGTGAGCGTGAGAACCCCGGACCGCACGGGCAAGATGGCGGACGTTGTTTTGGGCTTTGATTCGTTCGACACCTACACGATCAAGCCCAATCCGTATATGGGCGCCATCGTGGGGCGCTACGGCAATCGCATTGCGGGTGGTAAGTTCACGCTGGATGGAAAAACCTACCAAGTCCCCGTCAATAACGGTCCCAATGCGCTGCACGGAGGCACGAAGGGCTTTGACCAGTATGTGTGGCAGGCGAAGGAAGTGCCGGACGGCGTGGAATTCACGCATGTCAGTCCCGATGGCGACATGGGATTTCCGGGAACGCTCACCGCGACCGTGCGCTACACGCTCAAGGGAAGCACGCTGCGCATCGACTTCACGGCTAAAACCGACAAGGCGACCGTGCTGAACCTGACCAGCCACGCGTACTTCAACCTGCATGGCGACGACCAGGGCAACATTCTCGACCACAAGATCGAAATCGCCGCCGACCGCTTTACCCCGGTGGACGCGACGCTGATTCCGACGGGCGAATTGGCGCCGGTGGCCGGCACTCCGCTGGATTTCCGCAAGCCGGAGGCGATTGGCGCGCGCATCGATGCCGACAACGAGCAAATGAAGCGCGGCGGCGGGTACGATTTCAACTATGTACTCAATGGCAAGCCGGGAACGCTGCATTTGGCGGCGATCGTCACCGATCCCGTGAGCGGACGCAAACTCACGGTGGAGACGACCGAACCGGGAGTGCAGTTCTACTCCGGCAATTTCCTCGATGGCAGCTTCACCGGCAGGCACGGCGTGAAATACGAGAAGCACGCCGCATTCTGCCTCGAGACGCAGCATTTTCCCGATTCGCCGAACCGAGCGAATTTTCCGAGCACGGTTTTGCGTCCCGGCGAGACGATGCACTCGACAACGACGTTCACATTCGGAGTGGCGAAATAACGATTTGCGCGGGTCGTAGTTTTGAAAGGGCACGGCTTTAGCCGTGCCCTTTCAATGCGTCGAACTACTAGACGGGTTTTTCAACTCGCTGTGCGTTTCCATTTCGTTAACCACCCCAGTCCCTCCGATGTTCCTGTCGCCGGAATGTACTCGCAGCCCATCCAGCCTTCGTATCCGAGCTGATCGATGAGATCGAACAGATAGGGATAGTTCACTTCGCCGGTGTCCGGCTCGTGACGTTCGGGCACGCCGGCAATTTGCAAATGGCCGACGCGGGTGTGCTTCGGGTCCGCGAGATACTTGCGGATCTTCATCGCCAGATCGCCTTCTTCCACCTGGCAGTGGAAGAGGTCCATAAGGATTTTGAGATTGGGCGCGCCGATTTTCTCGATGATGGCGTGCGCGTCCTCCATGCGATTCAGAAAGTATCCGGGCACGTTGCGCCGCGCGATTGGCTCAATGAGCAATTGCACGCCGGCAGTTTGCGCCTGCTCCGCCGCCCAGGCAAGATTGGCGGTGAAAACATCGAGCAGATGGGCGCGATCCAATCCAGGCAGGGCAATTCCAGCCAACGAATTGATGCGTGGACATTGCAATACCTGGGCGTACTCCAATGCCCGCGAGAAACCGTCGCGAAATTCTTTTTCACGGCTAGGCAGCGCAGCGATGCCGCGCTCGCCGGCCTTCCAGTCGCCGGCAGGAGAGTTCAAGAGAACCTGCTCGAGGCCGTGTTGCTTGAGCAACGTTGCCAGCGCCGCGGCAGGATACTCGTAGGGGAACAGGTACTCGACCGCCGTGAAGCCGTCGCGCGCAGCCGCAGCGAAGCGGTCGAGGAACGCGTGTTCCTGATACATCATGGTCAGGTTGGCGGCAAAACGAGGCATGGCGTGGACTGCGTGGTTAGTACAGCAGCTATTGCATCTCCTCTTCGAGACTCGCCCTAATGAGTTCCGGCGAGAGGTTAATGAATCGGGATTTCGGATCCGTTTTGATCTCGATTTGCAAAAGCTTGCTGTACAGGTATTCGAAATCTACCCAAAGGCCAGCGGCGCCCTCCCGCTTTTGCTGGATGATCTGCCTTCCAGCAACCCAATAGAGATTCACCCAATGGAAGAAGAACGAGTAGGCGATCTCCGCGTCCAGCAGGTCCCGCCTCACAAACAACCCTATTTGCTCGAAGAAATCGAAAAGGTCCTCGGCTTCGGCGAGCCGCAGTCCCTTTAGAAGCGCATTAGAAACTCGCGAACGGAGTTCCACATTTGATCGACTCTCGAAGTCGCGAAGGAGTTTAAGGGCTAAATCGGCGGAAACGGACCCCGCGAAGCTTCGCGCTTGACTTTGCATTCCGCGATAGGTGAAGAAGATACTCGCGAGTGTCCCGACTGCGATTACAATCGTGGCCCACGCTGTGATCGCCTCAAACATTCTTGCCTCCTGTAGAGTAAGGCGTCTAACAAGCTATTTTGCATGAGCGCTGAGCTGATCGAGCGTGCGCTTCAGGTCGTCGAGCTTCTGTCCGGCCTCGGCCAGTTTCCCTTCCGAGGTCAGGCGCTGGTAATCGGCGAAATCAGCGTTCGCTTGATGGATGAGCGCGTTGAGACCGGCCGCGGGTTGGGGCGCAGCGCCAGGCGGAGCCGCAGGAAGAGGCAGCGGCGATTCCGGGCCGGTAACCGATGAGGCCTGCGATCCGAAGAGCGCCGCCAGCGCGGACTCGAAGTTCGGGCCGTAGGCCAGGCGATCCTGCAACGCCAATACCACGAGCCGTAACTCCGGCATGGGGCTGCGCTCGGCCTGCAGATAAATCGGCTCCGCGTACAAGAGCGCCTGTCCGCAGGGAATCACCAGCAGGTTGCCGCGGATGACGTGCGAGCCTTGCTGATTCCAGAGCGTGAGCTGTCCTGAGAGCTGCGCGTTCTGATCGATGCGGGCCTCGATTTGCTGCGGCCCATCGACCAGGCGCGTCTTGGGAAAATCAAAAACTACTGCGGTCCCGTAATGCGCGCCGTCGGAGCGCGCTGCGATCCAGCCGATCATATTGTTGCGGTTGATGGGCGTGAATGGGAGGATTTCGACGAACTCGAGGTCGCCCGAAGCGCCGGAACTCGTCTCGCCGGGGATGGTCATGAGCACAAAATTGGGATGCATGGGCTGCGCGCCCTGATCGCCGCTCTGGCTTGAGCCGTTTTCGGCAGCCACGCTCCACTGATCTTCACGGTTGTAAAAGACCTCAGGGTCGGTCATGTGATAAAGGCCGTATACGTCGGCTTGCAGGGTGAGCAGCAGTTCGGGGTAGCGCACGTGGGCGCGCAACCACTCGGGCATGGCCGAGGCGTCCTTGAACAAATCTGGATAAATGCCGCGCCACGCCGTCAGGATGGGGTCGGCAGAATCGAAAACATAGAACGTGACCGTGCCGTCGTAGGCGTCCACCACCGCCTTCACGCTGTTGCGGATGTAATTGGCGGATTGGGTTTCGAGATTGGCCGGCGCGGAGTATGGGTAGGAGGCGGATGAGGTGTAGGCATCGATGATCCAGGAAAGACGCCCATCTTCGCCCACCACGATATAGGGATCGCTATCGAAGGTGAGGAACGGCGCCAGCGCCTGGACGCGCGCACGCACGTTGCGCCGCATCAGCAGGCGGCTTTCGGCCGTGATGTCGTTGCTGAAGGGAACCTTGGTGAGGTCGCCGCGATCGAAGGCCAGTAGTATGCGGCGCCAAAAGCCGCCCATCGCTATCCCCCCCGTGCCTTCGTAGGTTGAACGAATGTCGTTCTGGCCTTGGGCATAATTGAATTCCTTCTGGCCGGTTTTGACGTAAACATCGGTCGAGGTCATCTCGCCGAAGTAGATCTCGGGGCGCGTGACATTAAGGCCAGGCACAGTGCTCTGCACCGGCATGTTCGAGAGGTAGAGAATGGGCAGGCCCTCGGGGGTGAATCCGTTCACCGGATTCATGGTGATGCCGTAGCCGTGCGTATAAATGAGCTTGTCGCTTACCCAGTTACGGCTGGTTTCGGGCAGCTTGTCGACGTTCAGTTCGCGCACCGCAAGCATCACTTGGCGAAGGCTACCATTGATCTGATAACGGTCGATGTCGATACCGGGGAAGTCGTAATAGGTGCGGATCTCCTGTAGCTGACGCAGGGTATCCTGCAAAGCACTCACGTCCCAGAGGCGGATGTTTTCAAGTGTCGCCTGATTGTGTTCCGGATCAGCGGCGGCGACGCTCGTCTCGGCGGGGAACTCGCGTTGGGCGAAGCGGTCGAGGCCGTAGGCCTGGCGCGTCAAAGCAATGTTGTTAGTAATGTACGGTCGCTCGAGGGTAAGTGCATTGGGTTTGACGATGAAGGTCGACACGTACCAGCCCGCCAAAGCGGTCAGCAGCCAGCAAACCGCCGCCGGAAGAAGGCCGAAAAACAGCCAGCGGGCGCGCAGCTTGAACACGCCGCCAACCAAGGCAATCACGGCGCCAAGCGCGAGCGCCGCGCCGACAAACAGCATCCCCGTAAGCGTAACGTGCGCCTCAGCGTAGGTAACTCCGGAGAAGATGGTGTGCTGTTCGAAGAGAAGATCGAAGCGGCCGAGATACTCGCGGATGGCAAGCGCGAGAAGCAAAAAGCTTGCTGCGACGGAGACGCCGTGCCAAGGCAGGGAATCGGCGCCAAGACGCCCGCCCAGTGCGCGCCCGCCTCCTGCAGCGATGAGAAAGAGCACGGCGAGAACACATATCAGTACGGCCAGCGTGAGCAGCCAGCCGGCGATGAGTTCCCAGGCCGGCAAGGTGAAGAGATAGAACCCAAGAGGGCGGCCGAAGATCGGGTCGGCAGGACTCACGGCATTGGCCGGCGCGTACCGGTAAAGCGCCAGCGTGGACCACTGCGATTCGATCGCGAAGCCGGTGGCGATGGAGACAAGCAACGCTCCGATGAGGGCAACGGAACGGAGGACGGTTGCTACCGGCAGCTCGATGGGCCGGCCGCCGAAAAAGATGGTGTGCGTTTCGGGCAGATCGCCTGCATAGGCGCGGCGGAAAACGAGGAAGGCGCCGAAGAGAACGGCGAACGTGAGCGCGGCGGCGGCGGCGAAAGTTCCCCACTGTAGTTCGAAGGTCTTCCAGAACACCGGCGCGTAGCCCAGTGAGCCAAACCAAAGCAGGTTCACCCAATAGGAAAGGGCCGTCCGGCCGCCAATCAAGAGGAGAAGAACAAATGCGACCAGGAGCCATGCGGCAAGGTTCCGGCGTCGCGGCTTACTCTGCATCTGCCAATCGATGGTTTCGGGCATCATTCACCCCAGTTAGGCGATTCGTTCAAGTCAAGATACGCAAGAATTGTACAGCGCGGGAATAAGAGTGGAAGCGATGGGCATCCGGTCTGTTCCCGAATTACGTGCGAGACACAGGAACTTTGTTGAAGGGTGCATTGGCCTGATCTTGGAACCAGGCTAAATCGCAAGGTATAAGATCGATGATCTGCGAGAGCGGTGCCGTCCTCGGCCGGCGACACAACCTGTATGCAACCATTCACGGCTTGCAGCGAAGCCGGCATCAAACTCATATGGTGTTCTAGTTTTCGATGATGAAGGTATTGATTTCCGGAGCAGGCATAGCAGGACCGACCCTGGCCTACTGGCTGGCCGAATACGGATTTCAGCCCACAATCGTAGAAGTCGCTCCTGGTTTGCGCACAGGCGGTTACGTCATCGACTTTTGGGGTGCTGGGTTCGAAATTGCCGACCGCATGGGCCTTTTGCGGGAGATTCGCAGCAAGGGGTACATGCTGCGTGAGGTGAGAGTCGTCAACAACGAGGGAAGAAGAGTGGCGGGGTTTCCGGCCGAGGCGTTCTCCCGGATGACACATGGCCGCTATGTGAGCCTGCCGCGCGGAGAACTTTCCGCTTCTATCTTCGGGAAAATCCGCGGCAGGGTCGAGACCATATTCGGCGACAGCGTCGACCGGATTGTGCAGACACAGGATTGCGCACAGGTCGTTTTTGCGAGCGGCAGCACACGGGAATTCGATCTCGTGGTAGGGGCGGACGGGCTTCACTCGCGGGTCCGCGAGCTGGTTTTTGGACCGGAAAGCCGGTTTGAGAAGTATTTAGGTTATAAGGCCGCCGCTTTTGGGACCACGGGCTATCGGTCACGTGACGAACTGGTCTATGTGATGTACACGCAAGTGGGCCAGCAAGTCGGACGCTTCGCGATGCGCGACGATCGCACGATGTTCCTGTTTACGTTTGCGGATGAAGATCCCGGAAGTCCCGGCGATGTCCAAAGTCAGAAAGCGTTGTTGCGTAGACGGTTCGAAGGCAGCGGATGGGAATGCGAACAGATCCTGGCGGCGCTCGATGCGGCCCACGACCTATATTTCGACCGCGTGAGCCAAATACGAATGGATCCACGACAAGGATTGTGGACGCGCGGGCGGGTGACGCTGATTGGCGATGCCGCTTCATGCGTTTCCTTGTTGGCCGGGCAAGGGACGGCCTTGGCGATGGTGGCGGCATACATTCTCGCGGGCGAACTCGGCCGATGCCGGGGCAATTATGCGTGGGCCTTCCGCCGCTACCAGGAACTGTTCGGTCCATTCGTTCTGGCAAAGCAGAAGGCCGCTCTTCGATTCGCCGGGTCCTTTGCGCCGAAATCGAACCTCATGCTCTTTCTTCGCAATCAGATCTTCAGGCTCATGGCGGTGCGCTGGATAGCCGATTTGGCCGTTGGGCGCGACCTCGCAGACTATATCAGTTTGCCGGACTACCGATGAATAGATTTTCTTTTTCAGCCCGTAACCAAGCGACAGTTCCCGATACGTATCGATCTCGTCCAGTTGTTCAACAAGCGCCCAATCGCCAAGTGACTCGTTGACCTAGACCGTCAGATCAGCTCCGAATGCCCGCTAACGCCCAGCTCCTTCACAACCTTGCCCACATCCTGCGAGTGGCTGCGGTGGGCAATCAGCAGCGCGTCCTCCGTGTCGACGACCACCAGGTTCTTAACGCCTACGAGAGCCACAAATTTCTTGGGGCTAAAGATATAGTTGTCGTTGGCTTCGATGGCCATGTGGCCGCCGGTGTCGGCCACGTTGCCTTCGGCGTCGCCGCGCATGCGCGTCTCCAACTGGTACTCGTAGAGCGACGCCCATGAGCCGAGGTCGTTCCATCGGAACCCGGCGGGAATACAAAACAGATTCGACAGGTGCTCGCCTTTGGCGCTGCGCGGCTCGAGAACCGCGTAGTCGACGGAGATGTTTTCGCATTTGGGATACGCGGCGCGGAAAACCTCGTCAAACTGCGGCGTGCCCCAGGCGGCGGCGATGGTCTCAAGCAGCGGAGCGGTTTCTGGCACGTGCTCGCGCACGGCGTTGGCCAGAGTGCGGGCCGACCAGAGGAAAATGCCGGAGTTCCAGTAGTAGTTGCCGGCGCCGACAAACTCCTCGGCGCGGTTCTGATTCGGCTTTTCGATGAAGCGGCGCACGTGCAGAGCAGAGTCGTCCCTGGTCAGGTCGCCGGTTTCGATGTAGCCGTAGCCGGTTTCCGCGCGGGCCGGCAGAATGCCCAGAACCACAATGTTTTCGCCGGCCGCGGCCACGGCGATGCCTTTTTGCAGGGCCTTGAGGAAACGCGGCTCATCGCCGATCACGTGGTCCGAAGGAAAGACGCCGAGCACGGCGTCGGGGTTGTCGCGCTCAATAAGGAAGGCGGCAAGTCCGCATGCGGGCGCCGTGTTGCGGGCCACCGGCTCCTCTACGATTTGCGCTGCGGGCAGGCCGGGCAACTGATCGGCAATCTCCCGGCCCAGAAACTCGTTGGTAATAACCCAGGTTTTTCCCAGCGCGGTCAACGGCTTCAGCCGTTCTACGGTTTGCTGAATCATGGAGCGCTCGCCGTCGAGAGCAAGAACCTGCTTGGCGCGAGCGCGCCGCGAGCGGGGCCAGAAGCGGGTACCGCTGCCACCGGCCAGTATCACGGGACGAAAATCGATAGCGTTCGGCATTGAAGGAACATACTACCCGACTAAGATAACGATTGCACAGTGAAGGCGGAATAAATTTTGCTCGCTGGCGAGGCTCCCAGCCTTGGAAAAAATGAGTTAAGCTAGCAGGAATGCCAAGCATACGCCAGGGTTCTATCCATTTGACTCGTGTTGCCGGTATCGATTTGTACCTGCATTGGTCGTGGTTTGTCGTGGCTATGATCGAAGTCGCAAGCCGCGCCGGCAGTTACTCCTCTTGGGTTTGGAACTTTCTGGAGTATCTGGCGCTGTTTGGCATCGTGCTTTTGCACGAGTTTGGGCACGCCCTGGCCTGCCGCCAGGTGGGTGGCACGGCCGACCGGATCATGCTGTGGCCGCTGGGCGGCGTGGCGTTCGTGGACCCCCCGCCGAGACCGGGCGCCACGCTTTGGAGCATCGCCGCCGGGCCGCTGGTGAACGTGGCACTGTTCCCGATTCTGGGCGGAGCGGCCGTGATGGGCTGGTCGCTGGGGTGGGCGCACACTATGCCAGACGCCTATCACCTTTTGCGGATGGTCGTTGGGATCGATGTCGGTCTTTTTGTCTTCAACATTCTGCCCATTTACCCATTGGATGGAGGGCAGATTCTCCGTTCGCTCTTATGGTTTGTGCTGGGGCGTGCGCGGAGCCTGGGAGCGGTTACAGTGCTTGGCTTCGTAGGCGCGGCAGGGTTTCTGGGTCTCGCGCTGTGGTTGCGCTCCACCTGGTCGCTTTTGATTGGCGGCTACATGCTGCTCAATTGCTGGAGCGGATTGCAGAGAGCGCGCGCCATGCTGCGCAATGAGAAGCGGCCGCGGCGCGAGGGATTTGCCTGTCCGGGCTGCGGGGAGAAGCCACCCCTGGGACCGCTCTGGAAGTGCGCCAAGTGCGGACAGGTCTTCGACACATTCGCGAGCAGTGCCGTTTGCCCATCCTGCGGAGCGCAGTTTCCCAATACCATGTGCGGCGCGTGCCATCGGTTTTATCCCATGAGCGAATGGGTTGCCAACGCCTATGCGCGGCAGGGCGCCCCTGACGGCAGCCGCGTGGCCGGTTAGGCGGTTCTCCAACTCCCGTGAAGTCTTGAAACCGAGCAATGTGGCGTTTTCTTGAAGGAAAACCCACCTGATTGCATTGGCTTCGCTCAATACCGATTGGAGAACCGCAGCCGCCAGAGGCCACGCCTTCGCGGCGCATGAAAGGCCCACTTATAGGTGCTGTCTACATTAAGCTGGTCAGGAACTCGCCCATCCGGCGCGTGCCCTCGTCGATGTTCTGCTTGGTCACTGGGTAGGAAATGCGGAGATGTTCTCCGGTTCCGAAGGCTTCGCCGGGCACGGTGACCACGTGGGCCTCGTGCAGCAGGCGCGTGGCCATCTCGGTTGCTGTTTTGATGCCGCCCTTGCCGAGGTAGGCTGAGATGTTGGGGTACACGTAGAACGCTCCCTCGGGCTTGGTGCAAGTGATGCCGGGAATCTTCGCGAGCGCGGCCAGCATGTAGTCGCGCAGGCCGATGAACTCGGCGCGAAACTCCTCCACGCACTCCTGCGAGCTGCTCAGCGCCGCGATGGCCGCCTTCTGCACGATGCTTGTCGCATTCGAGGTGGACTGCGACTGCAGCTTGTTCAGGTTGGCGACGATCGGCTTCGAGGCCAGCGCAAACCCGGCGCGCCAGCCGGTCATCGCATAGGTCTTTGACAGAGAGCCAAGAATCACCAGGTGCTCTTTGGCCCAGGTGAATGAGCCACCGGAGACGGGCTTGCCGGCGTAGTTCAGGTAAACGTAACATTCGTCCAAAAGCAGAAAAATGCTGCGTTCGTGGGCGACGCGGACGATTCGCTCCAGATCTGCGGCCGAAACCACTGAACCCGCCGGATTCGACGGCGAGTTGAGAATGATGGCCTTGGTGCGCGGCGTAATGGTGCGCTCGATGGCGTCTGCCGTGATGCGGAAGCCCTCCGCCTCGCTGGTTTCGAGGTAGGCCACCTTGCCGCCCGCGTACTGAATGATGTCCTTGAAGCTGACCCAGTACGGGACCGGTAGAATCACCTCGTCCCCATGGTCCACAAGGATCTGCAGTGCGTCGAATAGCGCATGTTTGCCGCCTACCGTGAAAATCGCCTCGTCGATCGCGTAGTCCGAACCGAAGTCGCAGGCATGGCGCTCCACGATGGCCTTGCGCACATCGGGAATGCCCGGCACCACGGTATAGCGGGTAAAATTGGCCTCGATGGCGGCAATGGCGGCGTCCTTGATGTGCCGCGGCGTATTGAAGTGCGGCTCGCCGGCCCCGAAATCCACCAGGTTGGCGCCTTGTGCGCGCAGTTTAGCAGCCTCTGCGGCCACAGCCATGGTCGCGGATACCTCGATCCGTCCAATACGATCGGCAAAGATTTTTGCGGGCGCCGTTACGGTCATGCTCTTATCTTGACAGATTTCCGGATCGGCGCAAAATCGCCGACGCATGCGTGGAGCTTTAGCATGGACCAGCATGGGGTCTGGGACCAGTCGGCATCATCCGTTGCAGCGGCGAAGGTGATTATTCAACAGGCAAGTTCTGCGTTGCCCCTTACTCATGAAAAACCGCGAAGGCGGTTGTTATCTCGAGCAGCAGCCGCAGAATCTGCCTTGAAAATTCATGCCGCCACGGGTGTGAGTTCTACCTGTAAGCCGGGTTGCTGGAGTCGTCTCACATGGAATCGAACCAGATGCGTGGGCGCAGTCGATCCAGGAACTGCGGCCCCAGATCGCGATATCGCGTTCCATGGGCGCGAACCCGCCTCTATTTTCTTTCGAGCGATTTTGCAGATAATTACGGTCTTCTGTTGCATGATTGCTCTATAAAGAGGCCATGCCCGCAGCGCGGCAAAAGAAGCTCCGAGGCCGAAAAAATAAATCAAAAAAATTCCGATACCCCTATGGGGTATATTTTCGGAGTTAAGTCGTTCATAATCAATGCGCGTATCTCAAAAAAAACCGTCGAATTACGCGGTATTTTCTTTCGCAAGTGCTTTATTATCAGTCGCCTCTGCAGCAATTTCGCCGGATTACGCGGGATTTTGTCTCGTAACTGCTTTATTATCAGTAGCTGTTGCAATCGTTCGAGCACGCTTGCGCCCCATTTTTGCTGCGTAAGCGCCCTATTATCAGGCGGTTGTTGCGATAATCCGGGCATAATTCGATTACACTGCATTTCGTCTCGTAACTGCCCTATTATCAGTCGCCGTTTCAACAACTCGCGCACAAGGACGAACTCGCGCACAAGGACGCCGCATCTCCGGGTCGCCTCGCCCCGCCCCCTTCGCGACCCCAAAATTCAAATGCGATCACCCGTGGGGATGGAGCAGGGGGAGGGTTGACGGCGACAGCCAGTGGTCTCTGGCCGATAGCTAGAGGCTTGGTTGGCCTCCCCCGGCCCCCCAAGGCGAGGGACGGCGGCACCACAACTTCAATGGTCCCCCTTGAGATCGGGGCCGCGGACCATCCATTCTTGTACTGGAGCGAGGCTGAGGTTTGCGCTTTCTCACCCTTTCGCAAAATGCGCGAAAGGATAGGGCACCCGGCTGTCAGGCCGCTGCTACCGCACATCCGGGAAGCTCGCGCAAACCTGTCGCCATCCGCCCAGCAATGCCTCCAATACCCGCATACCTTCAGTGCATCATCCCTCCGCCCAAAAACCGGGCAACCGCGCTGATTCCCACAGCTAGAACTGCTGTGGGCCGTGCCCCTTCGTCTTGACTTCCAGCGCCGCCGGGCTGTAACGTGAGCGCACGCCCCTTTTGATCTGCTTGGGCTTTCTGTCCCCCCGGAAGCCGGAGTGTATAGGTCTTGAATTCTGAGCAGCTCACACCCGCTGCTGCGGCCCCCATCGCGGAAACGGTGGAGTTTGGCCAAAGCACTTCCGTGTCACTGGCCGAAGGCGCGCCCGCGCCGCAACTCGACGAAGATCGGCTGGCATGGTTGGCCATGGCGCTGGCGCCGGGGCTGGGGCCGAAGCGGATTCTCGATGCCGTCCAGGGAATTGGACGGGCGAGCCAGATTCTCACCATGCCGTTGACGGCGCTCGAAGGCCTGCGCTTTCCCGCCGGAGCGGCGCAGTTTCTCTTTGACGGCAAGGGCCGGCGCGCAGCGGAAGAGGAGTGGGCGCGCGTGGCCGAGCAGGGCGGAACGCTCGTGAGCTACTCCTGCCCGGAGTACCCCGAGCGGCTGCGCGAGATCTACGATCCGCCGCCGGTGCTGTGGGTGCGGGGAGACGTTGGTCTGCTTAGCAGGCCGGCTATTGCTGTTGTGGGCACGCGCCATCCCACGCCTTATGGCTCAGGCGTGGCGGAGATGCTTTCGCGCGATCTGGCGGCACGGCGTTTGCTCATTGTGAGCGGCATGGCGCGGGGTATCGACTCCTGCGCGCACAAGGGGGCGCTGGCGGCACGTATGCCGACGCTTGCCGTGTGGGGAACAGGCATCGACGTTGTGTACCCTAAGGAGAATCGGAAACTGGCCGAAGAAATTCTTGCCGCAGGTGGGACGATCGTGAGCGAGGTGCCCATGGGCACATTTCCCGCCCCGCAGAATTTTCCCCGCCGCAACCGCATCCTCAGCGGCTTGTGCGTGGCTGTTCTTGTGGTGGAGGCGGGCGAAAACTCCGGCACGCGCGTTACCGCTCGTTGCGCCGCCGAGCAGAACCGGGACCTCTTCGCCGTGCCGGGTAATGTGACCAACAAAGGCTCCTGGACGCCGAACACATTGATCAAACAAGGCGCTAAGCTCGTTGCCACTTGGGAGGACGTGTGGGAGGACCTGCCCTCGCAGGTACGGTTGGAACTCGAAGCCGAAACCCCGGCCGCATCCAAACCGGAACCCGGAGCATCCTTATTGCCTGATCCGGTGTTGCGACCCCAGGAGGCCATGGTGCTTGAGGTTCTGCGCACCGATGAGAGCCTGCAGATCGACGAGATTCTCGAGCTGCTGGAGACACAACTTACCTCCTCTGAGGTATTTACAGCTCTCTTCGAGCTGGAAATGGCAGGCCGGGTGCGCTGCCTGCCGGGCAAGAACTACGTGCGGACGATGTAAAGACGGGATCGAAGCAACAAGGAAGCGAGGAAACAAAGCAAGGCAGGACTGGGGATGCGCCAAAGTAAGGCAAGTGCTCCGGTGCCCGGTTTGGTCTTTCGGTGTTTGGCCGTCGCTTTTAGTTAGGTCCACCTTCCCCGCTAGGTACCCTGCGGAGTAAACCCAAGAATTTGTGAAGGTTCTGGGAGAGCACTGGGCTTTTCGTCCTCGCAAAATAGGACGGTGAAGGAACAAAATTGTGATCCGCGAGTAGAAATGAGAGGGTATTCCGTGGTAGGGTGCAACACTTGCGGCCCATTTTTTTCTGAGAGCCCGTGAGTGGGCGCACTTCGACACACGGCCTGAAGCTACGCAGGAATGAAACCGAAGGGCGCTTGAAGAGTCCAAGGTTGAGTTGCAGGGCACGCGCGGCGAGCCGCCGGAAAATGTCTCCGCATGGCATTGATATGAGAAAGTGGGACCTGATTCAACAATGGCAACGAGTAGAGCATTAGTGATCGTCGAGTCGCCGGCCAAGGCCAAGACGATTGAGAAATATCTCGGCAAGGGCTTCGATGTGCGTGCATCGGTCGGACACATCATGGACCTGCCCAAGAACGACCTCGGCGTGGAACTGAAGAAGCGGACGTTCGAGCCGCACCTTGTCGTGTCGCCGGGCAAGGAGAAGGTTGTAGAGCAGTTGAAGAAAGCCGCGGCCAAGGCGGACGAAGTGTATCTGGCGCCCGACCCTGACCGGGAAGGCGAGGCGATTGCCTATCACCTTGCGTTGCAGCTTGGAACCAACGCCAAAGAAAGAAAGAAGATTCGCCGCGTTACCTTTAACGAGATCACCAAGAAGGCCGTAAACGAGGCCTTTCAGCACGCGAGAGATATCGACCAGCATCTTGTGGACGCGCAGCAGACACGCCGCGTTCTGGACCGCCTGGTGGGCTATCAGATTTCGCCGCTGCTCTGGGACAAGGTGCGCCGCGGGCTTTCCGCGGGCCGCGTGCAAACCGTGGCGCTGCGGCTGATCGTCGAGCGCGAACGCGAGATCCGCGTCTTTCAGCCTATCGAGTATTGGACGCTGGAAGCTCTGCTGCATCCTGAAAAGCATGCCGACCGGAAGTTCAAGGCCAAGTTCATCGGCATTGAAGGCGAGCCGGCCCGCGTGCCTAACGGTAAGGACAAGGACGGTAAAGAGCAGTTCATCGCGAGCGCACTGCCCGATAAGAAGTCGATGGATGCAGTGCTGGCGGCGCTGGAGAAGGCTACCTGGACCGTCACCGGCGTGCAGGCGCGCGAGCAGCAACGCCGTCCGCTGGCGCCGTTCATCACCAGCCAACTGCAACGCGACGCCGCCAACAAGCTAGGCTTCAACGTGCGCCGTACCATGGGCGTGGCGCAGCGGCTTTATGAAGGCGTCGACATTGGCGACGAGGGCACCACGGGTCTCATCACCTATATGCGTACCGATTCGCCTCGGGTAGCACCCGAGGCTGTTGCCGCGGCGCGCGCTTGGATCGGCAAAGAGCTGGGAACGCAGTACCTGCCCGACTCGCCCAACGCCTACAAGGGTAAGAAGGATGCGCAGGACGCGCACGAGGCCATCCGTCCCGCCGACGCCGCGCGTACGCCGGAGTCGCTGGCAAAGTACCTGAGCGATGAGCAATTCAAGCTCTATAAGCTCATCTGGCAGCGCTTTGTGGCCTCGCAGATGGTCCCGGCGGTCTACGACGTCACCACAGCAAACATCGCGGCCGTTTCAGTCAAAACTCGCAAGACTTACGATTTTCGGGCCAGCGGTTCGGTAATGCGCTTCGACGGCTTCCTCAAGGTCTACGAAGTTTCGGAGGACAAGAAGGACGAAGACGACGAGACAGCGAACAGGCTGCCCAGCTTGGACGGCGTCAAGACGCTTGCCAAGGACGAGCTGCTGCCGGAGGAGCACGCGACGCAACCCCCTCCGCGTTACAACGAGGCTTCGCTGGTGAAGGAACTGGAAGAGAACGGCGTCGGCCGCCCGTCCACCTACGCGTCGATTATCAACACCATCCAGGATCGCGAATACGTGGTCAAGCACGGCGGCTCGCGTGGGCGCTTCTATCCTACGGAGATTGGCGTGGTGGTGTGCGACCTGCTGGTGAAAAACTTCCCCTACATCTTCGAGACTGCGTACACGGCCAAGCTCGAAACCGAGCTTGACGACATTGAAGAGGGCACGGAGAAGTGGACCGACCTGCTGAACGGATTCTACGGGTACTTTGAGAAAGAGCTGAAAGCTGCCGGCAAGAAGATGGAAAACATCAAGCGGATGGAGCAGAAGACCGGCGAGAAGTGCGAGGTCTGCGGGGCCCCTCTGGTATTAAGGTGGGGCAAGTTTGGCACCTTTTACGCGTGCTCGGCCTACAACAAGAAAGACCCCACGAGCTGCACCTTTACCAAGGAGAACATCGCTTCCAAGCCGGACCTGAACACGCCCGAAGCCCAGGAGGCGGGCGACACCGAGGAGTACTGCGAGAACTGCGGCAAGGTGATGGTGTTGCGGCGCGGAATCTTTGGCCCTTTCATGGCGTGCCCCGATTACAACGCCGATCCGCCCTGCAAAACCTTCCGCAAGCTAAGCTCCAAGCAACAGCAGAAGCCGCCCGAGCCCACCGGCGAAGACTGCCCGGTATGCGGCAAGCCGCTGGTGCTGCGCCAAGGCGCTTACGGCGAGTTTGTCTCCTGCTCCGGATACCCCAAGTGCAAATATGTAAAGCAGAACCTTATCGAGGGGTTGAAATGTCCCAAGTGCGGCGCAGGCGACGTTGCCGAGCGCCGCGCGCGCAAAGGCAACGTCTTTTGGGGCTGCACGAATTATCCCAAGTGCGACTTCACCTCGAACCTGAAACCGGTGGCCAAGAAGTGCCCTCAGTGCGGCAGCCCATACCTCGTCGAAAAAACCCTCCGATCGGGCGTCTACTTGGAGTGCCCCTACAAAAAGAAATTGGCTGAAGAAAAGACTCCTGCGACGAAGCAACGCGGCAAGAAGGCCGCGCCCGCCGCCGCGGAAACGACCGTCGCCTGCACTTACTCTAAGCGCATCGGGGATGCTCCGCCTCCGCCGACGGCTGAGACCCACGGACCAGTTGCAGAAAAGGAAGAGAAGCGGGAACTGCAGCCGGCGTAGGAGCAAGTGAAAGCTATCTTTATTCTCGGCGGTCCGAATGGCGCAGGAAAAAATACGGCGGCACTTGGGCAATTATCGAGGAGCAGACCGGGTGACCACCATGACAGCTCAAGAGATATTCAAAGCAATCGACGAGGGAATGGCGGAGATCGCGGTCAAACTCGCGTTAGGCGAGCTCGATGGCTCCGGCCGGTACTGGACCGACGAAGAGTTGTCTTCCGGTATAGCCAAAGAGGCAAGTTCGATCCAGTTCCGGTTGATGATCAAAAACAGCGTAACCTAGCCAGGTTCCTCCGTGTTTCCCCAAGGCGACCTACCTCCGCCTGATTCCTGTAATATGGCAGCGGAGAGGTTCCTCGATGGAAACCATGCTGGCCACGCCTGCCGACGCCGAGATCATTCTCAAACTCTATGAATTGCGCACCGAGGCCTTGATGCGTCAGGCACGCGCCTGGTTGGGGGGCGAATTCTGGCCCAGCACGCTCGATGAATATCGTGCCGTGGCGGAAAATCCAGCCGACCCGCACAACGCCTGGCTTCGTCAGGTGATCAGCTATTGGGAGATGGCGGCAGCCCTGGTTCTGCACGGCGCGGTATCGGCGGAGCTGTTTTTCGACTGCAATGGTGAGGGATTTTACCTTCTTGCCAAGTTTGCGCCCATTCTCGAAGCCATCCGCGAGAAGAATCCCGCGTTCTTTAGCAAGACCTCGGAATTGATCAACCGCTTTTCCAGCGCGGCGCAGCGCTACGAAGCAATCCTGAAACGCGTCGATGCCATGAGGAGCTCTCGCAAGTAAAAAACGGCCGCTTGGCGGCCGCTCTAAACGATGAGCACATCGCCCTTGTGGAATTCGGGCAGCGAGAGCATCATTGAGATGGATCAAAGTTACTTCCCCGGAGGTTTTCATGAAGCGAAGTGTTTTCCTATGGGCGATGCTGTGTGCCATGGGCGTCGTAATGGCGCAAGCTGCCGGCTCAACCACAAGCACGGGATGGATTTCCGACTCCATGTGCGGCGCAAAACATGCCGGCACGGGTGCAGCCTGCGTGAAGAAGTGCATTGAGGGCGGAATGAAGCCGGTCTTTGTCGACTCCGACAAGCAGGTTTGGGCTATCGACAACCCAGATGCGGTAAAGAAGGATTTTTACGGCTCCCATGTAACCGTTACAGCGACCGAGGATGCTGCCCACAAGAGCATGCACATTGAGTCGATCGATGCGGCGAAATAGGACCGCTTTCGCATAAGTACGCGATTGGGACTCGCCACACCGTCCAAAGTCTGTTAGTGTCATATCGGTTCCCCTGTTTGGCCGGTTCATCCCCGGCCGGAGCAGGGATCGAACGATTTGAAGCGACCGGAAAATCGATGGCGCGAGCAATTTGGAACGGCCGAGTCATTGCCGAAAGCGACCAGATCATGGAAGTGGAGGGGACAATCTATTTTCCCGAGCCCAGTCTCAAGCGGGAATACTTTCGGCCCAGCACCACTACATCAACCGATCCGGCGACTGGCCAGAGGCGGTATTTGACCGTGGTGATTGACGGGCAGGATAACCAGGACGCAGCCTGGTACTACCCCGACCCCAAACCTGCGGCGCGCAAGGTGAAGGGCTATGTCGCCTTCTGGCGCGGCGTCGAAGTTGAGAAATAACAGGACCAGGGCAGTAATTAAGAGACAAGCGGTACCTGCCTCCGGCTTGGCGGCGTTGTAGGTATGCTAATCGCCTTCTTCCGCCGGCGTAGGCGATGTCGCTAGGAGCGCCACGGCTTCGGCGCGCCGGAGCGAAAATGCGCCCGCCGTTGCCAGAACGATAATTGCCGGCTCAATAGGCTGCCGGTAGTCCATCAGCGGATGGGTCACGTAGTAAGTGACCGGAAAAACGCAAACCAGCGCCAAGTAGGGAAGGCAGGCGCCTCTGTTCTGCGACCATAGACTTCTTATGCCGAGGATCATGAGGAACGTTATGCAGCTCACTTGGAATACGTTTGCCGGTTCGTAGGGCTGCTCACGGAGTTCTTCTGCTGAGAAGCTCCAAAAGCCTGTCCAGTAGTAAATTACCCGGCGCAGAGTCATTTGGATGAAGAAATCGGGATGCTGACGCAGATAGTCGATGGCCAAGGTCCGCTTCTCAGCGAGAAACGCCGCCTCATCCATCGCCTGCCATTTGCGCATTTCGTTTGGATTGCTCGAGGGATGGGCGAAGCTGGGGTCGAGCGAGGCGTCTCCGCCGTTTTCGTCGTACACCTCGAGCCAGAAGCCATCGCGAATGGGGCAGAGAATGCCGAGAGCGCGCACGTTACGCACCGTCCAGGGCGTGACAACCGCCATCGCCGCAACAAGCGTAAGAACGCCTTTCCCGATCCACTTTCTACCGGTTTTGCGGGCCTGATAAAGGGCAAGGCCGAGCAGGAAGGGCAGCGTGGCGAGGGTAGAGGGATTGGAAAGTGCGGTGACGCCGGCCAGCGCGCCCCACCCGAGCCACGCCCAATAGCTGTTGGCCCTGTAAATGCGCTGTGCAATGCAGAAGCTGGTGGTGAAGAGAAGGCCAGTGAGTGCGTACCCCCAGACGCGCGCGGCTGAAAAGTAGATGGCAAAAGGATAGAGAGCCCAAACGCAGGCTGCGACCTTCGCGGCGGTTTCCCCGAGAGCGTACTCGGCGCTCAAGTATGCCGGAATGCATGTCAACGCCGACAAGAAGCTATCAAGCGACAAGATGATGAAGGCCGAGGTCAGCGAGTAGATCCCGAAAAAGTGAAAGACCGCGGCAAGCAGCGAGGGGAAGAGCGGCGGCTCAATGGCGGTCGGACCGGACCAGGGATAATAGGGCGAACTGAATCCGTGACCGCTTGCGATGGCCCGCGCAATCCAACCCATCTCCCAACCGAAACGTTCGTAGTGCTTGTCTGCATCAGGCAGCGCGCGGTACGTGAAGATCACCACGATCATGCGAATCGCGAACGCAACGGCGATGATGAGAAGCAGCTGCCGCAGCCAGCTCTTCTGTCGCCCACTCATCGCTTGATTCTGTCCAGGCTCTCCAAGGATACCGCCCATCAATCGACGCCAACGCAAATGCTTGTCCACTTTCCGCCGCGCAAGCCTAGCGACTTGGCGTCGCGGCCTCCGGAGCACAAACTGTCTTCAGTCCTGAGATCTAAAGCACGGCCCCTGGTGAACTCGATCGTCGCGCCCGTGATGGACCTGGTTGAAGTTGATCTCACTTGTTCCTATATGATTAGACGGACCTTCAAGTAGGGCGCTGACAGTGGAAATTCCAAAAAACATGAATTCTTCGCACAAGATGTCCGGGGCCTCCGCAGGAACGTAGTCGGTTCAGCGGACGTAGCTCATGATCAGCCCGTGATTTGGTAAATGCTTTGTCGCAGAACCGTCAAGGACCGGCGCGGACTCAAGCCGCGGCGGCTCTGCCCTACGCATCGCAACCAACATATTCTGCCGGTCGGTTAGCCTGTCTTCGCCAACGACGGCATAGTAGACTGACCCTGGATTGCGCAACGGGGGTTGCCGCGATGCAGATTACGTTTGCCGCATCGGAAAGCGCGCCGCTGGCCAAGACCGGAGGATTGGCCGACGTAGTGGGCGCGTTGCCGCGCGAACTGGTCAAGCTCGGTCACCAGGTAACGGTCTATCTTCCGTTCTATTCGCGAATTCGCAGGCCCATCGACGGCGAACCGAAGTACGCGATCCGCTCCATTACCATCCCCTTCCGCTACTACAACCGCTTCGTGGGTGTCGTCGATGGCGGTCAGCGCGATGGGGTGCAGTACTACTTCATCGAATGCCCTGAGCTTTTTGATCGCAAGGAACTTTATGGTCCTGCGGGCGGCGAGTACGCAGATAATGCCGAGCGCTTCGGACTCTTTTGCCGTGCCGTCGTGGAGTCGTCCAAGCTTCTAGGTGTGCCCGATGTCTTCCACGTTCACGATTGGCAGGCTGCGCTCATTCCCGTGTATCTGCGCACGACCTACGCCGGCGATCCCGTGCTGCGGAGCGCGGCCACCGTGCTCACCATTCACAATGCCGCTTACCAAGGCAAATTTCCGCCCACGACGACCGAGCAACTGCTCTTTCCCTGGGAAATCTTCACCATGGACAAAGTGGAAGAATTCGATCGTTTTAATTTTTTGAAAGGCGGCGTGGTTTTTTCCGATCTGCTCACCACGGTGAGCCGCAAATATGCCGAAGAGATCCAGACGGCGGAGTTCGGCGAGCAACTCGAAAGCGTTCTGCAAAGGCGCGCGGCCGACCTGCGCGGCATCCTGAATGGCGTGGACTATGCGCAATGGAACCCTGCCTCCGACGGCTATCTGGCCGCGCACTACACGCCCGAGAATCTCGAGGGCAAGCGCCTCTGCCGAACCGATCTGCTGCACGCATTCGGTCTGGAAAAGGTGGTCGACACCACGCCTGTCATCGGCATCGTCTCGCGTTTGGCCACGCAAAAGGGCTTCGGGATCGTGGCGCAGATTACTGAAGAGTTGGCGGACCGCGATCTGGCCGTGGTGGCGCTGGGCACTGGCGATCCCTACTACGAGAATCTGTTTCGCGGCTGGGCCTTTCGACATCCGGCCACCGTATCCGTGCAGATTCGTTACGACGAGGCGCTGGCCCACAAGATCGAAGCCGGTGCCGATATGTTCCTCATGCCTTCGCGCTATGAGCCCAGCGGTCTGAATCAGATGTACTCGCTCAAGTATGGTGCCGTTCCCATCGTGCGCGCCACCGGCGGCCTCGACGACACCATCGAGGAGTGGGACGCTGTGAAGGGAACCGGAACCGGCTTCAAGTTCGCGGGCTACGAGCCCAAGGATCTGCTGGCTGCAGTCGACTGCGCCCTCGATGCCTTTCGCGACAAAGAAGGCTGGACGCGCCTGATGCGCAACGGCATGGCGCGGGACTATTCGTGGTCCGGTCCGGCCAAGGAGTATGCGCGCGTGTACGAGGAGGCTGCGCAGAGGAGAGCATGAATCATTAAGCGGGAGGATGAACGCCGAATACATGCGTAAGCTAGAATGACGCTATGCGGCGCGTGGCGCTCATAGCGATATTTGCGGCGTTGGCGGTGAGCCTCACGTCGGCTTATTGCTCCGTCTGCTGCGCTATGGCGGTTCACGGCTTTGTTCGGTCATGCTGCGCCCGCAGCCGTAACGCTGCGCATTCTGCCTGCTGCGCTCTTGCGATCGCAGACGCTATGCCGAGCCGAAGCCGAACGGCCTTCGCCGGAGCGTCTGCGGCTCGTGGGCGATTTGGCATTTAGTTCTGATGTCTTTGGCGGCGCCTTCAGATCTTCGGCAATGTTCTCTGTCAGCCATTTCCGCTTGAGGCGGAACCGTACGAAGCCTTTGATTCGTTCAAGTTTTTTGGATTTGCCCTTTTTGCAATCCTTCCATGTGCCGTAGAAGTCGTCCAGGTCCTTGACCTGGTCGATGTAGGTGTAGCCTTTGTCTGCGCAATATGCTTTCAATTGGTCCATCGGCGTTTTGTATTTCGCCAATGTTGAGCCCTGGATCTCCCGGCTCTTGCAGCTTCAAAGGTAGGCCTCCACGACTTCGTGGATTATTCCTCGTCCGATTTGCAGAGCGGTCACTTTGGGCGATTGCGTTTCAGGGTCCACAATGGCGGCTTGCTGTTTTAAGGGGTCGGACAAGCTTCCAGCCTTTTGCCAAGCTGCGGCAACTTCCTCAGCTTTGTCCTACTCCCACTTCTCCGTACATTGCCGTTTGAATTTTCCGCCGAGCGTGCCCGATGCAAAAAATCTGGCAGGAGCACTTCTTTCAATTGCGCCGGCCTTCCTCGAATTCGCCTGTTCTGGAGTCTTCCGGACGTTTGGCCTTGCATGCTTTGCAATGGCGGCGGCAGAGCTGCAGCCCCATGACTATACCTCTCTGGAAAGTGTAGCGCCGTTGCCAGCTACTGCCCGCTGAGGTGGGGATCGCGGAGTAAGTCTTTTATTTGTTTTTGGGGCGGCTGGTGGGGATCGATCTTTGACTAGGCATTTAGAATATGCAACTTACACATTCCATTATGCTGTGTTTGCCGCGGTTGCCACCGCTAGCGGGGCTGCTTGTCCGAACTCGTCCGATGGCCTTTAGGGTGACTCTCAGCAGTATACTTCTGATTGAAGTGCGTGGAGCGTTTATGTGGCCTTGGCAAGCGTTTGATTGGGGAGTGTTTTGGGCGATCCTCGTGGCGGCATTCATATGCTGGATCGCGGTAAACATCATTACCTTGATCATGTCTCGGCTGTCGGAGTGAGACCGTGGATTAGGCGCCGACAACTTCGATGCCGTTACTGCCTGATTTTCCGAAGTGGTCTTTAAGCACCTTGAGACGAGGCCCCCATATTGAGAGCATGTACTCGGCCATGAAAAGCCAACGGGACTCTTCAATCGGCGTTCTGTCGTTCCGTTCCAGCTCGGCAAGGAAGATGGTCTCGATGTCTTCGGTCTGCTTAAGGGCAACGTCAAGATTGTCGAGACCGCCCTTGACGATCTGCGCTTGCAGCGATTTGATCAGTTCAGTCTGTGACGCCACATAGGCGCGAATCTTCTGCACACGTTCTTTGTCGTGGATCATGCCAGCAGTTTAGCACTAGGACGTTAGTGAAGTGTTCGGAACGGGGTCTGGCAAGGCTGACAAAACGTCATCCAAATGCAGAACTTCTTTCAGGTTTGGGCACGGATCGCTCGGAGAAATAGGCGCGATTCTCCCATTACAATAATCGTTCCCTGCCTGCGCATCATAAAGCATTCCAATGACTGGGGATCTGTAAGTGGGAATAAGAACAACTTTATCGCCGTTCTTTGCTTCACGTCCGTTCTTGTCGTGCATGTTATTGAGTCCTCCTGTCTATGCTATTGCCTTTGTTTTCGGCACCATAGCGCAGACACATCCATGAAGCAAGCGGAAATTTACGGATTGGAAAAGTAGAGATGATGTGTTGTGTTGCGGCAACAGGTCTGACGAAATTGCCCGATTTCACCCGATATTTTCCGACGGGACTCGCTACCCTACACATATATTTTTGATTCTAAACGATTGATAATAAAGACAAATTGGGGCGGCTGGTGGGGATCGAACCCACGACATCCTGAGCCACAGTCAGGCGTTCTGCCGCTGAACTACAGCCGCCGTCTGCTCCATCGATTGTACCATCCAAGCGGATTGGCCGAGGTTGACGAAGGACATTTGGGCCGGGACCCGTGGGGCCAAATCTATCGTCGGTGCCCGGCGGTCGGAATACGGTCGCTGCCTAGCTAACCATGGGAGTTCCCCCGGCTCTGCCGGGTGGCAGTAGAAGTTTGACAATTCCGGGAGTCCACCCAAGAAACTCCAAATCGTGAGCCGCCAAGCACCGAGGAGGAGATCTCGGATGGACGAATACGAAAGTTTAAGCCACACGAAATGGGAGTGCAAATACCATGCAGGGCAATCGCGTTTGGAATTCAGAAGCCAGAGCATAGTAAATCTCGGACGCGACCGAAATACGACAGAGCGCTCTCTGAATGCTGCAAACCGGTTTCAAGCCAGTTCGCAGAAGAACTTTCGGTCACTTCGGAAAGCCATAGCCGTGCAAGATGCTTAAAAGATGCAACGCAATCACTTGATTTGGCTTGCTAAAACTACGTGCTCGTAACCAAGAAGTAATTTTCTAGGCAGTAATATACTTCGCAAAATGATCAGACCTTGTTGATTCTTCTCCAATCAGCCCACTCCTTGTGCGCTGACCTAGACCATGCCGGGAAGTGTCGGAGCACTAGAGCCACTTCGTCGAGGCAATTGTGTCCAAGGTTGATCAGATGCTTCTTAGGGTCAAAGCACAGATGAAGCCCGATCATTGGGTTGTCTTCGCAAACAGTAGATGTGAGGCAACGAACGCGTGCTTTGTCTTGTGATGATTTCTTGCCCCAAGACATGACTCCCGCACATTTAAGCATGGTAGACACGCAACCAGCCTGTTTCGCAAACAGAGATTCTATGGCAGGGGTGATCAGTGTCTCAAGCGAGCCTCGGGGGTCGGTTGCGGGTACTGGATGCGGAATCATCAACACGGCGAGGCTGGGGAATCCAGCCTTCTCCGCCATCGATAGCGGAGAGGTTGGCACAGGAAATCCGGCATCCCCAATCTGCACCTTGATTTTCTTGAACGAATCTGCCGCTGATTCATCTATGTCGCTGACAAGCAGAATAGCCCGACATGTCGGATAATCTGGAACTGCGGTGAGGCCCGTCAGGTGGTCTCCAAAATTGTCATTCCCCTTCACAAAATCCACGGTCAGGTCGGTGATGGTTCGATTCTGACACAGATTCTCTATGAAGAGTTTGTCTCGGTTCCCTTCACCAAGAATCAGATACGGGCCTATGGTTTGTCCGGGCATGGCAAGCCTATTAACGCACTTCAAAATCGCGACTAGTAGCTGCCTCTAGGGCAGGTGCAGCAATCTTACGAATTACGCTGTTCCCGTCCTTATCGATTTCGGCTCGAAGCAGTTGTGATTCCTTGGCAATTTCCTCTCTCGCCAGAATAGGTGCGGCGGACTGAAGAAATTCGTAGCTATGAGTCGATACGATGAGTTGCACTTCTTCACGAAGGGCCATGGCTACGAGTGATCTCCACACGTCCGGCATGTTCTTGTAGTAGACCCCATCCTCAATTTCGTCGATGAGAACGACTCCACGAGGGTTAGCCAAAATGCCTAACGCATAAGTTGCAAACTTGCTGATTCCACCAGACAGTTCGCCTATAGGCACTTTCTCGTTAAGACCAACGTCGGCGCACAGAACCGCATCGCCGCTTACCAACTCCAAAGTGATCCCTTTGACCTGGGGGTAAATAGCTGCTATAGCTTCGACTAAGGAGTCGGCACGATAGTGCTTACTCAAAGACGAGAAGGCAGAGACGTTCTCAAACACGCTCAGGTTCACCGAGTTGTAATAGGACACCGGCGCGACGGGAGCTGCTCCCGAAAATGAAAACTTTCCCTCCTTGATGGAGGCGGAAGTATTGTGAACCACCCCGTCAATAATCCACTTGAAGTTGATTGGGGAAATCTTAAAAGCGTGTGGGCTAGGCCCTTCAAGATCGAGGCCGTAATCTTCTATTTCGCCGTATGCGATATCAAGCTGACGAGAACCGTAGCGGTCATCCACGGATCTCAGAACCACGCCTTCTTCCTGATTGAATCTGTAAAACAGATCGCGGAAGAGAGACTGATACTGATCCCGGGTGCCTGTGAACGTCACATTCCGCGAATAACCTCTCCAATTGCGAATGCGGAAATAGATTTCTGGCGATCCGCCTCCGAGTATGAAAAGGGACTCCATGAATGCAGTTTTCCCGCTACCGCTCTCGCCTACAAGAATGTTGAATCTCTTGAGCGACAGATCAAGATGCTGAAAGCATCGGAAATTCCTTAACTCCAGTCGGTTGATCATGAGGTACCCGCCATTCTTTGCTGGCCGAATCGGAACGTCAAGAGGTTCTGTTTGACTTGGACACACCACCGGTATACCCTCGTTTCTGACGAGGGCACATCAGATTGGCGAATCGCGCCACAGTCCCGGCCAAGGAAGTTGTGGGCACCACCGCCGCTCTCGACGAATTTACCCGCCGCATTCTCGCTGTTCCTCACAGCGCGATTAAGGCGGCGCTTGCGTCAGAAAAAGCGAGAAAACTAACGCGATCTAAACGTTCCGTTTCCCGCGTTTCTGTCGCCCCATCCAAACGGGCCAATTAGAAAGGTTCCGCGCTCGTTTCCCCCACCTTGCCGGTCAGTTCTGCATAGGTAAGCCTCTTACCAACAACCTGCGATACTGCCAGCGCAAAGCGATCCGCGTCGTTCAGGGGGTTATCTTTGGTTGCGCGATTATTGTACCGAAAGACCTGTTCGGTCACGTATGCGTCTAAATGGAAGGGTTCAACTGCCACATAAGTGCCACGCAGGGAACGCTTCAACAGGCTCCAGAAATTTTCAATGCGCTGAGTGTGAACTTGGCCCCTCACGTATTCGTTTACGTGGTTGACGGTTTCATGCACAAAATCGATTTGCTGGAGGGGCTTGTAATCGGAAAGTCCGTCGCTGTAGATGGTTGATCCCTTTTCAACGTTGGCAAGGATCGCGTTCATCAGAGTTTCGCGCTTGACCTGCGGAATCACATGCGCCCGGACCTGCCGCGCTTCACGATCCAACATTCCGAATACGGGAGTCTTGTGAGTTGCACGGCCACAAACGTGAGGTAGGTAATCAGGATTTAGACCGGCGCGGTCCCCATCCTCATCCAGCAAGTATTTCTTGCCATGGCCCGGATCGCGTTTGCCAAGATGCCTATTTTTCGGCTGGCCCCCGACGTAAGCTTCATCCACTTCGACGGGACCACCGTCGCCTCCCATCTTGAGGAGAGAACCTTGCTCCATCGCCAAACGAATACGGTGCAGCATGAACCATGCGCTTTTCTGAGTCACGCCGATTGCGCGGTGCAGTTCATAGCTAGAGATTCCGTTCTTGGCGTTCGCAAGCAGCCAGAAAGCCGGGAGCCACTTCTCAAGCTTGATAGCGGAATCTTCCATCACGGTCCCAGTCTTCAGAGTGAACTGGGGAGAGTCATGCTTGGCGCGGCAATGCCATCGTTCATACTTCTCAAGGAACAACACATCAGTCGATCCGCAGCGTGGGCAGATAACACCATCTGGCCAGCGTTGCTCAACGAGATATTCGCGGCAACGAACCGGATCGGAGAAGAAAACCATCGCGTCCTGTAAGGTTTTGAGCGCCTTCATGTTTGTAGAATGCGCTCACTTCTCTATTTTGTCAAGTATATTATTGCCATTTTGAAATGCGATTGCCCTGGTTTTCTCGCAGTTTCGACTTTCACCACAGGCTGTTAGTACTACTGTGTTATGAAGGTATGCGAAGACAACAAGGACACCTGGGCAGAGATCGAGCGAGGTGGGTAGCGATCAGACAGCGCAGGGTGGCGATGGAGTGTGGATTATGCCGTTCGGTTCTTA
>Ga0335078_10000431_pt1 | contig 65241 bp, 50 predicted proteins | sample Lox_Sample_32_FD_206711 | JGI IMG/M metagenome (GOLD analysis project Ga0335078, IMG submission 206711) | Soil microbial communities from Loxahatchee National Wildlife Refuge, Florida, United States - Lox_Sample_3.2 | ecosystem: Environmental > Terrestrial > Soil > Wetlands | place: USA...
GATCGGGCAGCTCACGCCGGTGCTGTGGTCGGGGCAGTAGCCGTGCGGCACCTTGTGCAGGTACTGCTGGTGGTAGTCCTCGGCGGACAAACACGACCCCCTGCGCCACCTGCGGCGATCCCTCGGAACCCTTGCTGAGCTGCGGTTTCTCATCTCAATACATCCCGTTGAATCCGGCTCACTCCCGACGTGATGTTCGCCGGATGTTCGCTGTCGCACGTCGCGGGATGAGGGACACCGCAACGGCGAACTGGGGCGGCCTGCAGTCTGTAGCACTAGTCCTCCCCAGGCCCGGGCAAGCTGGCGTACGCCGGTGCCGTGCTCGGCCATGAGCCGGGTGAGCTCGCTACCGAAGGTGCTCATTGCGTATGCCAATCGCGAGCGGTCTCGGGTGTTGCCCGGGTGTTGGCCGACAGCGCCAAACAGGCAACACCTCTGATGCTAGCCCGCTGCGGCGCATGCTGGCCTGAACACGCTTGGCACGCGAGGTGACAGGGAGACGACGATGGGCGAGGCAGCGCCGCAGGCTGCCGGCGGGCAAGCTGGTGAGCAGGAACTGGCCGCGTTGCAGTGGAACTGGGGCGAGGCGTACCTAATCGGCTACGACGAGGTACACGGCTGGTGGGCGTCACGGCGTGACCAGATCGGCGGCCTGCTGACCGAGGCCGGACCAGACGGGCTGCGCGCGGCGATCATCGCTGACTACGACCTGAAGCCGGTTTCCCGTGACCACCGCGCCGTCTCCACTGGCGAGTCGTGACCATGCTGTGGATTTGGGAGGCGTCCGCGCCTGGGGCGGCGGCCTCGGGAGTCTGCGGCGACGTAGGCCAGGCGCGGTTCGCCGCGGCGGAGTGGATGCGGGCCAACGGCGCCGACGCCGCCCTGCTCGAGCAGGTCCGCCTCGCGATCAGTGCCGGGAGCCTCATGCCGCACCACGAGCGGACCGGGACCGTCCTCCGGGCGCGCAGGTACAGCAACGGGCGGATCCGGTGGCGGCGGGCTACAGCGAACCAGGCGGCCTGAGTGGCTGCCGCGACGCGCCCCGGTGCTCCGCTGACCGCGCGCGAGCGCGAGACTGCCGCGCTGGTCGCCACGGGCCTCACCAGCCGGCAGATCGCGGCGCGGCTGTCCATCTCCGAGCGGACAGTCCACGCGCACCTGCGGGCAGCGTTCGTGAAGACCGGCAGCCGGTCTCGCGTCATGCTGGCCCTGTGGGTAGGGCGCCAGAACTCACCGACCTCCGCACGGCATATTGCAGAAAAGCAGCCGGGGTGACGGGCCGCTGAAAGGGCCATTCCCGCAGAACAGCAGTGGCGCTATCGCAGGTGATCTCCTCTCGCCGCGGAGTGTCCTGGCGGCTGGCCGGCGTCGGCGCGAAGGGCCGTGCGGAGTGCAGCTTCTGCTGCGGATGCGGCTGACAGCAGCTCGCTCTGTAGCAGCGGGAGGGCTGGCCCGGGCCCGAGGCCGGCGGCGTCGGTGATGCGGCGGAGCTGCTGGTGCCGGGCCGGCGGCAGGAAGCTCGCGGCGGCCGGGTGGCTGAGGATCTCGCGGGCGGCATGCCCGTCTCCGTCTTGCAGGGCATCGTCGGCTACCTGGCTGAGGAGGTGCCCCTGGGCCGGGTCGATGGCGGTGGCGAGCTCGGCTGCGGTGAGGCCCAGCCTGGTGCGGGACAAGGTCATGCCCGGTGCCGTGGGCGGGATGGCGAGCCGTGCCAGTGCCAGCGCGGGAGTCGTGGATTCGGGGAGCGGGCATCCTGTCACCAGGTGTGCCCAGGCGCGCAGGCAGGCGGCGACGGCGTGCTCCCACGGGTCGGTGCGGGTGCTCGCGTCGATCAGCGTCATCGCGGCTTCGCCGTCCCCCCTCGTCGCCGAGGCGATGATGCGCGCCTGCCTGGCGTGGTGAAGGCGGCCGGGGTGATCGTCGTGCCGGGCGGCGTGTTCCGCGGCCTGGTCCCAGTGGCCTCCCGCTGCGAGAGCGCGGGTTGCGTCATCCAGGAGCACTCCGCGGAGCCAGGAGGTCACGGCGTTTGCGTCTGCGGGGATGCCCGCGGGAACGGCGGGGAGGGTGAAGCTGCACCCGTGGACGTCCACCGCGCCGCCGCGGCGGGCTGCCTCGGCGATCTGGGTCAGTGCCTGGTAGGCGCGGTCGCGGTGGCCAGCGCGGAGGTCGAGGCGGGCGAGGTTCACCAGGGGCTGGAGGCTGGCGATGGCTACCCGGCCGGTGACCGGGCCTGCAGCCTGGAAGACGGCGAACTGCCGCTCGCACAGCTCGGCGGCAAGGGCGGGCAGGTGGCAGTCGGATGCGATCAGCGCGGCCAAATTCAGTGCCGTGCACGCATGCTCGATGCGCTGCTCGCGGCCGGCTGGTTCACCTTGGGGCGATGCGAGCTGGCGGACCTGGCCGATGCGGGCTTCCAGGGCTGGGCAGGCCGGGCGCGGTCCGGGCACGAGCGGGAACCGCCTGGCGAGGTGGTCCAGGTCAGGCCTGGTGGCGGAGGGCCGCCGTGCGGGCGGCGCGGTCGGCGCTGGTACCGGGCCGAGGATGGCGTCGCGGCATGCGCGGGCGAGGATGGCCTGCTGTCGGCTGGTCAGGCCGAGGCGGTTCCAGTGGAAGATGACGTGGTAGCTGAGAACCTCGCGCAGTCCCCGCTGGAGTGTCCCGCATCGTGCGAGGGTTCCCAGGTCTTCGCCTGCCTGGCGGAACGCGGCTGCCCAGCCGGCGGCGTCCGCCAGCGGGCCGCCCGCCTCGAGCAACCGGCTGGCGGGCGAAGTGTCGGTGGCCAGCAGGGCCGTGGTGCTTGCGGTTAGCCCGCTGACCTGCTCGGCGGTCACGTCGCCGGGCAGCGGCCGCATCCGTGTCACCCGGTGCCAGGCGTCGCCCTGCTCGTACCATTCCAGGCGGGCTCCGTGCAGCAGGGTGGTGCACAGCGCGAGGGACAGTTCCCGGCGGCCCAGGCGGGCCCCGGAGCCGCCGGCATCGGCGAGGAGCCGCAGCACTGCCTCGCTGTCGGCGGTGAAGAGGTCGTGTGCGACGGCCATACCCGAGGGCCCGCCGAACGCGGCTTCCTCGGCCTCGTAGATGCCCGGCCGCCACCCCTGGATCGCCCCGGAGCCGACGAGCCCGTCGAGTGCCGGCCGCAGGAGCGCCTCTAGCGCCTGCCCGCCTGAGCCTGGCGGCAGCCCGAGCCGCAGGCGCCAGCACGGGTGCTTGCGGACGAACCAGCAGCCGCTGGTCAGGCCGCTGGTCTGCGCCTGGTGGAGGAGCGGCGCCAGGTGCCGGGCGGCTGCCTGCTCGCTGGCCGCCCAGTCGGTGAACTCGACGTATACCTGCAGCCAGCCCGGCCCGGCCAGCGCGTCGCCGGGGACCTGGGGGGTTATGTCGGCTAGCTGATCAGCAGGCATGCGTCCCATCCGGAGACCGGGGCGGCGCCGGAGGCCGCCGTGTGCAGGGCGAGGGCGGTCCCAGCAGCCCCGTTCAGGAACCCCGTCCCGCCGGGGCGGCGGGCGGCGAGGTCGAGGAGGAGCGCGGCGAGTGCTGGCAGTTCCGTCGCGATCGCCGGGGTGAGGGCGTCCTGGGCTGCCCGCCAGGCGGTCATGTAAAGGCCGGCGGCGCCGTGGCACAGCCCGGCATCGGTCAGCTGCGCCAACTGCGACCGGTCGCGCAGGCACTGCACGATGGCCTGCTCGTAGGCGTGCTGCCTGCGGTGGTCGCCGAGGGCGATGGCCGCGACCTGCCCGGAGCGGGCGATGCCGGCGGTGCCGTAGCACCAGCTTGGCCGGTTCGGCCGCCGCTGGCGGGGCCGCCCGGCGCGCAGTTCGGCCAGGGTGATCCATTCGGGCCACCACGGCCCGGCGGGGGAATCTTGCTTCCACGACTCCAGCCACGCGAGGATCGTCGCGATCGCTTCTCGCTGCCCGTCAACGGCGATACCCTTCCGCATAGCGTGCCCGAGCAGGGCGAGCGGGCCGATCCCGTGGGCAGCGCCGAGGTTCCCGTGGCCGCCACGATAAGCAGGCGTCTGCCGGCGGCTTGGGTCGTGCCCGGACCACCAGCCCGGCACCTCCAGCCCGTCTACGCGCAGTGGGCGGGTCAGGGCGACCAGGTACTGCAGGACGCGCTCCATGGCGGTGCCGCCTGGTGAACGGCGCAGGAGCAGCGCGCCCAGCCCGGCGAGGCCGAAGAACACGTCCCATTCCTGGAACCCTCCGGGGCGCCCGGCCAGGATCCGGTCCGTGCCCGCCGCGGCCCGCGCGCAGGCGAGCACGGCCAGGTGCCGGTCGGCGTCTGCCAGGCCGGCCGCATACCGGGTGGAGCCGGACGCGGCGGCGTCCAGCATGAACGCGACGGCCGGGAGGCCGAGGAACAGACCGACGATGTCGCCGGCGCTGATCTCGCCGCGGGCTGCGGTGCTGATCCACGCGTGCGCTTGCTGCCAGGTCCCGTGCCCGAGGTGGGCGCGCTCGATGTGCAGCAGGGCGGTCCCCGTGGTCCCGTCGCTGAGCGACTGCGCCAGCCACGGCCGACCCTCCGGCGGCGGGGCCGGCCAAGGCACTGCCCGGGCGATCACGTCGGCGGCGGGGAGAAGCCCGTGGCCGGGAGGCAGCCGGGCGGCCATGTCAGCGGTGCTCCCGCCGGGCTGGCGGTCTGCCGGGCCCGGGTTCTTCCGGGCGGGGCTCTTCCGGACGGGCCGACAGGGAGCGCAGCGCGCATGCCCGTGCCAGGTGCCGCGCGGCGCGGCCTGCCGCGCTGTCCGCCCCCAAGGCCCGGGCCTGGTGGTCATCGAGCAAGGACCGCAGCGCGGCCTCCGGGCCGCCGTGCCCGGACAGGTGCTGCCGGTAGCCGGAAAGGACCGCGGCACGGTGCTCCCAGGTAGCGGCGACATCGGCCCAGCCCGGGATGCCTGCGATCGGGGCGGCCGGATCCGCGAGCCGCAGCGCTTGCTCGCGCAGCACCCGGTCGACGGGGCCATGCTCGCGGGGCAGCACGCGGGCAAGCCAGGTCATCCCTTCCGCAGGAGAAGGCCCGAGCGACGCGGCGAGGTCGGCCATGCTAGCCGCGGCGACTGCCGCCGGCCCTATCCCGGCCCGCTGCGTGAAGGCGATCTGGGCGATGGCAGCGGCGGAGTCGGCGGCCAGGACGCGATATGCGGCGGGTCCCGGGCAGGGCAGCGTGGCCTGCGGGTCGTCCACGACGAGCATCATCTGGGACAGCAGCCGCTCGCGGCGCAGGCCGCCGGCCCACGCGGCGGCTTCCTCCGCGGCCGGCCCGAACGCGCCGGGGCCCGACAGCAGCAGGGACACGGCGACGTGCGGGCCTACCTGCGCGTTCCCGGGCTGCCGCCGGAAACACCACGCTGCCGCGTGCCCGCCGACGGCCGTCACCAGGGCGGGCAGGTGGCCGGTGAGGATCTCGTCGAACCGGTCGGGGTGCGCGAAGGCAAGGACAGTCAAGGTCCCCGGCCGGGCTGGCCCGTCCCCGGCCGTGGCCGTCCCCGTCCGCGCCGACGGGGCCGCCGTGGCCGCGCGCCCGGGCGCTGCCGTACTAAAGGCAAGGGGCAGCACGACCTGGTGCGCGCGGCCGATCCATCCCAGTTCCCCGGGAGCGGCCGACTCGCGCAGTTCCAGCTGGCCGGCCCGCCGCAGCCGGGACCGCAGCAGGTCCCGGTGGAAGGCGTGATCAAGGTCCAAGGGCAGCCGACGGTCGTGGTCGGTGACCGCGACGTGCCGGGGTACCCGCCACCGCTGCCGCCACGCGCCGAACGCCGCCTCCCACTCCGCCGGGGCGGCGCCCGGGCCGGGAAGGTCGCCGGCGGCCAGCAGCCAGCGGGCCGGGGACAGGACCGCCCTGCGGTAGGTGACGCGCGGCAGGTACGGCAAGCTTGATGCCGTCCCGAAGTCGAACGAGCAGTAGGCGGCGCACCGGGCGGTGCTGACCTCGGACAGGAACCGGGGCAGCGGCGGCGTGTGCACTCCCGCCTCCAGCGCGTGGGCGGTGCGCGGTTCCACCAGCCGCCCGGTCGGCACGTGCACGAGGACCAGGCCGTCCTCGTCAGCGCTCACCGCCAGGTCGCCGAGGGCAAGGACCCCGCCGTCGTCATCATCGCGGTGCTCGCCGATGCCGATAACGTGCGGCAGCAGCCGTCCGGTGCGGGTGACGTTGCCGTCGCGGCACATCCGCGGCGCGAACGACAGCTGAGCGGCGACCGTCCCGTCAGCGGCGGCGAACGTGCCCGCCAACTCGCCGCGCCCGGCGGCGTCAAGGACATGGGCGTGGCGGCCGATCATGCTGCTGCCCGGGCGCGGCGCGCCGGTGACCACCAGCGTGAACCGGCCCCGGTCCAGGTCTTGCAGCGAGACGGCCCGGACCTCGAAGGCGATCTCCGCCCGCGCCGGGAGGCGAGCCCCGGGCCACGTGCCGCCGGCCAGGTCCGTGATCACCTCATCGGTCAGCACGATCTCACCGGAGCCGTCCGCCACGGCCCTCTGGACGAGGCCGGCCAGTACCGTGTCCCGCTTCGCGACCGCCCGGGCGGGGCGTTCGAGGGCCGCGCCGAGGTACCCGGCCGGGAGGCCGAGCCCGCTGTCCGCGACCAGCTCCAGCACCGGCACCAGGGCGCCTGTCCCGTACCGGTCGAGGAACCGCTGGTGATAGCCGGCCCAGACGGGCAACCCGGCCGGGTACGGGGACAACCGGTGCAGCACGACGGCCGCGTCGCGGGCCTCCCGGGCGACCTGCCCGGGTAGCTGCACGTCGCAGTCCACGGCCACCTCCACGGCCAGCGGCATCTCCGCGGCCCGGCTCAGCGCCGTCATCCGCGCGGCCAGCCCCAGCAGTGCGGGTCCGCCTGCGGCGGACTTCAGCGCCTGGTGGATCGCGGACAGTTCGTCCGCAAGCCCGCTGACCGCGGGAATCTCCTCAGCGCGGGCCTCCCGCAGCCGGGCGCACAGGTACCCGAGCGCGTCGGGGCAGGTCATCGGCGCGTACAGGGCGCTGACCAGCACGCCGCAAGCCATCAGGCCGTCGAGCAGCTCACGGACCTGGGCGCGGGCGGCGGCGGGGAAAGCCGCGTGCAGTTGCCGGGCCAACTTCCCCAGCGGTACGGGATGCCGCGCTGCCTCGACCGCTGCGCGCACGGGCGGGCTGCAGCGCACCGACACCTCGGCCGGGGCCAGCTCCCCGGCCGAAATGTCGGAAGGAGGGCCCGGGACCACGAGTCGGCCGCCCCGGGCGGTGATCGCGTCGCTGGCCACTACGGGCAGCCGCTCCGTCAGCTCGCCGCACTGGTGCAGCCGGGCCGTGACGTCCCCGAGCCAGGCCGCGTCCGCTCGCGCGACAGTCCGCGATGCTCCCAGGCTGGCCCGGGCGCGCCCGCCGGTACGGGCCACGCCGACTCCGGCGAACAGGCCGAACGGCGTCGCCCGCCCCTGCCACCGCAGCAGGTAGCAGGCCAGGGCGCGAGCCGCCCGGCGGGCCTGGCCCGCGTCGGGCACGGCAGCGGCGACGAGCGCGTCGACCTGCCCGGCCAGCGCGGGGCTGGCAATCGTTATCGCCGTGCGGACGTCTTCCCGCTGCCACACCAGGGCGAGCCACCCGGTGGCGTCCGCGTCCGGCCGGCCCAGGTCCTCGGGCAGGCCGGGCCCGCCGGGGCTCGTGCTCACCCGCAGCAGCGCGACCGCAGCGGGGACGGGGGCAGGGTCAGTTCCAGATGGCATGGGGACCGTCCTGGACCGGGGGCTGCCGGCGCGGCGGGGCGCCGGCAGCCCGCTAGCGGGTCACGCCGGGATGTCGTAGTTCGAGGTGCAGGCGCTCGCGCAGGTGGAGCCGCAGCCGTCATCGGTCGGGCAGTCGCCCCGGCTGGCGGGGGCGTACGCGACGATCACGCGCACGTCGAGCGTGAAGTCGTCCTCGTCGCTGGCAGGACGGTCGAGCAGCAGGGTTTCCTTGGGCATGGTGACCACATCTCCTAACTGGGGGTTGTTTCCGGTGCGGGAACGGCAGGGGTGACCTGGCCGGCCGCGGCTGCTGCCGTCTGCGGCCATGAGATCGTCAGGCGGCTGCAGGCCTTGTCGATGACCCGGCTCGTGCCCGCAGGCAGACCGAGCGCGTCGCCGGGGGTCCCGGCCGGGTAGAGGCGGTAGTGCGGCCGGGCGCGGTCCCGGATGTCCCTGTCCCACGCCTGGAGGTGCGCGGCTACCTCGTCGGCGAGCTGCCGGGCGCCCGGACCGTAGGCGTGCGCGCCCAGTTCCGACGCCTGCTCGCCGTCTGCCTGGGCCGGGCGGCTGGTGACGTAGGCCAAGGTCGCGCCGTCGACGGTGGCGTGGGCGAAGCTCCGCTTCGGCGGCGGGACGGCGACCCCGGTGTCCTTGTCCTTGTCGACCAGCAGGGTGCAGAAGCCAGGCAGCACAGTGCCCAGCCACACCTGCATCGTGTCGAGCAGCTCACGAGGGCCGATCGTCACCCCCGACCATGCCTCCGCCCGCGGTGTGCTGAAGGTCCCTCGCAGGAGTTCGGGGTCGGCGGGGTAGTCGTCGTCGTACCGCAGGGTGATCTCCCCGCCCCGTATCACCAGGAGCTTGGCCTGGTGGGCGCCCTCGCCTTGCACGGGGACGAACCCGAACTGCTTTGAATCCACGCTGGCGAGATAGCCGGGGGCCTTCTCGAACGCGATGACGCGCTGCAGCCCGAGGAACCGCAGCGCCGCGACCAGGCGGCCGTGGGCGGCAAGCTGCCCGGTCCAGGCGGGCGGCACGTCCCAGCAGCCGGCCGTGACCAGGACCGCGTCGTAGGTGGAGTGCCCGGGGACGCCGCTGGTGGCGTCGGCCACGACGACGTTGACCCGCCCGTACCCGGCCTGGCGAAGGAACCGGGAGGTGCGGCCGGCCACCCACTCGTCGATGTCGACCGTGGTCACGTTCCCGTCCGGCCCGGTCAGCTCGGCGAGCAGCGCCGCGTTGTAGCCGCCGCTGCCGACCTCCAGCACGCTCATGCCCGGCCCGATGTCCGCGTGCTCCAGCATCCACGACTGGACGTGCATGTCAGACACCGAGCTGAGTGCGTTCCCTCCGGCGTCCCGCTTGGTGACGAAGGCACGGAACGGGTCGTACGCCTCCTCCGGGCTGGCCTCGGGAACGAACAGGTGCCGGGGCACCGTCCGCATCGCGACCTCAACCGGCTTGGACGTAATCGTGCCGTTGCCGATCAGCTGGTCGACCGCCGCGTCGCGCAGCAGCGCCAGGCTCCCGCCCGCGGCCTCGCCTTGTACTCCGGTCACCCGGTGGCCTCCCGTCATGGCCTATAGATCGTCAGGAAATCGCCGTCCGGCAGGGCCCGCCCGAAAGGCCGGCACCGCTGCGGCGTACGCCGTCTTCGCCTGTCTCGCGCGCTCCGGGCGGCGGTGCCGTGCCGGGACGTACAGCGCCAGCTTGCCGGACGGGCGCGCGTTACCGCACCCGTCCGGCGGCTGGCCGTCGGCCGGGTACATGGGTGACGCTGGCCTGCGCGCCCACGGCAAGCCGCCTCCTTTGCCCACCCGGATGGGTAACGTTGTCTTTGTACCGGAGTGCTGACAGGCAGTCAGCATGCGGCCCCGGGCCGGAAGCGAGGTGGCTGGCGCAGGTGAGCGCCTCAGGACAAGACCCGGCCAGCCCGCAGGCGCGGGGGCGCGAGCTGGCGCGCCTGGGACGGGAACTGTGGCAGGAGCACCAGTCAGTCAAGAAGGCCGCCGCCGAGCTGATGAGCCGCCACCGGGACGTCCCCTGCCTCCAGGCGTACCGCTACGCGTGCGGCCTGTCGCAGGACCAGGCGGCAGCCCGGTACAACGCGGAGACGGGCTACCAGACGTCGCTCGGCGGCACTTCAGTCAACGCTTGGGAAACCTGGGCACGGCGGCGCGGCTCGGGCTCGCCGCCGCCGTTCTCCAGCCTGCTGATCCTGGCCCTCGCCTACGGCCGGGGCCCCCTGGGAACCGCCGAGGAGGACATCGCCCCCGGTGACCTGGCCGGCGAAGCCTACGAGCGGCTGCCGCCCGAAGACCAGATGTCACTGCGCCAGTTCACCAGGCGGGCCGCTGCCCGGCAGGCCGGGCCGCCCCCGGTTCCCGTGCCCTCGGTCATGCCCGCCCGCATCACGCGGGCAGCCGCCCGCGGCAACGTCATCGGCCCGGACTTCACCATGACGGCGCCGACCACGCAGTACGGCAACCCGCAGATCAGGCTGTTCTCGCTGCCGAATCCCAGGCCCGGGGAACTGCTGGACCTCACCTGGGACACCTTCGGCCTGGGCATCGAACGGCTCGCCGGCCAGATCAAGAATCTCGGATGGCGGCTGGAGGCCGACGCCTGCTTCGGCATCAACGAAGCCGGCCTGGTGATGGCGACCTTCCTCGCCTCGGCCACGTTCAGCCGCTGCCCCATCGGCTACCTCAAATGCCAGAAGACCCGCGACACGATCAGCCTGGACGACGCGTCGTTCTACCCGGGGCTCCGCCCGGCCCCCGCGATCGTCATCTGCGACTTCGAGGTCAAGCACGCCGACGTAGCCGGCTTCATCGCCCGCCAGCTCCGCGACCGCTACCCCGGCGCGGACCTTTACTTCGCGGTCTTCGGCGCGATGACCCACAACAGCAACCTGGAAGCAGGCTTCGACGACCTGACCGGCGCGGGCATCATGACGGCCGCCGGGTTCAAGGCGGTGTTCATCGCCGCGACGATGAACCCGCCCGGTATCGAGCCCCCGCTGGAACTACGCTGACAGCAAAGACCCAAGGAGAGCTCATGGCAGGCCAGGTCTCATTCCCCGACCTTGCCCGGCAGATCGCGGACGCCGTCCGCACGGTCATGGACGAGCTCCGGCCCCAGCTCGTCCAGGCCGCGCTGTCCGGCAACCGCCACGAGCACGCCAACACCAGGCACGCCGGCAACTTCCTGTCCAGCTACGACCTGCGCGCCCACGACCGCTACCGGCAGCTGCTCACGCCGCTGCTGCCCGTGGGCTTCGTCTACGCCTCCGAGGAAGCCGACCCGCAGGTCATCGGCGAGGACCCCGACCCTGACCTCTGTGTGCTGGCCGACCCGCTCGACACCAGCGAACTGGCCGTCCGCGCCTTGCACGGCTACACGCACGTCATGGTCTACTCCCGCAAGCTGCACCGCCCGGTAGCCGCCGTAGTCGGGGACATCTACCACCACGTCCAGCTGTACCTCGCCGCCCGCCACGACGACGGCACCGACCGCGCCAGCCTCATCACCCGCGACGGGGACGCCCACCCCCTGCGCTGCTACGGCGCCACCGAACTGAACCAGGCGCTGGTCACCAGCTACCTCATGCGCCCGGCCGAACGCTTCAGGCCGCTCGCCAGCCAGGACCGCCTCCTGGACGCCCTGGCCAGCCCCTCGCCCGACGGCAGCCGCCGCGGCCGCATCGGCGTCGACTTCGGCTCGGTCAGCCTCTGCCACGTCGCCGCAGGATTCACCGACGCCACCGTCGAAATCGCCAAGGGCTTCGCCCTCTGGGACCTAGCCCCCGGCCACTACATCCTGCACGCCGCCGGAGGCACCACTCTCACCCTCGCCGGCGAGCCGCTGCCCCTCGACTACGGCCTGACAACCCTGGACGCCATCACCCAGGCCATGACACCACGCCAGAAATTCATTGCCGCGGCCACCCCCCGCCTCGCCGGGCAGATCCTCCGCGCACTTCAATAGTCACCCGCATTTTGTGGGGAGCATGAGTTTCGATGACAGAGGTTCCGCCTCCGCCGGGGACTGCGCGACGGGCCGGAGACGGGCGCGGGTGCCGGCGGTGCGCGACGCCGCCCCCGGTGACATCCGGCCGGTGCTCGGGGTCTACAGCGCCTGCATCGCAGCGGACCCGGGTTACCTGCCGTTCCTGGAGCCAGGCGACGAGCCTGCGGTACTTGCCTGGTTCCGGCTGAAGCCGCTGGTGGCCTGCCTGGTCGCGGAGCAGGACGGCCTGGTCGCCGGGGTCGCCGGACTGCGGGACGCGGATCCCGGGCCGGGAGCCGGGCAACCTGGCGGACGGTGGCTGGAGGCGTGCCGCCTGGCCGTGCATCCGGCGTATCGCGGGGGCGCGGTCACGCGGGACCTGATCAGCGCGCGACTGTCCCGCGCGGTGTCACTCGGAGCCGACCGCCTGTGGATGCGGTGCGTCGAGAACTCCGCCTCGCACCGGCTGGCAGTGGCACATGGCTGGGCTTGGTGGGGGCGCACCGAGTTCGAGGGACCCGCTGCCGTCCAGCGCGCCATCCTGCTGGCCCGGCCACTGAACTCAGCGTGACTGCGCGGACCGCCCGGGACCAGACGGCATGACCTGTCACCACGAGTCCGGCGCGCTCACGGCCCGCCTGACATGGTGTCCGGCAAGTCGCTCAGCCTCGGCGAGCGGGTACCAGCCGGCGCCGGTCACCTCGGACTCCTGGATGCGCACAACGTCACCGCCGGCCGTCGTGAATGCGAACCCGAAGTCGAGGTGGAAGTGGTCCGGCTCGTCCTTCTCCGGCCGTGCCCGGACCCGGACGTACTCGACGTACACCGGGGCCCGCGAGACGCAGGACACCGTGCCCGGATTGATACCTGTCTCCTCTGCCAGTTCGCGCTCCGCCGCGCCGGCCAGCGTGTCATCGGTCGGCTCGAGGTGACCGCCGGGCTGCAAGACGATCCCGTACGCGCGGTGCTCGACCAGCAGGATCTCGGTACCGCGGACCAGTAGTGCGCCGGCGGTCACGTGCAGCGGGAAGCTCTGCCGCGAGGCGAGGTCCCGCCCCTGAGACAGCAATCGCACGGGCTCGGAAAGCAGCGCGGCCTCTTCCGGGTACCGCTCAAGGTAGCTCGCGAGCGCGCTCAAGATGTCCTGGCTGCTGATCGCCATTTCCTCATCACCCCTAACGAGTAAGCGTCACGATCGAGGCATGCTGCTCGCGGATCGCATCGGCTCCGGCGCCCACAGCTGGCTTACCAGGCGATCGCTGGAGGTACTCCGATGCATGCGCGGCGACTGGGTCGTGTTCTAGCTGGTCGCGGTAGTAGTGCAGGCGGGCTTCGCAGTCATCGACGATCTCTGACCATGTCTTCGCCAGACCCGGACGTGGCCCCAGTTGGCGATCCGGCCCTGGGGAGGGACGATGCTGCGCCGTGTACGCTAAGGCGGGTCGGCTCTTTCATTGACTGGCTCGGCTCTTTCCCCTTCGTTCCTGAGTCGTTGCCGACGGCCGAGGACGCCCGCTTGCTGCTATGCGAAGATGATCTGCCTCTGGCTGGGCTGTCCGGGGCGGCCCAAGGAATGTTGTGGCGGCGGAGACTGGAGCATCCTGCTGCACGGCGATGGCGAGAGAGGCGGCAGCGCGGGCTGCGGCGTCCTGCTGGAGGCGGTGCGCCTGGCGGGCGCGCGCTTCGGCGAGGGTGCGGGCCAAGGCAGTGAGCGCGATGACTAGTGCGCGGCGAGCTTGGCCGCGGCGGTGCCGGCCCGGCACGCACCCCGCTAGCAGGTAGGCGGCGGTCCTGATCACTGCCGCATCTGGGGTCGAGGCCGGCACGCGGCCCCAGGCCGGCCGGGCGGCCCGGGCGAACCCCTGGGACGCCTTTTCCAGTTCAGTGCTGCCGGTGGCTTCGGCGGCGGCCGCGATCAGATCAGCGGCCGCCCAGGCGATATCAGCCCGCGCCGTCGGCCCCGCACTGGTGAACGCGGCAGCGGCACGCTGCCCGACCATCGCGGCGTGCGCGTAGATCTCACCAGCGTCGACTCCGGCGAACAGGTCCGGGCCGGGTGCCGCACCGGCCTGCCCGGCCCGCCAGCGGGCGCGCAGCTCGCCGAGCCGCAGTCGCGGATCCAGCGTGCCGCCGCGGTACCGGACGGGCTGGCCGGCCCGGTCGGTCAGGCCGGGCAAGGTAACTGACCAGTCGCCCGGGCCGCCCGGCCGGCCCGGGCCGGGCCGGATCGGGACTTGCAGCCCGGCCCGCTCGAGCAGCGCGAAGAACTCCGGTTCGGACCGGGCCGCCCGGGCGGCCCGCAGAGCCTCGCGGGCCAGGGCGACCCGGCCCGTCGGGCCGCCCATGGCCCGGCCGGTGAGGCGGCCGTCCGGCCCGGCCCATCGCTGCCTGAGCTTGGGCAGGGTCAGGTCGCTGGCCAGCATGCTGCCGCCGTACCAGATGGGCCGTCCGCCCGGGCCGGTGTTGCCTGGCAGGGCGACCGCGTAGCCGGTGATCTCGCCGGGCCGGACCGTCGAGTAGCGCGGCCGGGCCAGGGCACCGCGGGCCTCAACCGCGGCGAAGAAGTCGGTGTCGGCCCGGGCGGCGGCCGCGGCGGCCTGGACGATGCGGCGCAAGGTGGCCCGGGCCGGCTCGGGCCGGCCCGCGGCCCGGGCCTTGGCCATCTCGGCCTGGGTTGGGGCCTTGTCGGCGGTCTTGTCGCGGACAAGTTCGCGCAGCCCGTACTCCTTCTCGATCTGCGCGAGGGCGGCGCCGAGCTTCCAGTACAGGTTGTTCACGTCGGCGCGGCGGAAGTCCTGGCGGGCGAGCGTAGCGACGATATGAACGTGCTGGTCGCCGTGGTGAACCGCGATCCAGCGGACGCCATCATGCTCGCGGCCGTGCCCGGAAAGCCCTATGCGGTCCATGACGCGGGCGGTGATGCGCAGCCACGCGCCGTCGCCGAGAGGAGGATCCTCGGGAGCGGCGCGGAGCACGCAGTGCCAGATGTACTTGGCGGGAGCGTGCTTGCCCATCGCCGCGACGGGCTGCTCGAGCAGACCGGCCAGCCGCCGGAAGTCCCTGCCTCCGGACTCGCTGACTGGCGGTTCCAAGCCTGCGGGGTCTTCCCAGCCGCCTACCAGGTGCGGGTTGACATGCTCATCGCGCCTGCCCGGGCCGAACAGGTAGTACAGCAGCCCGGCGACGTCCTCGCCCGGATCAACGACGCGGCCGATCACATTCCTCGCCGGACCTTCTCAGTCGCCCGCTCCACCAGGTCCATGACTTCCCGGAGGCTACCGAGCACGGGCTCCAGGTCGGTGCCGTGCGTATCCCCGGAGTTGAGCGCCTCCGCGAGCTGGTCGCGGATGATCGCGAGCGCACCCCGGAGCCGGATCAGTTCTCGGATGATCTCGCGTTGCAGCCAGCCGACGGGGAGCGCCCGCTGCTGGGCGGCGTCGGCAATCAGGTCACCGGCCCACGCTGATAGGAGCATCCCGGCGCGCTTGGCGGCGTCCCGAGCCGCGTCCCGCTCAGCAACTGACAACTTGACCGACAGTACGTACGTGCGCTTCTGCCCATCGGGTGATCGGCGGATTCCGCTACGGGCATGCTGTTCCATGCGGATCATCACTTTCCCACCGGCTCGCCCCGCGACCACTATCCAAGACGTGCAGCGCTCGGGAACGGTTCGCTGGTTCGAGAAAGGGCCGCCCTGGGCGACCGCCAAGTATGACTTGGCTACATCTGGCTTCCCGTCGGAGTCCGCTCCAGTGGGAACCTGTTGCCGGAGACGTCGTGAACCGCGGCCAACATCGGACCGTTACCCAAACGGGACTCTTGGTACTGGCCTGGTGTCGCTAGGTGGGTGACGCGTGCGGATCGATCGGTCGGACCTAGCCGACGCGCCCGACAGCGCTGAAGCAGTCCACTACGTCCGGTCGGCTCACGACAATCAGGAAAGCGCTGGCAGGGACCAGGGCACGAACTTCGACGGTGGCGGGCGGCTCGACTCGTCCCCTGCCGCCGTGGACTCAGCCGTGCGTATCGAGCGGAGCACGGCTTACCGCGCTGACGTCGAGGCCGCCTACCGACAGTGCGCCATCGACCACGGTGACGCGGCCGGAGAAACTGCCGCGGCAGACGTCCCGACGGGTGCCCGGGGACCTGCCTCGCGGCGGGATTTTGATCCCGAGGCGGCGGGCGGGCCGATCAGGCAGCTTGACGCCGGGGAAGCGGAAATCACTAATGAAAGCGTTCAGGAAGTTGCCGCCCATCTCCGGAGATTTACCGGAGGCGGCCCCCTAGATGCTCCGGAGCAGGGGATGCTGGACCGGCTAACGTCCATCGCGTCGGGTGCTATGAAACCGACGTCTTATGATCTGAACTTCTTCACTCACGAACTGGATGAGGCGGGTAGGTATGCCCAGCTCGGCTTCGGACCTGAATCAGGCGTGGACCTCGGGATTTCCAAGATGTACGAAGTATGGAACGACGTCCACACCGCCGCGCTTGAGGACTACGGAATCTCCGACGCGGATCTCTTCCATCCGGGGCTGGCGTCGTGAGTGACACTCCCCTCTCCGAATGGCAGGTCAAGCTCCTAGCCGTCGTCGCCGAGGGGGGCGGGGACTTGGACGCCAGGCAGATAGATCTGAGAGTCAGTTCCAGGTACGGCCCAGGCGAGATGACCATGCTGCGTGAACTTGAGGCGCTCCAGCGACTGGGACTGGTTGTCCGAGACGACAGCCGGTCCGGCGTCGGCGGCCGGTGGAATGTCACCGCTGACGCCCGGCCGTACATCCAATAGTCCGAAGGTTGCCACTGAGGGGCATCTGCCTACGCGCGCCGACCCGTAACCTCGATCGCAGGAGGTGGAACGTCGATGCTGCAGATCGTTACCGGCATGTACTTCCGTGCAGGCGTACGCCTATATTCCACGCTGCACCGTGCCGTGCTGTACACGAACCGCGGGTTCCTCAGCAGCGAGGAGATCGAGTTGCCGGTCGGCAAGCTCCTTCCGTCAACCGGGTACCAGCCGGTGTCGGCGGTCACCGTTTCGATCACCGAGCACTTGGAAGCGGTGCTCCCGGACGGCAGAGACGACATCCGGATCTCGTCCGGCGGCGCGGAACTCATCGATGATCTTGCCGCCGTCCTGTCCTTCGCGCTCAATGCAGTGTTCAGCCGTGATCACGACCTCGTGCACCGCCTCGTGCCTGACTCACCCGCGCCCCGCGGCCGCGCGTCGGCGTCGAGCCAGCTCCGCGGCACGTTTGACCCGCTGGTGATCGTGACCTACGCCGAGATCGAGGACGTGCGCGGGTTCATGACCAGGTTGCTAGCGTTGCGGAGGCCGGAATTCGAGGCAGCGATGAAGGCCATCCGGCGCATCGTGGGCGCGTGGCAGAAGATCACGGACGACCCGACCATCGCCTACACCGACATCGTCGCGGCTCTTGAGTCGCTATCGGCCAAGTACAAGGACGTTCCTGCGCCGACGTGGCGTAACGTCGATGAACGGAAGCGCAAGATCTTCGACACGGCCCTCGAAGGCCTCGATGAGGGCACCGCGGAGAGTATCCAGCAAGCGGTGATCGAAGCCGAACGGGCCGGCGTGAAAATGCGTTTCGTCGAGTTCGTCCTCGTCAACATCTCGCCGACGTTCTACCGCGGAGAAGCCGCCGATGCGATCCGGCCGATCCGCGGCGCCGACCTGCGGCGAGCGTTGAGCCTGGCCTACGAGATCCGGTCTAACAACGTGCACTCCCTCACGGATCTCCCGCCAGAAGCCTGGGCAGTCAGTGACCGCGCCGACACCGAATCGCCACCAGGGATCGGCACGATGTTGTCTCTTGAAGGGCTGTCGCGGCTCGCTCGTCATGTCGTTCGTTCCTACGTCGCATCCGCACCAACCGGGACGGACGCGACCTTTAATTGGCGCGAGGCCATCCCGGGGCAGCTGAAGGTCGAACTCGCGGCCCAGTACTGGATCTGGAAGCCGGACGGTCTGACCAAGGACACAGCGGCCCAGTACCTCGACGGATTCGTCCGGCACCTGCACGATATTAAGGCTGGCCGCGCGCAGGGCGCTGTGGACATGGACGGTGTGCTCGAACGTATCGAGACACTGGTGCCCGGTACCGCCGCATCTCCGGCCCGGACAGCCATGATCGCCTTGTACGCACTGTGGCATTATCATCTGCCGCCCGAACATCACCGCGACCGCGCGCGAGCGTTCCTCACTAAGTACCAGAGCGCGCTCGAGGCACCATCGGCGACCGCGTTCGCGGCCGGATTGCTCACGGGCCGCTTGCCGACTTGGTCGGATAGCCAGTGGCTCACGCTGGCTACAGACCGTCGAAGGGAGCGGACAACCAGGTCTGCACAACCACTCCCGCCAGAGCTGGATGCGGCGCTACTGGTCATGGCCTCACAGGTGATGCTCGCTGCCGGACAGCAGGACTCAGCTGCACACCTGGCCGGATGGGCTGTTGAAGAGATGCCTGGACACGAGGAGCTGTGCGCGTGGGAGGCCTCCGTGACCGCGGGGCAACCTCCGATCAGGATCGACTTGGGCGCACTGATCCTGGGAACCAAGCCCAGGGCCAACGCTCAGCCGGAGCCCGGGGCCGGGAACAGGATCGACGCCGAGGACGAAGTTGCCCTGCCACAGGATGGTGACCAGCCTCAAACCGATCCAGGCGACGGTACCCCTGAAGCAGCTGGCCCACCGCCCGACGATGCCGAGCCCGGCGCCGCAGCAAACACAGGTAGACCCGGCTCGTAGCCGCGCAAGATGGCCGAGCAGCTGTTCAGTGCTGCTCTGGCGGCAAGCCCTACACCAGCTGCGCCACTCCAGGCCCACCCACGCAGGAGATCAGAAACGTCAGTGCCCCACCAGGCGGCTGTGCGGCCCTTGACACGGATCGGCCCTTCCGGTGGCTCGGTAGGCTTAACTCCTCCGAAAGCACTGTTTTCAATAATTATAAAGCGTGCTAGTATTTTCACATTAGCATGCGTGCTGCGAGGTTTTCATGTGAGTAGGAGGCATGATGACCGACACCGGCGTAGTGACCGCGGCGGACATCGCTCGGCTGGCAGGCGTTACTCGGGGGACCGTGTCCAACTGGCGGCGCCGACACTCCGACTTCCCCACACCCATCGGCGGGACGGACGCGAGCCCGGTCTACGACCGGACCGAGGTGGAAGCCTGGCTCAGTGTCCGCGGCGCGCTGCCCGAACCGCCTCAGGCGGAGCTGCTCTGGCGGGCTGTTCTCGACGCGGCGGCTAGCCGGGATCTGCCCCAGGTCCTCGGCTGGGTCGGGGATGTGTTCTCCGGGTGGACTAACGGCGAGCTCGGGAACGAGACAAGGAAGGACCCACAGCTCGGCCCTGTTCTTGACGCCGTGCTGAACTCGCAGCATCCGTACGAGACGCTGAAGGGGCTACTCGACAGGTATGCGGACGCCGTAGGCGTGTCCGTGACACCCCAGCCGCTCGCGGCCCTGATGGCAGACATCGCCGAGTTGGACGCGGGCGATGTCTTCGACCCGGCCTGCGGGACGGGCGAACTGCTTGCTGCAGCCGTCGGCCAGGGGGCGGGGCGGCGGGGGTACGGGCAGGAACTAGACCTTGGCCTGGCATCGCTGGCGGAGGCGCTGGTGAATCTCGGCGACTCCGAAGAATGGGCCGACGTGAAGGTCGGCGACTCGCTCCGGAACGACAAGTTCCCCGGCCTGCGGGTCCGGACGGTGCTGTGTCATCCGCCATTCGGTGACCGGGACTGGGGAGCGGCCGAGTTGACCGGAGATCCACGCTGGGCGTTTGGCATTCCCTCTAAGTCGGAGCCGGAACTGGCCTGGGTACAGCATGCTTTGGCGCACCTGCTGCCGGGCGGGCGGGCCGTGATCGTCATGCCTCCTGCGGCTGCCACCCGGCCATCCGGGCGGCGCATCCGCGCTGAGTTGCTGCGCCGCAGTGCTCTGCGCGCGGTCATCGCACTGCCGCCAGGCAGCGTGGAGCCTCGTCACGTGCCTGTTCACCTATGGGTGCTAGAGCAGCCGAGCGGAGAGCGACCCGTTGACCCCAGGGTGCTCTTCTTCGACGGACTGGCCGGGACAGGGCGATCTGGCGCGGCATCCCCGGACGAGGACGTGACGAGTTGGTTCGCTTCGGAGGCGGCGCGTGATCCGTGGCCGGACTTCAGCCACCGCGTCCTCGCCGCATGGCGCGCGTTCAACGCCGGTGACGCTAAGGCAGGGGGCGAGCCTGGCTGCTGGCAGGTCGTCCGGGCCATCGACCTGCTCGATGAGTCCGTCGACCTGACGCCTGCCGGCTACGTTGCACCAGCCGAGTTGACCAAGACCGCGACTCAGACCGCCGACGACGCCCGGGCGATGCGCACTCGCCTGCAAGATGAGCTCGAATCGGTCCATCAGCTGCTGCAAGGCGAGGACTGGCAGCCCAGTGCCTCCATAGCACCCTGGAACACCGCGACCCTGCTGCAACTCGCTCGCTCCAGAACGCTGGAGTACCTTACTGGCGGTCAGGCCGAGCCGGTCGTGATCCAAGCAGGTGACGTGCTCGTCCCGGGTGAGGTAACCGACCAGCGGGTTCCTATCGTGGCTGACGAAGGGTACGCCGACCTGCCGCTACGCCAGGGGATGCACCTGATCCGTGCAGATGCCGCCGTCATGGACCCCTGGTTTCTCGTCGGCGTACTGTCCGCGCCAGCCAACCTCCAGCGAGCTAGCCACGGCACCTCCGTGACCAAGATCGTCGTACGCCGACTTTCCGTCCCGCTGCTGCCTATCGAGCGGCAGCAGCGCTACGGCGAGATCTTCCGCAAGCTGCGCGAACTCAACGACATGGTCACAGACCTATCTGGGCTCACCGGCGAGTTCACCAGTTTGCTCACCCAGTCGCTCGCAGAGGGCGTACTGGAGCCGACGGAGCGGGAAGGCGGAAACCGGGAATGACGGAAATCAACGGTGCGAACTACCACGTGAGGGAATCGCGCGACAGTGCAGGCACTACCCTGATGAACCATTCAATTGCGCTACCTTCCAGCATCTGGGGACCAGGAAGAAGGCGATCATGAGCGGCGCTGAGGTCATCGCCGGGCGGTTCGAACTGCTCGGCCCGCTGGCCCGCGGAAACATGGGCGAAGTCCACCGTGCCCGCGACCTGCACACGGCCGAGACTGTCGCGGTCAAGCTGATGTGGTACCGCCGTTCGGGTGAGCGGGTATCCCTCACCGAGGCCGACAGGAACGCCACACGGTTCGCCCGCGAGGTACGGATCATGTCCCGGCTATCGAGCGAGAACCTGCCGCGGACGATCGACGGCGGCCTCGACGGCGACCGGCCGTACCTGGCGATGGAGTACATCGACGGGATCACCCTGGACAACCTGCTATCTGAAGCCGACGGCAGGCAACTGCCGGTCGCGTGGGCGGCGGCGGTCGGCGCGCAGATCGCCCGGGGCCTGGATGCCGCGCACCGAGCAGGCGTCGTACACCGGGATCTGAAGCCTTCCAACGTGATGCTCGCCGCCGACGGCGTGGTGAAGGTGCTGGACTTCGGCGTCGGGCTGATCCTCGATGACGTGGACGGCGGTCGCGTGACCAGTTCAGACGCGACCGTCGGCACCGCCAGGTACATGGCGCCCGAGCAGGCCAGGCAGCACACGGTAACCGCCGCCGTCGATCTGTATGCCCTCGGCTGCGTCCTGTACGAGATGCTCGCCGGGGCACCGCCATTCGATGGCGAGTCCATATACGAGGTGCTCAGCCAGCACATCTCGCAGCAGCCCACGCCCATTCGATCGCTGCGCGGCGACGTCCCAGAAGACCTGGCCGCTCTGATTGCGCGGCTGCTCGAGAAGGATCCGGTGGACCGGCCGGGTACCGCGGCGGAGATCGTCGGTCCACTCGCCGCCGTCGCACGCACCGCCCCTCGTACGGCAGGTGTCCCGGGCGCCGGTGACCCCGTGACGGCGCTCGCCAGGCTGCTGGCACCAACGGATGCCGACGGCGACAGCGAGGACGGCATTGGCCCGCTGAACATCCCGGCGTCAGCAGAGGCCGGCGTGACGCCTGGACCGGCGGGCCAGTTCGACATCTTCACCGTCCACCGGCGGCTGATCAGCGACTACCGCGACTACACCGAGGGCGCCGCTGTGATCCGCGACGACCGGATCGCCAAGTTCTTCGATAGCGACCTGGACGCCAAGTCTCAGTGGCCGGACCCGTGGCTGTCGCTCAATCCGTTCTTCGCCGACGGCGGATCGGTCACCGACCTCGTCACCGAGGGCCTGCTGCAGTCGGAGTGCGCGAACATCTTCCAGACCGGCAAGACCGACACCGCGACCACATGCGACGGGACCGCGATCCGCTTCTACCGGCACCAGCGGGACGCGATCCGGGCCGCCCGCGGCGGTGACAGCTACGTACTCACCACTGGGACGGGCTCCGGCAAGTCCCTGGCCTACATCGTGCCGATCGTGGACCGGGTGCTGCGCGCCCGTCAGGCCGGCGACAACGCGAGTCGAGTCAGGGCAATCATCGTCTACCCGATGAACGCCCTGGCCAACAGCCAGCTTGGGGAGCTGGAGAAGTACCTGCGCAACGGGTACGGACCCGGCAAGGAGCCGGTCACCTTTGCCCGTTACACGGGTCAGGAGTCCCAGGCCGAGCGGGAGGTGATCCGTGCCAACCCGCCGGACATCCTGCTCACCAACTACGTGATGCTCGAGCTCATGCTCACCCGCCCGGACGACCGCAGGTCGCTGATCAGGATGGCCCGCGGCCTGGAATTCCTGGTCTTCGATGAGCTGCACACCTACCGCGGTCGCCAGGGCGCGGACGTGGCGTTGCTCATCAGGCGGGTCAAAGACGCCTGCGAGGCGGACAACGTGCAGTGCATCGGCACCTCGGCGACTATGTCGACCGAGGGCACCAGCGAGCGGCGGCGCCGAGTCGTTGCCGACGTCGCTTTCCAGGTGTTCGGTACCCCTGTCGCCGCGGAGAACATCATCGGCGAGACCCTGATCCGTGCGACCGTTGAGGACGCTGGCCCGATCACCGCGGCCCGGATTGATGCCCCGGTCGCCCCGGCCGACTACCAGGACCTGGTAAGCGACCCCCTGGCCAGCTGGATCGAGACCACGTTCGGCCTCGACCGCGACGACGAGGGCAAGCTAGCCCGCAGAGCGCCGGTCACCGTCCAACGCGCCGCCCGCGACTTGGCCGCCCAGACAGGCGCGGACGAGGATCAGTGCGAGAAGGCAATCCAGCGCACCCTGCATGCGGGGTCGCGGGCTAGGGATCCGAAGAGCGGCCGACCGCTGTTTGCGTTCCGGCTGCACCAGTTCCTGTCCAAAGGCGACACCGTGTACGTGACGCTCGAAGACGAGAACACGCGCCATATCACCCGTGACTACCAGGTCGAACAGCCCGGCTCTGGCGGCAAGGTGCTGCTCCCACTTGCGTTCTGCCGCGAGTGTGGCCAGGAGTACCTGGTTGTGTGGCGCCGGGATCGCTCCGGCGCAGTGAGCTACTTGGCACGGCGGGACGCAGCCATCGCCTCCGGAGAGGACGGTGCGGGGCGCGCTACCGTTACCGATGGCTACCTCTATGTGTCCAGCGACCTCCCATGGCCACGTGATGTCGAAACCGTGGTCGCCGACCGCCGCGTCCCCGAGTCCTGGCTTGAGGTCAACGATCGCACCGGCGACGACCAGGTCCGGCCAACCTCCCGGCAGTACCTCCCGGTCGCCGTCACCGTGGATGCCTTCGGCTATGAGGGGGCGGCGGACGGCGGTATGGAGGCGGCGTTCATCCCCGGCGCGTTCCGGTTCTGCCTGCGCTGCGGCGTTTCCTACGAGCAGCAGCGCGGCAGCGACTTCGCCAAGCTGGCCACCCTCGACCAGGAAGGCCGCTCATCAGCGACCAGCCTGATCTCCATGTCGATCGTCCGCTCGCTGCGTGCCCTCCCGGAAGAGGCCCTTAACAAGAACGCGCGCAAGCTGCTTACCTTCGTGGACAACCGGCAGGACGCGGCGCTGCAGGCCGGGCACTTCAACGACTTCACCGAGGTCACCATGGTCCGCGGCGCACTGTACCGTGCGGCCTCCAAGGCGGTGGAAGACGGCGAGGACGGCCTTTACTACGACGACATCCCCAGCAAGGTCACCCGTGCGCTCGGCCTATCCCCCGCCGACTACGCCACCCACCCCGGAGAGGATCCGGGACTGCGCAGGCGCACTGACGCCGCACTGCGAGACGTGGTGAACTTGCGGGTGTTCCTCGACCTGGAACGCGGCTGGCGGGTCACGATGCCCAACCTGGAGCAGGTCGGTCTGATCGAGGTTGGCTACCTCGGCCTAGATGGCGTCGCGGCCAACAGCGGCCTGTGGCGGGACTGCTTCCCGGCGCTGCGGGACGCCGCGCCGGACATCCGCGCGCGGGTCTGCCGCGTACTGCTGGATGAGATGCGCCGGTGGCTAGCCATCGACGCTGAGTGCTTCGAGCCCGACGAGTTCGACCGGATGAAGCGGCGAAGCCAGGAGGCGCTGCGCCCGGAGTGGTCGGTGAGCGACGGTGATCAGCGTGACGCCGCGGTCGTCTACCCGGGCGCGGGGCGCCCGGGCACGCCCCGTGACCTGGTCTTCATGTCCGGCCGCAGCAAGTTCGGCCGCTACCTCAAGCGAGCCGGCCGGTTCCCCGGCTACCTGCGGGCGATCAGCAGCAACGATGCGGAGCAGATGATCCGCGACCTGCTGGGGGTGCTGTCCGGTGACGGTGCCAGGCTGCTCACCGAGGCGCAGCACCCCCGGCGGCGCGGCGTCCGCGGCTACCGGGTACGGGCGGCCACGCTGCTCTGGCGGCCGGGCGACGGCGCCCGCGGTGCCAACGACCCGCTCGCGAGGACCTTCAGCGGTGCCGCCGCACCTCGGGTCAATCCGTACTTTGTTCGCCTCTACCGGGATGTCGCGCAGACACTGTCCGGCCTGGTGGCCCGTGAGCACACCGCTCAGGTCCACCCGGATCTGCGCCGACAGCGCGAGGACGAGTTCCGCGAGGGCGAACTGAAGCTGCTGTACTGCTCGCCGACTATGGAACTCGGCGTGGACATCGCCGGCCTCAACGCCGTGTCTATGCGGAACGTCCCGCCTACCCCCGCCAACTACGCGCAGCGCTCAGGACGGGCCGGTCGGAGCGGCCAGCCGGCTCTAGTCACCACGTACTGCGCGACCGGCAACAGCCACGACCAGTACTACTTCCGCAACTCCGACAAGATGGTCTCCGGCGTGGTCTCTCCGCCGCGCCTCGACCTGCTGAACGAGGATCTGCTCCGCTCCCACGTGCACGCGATCTGGCTCGCCGAGACTGGCGTTCGCCTCGGCCGGGCGATCCCCGAGTCGATCGACATGAACGGCACCGAGCCGGAAGGCCAGCGGCGACCGGATCCTCGCCTCCCGCTGATCGGCGATGTGGCGCGCGATGTGAACGACGCCAGGGCCGTCGAGCGGGCCGTCGAGCGGGCCACGGCCGTACTCGAGGAGCTCATCGGCGACCTGGCGACCAGGACGTCCTGGTGGGACCCGGGCTGGGTGGAACGCATGGTGCGCGCCGCGCCGCACTCGTTCGACCAGGCCTTTGACCGGTGGCGCACCCTTTTCCGCGACGCGCTGGTCGACCAGTGGGAGCAGAACCGCCGCCGCCTCGACTACTCCCTGTCCGAGAGAGACAGGGACATCGCCGGCCGTCGCCGCCACGAGGCCGAGACCCAGCTGCGCCTGCTGCGCAACGAGGAGGGCGACAGCGACCGGAACCTCAGCGCCGACTTCAACCCCTATCGCTACCTCGCCTCCGAGGGATTCCTGCCCGGCTACTCGTTCCCCCGGCTGCCGATCGCCGCCTACGTTCCGCCCGACCGGCGGCTGCGCGTCGACGGTGACTTGATACAGCGCGCCAGGTTCCTGGCGATCAGGGAGTTCGGCCCGCGTGCGCTGATCTACCACGAGGGCAATAGGTACGAGGTCAACCGGGTCCAAGTCCCGCCGGACGCGGCGGGCGAGCTTGTCACCCACCAGGCGCACCGCTGCACGGGCTGTGGCTACTACTACGAGGTCGGCCCTGGCAACGATAGGTGCGATACGTGCGGCATCAGCCTCACCAATCCGATCTCGGGCCTCTTCCAGCTGCAGACCGTTTTCACCAGGCCGCTGCAGCGGATCACCTCCGACGAGGAGGAGCGGCGCCGGGCGGGCTTCCGGATCGTCACCTCCTACCGCTTCCAGGACCACGGCGACCGGCCGGGCCGCCTCGACGCGATCGTCTCTGACCAGGCCGGGAGGCGCGTCGCGCGCCTGGCCTATGGCGACTCCGCAGAGGTCCACCGGATCAACCTCGGCCCCGCTCGTCGACCTGAGGGGGAAGCGGACGGCTTCTGGCTGAATCCGGACAACGGTGCGTGGCTCAGTGCCAGGCAGGCCGCCCAGGCGGACGCCCAGCAGGGCAACGGCAACGCCGACGACGACGATGGCGCGCAGGCGCGGCGTCGCACCCGGGTCATTCCATACGTGCGCGACCGCCGCAACATCCTTGTCTTCCAGCTCAACGACCCCGTCGTGATCGACACCGCCCTGTCAGTCATGTACGCGCTAGAACGGGGCATCGAGGCGGCTTTCCAGCTGGAGGACTCCGAGCTTGACGGCGAGCTGCTGCCGCCAGATGAGGGACCGCGCGACCGGATCCTGTTCACCGAGTCGGCCGAAGGTGGCGCGGGCGTCTTGCGCCGCATGCAGGCCGAGCGCGACGCGCTCGCCACGGCGGCCAGGGAGGCGCTGCGCATCGCCCACTTCGATCCCGACTCCGGCGAGGACCTCGGCGGCGTGATCGGCGAGAACGGGCTCGTCACCCAGCCGTGCGGCAAGGGCTGCTACAACTGCCTGCTCAGTTACGGCAACCAGACCTACCACGAGCAGCTCGACCGGCATCTCGCCCGGGACCTGCTGCTCGCTATTGCCGGAGGCGACACTCTCACCACCGGCCGGGGCGAGTCCAGGACCGAGCAGACCATCCGTCTGATTGGCCAGGCAGACTCCCCCCTCGAGGAGAGGTTCCTTCAGTGGCTCAAGGACCACGGTCACCGGCTGCCCGACACCGCGCAAGAGACCGTCCCCGGGGCGTACGCTAGGCCAGACTTCGCCTACCACCTGCCAGGGGGCGACGTCGCCGTCTTCGTTGACGGCCCGGTCCACGACAGCGCGGACAGGTCTGAACGCGACGCGGAAGCGGCCGAGCGGCTTGATGACCTTGGCTGGCACGTGATCCGGATCCGGCACGACGCCATCTGGTCCGAGGTCGTCGCCGAGAACCCGAACGTCTTCGGCCAGGGCCGACCGTGAAGGTACGAAACGGAAGGTGGTTTCTCCCGTGACCGAACTCGCGCACGCCGTTGCGCCCCAACGCTTCGCACCTGGGTCGCTCGTCACCGCGCGTGGCCGCGAGTGGATCGTGCTGCCCGACAGCGAGCCGGACATGCTCGTCCTGCGCCCCCTCGGAGGAGCCGACGCCGACATCGCTGCAGTCTTCCCCGACCTGGAGCAGGTCACTCAGGCCACCTTCCCGCCGCCAGACCCCGGTGATCTCGGAGACGCCCGCGCCGCCGGTCTGCTGCGGACGGCGCTGCGAATCGGATTCAGGAGTAGCGCGGGACCGTTCCGTTCGCTGGCTTCAATCGCGGTCGAGCCGAGGCCCTACCAACTGGTACCGCTGCTGATGGCGATGCGCCAGGAAACCGTCCGGTTGGCGATCTGCGATGACGTCGGTATCGGCAAGACCATCGAGTCAGGGCTCATCGCCGCCGAGCTGCGCGCCCAGGGCGAGGCAAACGGGCTCGCGGTGCTCTGCTCCCCCGTACTCGCCGAGCAGTGGCAGGGTGAACTGCGCACCAAGTTCGGCATCCACGCCGAGCTCATCCTCGCCTCCACCGTCCCGCGCCTTGAGCGAGCCCTCGGCTACGGCGAGTCGCTGTTCAGCACTCACCGGACCGTGGTGATCTCCACCGACTTTATTAAGTCACGCCGGCACCGCGACGACTTCATCGATCACTGCCCGGACCTGGTCATCGTGGACGAGGCACACACCTGCGTGCCCGCCGACGGTGGCGGCCTGTCGTCCCGCCAGTCGCAGCTTCGCTATGACCTGTTGACCAGGCTTGCCAGGGACGACCGTCGTCACCTGCTCCTCGTGACCGCGACTCCGCACTCAGGCAAGGAAGAGTCGTTTCGCTCGCTGCTTGGGCTACTCAACCCCGAACTGGCCGCCGCCGACCTCACCTCCGATGCAGGGCGCACCCGGCTCGCCCGCTATTACGTGCAGCGTCGGCGACTCGACATCCGCCGCCAGTACCCAGATGAGGGCGGCGCGTTTCCCGGCGACCGCATCTTCGCCGATATCCCATACGCGCTCTCGCCCGCCTACCGGACACTGCTCGACGACGCGATCGGCTACGCCAGCGAACGGGTCACGGCTGCCGAGACGGTCGGCCGCCGCGAGCAGCGGGTCGCCTGGTGGTCAGCGATCGCGCTGCTCCGCTCCCTGGTCTCATCGCCGCGCGCCGCCAGCCAGACCTTGCTTACCCGCTCGGTCACCGCCGCCGCCGCCACCGCTGACGAGGCGGACGACCTCGGCCGCCCCGTTACCGCCGACATGGCCGACGACAGCTACGACGGCATCGACGCCTCACCCGGCGCCGACGAGGGCGGCACCGCCATTCGCCGCGACGCGCGCCTGGCTGCGCTTGCCGAGCGCGCCGCCGCCCTTGAAGGGCCGGAGCAGGACAAGAAGCTCGCCCTGCTCATCAAGACCGTCAAGCAGTTGATCGCCGACGGCTACCGCCCGATCGTCTTCTGCCGCTACATCCCTACCAGCGAGTACCTTGCCGAGCAACTCGACGGCAAGCTCGGCAGGAAGACCCTGGTCGGCTACGTCAACGGCACTCTCTCCCCGGCCCAGCGCCTGATGCGGATCGAGGAGCTCGCCGAGGCCGCCGAGCAAGAAGAAGGCACCCGCCGAGTCCTCGTCGCCACCGACTGCCTGTCGGAAGGCGTGAATCTGCAGCACCACTTCAACGCCGTCGTCCACTACGACCTCGCCTGGAACCCCACCAGGCACGAGCAGCGCGAAGGCCGCGTCGACCGCTTTGGCCAGCGCTCCAAAGACGTCCGCGTAGTGACGATCTACGGTAGCGACAACGGCATCGACGGCAAGGTCCTCGAAGTCCTCATCCGCAAGCACCGCGAGATCCGCAAGCTCACCGGCATCTCCGTACCCATCCCCGACGAGACCTCAAGCCAGGTCACCGACGCGATCATGGAATGGATGTTGCTGCGCGCCAAGGGTAGCGCGGAGCAGCAGACGCTGTTTGAGCTCGACGAAGTCATCGGCAAGACCGGTGAGGAACTCGACGTCCAGTGGCGCTCTATGGCCGAGCGCGAGGACCGTTCTCGGTCCCGGTTCGCCCAGGGCTCTATCCACCCCGACGAGGTCGCCGCCGAGGCCGACGCGATTCGCGCCGCCCTCGGGCCCGACGACGAGGTCAGGTCCTTCACCAAGAGCTCGCTGAGAGACCTGGGCGCCGACATTACCAGCGCGCCGGACGGCGAGGGATTCACCGTCACTGCGAGCACCCTGCCGCCGGGCCTGCATGACGCAATCGCCGCGCTAATCGGCGACCGCCCCCGCGTCCCGTTCTCGGTCACCGCTGCGGTGCCGCGCGGCGAGGCGTCGCTGGCCCGAACCGATCCGGTCGTCGGCGCGATTGCCGGTTTCGTGCTTGCGAACGCCCTCGACTCCCGCGCTCCGGGCAAGCTCAGGCCGGCGCGCCGCTGCGGCGTTATCCGTACGGCTGCGGTCACCATCAGGACCACGCTGCTGCTCGTCCGCTACCGCTACCAGCTCACTCTTCCCGGCCGGTACGGCAACGCATCACTGATCGCAGAGGACGCCCGCGTGCTCGGTTTCGAGGGCGCCCCGGCCAGAGCCCGCTGGCTCACTGACGACGCCGCGACAGCGCTGCTCACTGCCGAGGCTGACAAGAACACCCTCACCGAGCTCACCGGCAGCGCGATCGCCAGCATCCTCGGCGGCATTGACGAGGTAAGGCCCGAGGTCAACCGTCGCGCCCAGGAGTTCGCCGGCGAGCTCCGCGACGCGCATCGCCGGGTCCGCCGCACCGTGGACCAGGCCGTCCGCGGCCTGACCGTCACCCCAGCGGGTGATGGCGACATCCTAGGGGTCTACGTCTACCTGCCCGTCGCCCAGCAGCAGGGAGCAGGCCAGTAATGTCCATCACTGCGACCCAGATCACCACGTCGATCCGCGTCGTCGGTGGCCTGCTCCCCGCCGACATGATCACCCGCATCGCGACGGGCAAGGACGTATCCGCGTCGACGCCCGCCGATTACCACGTGGTCGGCGTCCGCTCCGTCCAGGACGCAGCCGAACGGCACTGGGACTACCTCAAGGGCGCGTGGCGCGCGCTGCGCGATGCGATACCTGGGGGGAGCGACCCGCGGGGCATCGCCGTCGAGAATTGGCTGCTTCCACTCTTCGAGGAGCACGGTTACGGCCGCCTCACACGGCTGCACGCCGGTATCACCACCGACGACGGCACCAAGATCTTTCCCATCAGCCACGGCTGGCAGCACCTGCCCATCCACCTGATCCCGTGGGAGCAGGACCTCGACAAACGCCCTGCCCCTGGTGTCCTGCCCCCGCAGTCGATGGTGCAGGAGTGCCTCAACAGGACCGCCGGTCATCTATGGGCCATCGTCTCCAACGGCTCCGTTCTCCGCCTGCTGCGCGACACCACCTCACTGACCGGTGCCGCCTACCTGGAGGTCGATCTCGCCGCGATGTTTGACGGTGAGCTGTTTGACGAGTTCGTCCTCCTCTACCGCTTGCTGCATGTCTCACGCTTCGAGATCGTCGACGGCGCCCCCGTCTCCTCCTGCCGGATGGAACGCTGGCGCGCAGAGGCTATCGAAGCCGGCACTCGCGCCCTTGACCAGCTCCGCGACGGCGTCAGAGACGCGATCGTCTCACTCGGCACCGGCTTCCTCAAGGATCCGGCCAACAACACGTTCCGCGAGAACTTCGACAAGGACCAAGCCAAGCGCGCTCTGCTCCGCTTGGTCTACCGGCTGCTCTTCTGGTTCGTGGCTGAAGACCGCGACGCCCTGCACGCATCGCTGCCCGAGGAGCCAGACGCCAAGATGGCTGCCGAACGAGCCAGGCGTCGGTACGCGGCGTACTTCTCCGCCCGCCGCCTCCGCGACGCCGCACTGCGGAGCATCGGCACCGCGCACGGCGATCAATGGCAGGCAATACGCCTCATCCTCGACGGCCTCGGCGCGGAAGGCGGGCTGCCCCACCTCGACCTGCCGGGCCTCGGCGGCATCTACGACGACACGGCAGCCGACGCGCTGCTCGCCGACCTTAAGCTGTCCAACGAGCAACTGCTCGCTGCGGTTAGATCGCTGTCCCGAGTCCGTGACAAGTCCACCAACCGCTGGCGGCGCATCGACTACCGAAACCTCGGCGCCGAAGAGCTCGGCGCGATCTACGAGTCCCTTCTTGAACTCGTTCCCGACCGGGACGGCCCGTATACGTTCGTGCTTCGCGACGCCGCAGGTAACGACCGGAAATCGACGGGTTCCTACTACACTCCGACGTCCCTCATCGACTGCCTTCTCGATTCAACCCTGGATCCGGTGCTCGACGACGCAACCAAGCAAGCCGAGATCGCCGCAACCGCTGCGGGGACGGACGCGTCGGCGGCAATCGCCGAGGCCCTGTTGTCGGTGACGGTTTGCGACCCGGCGTGCGGCTCCGGACACTTCCTGGTCGCTGCCGCCCGACGCATCGCCAAGCGCGTCGCCTCGGTCCGCGAGCACAACCCCGAGCCGACGGTCGAGGCGCTACGCCACGCGCTGCGCGACGTGATCGCCCGCTGTATCTATGGCGTCGACATCAACCCGATGGCCGTAGAACTCGCCAAGGTCTCCCTCTGGCTCGAGGCGCTCGACCCAGGCAAGCCCCTGTCCTTCCTCGACGCGCACATCAAGTGCGGCAACGCCCTCATCGGCGCGACGCCGAAGCTGATCGAGGGCGGCATCCCCGGTGGCGCTTTCAAGCCCATTGAGGGGGACGACCCGACGTTCGCGAGGTCCCTTGAACGGGCGAATGCTGCCCAAGCGGCGCTGACCGCTGGCCAACGGCGGGTCGCACGATTCTCTTCCTCACCGACCCTGCCTGGCCTAGAGCCGCAGTCGTACCAAGAGGAATTGTTTAGCGACGAGACCATCTTCTCCCAGTCCAACGCCGCCCTCGCCGCCCGCCTTGCCAGGATCTCCCACCTACCAGACGGCTCGCTCCGCGAGGTCCACCACCAGGCAGCCGCCTACCAAGAGTGGGCGGAATCAGATGAGTACCAGGCCAAGCTCCTGGTCGCCGACGCCTGGTGCGCCGCCTTTGTCTGGATCAAGCGTGAGGACGCGCCCCCTGCGATCATTAACCGGGTCTTCACCGCGCTGAAGGAGAAGGGGCGCGGCGCCCTCCCGCCGTCCACTGCTATAGAGATCGAGCGACTGCGCGAGGAGTACGGCTTCTTCCACTGGCACCTGGAGTTCCCTGGGATCTTCCGCGTCGACGGTAACAACCCATACGCGGACCCGGACACGGCTTGGTCCGGCGGGTTCACGGTTTTGCTCGGCAACCCGCCTTGGGACACGGTCGAGTTTAAGGAGAAGGAGTATTTCAGCGCGGCGGCCCCTTCTATTGCTGAACTTTCCGGGAAAGCCCGCAAGGATGCAATCACGCGATGGGAGATGGAGAATCCAATTGAGGCGAATCGATATAGTGCGGCTCGTCGCGAGGTTAAGGCAACATTTCTGTACGACAGTCGATCTGGAGCATATCCTCAATGCGCTAAAGGCTTGACTGCTCCCGGCGTCAACTCTCTGCAGACCGATCAACTCTTTGTTGAACTGTTTGATCGACTCACTTCCTCCATGGGTCGAGCTGGGTGCATCGTTCCTACCTCGATTGCCACTAGCGCAGGCGGACAGTTTCTGTTCGGCGAGTTCACAAGGCGTGGCGCCATCACTTCGCTGTACGACTTCGAGAACTCAGGAAGACGTTTTTTCAAGGTGCACGCTGGAACCAAGTTCTGCCTTCTCTCCTTGGCCGGCAAAGCAACTAGGGAATCTGCCGCGCGCTTCGCCTTCTTCTTGTCAGATATTACTGAAATCGATTCCCCAGGGCGAATATTCGACCTTAGCATGGAAGATCGCGCGCTTCTCAGCCCTAATACCAGGACGTTGCCAATTTTCCGCAGTAGTCGTGACGCGATACTGACCGCCGGGATCCATCGCCGCATGCCCGTGCTGCTTAACAAAACTAAGCATGACGACCCGTGGGGGATTGACTTCAAGAATGTTTTCAATACCAGTGACGATTCGGATCTATATCGAACGCGAGAACAGCTAGAGGCTGAGAGGTGGCGATTGCACGGAAACATCTTCCTGAAGGATGGAAAGCGGATGCTTCCATTGTACGAAGGGAAGATGGTCGACTTTTTTAATCATCGGGCAGCAGATGTGGTAGTGAGCGAAACGGCAGTTAACCGCAAAAACCAGCCACGTTATCTAACGGATACGGAATTGCAAAATCCGTCAAGGTATGCGATGCCGTTGAACTGGATAGCCGAGGATAGCCCCATCACCACTGAGAGGAGAGGAAAGCTGGTCCAGGTGCCCGGCGTCGCGGCGCGTCTTGCTGAAGTGGGCTGGGAGCGGGGATGGCTATGCGGATGGTGTAATGTCACTGCCTCAACAAATGAACGAACTTCGATTCCGGCATTTTTGCCGCTCGCGGCAACTGTGGAACCGTTCCCTCTCATGCTTCCCAACGCATCCCCCGCACATGTGGCAGGCCTCATTGCCGCACAGAGTTCTCTGGTCTTCGACTACGTAAGTCGGCAGAAGATTGGGGGCACTCACATGCAGCATTTCATCTGGGAACAACTCCCCGTCCCAACGCCCACAACCCTTGAGCCACACCTCTCCTTCATTGTCCCCCGCGTCCTGGAACTCGTCTACACCGCCTACGACATGACTCCGCTAGCCCGTGACCTAGGCGACGAAGGCGAGCCGTTCCGGTGGGACGAGAACCGTCGCGCCCAGCTCCGTGCCGAACTCGATGCGTTCTTCTTCCGCCTGTACAGCATTGACGACCGTGGCGACGTGGACTACATCCTGGAGACGTTCCAGAGCGAGACCGGCGGCCTGAAGCACAACGAGATCAGGGAGTACAAGGAGTACCGTACGAAGCGTCTGGTCCTGGCCGAGTACGACCGTATGGCCGCCGCGGATGCCTCAGACTCCCCGTACCAGTCCCCGCTGCCAGACCCGCCGGGTCACGGCGCTCGTCACCCCCGCAAAGAGCGAGAAGAATAGAGGCTCAACGATCCTGCGCCCTGGAGCGGGGCTTGTGGAACCCAGGGTCATGAGTGCAGCCAGGACTAGTCATGTGAGGCATCGCTGCAGGCGCGCCTGTCGGAAACTGCATGCCACTGGAAGCGTCACCGACCTGAGCGTACGGTCAGCCATAAGGGAGCGGTCCGGAGTATCAACCGAGGCGAAGGAGGAGTCGTGGCCAAGCCGGACCCCGAACGCGACGAGATCACCGTGATCATGCCAGATGAACCACCCCAACTGAACCCCGCAGCGGCGCGTGTCATGCTGAGGATCTTGCTCAAGGCTTACGAGAAGCAGTTCGGCCACGAGTACTCACCCGACTCGGAGGACTAGCTGACTGAGGGAGTGGTGGGCACCGGACGTCCTTATCGCCACTAGCCGAGTGCTGCTGTACACGCTTCGGCTTCACAGCTGGTCGTAGTAACTCCGAATCACCCCGGCGATTAGTTTTCTGCGTTCTGCAAGGAATTCCGGATAGGAGCCGGCTGTCACAGTCGCCAGATGGGCGGGCACGGCGTTCTCAACCAGGTTTCGCTCTAGATCCGCTGCGTCCGTGATCTCCCCTAGCGTCAGGTGTCCGCTCGCGATCTGCGCAGCGACCTCGCCCATGTATTGCGCTGGGGGCTTGTTGCCGATGCTGATGTTGATCGACGTCTCGGTGAGCGCGAAGTTCGCAACCTGGTTGTAGTCGGCGCGGTCCGGGAAGCCGTTCTTCTGGAGATAGTCCTTCGGAACGATGTGATGGATATCGCCGGACTGCTGGTGCATCGCCGCGACGGTGATGCTCTTGGAGAGGAACCCGCGGACGCCCGTGGCGACCTGGGCAGCGAGGAACGTCTGGAAGAACGGGCTTGCTGTGCTTGTGGTTTCCAGCGCTGCCGGGAGCGCGACCGTCCAGAACCCGTCGGTCAGTTCGGACTCTTCGACCTGCTTCAGGTAGGCCGCTGCGCCAAGCGTGCCGATTCTCCGGATGTCCTGTTCCCAGGTCGACTCGAAGCTGCCAGAGTGGCGGCCTGTCAGCATCGACATCACGAACCAGCGGCGGACGATGCGTTTGCGTTCCCCCTCTGACAAGGAGTCATCTGAGCGCAGGCGGAGATACAGGGCGTAGGCGAAGTTGAGGGCGTTTCTGGAGCCGATCATGTCGGAAGCGATGAAGCCGGCCGACTTGATGATCATGACGAAGTTCTCGAAGTTGTACTTCTTCACGATCTCCAGCAGCGCTGCTTCAAGCTTGTCGTACGCAATCGGGATGCGGTTCTCGTCTACCTTCCGGGTCTCGGGATCTCGACCGGATAGTTCACTTACGATCGACGAGGCCTTGCCTCGGCTGAAGCCGAGTAGCCCCGTGACACGGATGATGTCGCTGTACCCCGGATCGTACAGGTCGTCGGAGTCATCCTTAAGCCAGGCAATCGATTTCAGATACCCCGACGCCGCGAACTCGGAGTCGTTCTCCTGAATGTCGGAGTACGAATGTGGTGCAACGGCGAGGTGGCAAAAATAGTCGATGAGCTTTCGGATGTTGCGGCCACGCTCGCCGTAGGTGGCGATCTTGCTCATTGCGAAGTCGGCGCTACTGAGCGGGACGCCCTTGGAGTTGATTCGGATGAAGATCTCGGCGACGGTCTCGACATCGAGATCATCGTTGAGCGAGATGATGCCGATCTGGGCGTTCTTGATTGCCTCCAGCCGGGCAATGTTGGCTTCGGCGGCGGCCTGATCGACGTTGGGGTTTGCTTCGAAGTAGGCCTTCACGAAGCTGTACGTGGACGTCGCGTTGAACAGTTCGCTGATGTCGGAGATCCACTCAGCGTTCTTGTCGATAAAGGGAGTGAGCGTCGCGAACTCCTCGGTTGCCGGGTTGAACGCGATCTTTATGCGCACTTGCTTGTAACGCTTGTTCACGACCTTCAGGCCCGCGACGGCCGCTCGAAGTGCAGTAATGCGCTGTTGGCCATCAATCAGGATCTGCTGGTGTGCAGCGACTTGCCCGCCCTTGAGGTGCGCTCCAACCGACTGCCAGGTGATGAGGTATCCGACCGGGTACCCCTTATAGAGGGAGTCCATTAGATCACGGACCTTGATGCTGTCCCACACGAACGGCCGCTGGAGTTCAGGGATCGCGATGTGCTCTCGCCGTACATCTTCAAGTAGCTGTGTGACCGCTGATTGGGTGACCTTGTACTTCGCCATTCAGACCCCCGGATCTTGGTGTTGCCGGTATTTTATGCCGGCCCCACCTGATGAGCCGGGCTGACCGCCGCACGTGATGATCGCGATCTCCTGTGCGTCTCGGAGTGCGCCGTGCTGCTGGCCTGCGGGAGACAGCATCGGCCGGTCCGTCACGTGTGCTGCCCCGGCCCACCTGAGGGCGTCGGTTCACGTGGGCTAGGGCCGAGCCGTTACCTGCAGACGCAGAGACAGAGGCGGTAGCTGCGTCCAGAAACGAACGTTTATGAGACGCGCGTCTGTCGGCGCCTGCATTCATGGTTTCCCGTCTCAAAACCCGTCTAAAAACATGCATGAACGACTAGAAGTTATGAGACTGTTTTGAGACACTTGAGTTATGGCCCACAGTGCAACCGCCCCGGCGGCCTTCACCGTCCTCGATCTCCCCGACGGCGACCGGACCCGGATCGGGCTCGCTCGCGTCTCCACCGATGCGCAGGACGCGCAGCTGCAGCACGACGCGCTCGCCGCAGCCGGGTGCGGCCGGGTCTACACCGAAAAGGCCAGCACCCGCAAGGCCGCCGCCGAGCGCCCCGGGCTCACCGCAGCCCTTGGCTACGTGCGCCAAGGCGACACACTCACCGTGTGGAAGCTCGACCGCCTCGGCCGGTCGGTCAAGGAAGTACTCACTATCGCCGACGACCTCCACGTGCGCGGCGTTGGCGTCAGGATTCTCGCTGGTAAGTTGTCCGGCGCCTACTCACCGACCGGCGAGGGCAAGTTCTTCTTCACCATGATGGCCGCGTTCGCCGAACTCGAACGGGACATGATCCACGAGCGCACCATGGCCGGGCTGGCCGCCGCCCGCGCCCAGGGCCGCAACGGCGGCCGTCCAACCGTGATGGACGCCGACAAGCTCGCCGCAGCCAGGGCGCGCCGTGATCGCGGCGAGAGCCCCACCCAGATCGCCAGGGCACTCGGCATCAGCCGCGCGTCGGTCTACCGCCACCTTGCCGCAGACGTCCAAGGCGACTAGACCTACGTGCCTTGATTCACTGGACCGAGCAAGGCTGGCTCCTAGCGTTATGCGCTATCTGCAGACCTGGCCCCGTGGTCACCACTCCCTGGTCGCGCACGTCATCTACCCGAACTCGCGCACTGTCAGGGGATCCGGTCGACCCGGATCACGGTCACCAAATCGTCTTCCACCGCGTACATGACCCTGTAGGCGCCGACGCGAAGCCGCCGGTAGGAGCCGCGGATGAATGCCTCCGGCGGTTCAGGGTCATCGGCGAGTGCGGCTACTGCCGCGTTGATGTCGTGCATGCCGTCCTGGTCGGCGGTGAACCTCGCGGCGGACGAGATGGCCATCGCCGACCACCGGATCCTCACTGGTCGGCGAGCAGCCGCGCCATCGCTTCCTCATGGGTCATCTCACCCGGGCGCCCGGCCGCGACCCACTCCTCGTACTCGGCGATGGCCGCATCGGTCTCGGCTTCATCCAGTTCGCGAGGCGCCGCGCGGTCCTTCAGCGCCTGCAGCGTCCGGTACTCGTGCATGGGGACCACTACGGCAGTCTCGCCACCCAGGCGGATGACGTCGTGGCCGTCGTGCTCTGATGGCTGCGCGCTCATGTCGATACGTTACCGCGCTGATTGCAGCCGACGCGGGAGCGACGGGCCAATGACTCAACGATTGAGGCGCTTCCGCCGCACCGGACTCAAAACGGCCTGACTGCGGCCGGGCTCCAACGTAGCGGAAAGCCGCTTGCGCAGGCAGAACGTTATGCCGTCTCATGGCCTGCTGGCGGGTCTGCGACTGGGTGGTCGTGGCCGGTTCCCATCCAGTGCCCGGTGATCAGCCACAGCTCGTAATAGAACAGCCATTGACTGGTCCACGGCACGATCGTGGCGGCTAGGAGCATGGACTCCTTCCACTCGCCGGGCAGGTACAGGCACAGGTCGCCGTTGGAGTACACGTGCGGCAGCGACGTCGCGCCCGGGTGAAGTGCCAGTGGAGGATCGACAATGGCGACTCGGGGGGCTCGGCGGTGGCGGTAGGTGAGCCGCGCGGTGTACCGGCGGCTGGCGGGGGTTGGCTGCAGGACAGCGGTGCAGCGTAGTTCTCCTGCACGGACCGTTCCCTGTGCTCCTGGAAGGGCGTTCTTGATCGCGGCGAGTTGCCGGCCGAGGTTAACCGCGCGGGAGGTGACCATGGCCGTGGAAGGTGTGCTCGCGTACCCGGCGCCCGGTGGACGAGGCGGAGGCGGTAAGCAGCCCGGTCACCCCCATGCGCAGTTCCCTTCCGCTCATCTCGGCGGCGTAGCGCTGGTAGGACTTCATCACGGGCTCGCGGTCGAAGGTCTCGGCCAGCCTGCTGTACACGGCGTCCAAGCCCTTGCCTTCCATGCCGGCCAGGTCATTCACGGTGGCCGTGATCTGGTCATACCAGCGGTAGAAGGCCTTGCGGCGCTCGGGGTAGTCGTTCCACTTGTCGGTGAAGTTCTCCTCCTCGTGGGCGGGGTTAGGCACCCACCACTTGTCCCCACGCCGCTCAATGAACTGGGTCATGTTGTCCAGCACGGTGCGGACCGCGGTGAACAGGTCGGACTCACCGTCGTAGGCGCGTCCGGCCAGGGTAGTGAGCAGGATCGACGGCGGCCGGTTGTCGAGGTCGGCGGCGAAGGTGATCATGCAGTGCCACTTGAGGATCTGCACGACGCGCTGCAGCGGGGTGCGGGTCCGCCACGTGGGGACGTCGGCGACGCTCGCGTGCCGCTTTGCCAGGAGCACCCGGGTTGTCTCGGAGCGGGCCTTGAACCAGGCCGCGTAGCCGATCGGGTCGCTGTGCTGCCACTTGAACAGGTTCTCGTCGGTCAGCAGGATGCCGGTCGGCGGGTGCTCCTCGTCGGGAATGACCGGCAGGACGTCCAGGTGGAAGCCCTGGTATCCCAGGGTCCAGCAGCGGCGCCGCGATTCAAGGCTGTCCGGCCCGTCGGCGTGCCCCTGGTCGGCCTTCCACTTGCGGTAGTCGTCGAGGAGTGCGCCGATCCGTTCCTTGAGCTCGTTCTGGGTGATGCTCTCCCGGGCCAGCAGGAGCCAGATGACCAGGTCGATGTCGTACTCGCCCCGCGGGGTGGCGGGCCGGACCACGGTGCCCAGGAGGAACGACCCTTGGGGGTAGACCTGGCAGCCGGGGTTGCCGTGGTCGGCGAGCCAGGCTCCGACTTCCTCGTAAGCGCTGACGGCGGCCTCGCGAAGGTCTTCGGAGATGTCCAGGACGTCGACGGCGCCATCCAGGAGCATCGAGAGCATCTCGGGGAGTGAGTCCATGTCATTCCTTACGCAGTACGCAGTGGGTAGAAGGGGGTGAACGCCGGTGCCTGGTGGTCGCAGAACAGGCGGTGGACGGCTGGGGAGGCGTCGCGGCTGACGTGGCCGGCCAGCCCGTAGAGCGCTTCGGTGTCGACCTTGTCGAGGGAGACGGCACCGGTCGGCACGGTGGGGTTGAGGCGGAACACGTCGTCTTTGCCGACCAGGTGGCGGAGTTGCTTGACGGCGCTCTCGCTCTGGGCGCGCATCAGCACCTCGACCGCGTCGCCAGCCCACGCCAGCAGGCCGCCGCGGTCGAGGCGCTGCCCCCGGTGGCGGATGTCGGTGGTGGTGCCGAGGCTGAAGACCCGGATGTCGTCGAGTGGGACGCGGAGGGGCCCCGCGGCCTCGATGAGGGCGACCATGGCCGGGTTGTTGGCCCACAAGCCGCCGTCGACCAGCCGCGCCCCGTCCAGCGGAAAAGCGGGGAGATACGTCGGCGCGGCCGAGGTGGCGAGGGCGACGTTGACGGCCTTCTCTCGCCAGTCCCGTTTCAGCGTCGGCAGGTGCGGGGTCCGGAACAGGTAGACGTCGTCGGCGACCATGTTGTAGCTGGTGATCACCAGCCGCTTGGTGCTCTCGCCGAAGGTCCGCTCGCCGAAGACGCCGGTGAGCGCCTGCTTGAGCGGCTCGCGGCCGTACTTGGCCCGCAGTATGCGCCGTAGGGAGCGTGTCCTGGTGCGGTCCCTGAATATCCGCGGGCCGTGCTCTGTGTAGAAGGCCGTGATTTCGCGGGGCGACAGGCCCAGCCCGAGGCCCAGGGCGATGATCCCGCCCGTAGAGGTGCCGGCGATCAGGTCGAAGTGATCGGTGATCCGGGTCCCGAGGTCCTCCTCCAAGCGCGCGAGGACCGCCGCCGAGAACATCCCCCGGAAGCCGCCGCCATCCAGGGTCAGGATCTGGAAGCGTCCCGCCATGTCCGACCCCCGCCCTCGCTGCCGCGTCGGCGCTGCCGGGGAGGCCAAGCGCCACTAACAACACCACTTAATATCACAACACTCGTTTCCGCGTGGTGTTCTACACTAGAAGTGTAACGTTTTCCTGCGTAGAGTGCCGTCTAGATGTTCCACAGCCTTCGTGATTCGCCAGGATGGGAGCAAGATCAGCGAAAGGAAGCGATGAGCGCGCAACCGTTCGAACGGGCAAGGCTTCGAACCGCCCGCGAACTGGCGCGGCTCAGCCAGGCGCAACTCGCCGCCGAAGCGGGAGTGACGCCAGCCGCGATAAGCCAGTTTGAGAGCGGCGCGGCACGCCCGAGCCCGGAAACCATCGCTACCCTGGCTGATGTCATGAACGTCCCTGCGGCGTTCTTCTCCGAAGACATCCAAGAGAGCCATGACGGGTTCTTCCGTTCACTGCGGCGCACCTCGGTCGCCGACCGCAGGAAAGCCCGGGCGATTGCCTATGTCGCTCATGATGTTGCAGTGCGCGCGGCGGCGGCAGGCTGGTTTCCCGCGACCGACGTCCCGCTAATCCCGATTAGCGGACTGGGCGCGGACCCCGCGGAAATCGAGCGTGCGGCCAAGCAGGTTCGGGCGCAGTGGGGCATCGCCCCTGGTCCTTTGCCCGATGTCGTGGAGCTCCTTGAGGCTCACGGGATCACTGTCATCCGTTTGCCTCTCGGCAGCAGCGACGTTGACGCCTTCTCGCTGCCGTTCGCTGACCATCCGGTGGTAGTCCTGGGCACAGACAAGGACGACCGTGCCCGCTCCCGCTTCGACGGGGCACATGAACTTGGACATCTCGTGGTTCATGGAGAGCAGATCTGGGGTGTCAAAGAAGTCGAGACTCAGGCACACCAATTCGCAGCTGAATTCCTGCTGCCTGCCGAGCAGATTTATGACCAGCTCCCGACTACTGTCGACTGGCCCGCACTGTTCGAACTCAAGCGGCACTGGCAAGTCTCACTAGCCGCACTGCTAATGCGCGCTAGGACTCTGCGACGCATGACCGAAGGCACTTACTTGTCAGCCATAAAGACCGCGTCCGCCAGAGGCTGGCGACGTGTTGAACCCGTTCCCCTTGGTCAGCCAGAACAACCAGACAAGCTCCTCGGCTACCTCGCCTCTCCAGACAGCTCCGCCACCCGGGCCGTCCTGCCGTCCCAGATCCTTGAGAGCATACAAACCGCGTCCGCGGCCTGACGAGAGAGCACATCCTCAAGGCTGCCAAAAAGGACAACCTGCATGCTCTTGCCGCGCTCTGCCCTTTCTCTGTCGGCGGCCGGTTCATGGTTCCGGCAATGCGGGTGCCCTCGTGGCATCGGCCGCAAAGATCCTGCCCCTGGTTCTTGCGCTTGCGTCCGCAGGAGGCGCAGACGTGTTCCCGGCGCGCCTGGCGACTACCCGGACGTCGTCTCTTTTGGCCCGTAGGCCGAATGGGGCCGCCGACATGTCGCCACGAGCGGCCACTAACGATATCGCCGATACTGTCGGGAGTGATGCCGTATTCGGCGGCAAGTGCGTCCCGCAGTTCTCCGGCCGCGAAACGCTCCCGGATCGCGATGACCTGCTTCTCGGTGACCTTCGCACCGGCGTTCCGCTCGCCTCTAGCCGCAGGATAGCCCCAGCGGCCTTTCTTGATCATGTCCTGGGCGTTGTCTTTTGCCGTCCCGGTAAACAGGTGCGACGGTCGGACGCACGCCGGATTGTCACAGTGGTGTAGGACCTGGTGTCCGTCATCGACCGGGCCATGGACCAGCAGCCAGGAGACGAAGTGAGCCCGTTCCCACGCCTTCCTGGCAACAGAGAATTTACCGTAACCGGATCGTGTAACGGCACGGGTCCACACCCAGCAATTTCCGAGTTCCGGGCAGTGCGCGGGGACAGGTCCTTCACGGTCAACTTTGGCCCAGAACCTGCCAGAGAGCCGGGCTAGATCCAGAATTTTGGCGCTGGTCATGGGTTCTCTCCGTCGGGCCACGTCGTCGCGGGGGTGCGAGCGCCGACCTGGCGGCGGGCTACGCGTGGGGCGACCGCACTGAGCCTGGAGATGAGAGCACGGCGCTCGGCGCGCTCGGCATCGACGGCAGCCTCAGCTCGCTCAGCCCGCGCGATCGCCTGGGTGGTGAGCTCTCGGATCGCCTCAGCCTGCGCCTGGCATGCAGCCTGGACCGCCGCGCTCTCATGGGCAGCCTGCTCCCGGGCGGCGGTGAGGGCTTCAAGCCCGGCGCGACGGGCTGCGTCCAGCTCAGTGGCCGCCCGCACCGCATCCTGCCGGGCTGCGGCGATAGCGGTATCCCTCTCTCGGACTGCCGCCTCGCGACTGGCTGCTGCCTCCGCGGCCGCGTCGGCACCGGCCAAGGCGGCGGCGAGTTGACTGGCCAACTCCTTCGCCTGGGACTTCAGGTCACGCGCCTCGTTCTCGGCGGCGTTCCTCGCTGCCTCTGCGGCATCGGTGGTCTCCCAGGCGGCAGCCGCCGATTCGGCGGACTCGGCGGCCTGGGCTGAAGCGGTGGCCGCCTGCGCCTCTGCGCGCCGCCGGGCAGCCTCGGCATCGGCCAGCATTGCGGCGACCCGCCCAGGATCGATGGCTGCGACCTGTGCTGAAGCGGCAGCGACCAGATGGGACGCCTCGGCGAGCAACTGCGCCAGCCGACCCAGTGAGGCTTGCGGACCATCCGTGGGCGGCGGTGGCGGGACAGCCGCCTGGCCGCGCTGTGCGTTGTAATGCTTCATGCGGCACTCGTTGCTGCAGAACTGCCGCGATCTACCACGCTCGCCGTGCGGCAGCGGCCTGCCGCACCCCGCGCGCTTGCAGCGCTTGTCGTCGTCATCTGCCACAACCGCTGCGGGCACGGCCACGGGCGCCCCGATGATGGGGCCGTCTTGGATTTCATTTCGCGTCATTTCATTTCGCCTCAGCGGTCAGAGCCCGGGCGTCGATGCTGGAGGGTGAGGGCACCTGCAGGTGGGCGGGAGGGCGGCGACGCGGGCGTTCCCCTGGGAACAGGCGCGTCATGGACGGCACCGGGCGTTGCTCGCAGATCATGCGGCCGGATCGGTATCGCCGGTGTCGATGCGGGTGCCCCTGACCCAGGCGAATACGTCCTCCCAGTCGTAGCGGACGTCCCTGCCCTGGCGCGTGTACGCCGGACCGATGCCCAGGTACCGCCACTGGGCCAGCGTCTTGACCGGCTTCTGCAGGTAGACGGATACCTCCCGCGGAGTAGCTAGCGGGCGTGGCCCCTCGCCGGCGGGAGGAGTCTTGGGAGTGAAGGGGCTGTGACCCATTGCGCGCCTCCTGATGCATCATCTTGATAGATAGAAGCTCACTACGATGTCTCATGAATCATGGCTAGCAAACGGGATCGATCAAGTCAAATCTGGTTCGATTGACGATCTATCAAGATGATGCCTAGACTGTGCTGGGTGACCGATGCCCTAGGACGCAAGCAACCCAAGAACCCGCTTGGGCCGACCGGCGAGCGCGTCATCGCCAACATCAAGCAGCTGCGCCAGTCCAAGGGGCTGACCTACAAGGAGCTGTCTGAGCGGCTGGAGAGCCTCGGCCGACCTATCCCGGTGCTGGGGCTGAGCAGATTGGAGAGAGGTGAGCGGCGGGTCGATGTCGACGACCTCGTTGCCCTGGCCATAGCCATGGAGACCACGCCCAACCGTTTGCTGCTCCCTGCCTCGGACGTGGAGCTGACAGAGACCTACCGGCTAGTCGCCGACATCACATCGACGCCGCCTTCGATGTGGGCTTGGGCTACCGGCGAAGTCCCCTTGGGCCATCCCCCAGTGCGGGCGACGGATCACATTAAGTCCCGCGGCAGGGAAATAGCGTTCAACCGCGAAAACCTGGCGCAGCACTGGGGGCTAGCCCACTGGCCACACCCTCCCGCTGAACCCCGCCCTAGTGGATCCGCCCTCGTCGGCGTTGGGATCAATGCCTTCGTCACCGAGGCATTCCGACGTCTATTCAGCACGCAGGACATCCGCGCGATGGTGGAGGGCGCGCTTACCAACGCGGTTTTGTCCCCTGATCCGCTGCACGAAACTAGTATCGAAATGAAGGACGGACGGGTGTCCTTCCCCCTGAACGCCCCTCTCACGTCGGAGGAGGCTGGCTGATGGCCGTGGCCGACCGCTGGCACTTGACGTATCCCAGGCCCGACGACATCCCGTGCAAGTGCGGTACGGCGAAGCACCCGCTCTACCCCAATGCCACGGGGATAAGAGCGGGGCTGTGCGGGACGCAGGCCGTTATCAGCTACTGCGGGTTATACCTGCTGGTCCCGGGGGTGTTTTTCGGGTTCCTGGTGGGACGGGTGAGGCTCCTGCTAGAAGAGGGATTGCCTAGATCACGCTCTTCCTCGCAAGGAGCCTCCGTGCCTTCTTACCCTGCCGCCGGGCGTTCTGTCATTGTTTCCGCAGACCAGGGCGGGCTTCCTGCCGGGGTGCCGACGGTCGCGGTGCGGCTGGCTGACCTGGTCTCCCCGGTGGGCGGCGGGGCACCGCTGGAGGCCGGGGACCGGTCGGCGCTGGCTGTGGCGGGCACGGAGCGGATCCGGGCGGGCGAGCCTGTGGTGTTCCTGAAGGCGGTGGCGGTCGCGCCGGCGGTGGTGACGAGGGACGGGCAGGTCCGGGCGGCGGGCAGCCCGTGCGGGCATGCGACGCTCGGGCCGCTGGAGGAATGGCTGGACGCGAAGGCAGGGCCGGGAGTGATCGACGGGATCGCGGGGCGCGCAGTGCTGGACAAGCGGTTCGTGAAGGGCGAGCGGGACCGGCTGCTGTCGGCCGCGTTCATGGTCCGGGTCATCGTCTTGCAGTCGCTGATGCCGGACTCGCAGGCCAGTGACGTAATCACCGCGCTGGCCGGGGACCTGGCGCTCGTGCCGTGGTCGGGGCGGTGGCGGCCGGCGTCGGAGCGCTCCTGCCTGGACTGGCGCAAGGCCCTCGGCCGGGCTCCGCTGGAGGAACTGCAGGCCGTCGTGCTGGCGGCGGCCGGCGAGGAGCACCGCGAGCGGGACGGCCAGGCCCTGACGATCGGGAAGGCCAGGCCGCTGGCGGTGCACTCGGGCGACGGGTCGCTGCTGCGGGTGCCGGACACGCCGGCGAACCGGGCCGCGTTCGGATCCGTCGGCACGGCCGATGGCTCGGCCGGGTGGCCGTCGGTGCGGCTGTTCCCGCTGAATAACTGCTTCACCCGGTCGCTGCTGGCCATGCCGTGGGGCCCGGCCGGGACAGACAAGGCCGCCGCGGAGCAGGGCCTCCTGGACACGGCGATGCGGGACTTCCCGCACGTCTTCTCCGGCGGCCAGGTCTGGCTGCTGGACCGGCTCTGGCACGGCGTCCGCCGGATCCGGGAACTGGCCCGGCTCACGCACGTGCTGATCCGCCTCAAGAGCGACATCCCGCTCCGGAGAGTCTCAGAGATCCTGCCCGGCGGCTCGTACCAGGCGGAGGTCTCCGGCGACGGCGCCAGGATGACCGTCCGCGTCATCGAGTACTTCGCGGACGTGGAAGGCCAGCAGGTCCCAGAGATGTTCTGCCTGGTCACCGACCTTCTCGACTGGCAGGAGTACCCGGCCAGTGACCTCGCCGGGCTCTATAAATGGCGGTGGGACGGGTCGGAGACCGGGCTGCGGGAGGCGAAGGGGCCGCTGCACGGCGCCGGGCCGGGCACCGGCGCCATGCTCCGCTCCGGCAGCCCGGGACTGATCGCCCAGGAGATCGCGGCCTGGTCTGCCGGCGTCGAGATGACCCGCGGCGTCACCCGCGACGCCGCGCTCGCCGCCCGGCCCGCGGGGAAAGGGCGCCGCGCCGGGCAGCCCGTCCGCTCCCGCGACCTGTCCCTCGCCCGCGCCCGCCGCCTCATCCTCGCCGCGATCCGCTCCGGGAAGACCAGCTATGCGGCGCTAACCAGCAAGATCGCGGAATACCGCACCGTCGCCGACCGGAACCGGCACCGCGCCCGCAAGTCCAAGTCCCCGTCGTCATTTCCGCACGCCGGCCCGAAGGACACGGTCACCCGCACCGCCCCGGCCGTCATCACCCTGGCCAACACGCCAGCCCGGACCAGCGGAAACCCGCCCAGGCCCCGCGTAAAACCATCACAGGACACCGCAAACCGCCCGACCAGGCCGCGGAAGCCGGCCCGTCACCGGCCCGGCACGCCGGCCACCGCCGTGCCGGGAAAACGGAAACCACGCAACGTAACCGAAAGAGAATCGCCCATCAAGGCCTAAATGCCTAAACCCCGAGGCATTGCGCTCTACCCCAGCGCCAAGCACAAGCAGGGCGACCGCTGGGAGGTCATCTGGCGTGACGAGAACAAACGGCTGCGGCATAGGAACTTCGCGAAGAAGGAAGGCAAGAATCCCGAGCTGCACGCCGATGCATTCGACGCCAAGATCGCAGCCGAACTCGATGCGGGCACCTACGTTGACCCGGCGACGGGCGAGATGAAATTTGAGGCGTTCGCTGAGACCTGGCGGACGAACCGCACGCACGGTGAGACCACCGGCATCAATGTGGAGCACAGCTTTCGCCTGCACGTCTACTCCGACCCGGCCAACCCCGGGCGCTCGCGGCGTGGCGGCCCGGCGCTCGGGCACCACAAGCTGAGGGACCTGGCGAAGCGGCCAAGCCTCACCCAGCAGTGGCTAGCCGGCATGGCGTTGGCCGATTCCACCAAGGTCAAGGTGATCGACCGGGTATCCGAGGTGTTCGCGGCCGCTATCGATGACGGACTGATTCCGCGGAACCCGCTGCACGCGAAGTCGGTGAGGCGGCCAGTGCCGGACAGGCATGAGGCGGTGCCGCTCACCCTCGCAGAGCTAGATGCGCTGTCGCTCGCGCTGCGCCACATTCCGAGTTGCAAGGCGGACTGCGATAAGTGCGGTCCGTCGCGGTACGAGCTCCTTCCCTACCTCGGTGCCGAGACCGGCGCGCGCCAAGGAGAGATGTTCGCGATCGACGCAGGGCGCGACATCGACTTCCTACGCCGGGTGCTGCACGTCCGTCGGCAGGTGAAGATCATCCGCGGCAAGCAGGTGTTCGCGCCGCTCAAGAATGACAAAGCTCACGACGTCCCGCTGACGGACTCCGCAGTCGTCATGCTGTCGGAGTACATCAGGGCGTACCCGCCAGAGCCGGTAACCCTTCCGTGGATCAAGGCCGATGGCGAGCCGGAGACGTTTACGCTGCTGCTGTCGCGCGGGCCAGGGTTGGCGATGCACCGGAAGATGGTCAACGACCGGTGGCACGCGGCGCTCGGGCGGGCCGGGCTCCCCCGCGACCGATACCACATGATGCACGTCACCCGGCACACGTTCGTGTCGGCCTGCCTGTCCGAGGGGATCAGCGTGCGGGCGGTCGCGGAGTTCATCGGCGACACCGAGGCGACCGTGCAGCAGACCTATTCACACATGATGCCGGACGACCGCGAACGTGCCCGCAAGGCCATTGAGCGGTTCTTCGCCCGGCCCGCCGATAGCGATCGACTGACGGCCGGGCGGTCGTGATGTTCGCTGAATGTTCGCTGGGGCCCGCGATGCCCGCAGCCCGGGATGGTCTCGCTAGTCCAGCTTCAGCCCGACCGGGCAGCTCACGCCGGTGCTGTGGTCGGGGCAGTAGCCGCCTGGCACCTTGTACAGGTACTGCTGGTGGTAGTCCTCGGCGAAGTAGAACTCGCCGGCCGGGACGATCTCCGTGGTGATGTCGCCGAAGTAGCGCTCGTGCAGTCGCTTCTGGAAATCCGCCTTCGACTGCTCGGCGGCGGCCCGCTGCGCCTCGTCGTGATAGAAAATCACCGACCGGTACTGCGTCCCGATGTCGTTGCCCTGGCCCATGCCCTGTGTCGGGTCGTGCGACTCCCAGAACACCTTGAGCAGCTGGGCGTAGGACACCTTGGCCGGGTCGTACACCACACGGACCGTCTCCGCGTGCCCGGTCCGCCCGGTGCAGACTTCCTCGTAGCTGGGGTTGGGGGTGAAGCCGCCCTCATACCCCACGGCGGTCGTGTACACGCCGGTGACCTCCCAGAAGTTGCGCTCCTCGCCCCAGAAGCAGCCGAGCGCGAACTCCGCGATCTCGGTGCCCTCCGGGTACGGGCCCTGCAGCGGCGTGTGCAGCACCTCGTGCAGCGCAGGCACCGGCATCGGCGTCGACCGGCCAGGCAGGGCGTCCTCCGCGCTGACCATCTGCGTCTTACGGAACCCGAAAATGCTCACCGTGCCTCCTTTGGCCGTTCTTCCGCCGTACACAACCACAGTCCGGCCGGCCGTGTTCCGCGTTACGCGGTCACGGAACAAGGCCGGACGGCCGCGTCACCGAGAGCGCCGTAACGCGTTGCCCGGTGCCGCCAATAACGGAATGATGACCGCATGAAACCACCGGAGGGCAGCCCGCCGTGGCTGGCGGTGACGACCGCCGCCGAGCGGCCCGACCTGTGGCAACAGGCGCGCCAGGAGGACCTGTTCAGCAAGGTCTGGCCCGAGTACAACCACCACGGGAACCACACCGGAGCCTACTTCGGTGCGCTGTTCCCCCGGTTCGCGGAGTTCCAGGCGCTGTTTACCGACCGCAGGAACGACCGGATCATCGCGCGCGGCCGCACCGTACCGTTCCGCTGGGACGGCACGCTCGATGACCTGCCGCCGGGCATCGACGCGGTGGGCCTGCGCGCCGTCGCCGAGGAGGCGCCGCCGACCGCACTCTCCGCGCTCGCGGCCGAGGTCGACCAGGCGTACCAGGGGTCGGGGCTGAGCGGTTTGCTGATCTCGACGATGGCCGCGATGGCCAGGGACAGCCGGCTGCCAAGCCTGGTCGCCCCGGTGCGGCCGAACTGGAAAGACCGTTATCCGATCACGCCAGTCGAGCGTTACGCGGGCTGGACCCGGGCCGACGGCCTGCCGTTCGACCCGTGGATGCGGGTACACGCGCGGCTGGGCGGCCGGGTCCTCCGCCCGGAGCCGCGTTCGCTGCGCATCGTCGCCCCGGTCGAGGAATGGCAGTCCTGGACCGGGATGGAGTTCCCCGAGGACGGGCAGTACGTGTTCCCGCACGGGCTCGCTCCGCTCGACGTTTCGGAAGGCGAAGGCGATTACTGGGAGCCCAACGTGTGGATGGCGCACGACACCACGAGTCCCAGCTGACGCACGAATGAGCTCGTGTTTCACCCCCAGCGCGCCCCAGCGCGCCCGAGGGCGGGTGGCGGCGGCGCGTTGCGGCGCGGGCCCGGTGGCGGTGGTGGTAACGCCAGGGCGGCTAGGCGGTCCTGGTGTTGACGAAGTCGCAGAGGGACTCGAAGGCGGCACGGGCGGGCACGTCGGGCAGCTGCGCGAGCAGGTCCCGCGCCTCGCCGATCCAGCTGCGGACCGTCTGCCGCGCCTGCTCGAGCGCCGGGGACCCGCGCAGCAGGCGCAGCGCCTCCGCGTGCAGCTGCGGGTCGGTGAGCTCGCCGCCGCGCAGCAGCTCGCGTAGCCGGACGGCGTCCTGGTCACCTGATGAATCGCGCAGCGCGTAGAGCACCGGCAGCGTCCGCACGCCCTGGCGCAGGTCGGTGCCCTGTTCCTTGCCCGACTCCGCGGAGCTTGAGTCAATGTCGAGCACGTCGTCAGACAGCTGCCAGGCCACCCCGATCCGCAGGCACGCCTCGGAGATCAGGTCGGCCGTCTCGCCTGGCAGCCCGGCGAACATCGCGCCGAAGCGTCCGGACGTCGCGATCAGCGACCCCGTCTTCTCGGTGATGACGTGCATGTAGTGGTCGAGCGGGTCCTCACCAGGCCGTACGCCCACCGTCTCGAGCATCTGGCCGTCGACCAGGCGGCCGAACGTCTGCGCCTGGATCCTGATCGCGTCGGGCCCGAGGTCGGCGAGGATGCGGGACGCGCGGGCGAACAGGTAGTCGCCGGCCAGGATGGCGACCGAGTTGCCGAACCGGGAGTTGGCCGACTCGTGTCCGCGCCTCATCGAGGCCTCGTCCATGACGTCGTCGTGGAACAGGGTGGCCAGGTGGGTCAGCTCAATGGCGACCGCGGCGGACGCGATGCGCTTGTCGCGGTAGTCGCCGAACCGGGCGGCGAGCAGCACGAGCATGGCACGGAAGCGCTTGCCGCCCGCCTGCATCATGTGCCTGGAAACGTCGGCGAACATCTCGTCGCCGCCGAAGGAGTTGTCCTGCAGGGCTGCTTCGACGACGGCGAGGTCCTCGGCGATCTCCGCGGCCAGTGCCGCGTCGGCGAGGTCGACAGGAACAGCGATGGTCAACACGAACTCCATGTCGTCGGAATCCCCAAACCCCCAGGGTAGCCGATGGCCGCCGGCGCACCGGGATCGATGACACGATCACGCGGGAAGCGACAGGCGGCCACCGTCAGGTACAGCGTCCTAGCGGACGAACAACTGCGTCGCCGCGTGGTTGGCCAGTGAGAGCAGCGGCTGCGGCACGATGCCGAACACCACGGCGGACAGCGCGCCGAGCGCCACCGCGGTACCGGTGAACACGGAGGGCACTGCCACCACGGGCCCGTCAGGCACCGGGTCGCTGAAGAACATCAGCACGATGATCCGGACGTAGAAGAACGCGGCGATCGCCGACGCCACCACGCCAACGATGACCAGCGGCATCGCGCCGCCCGCGATGGCGGCCGAGAACACGGCGAACTTACCGGAGAACCCTGCGGTCAGCGGTATGCCGGCGAAAGTGAGCAGGAACAGCGCGAAGACGCCGGCGACAAGCGGGGACCGCTTGCCGAGCCCGGCCCAGCGGGACAGGTGGTCCGCCTCGCCGCCGGAGTCGCGCACCAGCGTGATCACCGCGAAGGCGCCGATCGTGGTCAGGCCGTAGGTCGCCAGGTAGAACAGGCACGAGGACAGGCCCTGCACCGACGAGGAGATCACCGCGGTGAGGATGAAGCCGGCGTGCGCGATCGATGAGTAGGCGAGCAGCCGCTTCACATCGGTCTGGGTGACCGCGATTATCGCGCCAATGAGCATGGTGAGGATGGCGACGACCCACAGCGCAGGACGCCAGTCCCAGGTCAGGTTGCCGAAGGCCACGTAGAACACGCGCAGCAGCGCGCCGAACGCGGACACCACGGTGCACGACGCCATCAGCGCCGTGATCGGAGTCGGCGCGCCCTGGTAGACGTCGGGCTTCCAGGCGTGGAACGGCACGGCGCCGACCTTGAAAAGCAGCCCGAGCCCGGTCAGCGCGATGCCCGCGAACAGCAGCGTGTCAGACCCGGTGCCCGACGACGCCTCGGACGCGATCGACGCCAGGGACACCGATCCCGAGTAGCCGTACAGCATCGCGATGCCGAACAGGAAGAAGGCCGAGGAGAACGCGCCGAGCAGGAAGTACTTCATGGCCGCCTCGTGCGACAGCAGGCGACGGCGCCTGGCGAGCCCGCACAGCAGGTACAGCGGCAGCGACAGCGTCTCGAGCGCCACGAACATCGTCAGCAGGTCGTTCGAGGCGGGGAAGAGCAGCATGCCGCCGACCGCGAACAGCGTCAGCGGGTAGATCTCGGTGTGCACCAGCCCGGCAAGCAGCCCCTCGCGCTCCTCCGACGACCCAGGCAGCGCCGCCGCGCGGCCCGCGAACGAGGACACGTCATGCGACGCGTCGGCGATCAGCAGCACCGAGACGGCGGCAAGTACCAGGATGGTGCCCTGGATGAACAGGGTCGGCCGGTCCACCGCGACCGCGCCCATGGCGGCCACGTGCCCGGCGGCGTCCTTGGCGAACAGCGTCGCGGACGCGGCGATCACGCAGGTCCAGACGAACGCCGCGAGCAGCGCGCCGAACGTCAGCAGCAGGTGGACGGCGCGGCGCAGCTCCCGGGGCACGAAGGCCTCGACGAGCACGCCGACGACGGCCGCGCCGAAGACCACAAGCATCGGCGCGAGCTGGCTGTACTCGATGTGCGGTGCCGCGATGGTGCCGCTAGTGGCAGCGGTAGTGACCGTGCCGACCGCAGCGGTGGCGAGGCTCACGGCTGGGCTCCAATCTGAGCGGCTGCGGGATGGGCGGGCACCGGGTCAGCGGAGCCCACCTGGGACATGGTGGCCTTGACGGCCGGGTTGATCACGTCGAGCACCGGCTTGGGGTACACGCCCATCGCGATGATCAGCGCGATCAGCGGCACCACGGCAAGCAGTTCCCGCGGCCGCAGGTCCGTCATGGTCGCGACCGAGTCCGCGGTCGGCCCGTTCATCGTGCGCTGGTACATCCACAGGATGTAGATCGCGGCGAGCACGATGCCCGCCACCGCGAACGATCCCGCGACCTTGTACCTGGAGAACGTGCCCACGAGCACGAGGAACTCCGAGACGAAGGTGGACAGGCCAGGCATTGACAGGCCGGCCAGGCCGGAGACAAGGAAGAGCCCGGCGAGCACCGGCGCCACCTTCTGCACGCCGCCGTAGTCGGCGATGCGGTCCGAGCCGCGACGGACGATGAGGAACCCGGCGAGCAGGAACAGCGCGCCGGTGGCGAAGCCGTGGTTGACCATGTAAAGCGTCGCGCCTGACTGGCCCTGGGAGGTCAGCGCGAAGATGCCGAGCACGATGAAGCCGAAGTGCGAGATCGACGTGTATCCGATCAGCCGCTTCATCGAGGTCTGCCCGATCGCCACGACGGCGCCGTAGATGATGGAGATCACCGACAGCACCAGGATCAGCGGCGTGAAGTAGTGGAACCCGTCGGGGAACAGCTCCAGGCAGTACCTGATCATGCCGAACGTGCCGACCTTGTCCATCACGCCGAGCATCAGCACCGCGGCGCCCGGCTGGGCGGACGATGCGGCGTCAGGCAGCCAGGTGTGGAACGGCCAGAGCGGCGCCTTGATCGCGAAGGCGACGAAGAAGCCGAGGAACAGCCACTTCTGCACCGTCGGCGACAGGGCGACGTGCTCAAGCGTGTAGAACAGGAACGTGCCCTGGTGCCCGGTCACTGCGGACTCGCCCGAGTAGACGTACAGCGCGATCACCGCGACCAGCATGAGCAGGCCGCCGAGCAGGCTGTAGAGCAGGAACTTCACCGCGGCGTACTGCCGCGGCCCGACGCCGAAGGACCCGATCATGAAGTACATCGGGACCAGCATGGCCTCGAAGAACACGTAGAACAGGAAGACGTCGGTGGCCGCGAAGACCCCGATCATCATCGCGTCGAGCGCCAGCATCAGCGCCATGTACGTCCGCGGCGACCGCTGGCGGGGGGTACGGGGGATCGTACCCCCGGAGTCGACAGCCTCGTCGGCGTCGTGCCAGGAGGCGAGGATCACCACGGGCATCAGCACGGCGGTCATGCCGATGAGCACCAGCGCGATCCCGTCCACGCCGACCGCGTAGTGCACGCCGAACTGCGGGATCCAGGAGTACTCCTGGGTGAACTGGAACGTCGGTCCCGAGGTGTTGAACTGGGTGGCCATCACGATCACCCAGATCAGGTCGGCCACAGTGAACAGCAGCGCCGTCAGCTTGGCGAACCGCACCGGCAGGAACGCGATCACGATCGCGCCGAGCAGCGGTATGCCGCCGGCGATGGTCAGCCAGGGTGTACCGCTGTTCGCCGCTGCCGCGACAGAGGGGATCATTAGAGCCTCACCACCAGAAGGCCGGCCACCAGCAGCACGGCACCGATGAGCATGGACAGCGCGTAAGAGCGCACGAAACCGTTCTGCAGCCTGCGCATCCGGCCCGACGTGCCGCCGATGGTCGCGGCCAGCCCGTTCACCAGGCCGTCCACGCCCCGGCTGTCGAAGAAAACCGAGAGCCTGGTGAGCCACTGGCCCGGGCGCATCAGCACCGACTCGTTGAACGCGTCGCCGTACAGGTCCGCGCGGGCCGCGCGGGTGAGCACAGAACCGCGGGGCGCGACGGCGAGCACCGGCATCCGGCCGTACATGGCCCACGCGATACCCATGCCGATCACCACCAGGACCAGGCCGATGATGCCGGGCCAGGTCCAGATTCCGTGCTTGTCCGGCGGGGCGCCGACCACGGGCGACAGGAAGTTCGAGAACCGGTAATTGACGATGAGGAACCAGCCGGCGCCGACCGAGCCGATCGCGAGCAGGACCATCGGCACGACCATCACGAGCGAGGACTCGTGCGGGTGCGGCACGTGCCGCTCGGCCTCGGTGTAGGGCGGGTGCGCTCCGGCCCCGCCGAGCACGCCCTCCTCTTTCCAGCGAGCGCGGCCGAAGTAGGTCATCAGCATGACCCGGCTCATGTAGAAGGCGGTGATGCCCGCGCCGACGATAGCGCAGGCGGCCAGGACCCAGCCCGAGGTGCCGCCCTTCTCCCAGGCGGCGTCGATGATGCTGTCCTTGGTGAAGAACCCGGAGAACGGCGGAATGCCGATGATGGCCAGGTACGCGAGGAGGAAGGTGACGAAGGTCCACGGCAGGAGCTTCCGCAAGGCGCCGTAGCGGCGCATGTTGACCTCGTCGTCCATGCCGTGCATCACCGAGCCCGCCCCGAGGAACAGCCCCGCCTTGAAGAACCCGTGCGCGAGCAGGTGCGCGATCGCGAACACGTACCCGGCCGGGCCGAGGCCGGCCGCCAGCGTCATGTAGCCGATCTGCGACATCGTGGACCCGGCGAGCGCCTTCTTGATGTCGTCCTTGGCGCAGCCGATGATCGCGCCGAACAGCAGCGTGACCGCGCCGACGACGGTGACCGCGAGTTGCGCGGTGGGCGCGTCGTTGAAGATCGGGTTGGAACGCACGATCAGGTACACGCCAGCCGTGACCATTGTCGCCGCATGAATAAGGGCCGACACGGGCGTCGGGCCCTCCATCGCGTCGAGCAGCCAGGACTGCAGCGGCACCTGGGCGGACTTGCCGCAGGCGCCGAGCAGCATCAGCAGGCCAAGCGCCGTGGCGACGCCGGACCCTGCCGAGTTCACCGAGGCGAAGACTCCGGAGAAGTTGAACGTGCCGAACTCCGCGAACATCAGCATGATCGCCAGGGACAGCCCCACGTCGCCGACGCGGTTAGCGATGAACGCCTTCTTGGCCGCCACCGCCGCCGTCGGCTTGAACTGCCAGAACCCGATCAGCAGGTAGGACGCCAGGCCGACGCCCTCCCAGCCGGCGTACAGGCCGAGGTAGTTGTCCGAGATCACCAGCAGCAGCATCGCCGCGATGAACAGGTTCAGGAAGCCGAAGAAGCGGCGCCGCTCGGCGTCGTGCGCCATGTAGCCGACCGCGTAGATCAGGATCAGCGAGCCGACCCCGGTGATCAGCAGCACGAAGCTGATCGACAGCGGGTCAAGCAGGATGCCGATGTTCGCCTGGAACCCGGCCACCGGGATCCAGGAGTACACGTGCAGGTCGCGGCTGCGGTCCTGCGCGGGGTAACTGAGCAGGGTGAAGAACGCGATCACGCCGTAGACGAACGACGCGAGGGACATCAGGCACCCGAGCAGGTGGCCCCACTTGTCGGTGCGCCGACCGCCGATCAGCAGGACCGCCGCGCCGAAGACCGGGAACGCGAGCAGCAGCCATGAGGCGCGCAGCACCCCGGTGGCGGCAAGCGTCGTCATCGTGTCAATCTCCTCAGTTCTTGAGCAGGTTCGCGTCGTCGACCGATGCGGACCTGCGGGCGCGGTAGATGGCCATCAGGATGGCGAGCCCGACGACCACCTCAGCCGCGGCGACGACCATCACGAAGAAGGCCACCACCTGCCCGTCCAGGTTTCCGTGCAGCCGGGCGAACGAGACGAACGCCAGGTTGCACGCGTTCAGCATGAGCTCGACGCTCATGAAGACCAGGATCATGTTGCGCCGGATGAGGACGCCGACCCCGCCGATGGTGAAGAGGATGACGGCGAGGAACACGTACGCTGCGGGGCTCACCGGAGCACCTCCCGCTCGCCCGAAGACCAAGGCTCGCTCAGGGTCACGACGGTTCCGCTAGCCGGAGGCTGTCGGCTGGTCATTGGGGGTCCCTCCCGGCTCGGCCGGCCTCAAGCTGCCGTTCCGCCTCGATCCGCTCCCGTTCGGCGATGTCGGCGACCACAACGCCCTGCGGGTCGCGGCCGAGTTGCACGTCGCGCTGGACGACCGCGTCCGATACGGAACGGTTGGTGGTGGTACCGTCCGGCAGCATGGCGGGCATGTCGACGGCGTTGTGCAGCGCGTACACCCCGGGCGGCGGCTCGGGCTGGACCTGGCCGCTTTCGATCTTGCGCCGGGCCACCTCCCGCTGCGTCGGCTTGGGCGAGGTGCGCTCGCGGTGCGCGAGCACCATCGCGCCGAGCGCGGCGGTGATCAGCAGGGCGCTGGTGACTTCGAACGGGAACACGTAGGTGGTGAAGATCAGCTGCGCGAGGCCGGTGAGGTTGTCCGTCCCGTTCGCGGCCGTCTGCGGTGCCGCGCTGCCGATGGCCGCGTGGCCGATGCCGACGACGAGCAGCACGACGAGGCCGAGGCCCGCCAGCCCCGCCCACAGCCGTTGGCCTGCGATCGTCTCCTTCAGCGACTCCGCCGAGGCGAGGCCGATCAGCATGACCACGAACAGGAAGAGCATCAGCACCGCGCCGGTGTAGACAATCACCTGCACGAAGGCGAGGAACGGCGCGCCCTGCATGGCGTACATGACCGCCAGGGACAGCATCACCACCGCGAGCATCATCGCGCAGTGCACGGCCTGCCGCACCAGGATCATCGCGAGCGCGGCGGAGACCGCGAGCACGGCGAGGATCCAGAACAGGACCTTGTCGTAGATCGGGTCGAGGTTGGTGCCGCCCGCACCGCCGTTCGCGAGAACGTGGAGGATCACAGCTCCGCCTCCTGGCCGCTGTAGGTAGCCTGCTCGCCACCTGGCTTGACCTCGTCCTGGCCGGGCACCCGCGCGCTCGTCGCGGTGGCCTGCATCGCCGGGCCGGTCGGTCCGCCGGGCCCCGCCATGCCGGGCCCGCGGCCCGTCGGCGACACACCGGCGCCGCCGAGGCGGTAGTAGTCCTTCTCGTCCCTGCCGAGGCGCATCGGGTGCGGCGGTGCCTCCATGGTCTCGAGCAGCGGGACGAGCAGCTGCTCCTTGGTCCAGATCAGCTTCTCCCTGTCGTCGTCCGCGAGCTCGTACTCGTTGGTCATCGTGAGCGCCCGGGTGGGGCACGCCTCGATGCACAGTCCGCACAGGATGCAGCGCAGGTAGTTGATCTGGTAGACGTGCCCGTACCGCTCGCCGGGTGAGTAGCGCTCCTCTGCCGTGTTGTCCCTGCCCTCGACGTAGATGGCGTCGGCGGGGCAGGCCCAGGCGCACAGCTCGCAGCCGATGCACTTCTCCAGGCCGTCGGGCCATCGGTTGAGCTGGTGGTGACCGTGGAACCGGGGCGCGGTGGGCCGCTTGTCCTCCGGGTACATCACGGTGTCGACCTTCTTGAACATCTCACGGAAGGTGACCCCGAACCCCTTGACAGGGTTGAGGAAATCAAGAACCGGCACCGGTGACCTCCTTCGTCACTCCAGTGGCGTCGCCGCGCAGCGGGCCGCCCGCGGCGCCAAGCTCAAGGCCGTGATAGTGCGGCAGGTCAAGCGGCGGCACGGGGAACCTCGGCTGCACCGCCGGCCTCTCGACCTTGACCAGCTCGCCTTCTTCGTCGTAGTCCCACTCTTCCTCTTCCTCGACGGCCTCGGGCTCGCCGGGAGCGATCCGCTCGCGGTGCTTCTGGTATCCGGTCTCCCAGAACCCGACGAGCAGCACGAACAGCACGACGACCACGCCGGACACGCCGAGTGCCAGCGACGAGTGCAAGCCGGTGACGCGAAGCGTCTTCACGCAGGCGACCATCAGCAGCCAGATGATGGAGAACGGGATGAGGATCTTCCAGCCGAGCGCCATCAGCTGGTCGTACCTGGTCCGCGGCAGCGTGCCGCGCAGCCACACGTAGCAGAACAGCAGGGCGAAGACCTTGATGAGGAACCAGAGCACCGGCCACCAGCCGCTGTTCACCGCGGGCCCGATGAGGGTGAGCGGCCACGGTGCCCGCCAGCCGCCGAGGAACAGCGTGGTGGCGAGCGCGGAGACCGTCGTCATGTTGATGTACTCGGCGAGGAAAAACATCGCGAACTTCATCGACGAGTACTCGGTCATGTGGCCGGCCACGATCTCGCCCTCGCCCTCGGGCAGGTCGAACGGTATCCGGTTGGTCTCGCCGACCATCGTCACCAGGTAGATCAGGAACGACGGGAGCAGCACCCAGGCGTACCAGGAGTGCGCCTGGGAGTTGACGATCGCGGAGGTGGACAGCGACCCCGCGTTGAGGAAGACCGCGACGAAGGACAGGCCCATCGCGATCTCGTAGCTGATCACCTGCGCGGTCGAGCGAAGCGCGCCGAGGACGGAGTACGGCCCGCGCGACGCCCAGCCCGCGAGCACGATGCCGTAGACGCCGACCGAGCTCGTCGCGAGCACGAGCAGCACCGCCACCGGCAGGTCCGCGACCTGCAGCGGCGTCCAGTGGTGGAAGATCGACACCACGTCGCCGAACGGGATGATCGCGAAGGCGACGAAGGACATCGAGGCCGCGATGATGGGGGCAACGAAGAACACCAGCTTGTCCACCGTGGTGGGGACGATGTCCTCCTTGAGCGGCAGCTTGAGCGCATCGGCCACCGGCTGCAGCAGGCCCCACGGGCCCGCCCGGTTGGGGCCCGGCCTGTTCTGCATCCGGCCGAGCACCCGGCGCTCGAACCAGATCATGAAGATCGTGGTCAGCAGCAGGAACGCGAAGACGATGCCGACCTTGAGCAGCACCATCCACCAGATGAGCTGGTTGAAATCGGCCAGCGTGGTGTCGACCGCGAGCACGCGGGTCATTCAGCCCTCCTCAGGGTCACCCTGCTCCCGTGCCCGGCGCCGAGATCCGCGCGGACCGCGGAGCCCGGGCTGTTGGCGGGCAGCCAGACGGCGCCGTCGGTCATGTCGGTAACGTCGAGCGGCACGGTGACCGAGCCCGCCGCGGTCGTCACGGTCACCTTGTCGCCGTCGGCGAGGCCCGCCTCGGCCGCGGTGGCGGCCGATACCCGGGCCACCGCAGGGCGTGCGGTGCCCGCCAGGTAAGGCTCGCCGTCCTGCAGCCTGCCCGCGTCGATGAGCTGATGCCAGGTAGCCAGCCGAAGATCGCCGTGAGCCACATTCGCCTGCGGGGTGGACAGCACGGCTGGCGCGGCCGGGCGAGCGCCCCGCCAGGCGCCGAGGGCGGCGAGTTCGGCGCGCGCCGCGGCCGCGTCGGGCAGCCCCAGGTGCACGTCCATCTCGTCGGCGATGGCACCGAGCACGTAAAGGTCCGTGCGGATGCCCGGCACGCTGAGTGTCGCGGCGAACGACCCGCCGCGTCCCTCCCAGTTCACGAACGTGCCGGACTTTTCCGCCACCGCGGCGACGGGGAAGACCACGTCGGCCCGGTCGGTGACCGCGCTGGCCCGCAGCTCGAGCGAGACGATGAACGGCGTCCGGTCAAGCGCGTGCAGCGCGCCCGCCGGGTCCGGCAGGTCCGCCGGGTCAACGCCTGCGATCACAAGCGCGCCGAGTTCGCCGGCCGCGGCGGCCGCGAGCAGCGCCGCGGTCGACCGGCCAGGCGCCGCGGGCAGCGTGGCCTTGTTCCAGGCCAGCGCGACTTCCGCGCGTGCCTTCTGGTCGCCGACCCAGCGGCCGATCGGCAGCAGGCCGGGCATGGCGCCCGCCTCGATCGCGCCGCGCTCGCCGGCCCGCCGGGGAATCCAGGCGAGCCGCGCGCCTGTCGCGTCCGCGAGCCTGGCCGCCGCGGCGAGCGCGCCGGGCACCTCGGCAAGCCGCTCGCCGGCCAGGATCACCGCGCCGGGCTGTGCCAGCAGGCCGGCGGCCCGCGCGATGTCGGCGTCGCTGCCGCCGCCCGCCGCGAGCGCGGTGAGCGCGGCCGCCTCGGCACCCGGCACGGTCGGCAGCAGCGTGCCGAAGACCTTCTCAAGGCCGGGCGAGGCGAGCGCGGCGACGGAGAACACCGCGACGCGGTGCTTGCGCGCGCCCTTGCGCAGCCGCAGGAACACAATCGGCGACTCGTCCTCCGGCTCGAACCCGGCGAGCAGCACCACGGGCGCGGCCTCGATGTCGGCGTAGCTGACCTCGATGTCACGGCCGGCCACCCGGGCGGCGATGAACAGCTCTTCCTCCGCCGAGTGCGCCCTGGCCCGCATGTCGATGTCGTTAGTGTTCAGCGCGAGCCTGGTGAACTTGGCGTACGCGTAGGCGTCCTCGAGCGTCAGCCTGCCGCCGGTCAGCACGCCGACGCCTGACGGGTTGTCACCGGCCGCGTCCCGCGCGGCCGCCAGGCCGCGCGCGGCCGCCGCGTAGGCGACGGTCCAGGAGGCCGGCCGGAGCACGCCGTCGGCGTCCCGGACGAGCGGCGTGGTCAGCCGGTCGGACTGGGTGGCGTAGTTGAACGCCCAGCGGCCCTTGTCGCAGTTCCACTCCTCGTTGACAAGCGGTTCGTCGCCAGCCAGCCGGCGCATCACCTTGCCGCGCCGGTGGTCGGTCCGCTGGTGGCAGCCGGACGCGCAGTGCTCGCACACGCTCGGCGTGGATACCAGGTCGAACGGGCGCGACTTGAACCGGTAGGCCGCGCCGGTAAGCGCGCCGACCGGGCAGACCTGGACGGTGTTGCCGGAGAAGTAGGAGTTGAACGGCTTGCCGGCCGCCGTGCCTATGTACTGGCGCGGGCCGCGCTCAAAGAACTCGATGAAGTCGTCGCCGGCGATCTCCTCCGAGGTCCGCACGCAGCGGGTGCAGGAGATGCACCGCTCACGGTCGAGCAGCACCTCGGTCGAGATCGGCACCGGCTTGTCGAACTCGCGCTTGGGCTCACGGAACCGGGACTCGCCGCGTCCGTTCGACATCGCCTGGTTCTGCAGCGGGCACTCGCCGCCCTTGTCGCACATCGGGCAGTCCAGCGGGTGGTTAACGAGCAGCAGCTCCATCACGCCCTGCTGCGCCTTGTCCGCGACGGGCGAGGTGAACTGTGTCTTCACCACCATGCCGTCGGTGCACACGGTAGTGCAGGAGGCGAGCGGCTTGCGCTGGCCCTCGATGTCCACCAGGCACTGCCTGCAGGCGCCGATCGGATCGAGCAGCGGGTGATCGCAGAACCGCGGGATGGTGATGCCGATCGTCTCGGCGGCCCTGATGACCAGCGTGCCCTTCGGCACGCTGAGCTCATAGCCGTCGATGGTGACGGTCACCGTGTCGGTTACTGGCTGAACAGCAGTCATCGGGTCACACCGCCCACGCGGTCGAAGCGGCCGGGTCGAACGGGCAGCCGCCATTCTTCTGGTGCTGGATGATCTCGTCGCGGAAGTACTTGAGCGCGGAGATGATCGGCACCGGCACCGCGTCGCCGAGGGCGCAGAACGCGCGGCCCATGATGTTACCGCCCACGTCGGGGATCATCTCCAGGTCCTCGTCCGTGCCCTGGCCGTTCTCCATCCGCTCAAGCGCGCGGACCAGCCAGTAGGCGCCCTCGCGGCACGGCGTGCACTTGCCGCACGACTCGTGCTGGTAGAACTCGGTCCAGCGCAGCGCGGCCCGCAGCACGCAGGTGGTGTCGTCGAAGAGCTGCAGCGCCCGGGTGCCGAGCATCGACCCGGCGGCGGCCACCCCCTCGAAGTCGAGCGGGATGTCCAGGTGCTCGTGGGTGAGCAGCGGGGTCGACGAGCCGCCGGGCGTCCAGAACTTGAGCGGGTGGCCGGGCCGGAGCATGCCGCCCGCCAGGTCGATCAGCTCGCGCAGCGTGATGCCAAGCGGCGCCTCGTACTGCCCCGGGTTCTTGACATGCCCTGACAGCGAGAAGATGCCGTACCCCTTGGACTTCTCGGTGCCGAGCCCGGAGAACCAGTCGGAGCCGTTGGCGATGATCGACGGCACGCTGGAGATCGACTCGACGTTGTTGATGACCGTCGGGCACGCGTACAGGCCCTCCACCGCGGGGAACGGCGGCCGGTTCCGCGGCAGGCCGCGGAACCCCTCAAGGGAGGTGAGCAGCGCCGACTCCTCGCCGCAGATGTACGCGCCCGCGCCCGCGTGCACCACGAGCTCGAGGTCGAATCCGGTACCGAGGATGTCCTTGCCCAGGTAGCCCGCCTCGTAGGCCTGGGCCACCGCGAGCTGCAGCCGCCTGACGACGTGCAGCACCTCGCCGCGCACGTAGATGAACGCGTGGCTCGCCCTGATCGCGTAGCAGGTGATGATGGCACCCTCGATAAGCACGTGCGGGTTGGCCATCATCAGCGGGATGTCCTTGCACGTGCCCGGCTCGGACTCGTCCGCGTTGACCGTCAGGTAGTGCGGCTTGCCGTCGTTCTGCGGGATGAACGACCATTTCATCCCGGTCGGGAAGCCCGCGCCGCCGCGGCCGCGGAGCACGGAGGCCTTCACCGCGGCGATCACGTCGTCCGGTTCCATGGCCAGCGCCTTGGGCAGCGCCTCGTACCCGTGGTGGCGGCGGTACCCGTCGATCGTGAAGGAGTCTGGCTCGTCCCAGAACGCGGTGAGGACCGGGGTGAGGGTGTCTGTCATGAGGATTCCTTGCCAAGCGTGTCCTTGCCAGCCGCAGCGGGCGACTCATCGGAACCGTTCGCGGACGGCGCCGTCCAGCCGCGTTCCTTGGCGAGCTTCAGGCCGACCAGGCTGGCGTGCCCCGCCGACGGGCCCTCTGTGGCCTGGCCGTCGCCGAAGCCGGCGAGGATCCGGTTGGCCTGCTTCCAGGTGCACAGCCGGCTCGGGCCGCGGGCCGGCGTCACGTGCTGGCCGGCCCGCAGGTCGTCGACCAGCTGCTTGGCCGACTGCGGTGTCTGGTTGTCGAAGAACTCCCAGTTGACCATCACCACGGGGGCGTAGTCACAGGCGGCATTGCACTCGAGGCGCTCGATGGCCACCCTGCCGTCCGGCGACTTGATGTCGTGGTGCCCGTCATTGTGCGGGTCGCCGCCCAGGTGCTCGGCGAGCTCGGACCAGATCTGGTCACCGCCCATGATCGCGCAGGTCGTGTTGATGCAGACGCCGACCTGGTACTCGGCCGCGGGCTCGTGCTTGTACATGGTGTAGAAGCTCGCCACGCCGCGCACCTCGGTCTGCGTGATGCCGAGCACCTCGGCGCAGAAGGCCATCCCCTCGTCGGAGACGTAGCCCTCCTCCGCCTGCACCAGGTAAAGCAGCGGCAGCAGCGCGGACCGCGCCCGCGGGTACCTTCCGGTGATCTCCGCGGCGTCCGCCTTCAGCCGGGTCAGCGTTTCCTCACTGAACGGCATTACCTGTCAACGCCTCCAATCACCGGGTCGATCGACGCGATCGCCGGGATCACGTCCGCGAGGTTGCCGCCTTCGCACAGCACGGAGACGGCCTGTAGGTGGTGGAACGAGGGGTCGCGCAGGTGCACACGGTACGGCCTGGTGCCGCCGTCGCTGACCACGTGGCAGCCGAGCTCGCCCTTGGCAGACTCGATCGGCACGTAGACCTGGCCGGCCGGCACCCGGAAGCCCTCGGTGACCAGCTTGAAGTGGTGGATGAGAGCCTCCATGGACTGGCCCATGATGTGCGCGATGTGCTCGGGCGACGGGCCCATGCCGTCGGGGCCGAGCGACAGCCGGGCGGGCCAGCCGATCTTGGCGTCCCGGATCAGCCACGGGTCGTTCTGGACGTTCGCCCGGTCCGCGAGCCGGTCAAGTACCTGCTCGATGATCCGCAGCGACTGGTCGATCTCGTTCATCCTGACCACGTAACGGCCGTACGCGTCGCAGGTTTCCTGGGTCGGGACGTCGAAGTCGTAGGTCTCATAGTCCAGGTACGGCTGTGACTTGCGCAGATCCCAGGGCAGCCCGGTGGCGCGGAGCATCGGCCCCGTCACGCCGAGCGCCATGCATCCCTCAAGGTCGAGGTAGGCAGTGCCCTCGGTGCGCGCCTTGAATACCGGGTTCGCATCGATCAGCTTGTGCAGGTCCCTGGTCCAGCCGGGCGCCTTCCGCAGGAAGTCGCGCACCGCCTCGATGCCGCCGGCCGGCAGGTCCTGCGCCACGCCGCCGGGCCGCACGAACGCGTGGTTCATCCGCAGCCCGGTGATCAGCTCGAACAGGTCAAGTACGTTCTCCCGCATCCGGACGCCCTGCAAGAAGATCGTGGTCGCGCCGAGCTCAAGGCCGAACGGGCCGATGCCGCCCAGGTGCGAGCCGATCCGGTTCAGCTCGAGCAGCAGCACCCGGATGAGCTTGGCGCGCTCGGGAATCTTGTCGTCGATCTCGAGCAGCCGCTCGACCGCCATGCAGTACGCGGTCTCGTTGAAGATCGGCATCAGGTAGTCGGCGCGGGTGATGAACGTGGATCCCTGCGTCCAGGTCCGGTACTCCATGTTCTTCTCGATGCCGGTGTGCAGGTAGCCGATCGACGCGCGCGCGTCGGTGACCGTCTCGCCTTCCAGCGTGAGTATCAGCCGGAGCACGCCGTGGGTGGACGGGT
>Ga0335078_10000432_pt1 | contig 65162 bp, 64 predicted proteins | sample Lox_Sample_32_FD_206711 | JGI IMG/M metagenome (GOLD analysis project Ga0335078, IMG submission 206711) | Soil microbial communities from Loxahatchee National Wildlife Refuge, Florida, United States - Lox_Sample_3.2 | ecosystem: Environmental > Terrestrial > Soil > Wetlands | place: USA...
ATCTGCGGGCCCGCCACCCGGACCCGGCAACTGAGTGGCCTGGACGATGGTCCACGGGACCGGTCCGGCCGCCACTACTCGTTCCTGCTCGGCCTTGACCAGGTAGTAGCCCATCGGGACCTGGCCGCAGCCGCCGATCGAGACGCAGACGTGGTGCGCCACCCCCGCCGCGGCCGCGGCGGCGTGGCAGCCTTCGAGCGCGGCTGCCAGGCCGGCTCCTGTCGTCAGGTCGATCTTGTACTGGCCGCTGCGGCTGAGCACGCGCACCTCGTGCCCGCGCTCGGGCCACGGGCCGCAACCCGGTAGCCGCCGGCCGCGACGGCGAACTCGCCGATGTCGTGGGAGAGACGCCAGGGCATGGCTCATCCTCGCGGTGCCGGAGAGGTCAGTTATCTTCATGATGAGGGTTAGCGGAAGGCGGCGGTCATGCGGGTCATCGTCATCAAGCATCACCAGATCGATGATGCCGGCTTCATCGGGGCCGCCTTCGCCGCCCGCGGGGCGCACCTGCAGGTGCACCTGTTCCCCGACGACGGTCCGCTGCCCGCGCTGGACGGCGCCGATCACGTCGTCGTGCTCGGCGCGGCCTGGTCGGTGTACGACCACGAGCAGATCGGGCACTGGATCGGCGCCGAGCTCGCGTGGCTGCGGGCCGCCGACGCCGCGGGCGTGCCGGTGCTCGGCATCTGCTTCGGCGCGCAGGCCCTGGCCGCCGCGCTCGGCGGCCGGGTCGAGCGGGCTCCGCGACCCGAAGTCGGCTGGACCGTGGTCGAGTCACTCGATCCCGCCCTGATCGAGGCGGGTCCCTGGCTGGAGTTCCATGGCGACCAGTGCATCGCGCCACCGCACGCGCGGGAGCTGGCCAGGAACGAGGTATGCCTGCAGGCATTCTCCGTCGGCAGGCACCTCGCCGTGCAGTTCCATCCGGAAGTGGATGGCGACCAGGTGCGCCGGTGGCTCGACAGCGGCGGCGCCGCGGAGGCGCGCGTGGCCGGGCAGGATCCGGACGAGCTGGTCGCCGCCTCGGCCGCCGAGGAGCCGGCCGCGGCCCGCCGGGCCGACGGGCTGGTGGCGGTCGCACTGCGGCTGGCGGCGGGGCTGACTAGCGAAAATCCCGCCGCCCGGCTGATGACAACCGGGCGCTAGCAGGACAAGGTGTTCTAAGAACTCGCCCGATTGCATACCGAGGAACAGGTGCGATGCCCGACATTCTTTCGATCTATGCCGAAGCCCAGCCAGATAAGCCAGGCGTCATCGACGACAAGCCCGACGGAACCGTGGTCATGTGGACCTACGCCGAGCTCGAGGCACGGTCGAACCGGGTAGCCAACCTCTTGCTCTCGCTCGGGTCCGGGCCGGGCCGGAAGGTCATGTGGGTCGGGCCCAACTCGCCCGAGGTGGTCGCCGTCATCAACGCGGCCAGGAAGATCGGCGCAGTGGCGGTGCCGCTGAACTACCGGCTGACGCCGGAGGAGGCGGAGTACGTCGTCAACCACAGCGACGCGCAGATCGTGTACGCGGACTGGGAGCACGCGCCGATGTTCGCCGGCCTGCGGGACCGGCTGGAGAAGGTCGAGCACATCATCGCCGTGGGCGGCCCGGCGCCCGAGGGGACGCTGGCGGACGCCGACATCGCCGCGGCCTCGGCCGCCGCGCCCGACCTGGGGGACACGGCGGGCACGGCGGGGACGATGATCTACACCTCGGGCACCACCGGCAAGCCGAAGGGCGCCGTCCGCACCGGCGCGCCCGATCCCGAGGTCATCGGCGCGCTGCTCAACCTGTTCGGCTACACCCCGGACGACATCTACATCACCTCCGGCCCGCTGTACCACAGCGGCCCCGGCGCGTTCATGGCCGCCAGCCAGGCCTTCGGCCAGACGGTCGTGGTGCAGCGCAGGTTCGACCCGGAGGACTGGCTGCGCCTGGTGGACAAGTACAAGGTGAGCTCGACGTTCTCCGCGCCCGCGCTGGTCCGGATGATCTGTGCGCTGCCGGCCGGGGTAAAGGACCGCTACGACCGGTCCACGATGAAGATCATGCTCGCCAACGCCGCGCCGTGGAGCTTCGCGCTCAAGCAGCAGTACGTCGCGGACTTCCCGCCCGAGTCGCTGTTCGAGATCTACGGCTCGACCGAGCTCGGCGTGGACACCGTGCTCGAGCCCAAGGACCAGATGCGCAAGCCGGGCTCCTGCGGCAAGCCGGCCCCCGGCATCGAGATCAGGCTCTTCGACGAGGACGGGAACGAGGTCACCGGGACCGGCCCCGACAACCCCGGCGAGGTCTACATCCGGTCCAAGGGCGTGTTCAACACCTACTACAAGAACGACGCCAGCTACGAGTCGAGCAGCCGCGGTGACTTCCACACCGTCGGTGACGTCGCGTACTGGGATGACGAGGGCTATCTCTACATCTGTGACCGCAAGAGCGACATGATCATCTCGGGCGGCATGAACATCTACCCGGCCGAGATCGAGGCTGCGCTCGAGCAGCACCCGGAGATCTACGACGTGGCCGTGTTCGGCATCCCGTCCGAGGAGTGGGGCGAGGAAGTGCACGCGGCGGTGGTGCTATCACCGGGCTCGTCGCTGTCGGCCGAGCAGATCACGGCGTTCGGGCGCGAGCACCTGGCCAGCTACAAGGTGCCGCGGTCGGTGAGCTTCATGGCGGAGCTGCCGCGGACCGGGTCGGGCAAGCTCCTGAAGCGGCAGCTGCGGGCGCCGTTCTGGGCGGGCCGGACCGCGCAGGTGGGCTGATCGCTCCTCCCGCGTCGCCCGATGGGCGCCTGGCGGCCCCGATATGATCGTCTTCGTCCGCGCAGCGGCTGTCATCGGGTACGGGGAGAAGCGTTGGAGCTGGTGCATTCCGGCAAGATCCGCGAGGTCTACGCCGACGGGGACGACATACTGCTCGTCGCCTCCGACAAGGTGAGCGTCTACGACGTGGTGCTGCCGACGCCGATCCCTGGCAAGGGGAAGATCCTCACCCAGCTGTCGCTGTGGTGGTTCGGCCAGCTCGCCGGCCTGGTGCCCAATCACGTCATCTCGGCGACCGACGTGCCGCCGGAGTGGGCCGGGCGGGCGATCCGGTGCAGGCGGCTGGCCATGCTGCCAGTGGAGTGCATCGCGCGCGGTTATCTGGCGGGCCTTGGCCTTGCCTCCTACCGCGTGTCCGGCTCCGTATCGGGGGTTGCTATGCCCGCTGGCCTCAGCGAGGGCTCGCGGCTGCCTGAGCCGGTGTTCACACCCACCACCAAGGCAACCGTCGGCCACGACGAGTTCATGACATATGACGACGTGGTACGCGCGATCGGTGCGGACACCGCGGCGGAGTTGCGGCGGCTGACACTGGCGATCTACCGGCGCGGCGCGGAGATCGCGGCGGCGCGAGGCATCATCATCGCCGATACAAAGCTGGAGTTCGGCCGGGCGGCGGACGGGTCCGTGGTGCTGGCTGACGAGCTGCTGACGCCCGACTCATCCCGGTTCTGGGCGGCTGCCGAATGGGCTCCAGGCGGCCCGCAGCGGTACCTGGACAAGCAGTTCCTGCGGGACTGGTCCGCCACCATCACCGACTGGGATCGTAAGCCGCCAGGTCCCGAGGTTCCTGCCGAGATCGTCGCCGCCACCAGGGCCAGGTACGTCGAGGTATACGAGCGCATTACCGGCAGCGCGTGGCAGGACTGAACCGCCCGGGGTCACTGCCGGGTTCCGCGCCCGCGGCTCGGCCGTGCCCGGTACCTGCGGCCCGCCGTCCGGCTGAGCGATAACCGAGCTGGCCAGCACGGTGCCGGTCGCGATCACGCCGTCCCTTACCTGGTAGCTCATCCGGTAGCTGCGCACGATTCCGCCGGCCTGGTAGGCCCGCAGGCTCACCGTCACCTGGTCACCCGCGACGTAGATCGACTGGATCTTGTCCAGGACCGTGCCCGCAAAGCCGGCGATCATCGCGTGATAACTCGGGCTCAGGTTGCTGCCGCCAAGCTGCCATGCCTGGTGCCACTCGTGCGCGTTGATCGCGGCGAAGTAGGCGAGCACCGTCGTGCGCGGGTCGGCAGTCTGCTCCGCCTGCTTGCGCTGGTCGGTATGCGGGCCGGGCAGCGCGCCGGTCCCCGGCCGGGTCGCGGCGCCCTCCTGCCGGGTCGCGCCGGCCGCCGGCCCCCGGCTCGCGGGAGCCAGGGCATGGTGGCCGGCCAGCACGGCCCCCGACGCCGCGCCCGCGGCGAGTACCAGCACCAGGCTCCAGCAGGTCAGCACCGCCCTGCTGTGCCACGGCCGCGCATACCTGGCGTAGCGCGGATACCTGGCGGGCCTGGTACGGTCTGCCGACGCCGCGTCGCCGGGGTCGCGAGTCCGAGTCGCGTGCAGCGCGGAGCGGATGGCGACGGCCGGCCCGGTGCCGGCCGTCGCAGGTCGCGCCCGTGGCTCGGCGTGCTGGACGCGGAAGAACGGGGCATGCCGCGACAGCCAGTCACCCGGCTGCGTGGCGGCGTCAAGCTCGCGGACCAGCTCTGCCATGGCCGGCCGCGCGCCGGGGTCCTTGGCCAGGCAGCGCTCGATGACCGGACGCAGCTCGGACGGAACGTGCCCGAGCTGCGGACTGCCGTACACGACGCGGTACAGCAGCGCGGACGGCGGCCCTGAGCCGAACGGCGGCCGGCCGGACGCCGCGAAGGCGAGCACGCCGCCGAGGCTGAAGATGTCCGCCGCGGGACCTACCTCGCGGTCTGCCGCCTGCTCGGGCGACATGAATCCGGGCGATCCGATCACCCGGCCCTGCGAGGTCAGCCAGCTGGAGTCCGTGGCACGGGAGATACCGAAGTCAATGATCCGCGGTCCGTCGATGGCGAGCAGCACATTCGACGGCTTCAGATCGCGATGCACGAGACCGGCCGCGTGCACCGTGCGCAGCCCGCTGGCCAGGCCGGCCGCGAGCACCCGGACGGACGGCACGCCGAGCGGCCCGTGCGTGGCTATCGCGTCCGCCAGGGACGGACCCGCGACGTAGGCGGTGACCAGCCACGGCTGCGCACCGTCGGGATCGGCATCGACGACCGGGGCCGTGAACGGGCCGCTGACCCGGCGAGCGGCCGCGACTTCGCCCGCGAACCTGCGGCGGAAGGCCGGGCTGCCGGCGAGGTCGGGCCGGATGAGCTTCACGGCTACCATCGCGCCGTCTGGCGACTGGCCGAGGTAGACACGGCCCATGCCGCCCGCGCCGAGACGGTGCAGCAGGCGATACGGCCCTACGAACTGAGGGTCCCCCGGCTGTAGCGCATCCACGTACGCCTGCCCCCGCGCATATCAGGACGACAAGTGCAGCAATCGGAATGTATCGCGAAGTTCGGGGCGCGACGAGATGCCACGTCGATTGGGCATGAATTGTTAGCCGACACTGGCAAATCCAGCGGCGCGGCCGCGCGGCGGCGTGGCGGCTGAGCGTCAGTGGCAGCCGGTAGCGTGCCACAGAGCGGCGGCGCCGTAGCGGCCGACGAGCAGAGTGCCGGGAGGCACAGTCCATGAGCACTACCGGGAGCACCATGACTGGCGAGCGGGCCGACATCCTCGAGGCGCTGGCCAAGCACCGCCAGTTCCTGCGCTTCACCACCAGGGACCTGACCGACGAGCAGGCGGCCGCGCGGCCCACGGTGAGCGAGCTGTGTCTTGGCGGCCTGATCAAGCACGTCGCTGCCGTGGAGCGGCAGTGGGCCCGGTTCATCGTGGCGGGGCCTGGCCCGAAGATGGACTGGCAGGACGAGGCGGTCGCGCAGGAATACGTGAACGGTTTCAGGATGCTGCCTGGCGAGACACTCGCCGGACTCCTTGACGACTATGCGGACGCGGCTCGCGCCACCGATGAGCTGGTGACGAGCCTGCCCAGCCTTGACGCCGAGCAGCCGCTGCCGCAGGCTCCCTGGCACGACAAGGACGCGAGCTGGTCGGCCCGCATGGTGCTGCTGCACATCATCGCCGAGACCGCACAGCACGCCGGGCACGCGGACATCGTCAGGGAAGCGATCGACGGCGCCAAGACGATGGGGTGAGGATCGCGCCGCCTAGCCGGATCGCGGCCGGGGTAGGGGAGCAGGTGTGATCGGCAAGTGGGAGCAGGCAGGGCCCGACAGCCTGCAGCCGATGCTGGCCACCGCGGGCCGGCTCCCTGCCAGGGATGCGGGCTGGGCCTACGAGATGAAGTGGGACGGAATCCGTGCCCTGGCCTTCATTGACGGCGACATCATGCGGCTCAGATCCCGTACGGGCCGGGATATCAGCCATGTCTATCCCGAGCTAGCGGGGCTCGCTGGCGCGATCGGCGCGGGCCAGGCAGTGCTGGACGGGGAGATAGTCGCGTTCGGCGACGGTGAGTGGCCGGAATTCGAGGCCCTGCAGCAGCGGATGAACATCAGCTCCGCCGCGCAGGCACGCGCGCTCGCCGCGCAGGTGCCCGTCAGCTATCTCGCCTTCGACGTGCTCTGGCTCGGCGGCAGGCCGCTGCTCGAGCGGCCGTACGCGGACCGGCGCGCACAGCTGGATGCACTCAGCCTGCACGGCAGCCACTGGCAGGCGCCCCCTGCCTTCACCGGAGTCGCCGGCGCGGACGTGCAGGCTGTCTCGCTTGAGCACCAGCTGGAAGGCATCATGGCCAAGCGGGTGCAGTCCAGGTACGAGCCTGGCCGCCGGACGTCGTCGTGGCTGAAGATTAAGAATCACATGCGCCAGGAGGTAGTTATCGGCGGCTGGAAGCCCGGCGAGGGGGGCCGGGCAGGCGGGATCGGGTCGCTGCTGGCCGGTGTCTATGCCGACGGGCAGCTGGTGTTCTGCGGGCATGTGGGCACCGGATTCACCCAGCAGACGCTGCGCTTGCTCGGGGCGAGGCTCTCGCCGCTGAGCCGGGACACCTCGCCGTTCGGGAAGACCATCCCGGCCGAGGATACGCGGCTCGCCCGCTGGGTAGAGCCAGTGCTCGTGGCGGAGGTGGAGTTCTCGCGCTGGACGAGATCGGGCCGGCTGCGCGCGGCGTCGTTCAAGGGGCTGCGCGACGACAAGGATCCTGCCGAGGTGATACGTGAGTAACCCGGAGAAGGTTTCGGTCGAGGTCGACGGGCGCAAGCTCGCCCTCTCGAACCTGGACAAGGTGCTGTACCCGGCGGCCGGGTTCACCAAGGCGCAGGTAATCGACTACTACCAGCGCATCGCGCCGGTACTGCTGCCGCACATCGCGAAGCGGCCGGTGACGATCAAGCGCTATCCGGACGGTGTGGACGGGAAGTTCTTCTTCCAGAAGAACGCGCCCCCGCACCCCGCCTGGGTGCCGACCGCCCGACTGCCATCGCCCGGCTCGACCAAGTCGCGCGAGACCGTCGAGTACATCGTCGGCGGTGACCTGCCGACGCTCATCTGGGCGGCGAATCTCGCGGCGCTCGAGCTGCATACGCCGATGTGGCGGCTCGCGCGTGCGGTGAAGCCAGATCTGCTGGTGTTCGACCTGGATCCCGGTCCGCCCGCGACCGTGGTGGAATGCTGCGCTGTCGCCCTGCTCCTGCGGCCGCTGCTGACGGAACTCGGGCTTGACCCGGTCGCGAAGACGTCGGGCGGCAAGGGGCTGCAGGTCTACGCGGCCGTGTCGGGCAAGTCCTCGGAGCAGACCAGCGACCTGGCGAGGGAGCTGGCGGAGCGGCTGGAGCAGGACGAGCCGGAACTCGTCGTGTCCCGGATGACCAGGGCACTGCGCCCGCGCAAGGTGCTCATCGACTGGAGTCAGAACAACGCGGCCAAGACAACCGTCGCCCCGTACTCGCTGCGCGCGCGGGAGCAGCCGACGGTCTCCACGCCGGTCACCTGGGATGAGGTCGAGTCCTGCAAGCGGGCGTCAGACCTGGTCTTCACCGCGGACGACGTCCTGCGGCGGGTGGCAGACGCCGGCGACCTGTTCGCTCCCGCGCTCAACGGCTAGCCGAGGTCATCGAACTCCCCGGCCTTGATCGCCTCGGCGAACGCGCGCCAGGACGCGGCGTCAAGTCGGACGATCACGTCGGGATCAGCGCTGTCCCTGAGCATCACTTCATCGCGATGCTGCCGAACCTCAACGCACTCACCTTGCTGACAGCTGTGTGCTCTTCGCCAAACCGAGCTGCACCGCTCAGGCCGCCCGCCTGCCGACTCGCCCATCACTAAGACCCGTCACTTCGATCCGGCACCCGCTGGATCTGTACCCGGATCGCGGGCATTCGAGACCTCGTCACGGAAACCTGGCGGGCTGATCTAGGTCTGCGGGTTACTCCAGATCCCTGAAGTCACCTGCCTCAAGCCCGCGAGCGAACGTACGCCATTCCTCCGGCGTGTACCTGACTACTGTGCGGGGTTGTGTCGAGTTCCGCAGCATGATGACGCCGTCGGCGCTAGTGATCTCGACACAGTCAGTGTTGGCGCAATAGCTGGACCGGCGCCACTGCGGCTGGCCCCCGCGCGCCGCGAAGTTAAGTCTCATGAGTGTATCCACTTCTTAGCGGACTTTACCCCGCGATGCTAGCGGTGCATCGCCTCGTAACGGTGGATCATTGCCTGCAAGGCCGACCGAGTCTTCGAGGGCGAGAGCGCCATGTCCCTGAGCGCGGTGAAAGTCCGCTGGTAGACCGCGACCTCCTTGTCGTTCTCGATGAACACATCCTCCGTCAGTCCCTCGATGTAGACCTGCGTGTGCAGCCCGGGCTGCGCGAACCGGAGAATTATGAACTTGCTGTTCCCGGCCGGCAACGGGCCCGCATCGAAACTGATAAGGCGAATCTCGACCTTCGCCATGTGCGAGGCCTCAAGCAGGCGTCGCAACTGACCCGCCATGACGGCAGGGCCACCGACGACACGATGAAGCGGCGCCTCATCGAGAATCACTTCGTAGGTGGGAGCGTCCGGGCGCAGGAGGAGTTCCTGCCGGAGCAGGCGACCCTGGACGTGTAGCTCGACTTGCTTACGCGTCCACCTCTGCGGTGTAGCTGCCACCACTGCCCTGGCATAGTCGGCAGTCTGCAGCAGGCCGGGCATGACCATAAGCGCATAGTCGTGGATCGTCGTCGCGGCCGACTCGAGCTCGACATAGGGCGTGAGCGCGAGCGAGAGCGGCTGCCACCACGGGTGCTGCTTGCCTTCCGCGGCGAGGCTGGTGAGCTCCGCACGCAATTCACCGCTGACGCCGTAGAGGTCGCATAGCGCACGGATGTCAGGTGGACTCACGCCACGCGCGCCGGTCTCCAGCCGGCTGACTTTCGACGCCGAGAAATCCAGCTGTCTCGCGACCTGGTCGACGGTCCAGCCGCGGGCCTTGCGAAGGACGCGAAGTCGCGCGCCCAGCTCGCGCCTGCGGATGGTCGGGCTGGCGGAAGCCGGCAACTTCTGTCACGCCCCTCTCGGTGAGCGTGCCGAGCATCTCCAGATAGCACGAAGTGCTGCTGTCGCACTCTATTGCGTCGATTGGCACTTGCCAATGGCAATTGCCGAAGTCACCATTGGAACTAGCCAGTATGTGTGTCCTCAAGACCCGCCTGACAGGTGGGCCGGCAAGGCGGCAGGGGGCCGCCTTGATAGAACGCCGCCGTTACGGCCGGTGGCGGAGGGGAGGCGCGTCTGGTGAAGCCCGGACGATAACCAGCGCTGGATCGAGCGCGTCCCGCATAGCGGGACACCGTGCCCGCGGAACCGGGCCCATGCACAAAGACAGCGCGGCCGATGTTCGCCGCATCGACCGCGCCAGTATCACCAGACCCAGCCCAGCATAGGAGGGCATAGCGATGAGGATCATGTTACCGGCCTGGTGACAGATTGCAACGTCGCGTCTACAGGCCCGCATGCACGTCGTTCTGCCCTCCTTGCGATCAACAGCTCAGGAGCAAGGGATGTTCGGCATAGCACAAGCGGGCGCGCCGGAGATCGCCGCCGCCGAGCGACTGATGGTCGTGATCGCAATCCTCGTAGTTGCGTTCTGGAAGGTGCTGCTGCGCCTTCTGATCGCACTGATCGCGATCGTGTTCGTCGTGCTCGTCGGCACCGGCGTCGCCGTAGTCATGCACATCTAGGTAGGGCTGCCGGCCGGGCAGGCGCACAGAGCCAGCGCGGTCACCCGGCCGGCAGCGCGAGCGCAGGGTGACTATCTGCGTGCAAGTAGCCGTGCAAGTTTCGGGATAGCGCTATGCAGTGGCCTGCGCCGAAGTAACGTGGCTGCCACGTTGTGCGATGGATTGATGCTGGTCTGTAGTCCCGGGAGCTGCCGATGCGATTCAGCATCCTCGGACCACTGATAGCCACGGCGGACGACGGAACGCAGCTGGCATTATCGCGGCCGTCGCAGCGCGCGACGCTGGCGGTGCTGCTGCTGCACGCCGCGCGGCCGGCCAGCAAGACCCTGCTGATCGACGCGCTCTGGGGTGACCAGACGCCGGGGGACGCCGATACCGCGCTTCGGGTGCGGATGCGCGACGTCCGGCGCGTCCTGACCGGCCACGAACGGATCGAGACGCATCCCGCCAGCTACCAGATCATCGTGCGGCCGGGAGAGCTGGACGCCGACGACTTCCGCGCCCTCACTGCCAGGGGACGCCTGGCGCTCGACAACGGCAATGCCGAGGATGCTGCCCGCCTGCTGGAGCAGGCGTGCAGGCTCTGGCGTGACCCGCCGCTGGCCGACGTGCCGGACACGCCGGCGGCCAGGGCGGCCACGGCGGCGTTGCTCGAGCACCTGAGGGTCGCCCGCGAGTGGCTGACTGACGCGCGGCTCGCGCTCGGTCAGCATCATGAGCTGCTCAGCGAGCTTCGCGCGGTCCTCGCTGCCGACCCGCTGTCTGAGCATCCGCACGTCCAGCTGATGCTCGCTCTCTATCGCTGCGGCCAGAAGGTGGCCGCGCTCGACGCCTACAGCCGGCTGCGCGAGCTCACCTCCCGCGAGTTCGGCCAGGATCCCGGCCCGGAAGCCAGGGAGATGCTGCGGCAGATCCTGGCGGACAGTCCCGAGCTGCAGTTCCGGCCCCGTCCGCTGACCATCGGCGCGGGACCGCGACCGGTCTGGACGCCGCTGCGGCAGTTGCCCGCGCCGCCGCCCGATTTCACCGGCCGGGTGCTCGCGATCGAGGCCCTCGCCCGGCGGATGCCCGCCTCCTCGATGACGGTGACCGTGCTGACCGGCCCGCCGGGGGCCGGCAAGACCGCGCTGGCGGTGAAGGCCGCGCACCTGGCCGCCGACGCGTTCCCCGACGGGCAGCTGTTCGTGAGTCTCGGTGGCCGCCGTGATCGCAAGGACCCGCTCGACCTGCTCGGGGAGCTGCTGCGGTCGCTCGGCCTGCCGGCCGAGAGCATCCCGGCCGGCCTGGCCGAGTGCGCCGCGATGTTCCGCTCGATGCTGGCCGGCCGCCGCGTGCTCGTGCTCGCCGACGACGCGACCACGTCAGCGCAGGTCCGGCCCCTGCTGCCGGGCGCGAGCGGCGCGGCGATCCTGGTGACCGCGGCCTGCCAGCTGGCGGACCTGGAGGGCGCGTGCCACGTCGAGGTCGGCGCCCTGACCCAGGCCGAGGGGCTCACGATGCTCGGCCGGATCGCGGGCCAGGACCGGCTGCTCGCGGACGCGGCCGGGGCGCGGGGAATCGTCGACGCGTGCGCCGGCCTGCCGCTCGCCCTGCGCATCGCGGGCGCCCGGCTCGCCGCGGCGCCTGCGATGCGGCCCGCGGACCTGGCGGCAGAGCTGACCGAAGCGTCGGGCGCGCCGCCCGCCGGACCGCGGCCGGCCGGCGGCCTGCGGGCGGTGCTGTCAGTCGGCGACCTTTCCGTATCCGGGCGGCTGGACGAGGCATGGCGAGCGCTGCGACCGGACGCCCGGCTCGCGCTCTGGGTACTCGGGCACGCGCGCCAGGCCAGCTGCCCCGAGTGGCTGGTCGATGCCGTCGCTGCGGGCCAGCCCGCGACGGTCGCCGAGCTGACCGGTTCCTGCCTGGTCCGGCAGGATCCGGCCAGCGGCAGGTACGTACTCGCGCCGCTGGTGGCGAGGTTCGCCCGGGCGCAGCCGGCGCCGCAGCCGGACGCCGTGCGGCGCTGGCGCTCGCTCGCGGCCTTCGAGCCGCAGTGGCCTGAGTTCGAGAACGTGCCGCGGACGGCGGCTGGTTAGGCCCGTCGTTCGACATAGGCCCCGCGACCTGCGCGCTAACGATGCGCTAACGGCGCGCTCACACCGCACTTCTATGGTGCAGACCGCCGACTGCACGGCAAAGACCGCGCACGGCGCCAGGTGGCCAACTTGCAGCACGGAGTGCACATATGACCTCGCCGATCCCGCAGCGGCCCCGGCACGCTGACGGCGTGCACGCGCTCGGCCGGCCGCTGATCGCGCTACTCGCCGCGTGCCTCGTCCCGCTGCTCGCCGCCTGCGCGGGCGCGGCGGCGCAGGTGCACCTGCCCGCGAAGGCAGCCGCCACCACCTCGGCGCGGCCGGCGCCGGTGCCGCTGACGCCCCGGCAGCAGGTTGTTTCGGCGTTCACCGGCTACACGGCAGCGATGGCGGCGGCCTTCGACTCGCGCAGCCCGGCGCAGGTCCGCGAGCTGCTGCACCCGTACCTGGACAGGGCCACGATCTCGAACGCGATCCAGGCGTTCAGCCACGCCTGGAACCAGAACGAGGTCAGTTACGGCCACCCGGTGCAGCACATCATCGGCGTCAGGATCCGGGGGAGGACGGCGTGGGTGCACGACTGCGACGACACGAGTAACTCTGGCCTCGCGTATGCCGGCACCGGCCAGGTCGTGCCCGGCACGCTCGGCAGTCCCGACGACAACCTGGTCACGAGGCTGAGCCTCATCGGCGGGCACTGGCACGTCGGCGTGCAGACCATCGAGGACGTGCCGTGCACGGCCTGAGGCGCGTCGCGGCGGTGCTCCTGCTGGCCGGTGCGCTGCTCGCCGTTCCCGTGCTGTCGGGTGCGTCCGCGCACGCCGCAGGCGCCGGCGGCGGCAGCGGCCTGTGCACGGTCGACCTCGGCGGGCAGTGGATCACCGTGCAGTGCCAGTACGGCTCTGGCGGCGGCGGCAACGCGGGCGGTGGCGGCGGCGGTCACGGCGGCAAGGTCGTGCTTTCCTGCAAGCTGACTCCGATAAGCCAGGGCGAGGCGCAGCAGCTCGGGCTGCAATGGCCGCCGCCGAAGGGTTTCAGCTGGGCGTTCATGCAGTGCATCGGCGGCCATGCCGGCCCGGGCGGCGCCCTCGCGGTCCTGGTGAGCATCGCCACCGGCGCGCCGGCGGTCACGCCCCAGCAGCTGCTGCAGCAGGCCCTGAGCGAGCTGCAGGTCCCGACCCTGCGCGCGCGCACGGCGCCGCCGCGCGGCAAGGACGCGCTCGTCGGGCTGCCCGAGTGGTTCTGGGTGCCGCGCGCTCAGTGGCACCCGCTGAGCGTCACCGTCTCGGCCGGGCCGGTGTGGGCGACGGCCACCGCCTCCCCGGCGGGCCTGTCGTTCGAGCCTGGCGGTGGCCTCGGCGCGGTCAGCTGCCCCGGCCCCGGCACGGCCTACAACGCCGCGCTGCCCGCCGCGCAGCAGCAGACGGCCTGCTCGTTCACCTACCTGCAGCCCTCGACGGGCCAGCCGGGCAACGCGTACCAGGCGTCGATCACCGTCACCTGGAAGGTCTCCTGGACCGGGTCCGGCGGCGTCGGCGGCGTGATCGACGCGGGCCTGCAGGTCCCGTTCACCTTCCCGGTTCCTGTCGCACAAGGAGAGGCCCTGGTGAAGAGCCCATGAGCCGGCAGCCGCCAGCCGGAATCGGCACCGCATACTTCCCGTCGACCGACGTTCCTGCTAACGGGAACGGCGGCAGCACCGCCCTCGGGACGCCGGGCCAGCTGCGCAGCCTGCCGCGGCGGCGGCGTCCCGCCATGGTGGCGCTGGCGATCGCGCTCGCCGGCGCCGGCGTGCTCATCAGCGCGGAGGTCTACCAGCGCGCGGATCACCAGGTCCCGGTCGTGGTGATCACCGGCGACGTGCCGGCGTTCGGCGTCATCACCGCGGCCGACGCCGCGGTCGCGAACGTCACTGTCCCGGCGGGCGTGCGCGTCATTCCCGGTGCGCAGCTCGGCCAGGTGACCGGAGAGATCGCGGCGGTCGCGCTGCGCCCCGGCACGCTGCTCAACCCGGCCGACATCACCGTCGCACAGCCGCCGGCGGCCGGCCAGGTACTGATCCCCGTCCCGCTCAAGCCGGAGAGCCTGCCGGCGAGCGGGCTGGCGCCAGGTGACCACGTGCTCGTCGTGGCCACGCCAGGTGATCAGGGCCAGTCCAGCAGCTCAAACTCCGCTCCGGCGCTGGCCAGCCCGGTGCAGGGCACCGTGGCGGCGGTGGATGCCAGGGCTGACCAGGATGGCTTCGATGTCGTCGACCTGCTGGTCGCGGCGTCGTCAGGGAACGCCGTAGCCGCTCAGGTTTCCACCGGCCAGTTCGCCCTGGTGGTCACCAGGCGGGGAGGCTGATCGTGGGCTCGCTGTACGCGCTGGCCTCACCCGGCGGCTCGCCCGGTGTGACCACGACCGCGCTCGCGCTCGCATTCAGCTGGCCGGGCGCGGTGATAATGGCCGAGTGCGATCCGGCGGGCGGAGCCGTGCTGGCGGGGGCGCTGGCCGGCCATCTGCCCGGCGGCCCCGGCCTGGTGGAGCACGCCATCGAGGCCGGGCACAACCCGCACGCCGCGGCCGCTGGCCTTGCCGCGCAGCTCGTGCCGCTGGATGCGAACCGGACGCGGATGCTGCTGCCGGGGCTGACCGACCCGCGCCAGGCAGCGGGGCTGACTGCCGCCTGGCCCGCGGTGGCAGCGAGCCTGACGGGCCAGCCGAGCGATGTCATCGCCGACTGCGGCCGGCTCGATGGCGGCAGCGGACCCTATGCGGTGCTGGCCGCGGCGACGATGGTGGCGCTGGTGCTGCGGCCGACGCTGCGTCAGGTGTGGGCGGCCAGGCCGCGCGTTGAGATGCTCGCGCAGCTCCTCGGGGGCACCGAGCAGGTGGCTCTCCTGCTCGCCGGTCCCGGCTGCTACCCGGCCAAGGAGATCGCCAGCACGCTGGGCGTCGAGGTGGCGGCCGTGCTGCCGGATGACGCCAGGTCCGCCGCGGTGCTGTCGGACGGGGAACGGCGACGCCGGTTCAGCACCGGAGAGCTGATGACGGCGGCCACGGCCGCCGGCCAGGTGCTGCGCAGGAAGGCGTCCGCGCACGTGACCGCGCAGCCTGGCGGCGGGCCGCCCGCGATGACCGCGTCAGCCAACGGAGCGGGCGAATGAGCCTGCAGTGGCCGCCGGCCCCGCCTGCCGAGTTCGGCCGGATGCTGCCCGCGGCACCAGCCGCCGTTCCCGCAGCCGACAGCGAGCAGCCCGCGCGCGCGAGCATGCTGCCCCCGCCGTCGCAGGGCGGGCTCACCGACCCGCGGCTGATCGACGGCGTCGGCGACATCACCGCGATGATGGCGCCGCAGCTCGACGACGGGGCGAGCGCCGAGGACGTGCTGCCGGTCATCAGGGAGGCTGCCCGCCGGTGGCTGGAAGGTCAGGTCAGGGCGGGGATGCTGCCCGCCTCGGCCGGCGGCGAGCTGGACCGGCTGGCGCGCGCCGTGCACGACCGGCGGTACGGACTCGGGCCGCTCTCGGACTACCTGCGCGACCCGCAGGTGGAGAACGTCGACGTCAACGGGTGCGACCAGGTCTGGATCACGTACGCCAGCGGTGAGCGGGTCGCGGGACCGCCGGTCGCGGCGAGCGACGAGGCGCTGATCGCGATGATCCGCACGTGGGCGACGAGGGGCGGGCAGACCGCGCGCGACTTCTCCGCCGCGGCGCCGCTGGTGAACGTCGCGCTCACCGGCAGCGCGCGGATGACCGCGACGATGGCCGTCACGCCGCGGCCGTGCATCTCGCTGCGGCGGCACGGGCAGCCGGACGTGACCCTCGGCAGGCTCGTCCAGCTCGGCAGCATCGACGCGACGATCGCCGCGTTCCTGGCCGCCGCCGTTCGCGGCCGCTGCAACGTCGTGATCACCGGCGGCGTCAACGCGGGCAAGACCACGCTGCTGCGCGCGCTTGCCAGCGAGATCCCGCCGGACGAGCGGGTCGCCACGCTGGAGTCGGAGTACGAGCTCTACCTGCACGAGCTCGGGCAGCACCCGGACGTGATCGCGTTCGAGGCGCGCGAGCCGAACTCCGAGGGTGTCGGCGGCATCACCCTGCACGACCTGATCGCGCACGCACTGCGGCACAACCCGCGCCGCATCCTGGTCGGCGAGGTCCGCCGGGACGAGATCATGCCGATGCTCGAGGCGATGAACTCCGGGCAGGACGGCTCGATGTGCACGCTGCACGCGAACTCGCCCGCCGAGGCGTTCGACCGGATCCTGATCCTCGGCCTACGCGGCGGGCTCGCGCTGGCCGAGCGCGCGATCCACATCCTCGTCGGGATGGCGGTCGACCTGATCGTGCACGTCCGGCGCGGCTACGACGGCACCAGGACGGTCCGGTTCGTGACGGAGATTCTCGAGGTCATGCCGCCGGGCGACACCGAGCGCCCGGCGGTAAACCGGCTGTTCCTGCCCGATCCGCGCACCGCCCGCGCGGTGGCCGCGCACACCCCTTCGCCTGGCATGCTCAGCAGGCTCGCCGCGGCCGGTTTCGACGCCGGCCTGCTCGACCAGCACCGTGTCGGGCAGGTCCCGGCGCAGACGCTCGCCGCGGCCGCGGTCGCACAGCAGCGCTGGCTCACGGCGCAGCCCGTCGGGCCCGGCCTGCCGCCCGCGACCCGGCTGGACGCGCACCAGGCCGGCCCGAATCACGCCCGCCCGCAGCAGGCCGGCCCGCAGCACGCCGCGGCGGACCCGGCGCAGCAGCGTCAGGGCTGGTTCCGGTGATCGCGCTGGCCGGCGTCGCCGGCGGTCTGATCGTGGCCGGCATCGTGCTGATCATCATGGAGCTGACCCGGCGAGCGCCCGCGCCCGGCGTCCCGCCGAGCAGTGGCCGGCGCCTCGGCCGGGCCGCCCGCAAGCGCCTGCTCATCGCCGTCGGTGCCGGCCTCGTGGTGCTGGCGGTCACCCGCTGGCCGGTGGCCGGGGTCGTCGCGGTGGCGGCAGTGCTGTTCCTGCCGCGGATCACCTCTGCCCGCGCGGCGCGGCATCGGGTAGCGGTGCTGGAAGGGCTGGAGCAGTGGACGCGCCGGGTATCGGACATGCTCACCGCCAGCCGTGGCCTTGAGGATGCGCTCGAAGCCTCCGCGCGCACGGCGCCCGCGGTCATCGAGCCGACCGTGACCAGGCTGGCCCGGCGGCTCGCGGCGCGGACGGGCACCGAGGAGGCGCTGCGGGCCTTCGCGGCCGAGATCAACGACCCGGCAGGGGACCGGATCGCCGCGGCGCTCATCATCGCGACCGGGCGACGCGGCGGCGGGGTACGGGACGTGCTGAACTCGCTCGCGGTCATGCTGGCCCGCGACGTCGCGGCCCGCCGGGAGATCGAGGCAGAGCGCGCGCAGCACCGCACGACCGTCAAGTGGCTCACCGCGTTCGTCGCGGGATTCACGATCTTTGCCGTACTGAACCGCTCGTACTCCGCGCCGTACGGGACCGCCGCGGGCGAGGCCGTGCTCGGGTTCGTGGCCACCCTGTACGCGGGCGGCCTGCTGTGGCTGCACCACCTCGGCTCGGTCCCGGTGCCGGGCCGGTTCCTCGCCGAGCATCCTCGCGACGGGCGGGGCCGGGGATGAACCTCTGGATTGTCATGTCGGGCCTGCTGATCGGCGGCGCGGTCGCGCTGCTGATCAGGGAGCTCGCGCCGGCGGGCCCGAGCCTGCGCGCGGCCATCGGCCGGCTCGACGCGCGTCCGGAGATCGCGCCGGCCGCGGCGTCGCGGCTGCGCGAGCTTGCCCGCACCCTGAGCGCGAGCATGCCATGGCTGCCGGTGCCGGCGGCCGATCTGCGGCTGCTCGGGCACAACACCGAGGACTGGCTGGCCAGCAAGGTAATGCTGGGCCTGGGCGGTCTGGTCGCCGTTCCCGTGCTGAGCGGCCTGCTGTCCCTCAGCGGCCGGAGCCTGCCGTGGAGCATCCCGGTGGCGGGCTCGCTGGTGCTCGGGCTCGCGCTCTTCCTGGCGCCGGATCTGGTGACGAGGGTGAACGCGGGGGAGCGGCGCAGGGACTTCCGGCACGCGCTGACCAGCTATCTGGACCTGGTCGCGCTCGAGCGCGGCGCCGGTGCCGCGCCGACCGAGGCGCTGGAGGCGGCCGCGGACGTCGGCGGCGGGTGGGCGTTCGAGCGCATCGCCGCCGCGCTGGACGAGGCGCGCAAGGCCAGCAGGCCGCCGTGGGAGGGCCTGGCGGGGCTCGCCGCCGACACCGGGATCAGCGAGCTCGCCGACCTCGCCGAGATCGCGGGCATCGCCGGGAACGAGGGCGCGCGCATTCTCGAGACCCTCGCCGCCCGGGCCGAGTCCATGCGCGCGGAGGCGCTCGCAGCCACGAAGGCACAGGCCGGATCGCGCAGCACGACGATGGTGCTGCCGATCGCGATGCTGGCCGCCGGCTTCCTCGTGCTGCTCATCTTCCCCGACTTCTACCGGATCTTCGGGTGACCCCGGACCGCCGAGAGGAACGCCATGCACCCCATCGTCCTGCACTACCTCATTACCCGGCTCCGGGTCCGGATCGCCGCGGTCAGGTCGGGGGAACTTGACCGCGGGGCGCTCAGCCTGGAGTGGGTGGTGATCGCCATCGGCCTGGTCGCCGCCGCCGTTGTCGTCGGCGCGTTCGTCATGAACTGGGTCAACAGCGAGGACGCGAAGATCACGGGTCCGTGACATTGCGGGAACGGCTGCTACTCCTGGCCCGCGCGGCGGGGACAGGCCAGGACGACGGGGGCGCGCTGACGCTCAGCTACGTAGTCGTGCTGCCGGTCATCTTCCTGTTCCTGATGTCGGTCATCCAGGCGTCGTTCTGGTTCCTGGCGAGGGACGCGGCGCTGGCCGCCGCGCGACAGGGCGCGGACGCCGCGCGAGCGGTGGGCGCGTCCACGGGCTCCGGCGAGTCGACGGCGCTGAGTTTCGCCCGCCAGGCCGGCTCGGGCTACCTGATGAACCCGGCCGCGACCGTGCTGCACAGCAACGCGGCGACCGTCTCGGTCACGGTGTCCGGCCGGGTGCCGAGCTTCGTGCCCGGCATCACGGTGCGGGTATCGGAGACCGTGCAGGCGCCGCTGGAGGTGTTTCGGCCGTGATCGGCAGACGGTGGCGTCGCATCCGCGGCGGTGCGGAGTACGGCGGGGCGGCCGCCGGCGGGGCGGACCACGACCGGACGGACGGTGGCAGCGCCGCGCTTGAGCTCGTCGTGCTCGCGCCGGTGCTGCTAGTGCTGCTGGCCCTGATCATCGCCGCGGGCCGGACGTCGATCGCGCAGTCGTCGGTGGACGCGGCGGCGCGGGACGCGGCCCGGCAGGCGTCGCTCGCGCTCAGTCCTGCCGCGGCCCAGCAGGCCGGCCTGGCCAGCGCCCGGCAGGCACTGCGGGACGACGGACTGGACTGCGTGAGCGAGCAGGTGACCGTCGACACCGGTGTGCCCGGCGACAGCGGTTTCGGGCTGTCGCCGGGTACGCCGGCCGACGTCTCGGCCACGGTCTGGTGCAAGGTGCCGCTGTCCGACCTGTTCCTGCCCGGCCTGCCGGGGGTGCACAAGATGACCGCCACGTTCTCCAGCCCGCTCGATGTGTACCGCGCGAGGTGAGCCGGGATGCCCTGTCACTGCGATGTCACAGCCCCCCGTTCATTCTTGGCGCACAGCGGCCGGGTGGCGGCCGGGGTCGCCCAGGTGTACGGGAGCAGGATGAGACGAGCCGGGCGCGCGGCGCGGCGCGGCGAGCGCGGCGCGCTGTCCCTGATGATCGTCGTGCTGTTCGTCGCGCTCATAGCGCTGGCGGGCATCGTGGTCGACGGCGGCGCCAAGCTCACCGCGTACGAGAACGCGGAGGCGCTGGCGCAGGAGGCGGCGCGGGCGGGTGCCACCACCGTCGATACATCCAGTGCCTACGGCTCCGGCTCGTTCGTGGTCGACCCGAGCCTGGCGCTGTCCGCCGCGAGCAGCTACCTGCGCTCGGCGGGCTACCGCGACTACTCGGTGTCCGCGGTCGGCAACCGCGCGATCGAGGTGAGTGTGACCATCACCGAGCCCACCAGGTTCCTGTCCCTGATCGGGGTGCGCTCCTTTTCCTGCACCCGGTCGGCCACGGCTTCCCTGGTAACCGGCGTGACAGGAGGAACATGATCAGTCGCGCGCGCGCCCTGCTGACCGGGATCACCGCACTTGCCACGCTGATCCTGGCTGTCGTCGGGCTCCCGGTTGTGCTGTACCGCTACGGCGGATCGCCGTTACCGCATCACCTGGCCGGGTGGCATCACATCAGGGCGGTGCTGTCCAGCCGGGACAACGGCACGGTGCTGCTGGGTGTCATCCGTGACCTGTCCTGGCTGGCCTGGCTGCTATTCAGCGTCGCCGTGCTCGCGGAACTGCAAGCGGTGATCCGCGGCCGGCGCGCGCCCCGGCTCTGGCTGGGAGTACTGCAAGGCGGCGCGGCGCGGCTGGTGGCACTGGCCGCGCTGACCTTCGCCGCGTCCCCCGCGATCAGCCTGACCGCGTCGGCGGCGCCCGTTGCCTCGGTGCACGCGGGCCTGGCGGGGAACCCGCAGCCGGGCTCCCTGCGGCTGGTGAGCCTCAGCTCCCCCGCCTGGCCGGGGTCGGGCGCCAGTACCGCCGCGGCGCGCACGGTCACGGTCCGGCCTGGGGACTGCCTGTGGACCATCGCGGCGCGCTATCTCGGCGCCGGCGACCGATACCCGGAGATTGCGAGCATGAACTACGGTCACGACATGGGGGACGGGCAGGTGTTCAGCAACCCCGCGCTCATCCTGCCTGGCTGGCGGCTGGCGCTGCCCGACTCCGTCCCCGGCTCCCCGGCCGTGACGAGCACCGGCGGGGCGCAGCACCTCGGTCATCCCACCAGGGACACGCACTTCCGGCGCCGTCACCCCGCGGCCCGCCAGCACGCCGAGCCCGGCAGCCCGGCCGCGTCCGTGCCCGCGCAGCCGGCCGCGCCCGGCTCTGCCCAGGCGGCCGCCTCCGGCCAGGCGGCGAATCAGGCCGGCTACCAGACTTCCGCCAACGAAGCCGCGGCCGGCGCGCAGCTCCCCGAGGCCGCCGTGTTCGTGGCCGGCGCACTCGCGGGCGCTGTAGTGACCAGCCTCGGCCGGCTGCGCCGCAGGCAGCGGCAGTACCGGCGCCGCGGCCGGCGGATCCCGCTGCCCGCCGATCCGCAGGTGCTGGCGGCCGAGCGCAAGCTGCGCGCGGCCGCCGGGCAGGACGGCCCGGTCACTACGCTGCCGGACGCGCTGCGGAGCCTGGAAGACGGGATCCTCGGTGCCGGGCAGGCCGTGCCCGACATCGTCGGGCTGCATGTCACCCCCGATGTGCTGGAAGTTCTGCTCGCCGCTCCCGCGCTCGACTCACCGCCGCCGCCGTACACGATCAGCCCCGGCAGACAGGGCATGTGCTGGCAGCTGGCCTTGCCGGCGCGCGGCGGCCCGGAAGACTCCGGTGCGCCGGGCGGCCCCGGCGCACCGGTACTGCATGGCAGCGGCCTCCTGCCCGGGCTGTTCACGGCCGGCTGCACCGACGCCGGGTACCTGCTGCTGGACCTCGAAGCACTGCAGGTCACCGGCTGCGACGGCCCGCCCGGCCTGGTCGACAGCGTGGTAACGGCCGCCGCGACCGAGCTCGCCACGGGCCAGTGGAGCGGCTGGTACGACCTGATACTCGTCGGCTTCGACGAGCTGTCCGTGCTCGGCCGGGCCGAGCACTGTCCCGCGGTGGCGGACGCGCTGGACCTGCTCGACGAGCGCTGCGCGCGGATCGGCGCCCGGCTCACCGCCGAGCCCCAGGCCGACATCCGCCAGCTGCGCCTGACCACGCCTGACGACGAGGACTGGGGACTGACCATCGTGGTCAGCCGCACCGAGCCGACGCCGGACGAGATGGCGCACCTGCTCGAGCTCGCCGAGGACGGCCCCGGCGGCATCGCCGCGCTCGTCGCCGGGGATCCGGAGACAGCGGACGGCCGCATGTCGCCGACGGTGCTGCAGGTAGCCCCGGATCCGCGCCGGCCCGGCGAGATCGTGGCCAACGTCATCCCGCTGCAGATCATGGTGCGGCCGCAGGCTCTCACCGAAGCCGAGTATGACGCGATCGGCACGCTGTTCGCGGTCGCCACCGAGCTGGGGGACGTGAGCCCGGAGCAGGAGCCCTACGCGGTCTACGGCGCCCCGCCCTGGATCCCGGCGGCCGCGGTCATGGAGCCGGGCGGCGGCACCTGGACCGCGGACGCGGATGGCCTGGCCGGGCCCGGAGAGGACGCGGACGACACCGAGGTCCAGCCGGATGGCGCGGCGCCGCTCGGCTGGCATCAGGCGGACGAGTTCACCGCCGGCGGCTGGCCCGCTGCGGCCGGCGGTCACGCGCCGGAGCACGGCTCGGTGCCAGCGTGGGCGGGCGCCGGGGGGCTGCCGGAATGGCCGGGCGCCGGCGACGGCAGCGCGAGCGGTCTCGCGACACCGCCCGACGGCGTGCCGGCGCCGCCGTGGGTGACCCGGCCCGCGGCGGATGCCGGCGCCGGGTATCCGGGTGCCGCGGCCGCGACGAGGCTGGAGGTGCGGATACTCGGGCCGTTCGCCATCACCGGCGCGGGTGATCAGCTCCAGCCCAAGCAGGCAGAGCTCGTGCTCGCCCTCGCGCTGGCGGCGCCGGGCGGCCTCTCGAACTCGGCGCTGTGCAGCATGCTCGGAGCCGATCCGGACCACCCCAAGCCGTCGGACGCGGTGCGGCAGATAATCACGCGCACCAGGCGCCGGCTGGGCCGCGCTAGTGATGGCCGGGAGTACGTCATCCACGCCGGCAGCGGCAACTATCAGCTGCACCCGGAGGCATGGCTGGACTGGACCGAGTTCCGCCGCCTGATCGCCGACGGCAGGGCGGACGACATGCGCGCGGCGCTGGCTCTGGTGCGCGGCGAGCCGTTCGCGGGCAGCTTCTACTGGTGGATCGACATCCCGCTGCTCGAGACCGTGCGGGCCGAGATTGTCGACGCCGCCGAGACCCTGGGTGAGTTCGAGCTCACGACCGGGATACCGCGCGCGGCGGCCCGCGCGGCACGTGCCGGGCTGGCCGCCGAGACCTCTGCCGAGCAGCTGTGGCGGCTGCTCATGCGGGCCGAGCACGCAGCGGGGAACTCGGCGGGAGTGGCGGAGGCGTGGCACCACTGCCTGGACGCGATCGAGGACGTGGCGCCGGGCGGCGAGCCGCACCCGGACACCGATGCGCTTTACCGGCAGCTCATCACGCCGGCCCGGCAGCAGGCGCCGGTCCGCGGATAAGCACTGGCTTAGCTCCGGTAACGAGAGTTACGCTGATTTCTCCAGCAACTATGCACGGAGGTATCAGCCGCGATGGAACGGGCTGCACTCGAGCACGTCGAAGAGAAGATCAGGGAAGAGGTAACCCGGCGCTTCCCCGATGCCCCGGTAGACCGGGTGTCACTGCTGCAGTACGGCGACGAGCCGATCGTCGAGCCGGGCGAGCTGATGGTGCGCGTCACCCTCACGTGTGCCGACGACGAGGACGAGCGCGAGAGGACTATCCACGACTTCGAGCGCGGCTACCACGACGCGATCCGCGAGTTCCGCGAGGACCTCGACGCCAAGCTGCCGGAGGCGCGGCGGCTGGAGTTCCGGGTCGCCGACGGCGCGAAGGGGCCGGCGATCGTGCTGGCCCGGCCGGGCAGGCAGCTCGAGAGCAGGGCGGCTGCGGGCGGCGACCTCACGCCCGTGATGGCGCGGCTCGGAAGCACCGACCTGGAGACGCTCGACACCCTGATCACGGCCGGCGTCGCGCCGAACCGGGCCGAGGCTGTCCGGTGGGCACTGGCCCGGATCAGGGAGCGCCCCGCCTACCAGCAGCTCGTGGCCAGGACGCGCGAGATCGAGGAGCTGAAGGCGCAGTTCTGACCGCCGGCTGCCCCGGTAGATTGGGCCGGTCGGCCGTCTGCCCGCCGCGACGGCCCCGCAGCGGAAGGAACGTCACGTGTCAGCAACCGAGAGCCCGGCGGCCGCGAACACCGGCTGGCCCGCGCTGTGGAACGGGTTCGCGAACATGGCCGGGGCCGCGGGACGCACGGTGACGATCGTCGGCGGCGAGGCCGCGACGGTCTACGACGCCGGCGGGCGCTCGTACCTCGACGCGATCGGCAGCCTCTGGTACGCCAACATCGGCCACGGACGGCCGGAGCTCGCGGCCGCCGCCACCGCGCAGATGCGGGAGATCGCCGCGTACCAGACCTTCGAGGTGTTCTCGAACCGGCCGGCGGAGGCGCTCGCCGAGCGCGTCGCGATGCTGGCGCCGATCCAGGACGCCAAGGTGTTCTTCACGCCCGGCGGCGGCTCGGACGCGATCGACACCGCGGCCAAGCTCAGCCGCGCGTACTGGCGCGCGGTCGGCCGGCCCGACCGGCAGATCATCATCGCGCGCACGCACGCGTATCACGGCATGAACGCCTATGGCACCTCGCTGGGCGGCATCCCGGCCAACAGCGACCCGTTCGGCCCGATGGTGTCGCCGGTCGAGCACGTGCAGTGGGACGACCCGGACGCGCTGGGCAAGCAGATCGAGCAGGCAGGCCCGGACCGGGTCGCGGCATTCTTCTGCGAGCCGGTAATCGGCGCCGGCGGCGTCTACTTCCCGCCGGACGGCTATCTGACCAGGGTGCAGGAGATCTGCCGGGACAACGGCGTGCTGTTCGTCGCCGACGAGGTCATCACCGGCTTCGGCCGGACCGGCGAGTGGTTCGGCAGCACCAGGTACGGCATCGACCCGGACATGATGATCGTCGCCAAGGGTCTGACGTCGGGCTACCTGCCGCTGGGCGCGGTGCTGGCCGGTCCCAGGGTCGCCGAGCCGTTCTGGCGGCCCGGGTCGGCCGAGGTGTTCAGGCACGGCTACACCTACTCGGCGCACCCGACCGCGTGCGCCGTCGGCCTGGCGAACCTGGACATCCTGGCGCGCGAGCAGCTCGTCGCGCGCGTCCGGCAGCTCGAGCCGGTGCTGGCCGCCGCGCTCGCGCCGCTCGCCGGCCATGACCTCGTCGCCGAGGTCCGGACCGGGGCTGGCCTGCTCGGCGCCGTGGAGATCGCCGCGGCGGCGCGCGACCGCGATCCCGGCCTCGCCCCGCGGCTGGTCACCGCGGCCCGTGAGCGCGGCGTCATCACCCGCCTGCTGCGCGGCGTCGCGCTGCAGGTCTCGCCGCCGTTTGTCATCACCGAGGACGAGATAGGCCAGATCGCCGACGTGTTCCGTGCCGTCCTGGACGAGGCCGCGGCGGCGCGGCGCACCTGACGTTCCCTCGGTAGGAGCCGGGTCGGCTACCTCCGTGCCGGGAGAAGCGCCGGGGTCGCCTGCGCGGCCGGGGCTCGGGCAGGCGCGCGGCCGGCTGCGGCCAGCGCGGCCAGGACGCCCGCCAGGGACAGTGCGGCCGAGGCGGCAAGTCCCGGCCGGAAGCCCGCCACCACGCCGGCCGCGGAGCCGAGGTGGCCGCTCGCACCGAACACCGCGGTGACAACGGCCACGCCGACGACCGAGCCGAAGCGCTGCAGCGTGCTCTGCACGCCGGAGGCCCTGCCCAGGTCCTGCGGCGGTACCGCGCTGAGCGCGGCGGCCGGCGCCGTCGGGATCACCATCGAGACCCCGATGCCGGCGACGATGAAGGGCAGCACGAAGCCGGCGTAGCCGGATGTCGCACTCGCGTGCAGCGCGATCCAGCCGAGCCCGGCGGCCTGCAGGGCGAGCCCGGCCACCATCAGCGGCCGCCGGCCGATGCGATCCGACAGCGCGCCCGCGGGCGGCGCGACCAGCAGCGGAGTCAGCGTCCAGGGCAGGAAGCGCAGGCCGGTAGCCAGCGGCGAGTATCCGAGCCCGAGCTGGAAGTACTGCGACATCAGGAAGGCGGCCGAGAAGGTGGATCCCAGCGACAGGAAGCCGACGATGTTCGCGGCAGTGAACGCGCGGATTCGCAGCAGCGCCATCGGCAGCATCGGCTCTGGCGCCCGCCGCTCCCAGAGCGCGAACGCCGTCAGCAGCACCGCGGCGAGCAGCAGCACGCCGAGCACCGATGTGCTGCCCCAGCCGGCCGCGGTGGTGTGCACCAGTCCCCAGGCGAGGACCGCGGCTGCGGCGGCGGCGAGCACGACGCCGGGCACGTCGAGTCGGCCGGCCGGCCCGCGGCTCTCCGCCAGCTTCGACGCGGCGAGGAGCGCGGCTGCGATGCCGATCGGCACGTTCAGCCAGAAGATCCAGTGCCAGTCCAGACCCTGCACCACCGCGCCGCCGACCAGCGGACCGCCCGCGATGGCCAGCCCGCCGATGCCGCCCAGGATGCCCACGACGGCACCGCGCCGCTGCGGCGGGAACGCAGCCGCGAGGATCGTCAGGCTGAGGGGCGTCACGAGCGCGGCGCCGAGACCCTGGATCGCGCGCGCGCCGATCAGCGTGCCCGAGCTCGGCGCCACCGCGCAGGCGGCGGACGCGAGCGTGAACACCAGCAGCCCCGTCACGTACATCTTCCGGCGGCCGAGCCGGTCGCCGAGGGCGGCACCGGTGATGATCCCGGCCGCGAACGGCAGGGTGTACGCGTTGACCGTCCACTCCAGCGTCGACACGCTGCCGCCCAGGCTCGCGTGGATGGCGGGCAGGGCGGTCGCGACGACGAGCGCGTCGAGCGCGGTCATGAAGAATGCCACCGACGTCAGGGCGAGCGCCCAGCGGCGCTGTGCGTGCAATGTCCCCACCTCCGGGGCCGGACGGCGGCGCGTGACGGCGCCTGCGAGCCGGCCGGCTACCTCTCCTACGCGCATCCCGGCCCCGAATCGACAGCCGGCCGCGAAAAACTGCGCAGCCGGGGCCCAGGCTTCGACATTTCATCGACTTGCAGGGTTTTCGCGCCTGGTATGCGCCCATTTGCGGCCCGCAAACCGATGGAATGTCGGGTGGCCAGGGGCTGCTGGCGGGCTGAGATGCCGGGATCATCCCGGCGAGCGCCCCCGGGCGCGGCGGATCAGCTCGTCGCGGAGCACGCCGTTCTCGGTTGTCTCGATCGCCCGCTGCCACGCGGCCGCGGCCAGATCCGGCGCTCCGGCCCGGTCCAGCAGGTCGGCACGCGCCGCGTGCAACGGTCCGTAGCCGTCGAGCTGACCGCCGCTGACCACCGGCGCGAGGATGGCCAGGCCGGCCAGCGGGCCGTCGGCCATCCCGACCGCGACCGCCCGGTTCACCTCGACGACCGGCGATGGTGACCGGCGGGCCAGCTCGCCGTAGAGGGCCGCGATCTGCGGCCAGTCGGTGAGCTCGGCCGACGGCGCCTGCGAGTGCAGTGCCGCGATCGCGGCCTGCAGCTGGTAGGGCCCCGGCCGTGCGAGCGCCACCGCGGCGTCGAGGATCGCCGAGCCCTCGGTGATCAGGTCCTGGTCCCACCGCGCCCGGTCCTGGCCGGCGAGCGTGACCGGGTGCCCGTCGGCGTCGATCCTGGCCGCGGCGTGCGAGTGCGTCAGCAGCATGAGCGCGAGCAGCCCGGCGCTCTCGGCGTCCCCTGGCAGGAGCCTGTGCAGCACCCGGCCGAGCCATATCGCCTCGGCACACAGGTCGACCCGCACCAGCGCGCCGTCGCCGCTCGCGCTGTAGCCCTCGTTGAAGATCAGGTAGATGACGGCCTGCACGCCTGCGAGCCGGGGCCCGAGCTCGGCTGCGGCGGGCGGCGTGAACCGGATCCCGGCGGCGCGGATCTTGCGCTTGGCGCGGACGAGCCGCTGTGCGAGCGTCGGCTCCGGGGTCAGGAAGCCCGCGGCGATCTCCCGCGTGGTCAGCCCGCCCGCGTAGCGCAGCGTCAGCGCCACGCGAACCTCCGGCGCAAGGGCGGGATGACAGCACGCGAAGATCAGTCCTAGCTGGTCGTCGGCGACCGCCGGCTCGTGCGGATCGGCGTCCGGAGGCTGTGCGGCCAGATCGGCGAGCACCGGGGAGAGCCCGCGCTCGGTTACGTGCGTCCTGCTGCGCAGCTGGTCGAGCGCCTTGCGCCAGGCGGTGACGGTCAGCCAGCCGCCGGGGTTCGGCGGCACGCCGTCCCGCGGCCAGGTCCTGGCCGCGGCGATGAACGCCTCGGATACCGCGTCCTCGGCCGACTGCAGATCGCCCAGGCGGCGCGCCAGCGTGGCGACGACCGCGCTCCATTCCGCCCGGTACGCCCGCTCGAGCGCGGCGCCGGTTACTCCAGCGCCTTCTGCCACTCGGCCCCCTCCACGACCGGCCGCACCTCGACCGATCCGTACCGCACGACCGGCATCCTGGCGGCCCACGCCAGCGCGGTGTCCAGATCGGGGACGTCGACCAGGTAGAACCCGAGCAGGTGCTCCTTGGTCTCCATGAACGGGCCGTCGGTCAGCAGCCGCTCGTCCGGCCGCGCGGTCACGGTCGTCGCGGTATCGACCGGATGCAGCTGCTCCGCGCCCAGCGCGGCGCCGGCCGCCCTTATCGCGGCCGTGTACTCGGCCCAGTCGTCGATGACACCGTCGGGGGCGGGCCTCGGGTGCTCGCGGGCGCCTGGCGCGGCGTAGATCAGCAGCGCGTACTTCATCGTCCCTCCGTCAGGTCGGGTAGTAGTCCTAGCCTCTCAACGGCGGGCCGGCGCCAGAATCGACAGTGGCGGGAAACTTTCAGCCCGCGGCGGCCTCGTCCGGCCGCAGCGCCCGCAGCACGCAGAACTCGTTGCCGTCCGGGTCGGTCAGCACCACCCAGGTTGCCTCCGGCCCCTGGCCGACGTCGGCCCGCCGCGCGCCCAGGGCCTCCAGCCGGGCGACGTCGGCCGCCTGGTCTTCCGGCCGCAGGTCGATGTGCAGCCGGTTCTTCGGCCCGGTCTTGGCCTCGGGCACCCGCAGGAACAGCAGGTCGGGTGCGACGCCGTCCTCGCGGCTGCCGGCCGGCGGCTCCAGCGCGACCCCGTCCTCGTCGGCGTGCGTCTGCCGCCAGCCGAGCGCGTCCCGCCAGAACGCGGCGAGCCGGGCCGGATCGGTCGTGTCGATGCACAGGCACTGGATGCGAATGGTCATGGGGTGACCCTGGCGGGCGGCCGCTCCGCTGTCCAGTGGTTTGACGGGTCGATGTCCACTAAATTGGCTTAATGACCGAATCTGTACGCGCGCCGGCTGATCACGGCCCGATGGCGGGCGTCCCGCCGTTCCCGGCAGGCGCGCTCGTCACGCTCGCGAACTGGCAGGAGCCACCGTACAACCGGTGGGCCTTCCGGCACCTGCGGGAGCTGATCCCGACGGCGCGGATCAGCCGCGGCGCGGGCCCGGTCCGGCGGCTGCCGCGAGTCGAGCGTGACCTGACCGGGATCGCGTTCCGCAGCGGCGAGCGCGAGCTGACGATCGGCGAGATGCTCGCGGAGAGCTACACCGACGGGTTCCTGGTGCTGCACCGCGGCCGGATCGTGACCGAGCAGTATTTCAACGGGATGACGCCGGACACGCCGCACGTGCTGATGTCGGTGTCCAAGTCGATCGTCTCGACCGTCGCGGGCGTCCTGGCCGGGCAGGGGCTGCTGGCGCCCGCGGCGCCGGTGGACCGGCTCGTGCCGGAGCTCGCCGGCACGTCGTTCGCTGGCGCCACGGTGCAGGACCTGCTCGACATGCGCGCGGGCACCAGGTTCGACGAGGACTACGCCAGCCTGGACGCCGACGTGCGCACGTACGAGCGGGTCTACCTGTGGCGGCCCGACACCGCGGAGCCGCGGCCCGCGGACGCGCTTGCGTACTACCCGACGCTGGCGAACGACGGCGAGCACGGCGGGCCGTTCCGGTACCGGTCGATCCTGACCGACGTGCTTGGCTGGGTGCTGGAGCGCGCGGGCGGCGCCCGGCTGCACGAACTCATCGCGCGCCTGGTCTGGCAGCCGATGGGCGCCGAGTTCGACGCGGAGATCACCGTCGACGCGCACGGCAACGCGATGGCCGACGGCGGCGTCTGCGCGACTCTGCGGGACATCGGCAGGTTCGGGCTGCTCTACGCGGGCACGAGCCGGCGCGCGGACGCCAGGTGGTCGGTCGTGCCGCGGCCCTGGATCGCCGACACGGTCGCCGGCGCCGCCGACGGGGCGGCGGCCTTCACGGCGGCCGGCGAGGACTCGCGGTATCCGCCCGGCGCGCACTACCGGAACTGCTGGTGGGTCAGCGAGCCGGCCCTCCCGTTCTTCCACGCGGCCGGCATCAACGGGCAGAACGTCTACGTGCACGTACCCAGCCAGGTAGTCGTCGCGAAGCTGTCGACGTGGCCGACGGCGCTGCATCCCGTCAGCAGGACCACGATGGACGGTGTGCGGGCGATCGCGGCCGCGCTGCAGGACGACCGCGGAGATCCAGCCGCCGTCCGGCTACCCGGTCACGGCCGGGGGGCGCGTCTTGCCGTCGAGGTCGTAGAAGATGCCGGGGTAGTTCTGGAACTCGCCGCTGACGTTAGCCGAGAGCGTGCAGTCCCTGAGCGTCAGCGCGCCCCAGTACTGGTCCACCACGTCGAAGATCGCGCCGCCGCCCTCGCGCGCGGTGTCGTCGCGGAAGACGGAGCCTGAGATCAGCACGTTGTCCTTCACGCCGTCCAGGTAGATCGCCCCGCCGCTGCCACCGCCGGGCGTCCCGCTCGCGGCCGGGTTGGCGCCCCAGCCGACCGCCTGATTGCCGGTGAAGGTGCTGTTGAGCACGTCCCATTGCACGCTGATGCTGCTCAGCGCCCCGCCGTTGGAGCAGCGGCCGCCGCTGAACGTGTCGTCGGTGATGTACACCGGCCGGTTTTCCCACTGCGCGAGCGCCCTGATCGCGCCGCCGCCGAGGTCGGGGCCGTAGCGGTAGCAGCCGTTGCGGATGAAGCGCGAGTTCACGGCCTTGAGCTGGCCGCCCTCCGCGAAGATCGCGCCGCCGCCGTAGGGCTGGCCGCTGCTGCCCTGCCGGGTGCCGGAGTAGCCGCGGGTGAACGTGATGTTCTGCACGGTCAGGCTCGGCCACTCCTGGTCGTAGCAGTCGGAGGTGGTCCACACCTGCCTCTTGTCGCAGGTGTCCAGATAGAGGATCTCGACCCTGCCGTCGCCGCTGAGCGTGACCTTGCCGCCGCCGTCGATTACGACGTCGTGCGCGGTATTGACGACCTTCGCGGTCTGCGTCATCACGATCGTGACCGGCTCCGGGCCGCAGTCGAACGTGATGACGCCCCCGAGGGCCACGGCCCGCACCACGGCGGCCGACGTGCAGCCGGACGGGCTGCCGGTGCCGATCACGTGATCGGGGTGACTGGTGTCGACGGCGCGCGCGGCCGCGGGCACGCGCGCCTTGCCTGCGGGGTTGCCGTAGCGGGGCATCGCCGCGGGCACTGCCGGGCGGGCGGCCGGCGCGGCGGTGCTGGCGCGCGCGGCCGCGGGCTTGTCGGCCGCGACGGCGCCGGCGGCCGAGGTCCCGGTCGCTGCGGGCGTCGCGGGTCCTGCCCCGTCCGGGCCGTCCTGGCCGGCCTGGCCGCCGCACGCGGCCAGTACCGCCATCGCGATCGCGCCGCCGAGCAGCGTCACCGGTCTAGCGAAACCGCCCATCCGACGCATGGCGTTCGATGGTAGTGCAGGCGCTCATGATCAGACTGCCGAACGTCACCGCGCCGGCACCACTGCGGCCCAGCTGAGGAACGGCGGCTAGCGTGAATCCGCACACGTGGGTAGGGGACGAGTGAGGCCACTATCGAGGAGGCGATCGGCCGTGACCGTGATACCCGACATCACGCTGAATAACGGGCAGAAGATCCCGCAGTTCGGATTCGGCGTCTTCCTGGTCAGGCCGGAGGAGACCGTCGCGGCCGTCACCGCCGCGCTCGAGGCCGGCTACCGGCACATCGACACCGCGCAGATGTACGGCAACGAGGCACAGGTGGGCGACGCGATCGCCCGCTCCGGCCTGGACCGCGGCGACCTGTTCGTGACGACCAAGCTGAGCAACGAGGCGCACCGGCCCGACGACGCCCGGCGGGCATTCGACGAGTCACTCAAGGCGCTCGGCTTCGACTATGTCGACCTGTTCCTCATTCACTGGCCGCTGCCGACACGCTACGACGGCGACTTCGTGTCCACCTGGAACACGCTCGCCGAGTTCTACAGCGACGGCCGGGCCCGGTCGATCGGCGTCTCCAACTTCCAGGCCCGCCACCTGCGCAGGCTGGAAGCCGAGACCGTTATCCGGCCCGCGGTCGACCAGATCGAGGTCAACCCGTACCTGACCCAGGACGACCTGCGCGCCTTCTGCGCCGACCGCGAGATCGCGGTCGAGGCCTGGTCGCCGATCGCGCGCGGCAATGCCCTGACCGATCCCGAGATCACGACCATCGCCAGGCGCACCGGCAAGACGCCAGCGCAGGTGATCCTGCGCTGGCACATCGAGCGCGGCGACATCGTGTTCCCCAAGTCGGTGAATCCGGAGCGGATCAGGCAGAACATCGACGTCTTCGACTTCGAGCTGACTGATGCGGACATGGCGGCGATCCACGGACTGAACCGGAACGAGCGGACCGGGCCCGATCCGGACACGTTCGACGGGCGGTAATGACGCCCCGGCGGTAAAGGGATTCTCAAGCGCCCTTGGGTCGCGCCCGGTCCGGGCCGGCTGCGGACTAGGTTTGCTGCGCACTGTTCCGCCATCGGTCGATGTGCCGGCCAGAAGGGCCACCAGATGACGCGCCGCCTCCCTGTTTCGTCCGTGCCGGTCGCCTGCGCTGCGGCATCAGTCGCCGCGCTGGCCGCTGCCGCCATTCCGCTAGCCGGGCCCGCGCAGGCGCGCCCGGCCGCCCGCCACGGCTGGCGGCTCATCAAGGTGATCGGCAGCAAGGACGTCGTGCTGCGCGCGATCGCGACCCGGTCGGCGGGCACCGCCTGGCTCGGCGGCATGCGCATTGCCAAGTTCGAGACGCCGGTGCTGTACCACCTGGCCGCAGGCCGCGCCCGGATGACGGTGCCGGCCGGCGGCAATGGCGTCGGCGTGAACTCCGTCAGCGCGAGCTCGGCGCGCAACACGTGGGCCAGCGACCTGGGCGCCCCCTACGTCCTGCAGCTGACCAGCCACGGCTGGTCGGCTCGCTCGGTCGCGATCGGCAAGGACGATGTGCAGATCGCGGGCGTGGTGGCGACCGGGCGGTCCAGCGCGTGGGCGCTGGCCCGCGACATCGACACCAGTCGCAGCTACGCGTTCCGCTACAACGGCAGGTCCTGGAGCCGGCAGCGAATCGCGTATGCCCCCGACGCCGACAGTCAGGTCGGTGTCGTGAGCGGCACGTCTGACCGCGATATCTGGTCGCTGACCTTCACCGGCAAGACGCCGGTGCCCGCGGCGTTCCGCTACGACGGCAGGAGATGGCTGCTCACCAGGTTCCCGGCCAGCGTGGCCAGGGACGAGCCGCTGCAGATCCTGGCAGAGTCGCCGTCAGACGCGTGGGCCACCCTGGCGAGGGGCGGCCCGGGCACGCCGTCGCCCGTGCTCCTGCACTGGAACGGCAGGCACTGGAGCCGGGTCTCAGGCAGGCTGCCGCAGGACGCGCTGCTCGGCGCGCTGTGCTCCGACGGGCACGGCGGCCTCTGGCTGGCCGCCGCGGACGGCCGCACCGAGGTGCTGCTGCACTTCTCCGGCGGCCGCTGGAGCTCGGCCAGGGTGCCGACCTCCGGCGGCAGGCTGCCTGACGTCATGGCTCTCGCCCTCGTGCCCGGCACGCGGACCGTGCTCGGCACCGGGCCCATCGCCTACGGCCCCGGCGGCGACGACGGCAGCGCCGTGCTCGAGTACACGCCCTGATCTGACCCGCCGCCCGGCCGCGGCGCACTTCGCCCGGTAGGCGCGGACCTGTAACGAGGCTGGCCCCCTGACGGCATACTGTGAGTGGAACGCGGCATACCGGGCAGAGGGCAGGACGTGATGGGGCTACGGTCGGGCGTGGCGATCGACCTGGGCACGGTGAACACGCTTGTCTATGTCACCGGCCGCGGGATCGTCATCGACGAGCCGTCCGCGATCGGCATCGACAAGGTCACCGGCGCGGTCGCGGCTTCCGGCCAGGCGGCGGACGCGCTGACCGGCAAGGAGACCCAGGACATCGAGGTCCTGCACCCGCTGCGGGACGGCGTTATAGCAGACCTCGACGCGACCGCGGCGATGCTCCAGGACTTCCTCCGCCGGGCGACCGTGCGCCGTGGCATGGGCGGGCGGCCGCACTGCGTCATCTGCCTGCCGGGGGAGGCCACCGAGGTCGAGCGGCAGTCGGTCATGGCCGCCGCCTACGCGCTCCGGCCGCGCTTCACCGTGCAGCTGGTCGAGGAGCCGGTGGCGGCTGCGGCCGGAGCCGGGTTCGACCTCGCCGCCGGCACTGGCTCGTTCGTGGTGGACATCGGCGGTGGCACGACCGAGACGGCGGTGCTGGCCGGCCGTCATGTCGTGCGCGCCAGGTCGCTGCGAGTCGGCGGCAACGCGATGGACGAGGCCATCAGCAGGGCGGTGCGGCACGAGTACGGGCTGCTCCTCGGCCGCGATGCGGCCCGCGGGCTGAAGACGACGCTCGGCCTGGGGGACGGCACTACGACCGACATGGAAGCCGTCGGCATCGATGCCGCCAGGCGCACGCCGCGTGTCGCCCGGGTGCCGGCGAAGCTCATCGCCGGCGCGGTCGAGCCGATGGTCCGGGCCATTATCGGATCGGTAACCGAGCTGCTCGCGGACATCCCGCCGAATCTCGCCGAGGACGTATTTCGCGGCAAGATCAGGCTGGCCGGCGGCGGCGCGATGCTGCCGGGCCTTGCCTACCGGATCGAGGCGGCCGCGGACATCCCGGTCGCCGTCGTCGAAGATCCGCTGCGGTGCGTGATCAGGGGCGCGGCCCTGATCCTGGAGAACGGCGACAACGCGCCGAGCGCGAGCCTGCTCTAGGCGATCGAACACTGCCGGTGACCTGACTCGCCGTTCCGTTAATGGTGCGTTCCCATGAAATTGCACCAAGGCGGCTATGTAGCGATTAACGCGGTGTTATTCTGCTCGCGGCTTTCCATGCCGATGTTCCAGAATATGTGCAATCGGCTATATGCAAAATGCAGGGGAATGGCAGGGGCAGGGGACCAGGAGACCGAGCCGTGGCGGATGCGATGCAGGCTGCCGGGCAGCTGAGCCCGCTGCGCGGCGGCGTCGTGCACCTGGGGGAGCTGCCGGTCGCCGACGGCCGTGCCAGGGCATTCGACGTGATCCGCCGCTCGGTCGCGACCGCGAACACCGACCCTGCCGAGCTGGCGGACCTGCACGCGATCGACTTCGGCCGCAGGCAGGAGCACTACGCATTCGGCGGCGGTCCGCGCACCTGCCTCGGCTCGCACCCCGCGCGACTGGAGATGCGAGTCGTGCCCGCGGCATGGCACCGCCGGATCCCCGAGTACGAGCTCGCGCCTGGCGGCAGTGGCCGGGTCGAGTGGCCCGCCGGTCTCACCGGCATCGACAGCCTGCCTCTTGTCTTCCCGCCCGGCAGTGGCCGGGCCTAAGGAGAGTCATGCAGAGTCCTGTGTTGCGGCGCAAACGGCAGCGGCCGATTCGCGTGCTGCTGGCCGCGATCTTCATCGTGCCGCTCGCGTCCCTGATCGGGCTGTGGGCATTCGCCGCGAGCGTCACGGTGACAAGCGCGATCCGGGAGCACAACTTCAAGACCGAGAACACGCTCTACGGCGGCTCCGCCCAGGGGCTTGGCATGCAGCTCGGACAGGAACGGCTGGTCGCATACGAGTACCTGAGCAGCGGGCGGCGGATGCCGGAGCAGCCACTGCTGCAGCAGTTCGCCCGGACGTCCAGGACCGTCGTGGAGCTGATGCAGGGCGTCCGGGCGGGCCCTGGCATGTTCCAGCCCAGCTCCTGGCCCGCGCTGACCGCGTGGGAGAACGAGCTGCACGCGCCGCTGGACAGCCTGCGGGCGAGGATCGAGGCCGGCAAGATCACCCCGCTGGGCGCGTTCGACGCGTATAACAAGATCATTAACGGGCAGTTCGGCGTGTACACCACTCTCGTGGCCATCGATAACAGCACGCTCTACCGGCAGGCAACCGCGAGCATCAACGCCGGCCGCGCGCTGGAGATGGCCGAGCGGGAGACCACGCTGATCACGGGCGCGCTGGCGGCCGGGGGCCAGATGTCGAAGGCGGCGAAGCTTGAGCTCGCGGCCGCTGCCGACAACAAGAAGATCCTGATGTCCGACGCGCTCGAGAACCTGCCGCCGGCCCTCGGGTCCGGCTACCAGGCGATCCTGACCTCGGCGCCGTACAAGGCGTTCGAGTCGATCGAGGACACGATCATCAGCTCGATCGGATCCAGGGGGCCGATCCGGGTCACCCCGCAGGAGTTCGGCGCGGCCGCGACCCCGCTGTTCGCGAGCTACCAGAAGGCCGAGTCGCAGGACCGGATGGCGCTGACCGCCGAGGGCACCAGGGTCGGCAACCAGCTGCTGCTCGAGGTGGGGCTGGCCGGCGGCCTCGGCCTGCTCGCGGTCGTGCTGTCCGTCTTCCTCATGGTGCGTTTCGGCCGCCGGATCAGCCGCGAGCTGCGCGGACTGCAGAGCGCCGCGCTCAGCCTGGCGCAGGAACGGCTGCCCGACGTCGTCAGCAGGCTCGGCAAGGGCGAGGACGTGGACGCCTCCGAGCAGTCGGCGGTCATCGCGCCCGGCCGCATCCTGGAGACCGCGAAGGTCGCGGAGGCCTTCTCCTCGGTGCAGCGCACGGCGGTCGAGGCGGCCGTCGGACAGGCCCGCCTGCGCCGCGGCGTCAGCCAGGTATTCCGCAACCTGGCCTGGCGCAGCCAGTCGCTGCTGCACCGTCAGCTCGCGCTGCTCGACACGATGGAGCGCAGGCAGACCGAGCCGGAGACGCTGGACGAGCTGTTCCAGCTCGATCACCTCACCACTCGCATGCGCCGCCACGCCGAGGGCCTGATCATCTTGTCCGGGTCCTCGCCCGGCCGCGGCTGGCGCGACCCGGTCCCGGTGATGGACGTGCTGCGGGCCGCGATCGCCGAGGTCGAGGACTACAAGCGGATCACCGTGCTCTGCGACTCCCAGGACGCGGTGACCGGGTCCGCGGTCGCCGACGTCATCCACCTGATGGCCGAGCTGATCGAGAACGCCGCGACGTACTCCCCGGCCAGTACCGAGGTCACCGTCCGGGCCGAGCGCGTCGCGAACGGGTTCGCGGCGGAGGTGGAGGACCGCGGCATCGGCATCAGCCCGGAGGACGTCGCCATCTACAACGAGCACCTGGCCAACCCGCCCGAGTTCGACCTCGCCGACAGCAACCAGCTCGGCCTGTTCGTCGTCGCGCGGCTGGCCGCCAAGCACGGGATCACGGTCACGCTGCGGCGCTCGCCGTTCGGCGGCACCAGCGCGATCGTGCTGCTTCCGAACACGATCGTGGCCGCGGCGGATCGGGTCACTGCCGGGCAGCCGGGCGCGTTCCGGGGCGAGCTGTCGCCTGGCGGCTCGCCCGCGCTGCCGGGACCGTTCCCCGGACTGTCGCTCGTGGGCTCGGAACGGGCCGACCAGAACGGGACCGACCCTGGCGGCGGCTCGAATGGCAGCGGCCCGGCCCCATCCGGCTGGCAGGGCCTCGGCCCGGAGACCACGGGCCCGGCCGAGAACGGCTGGGCCGGCGTCCGGCCGGAACGCCCGGTTGCCGAGGTCCTGCAGGCTGAGGCCGCTCCGCCCGACCCGCCGCTGCCGAGTGTGCCGACGACCGGCGTCCCGGTGACGGGCGTGACCGCGACCGGCGTACCGCTGGCCGGCGCGCCCACGGCGGGCTCCCCGCCCTGGCCGCCCGCGGAGCCGGCGCCCGATCCCGGCGGGTACGGCGGGAGGCACGTCAGTCCGTGGTTCGAGACGCGCCGGCAGGTCATCTCCGCCGATGCACAGTCAGCAGAGGCCCCGCCGCTGCCGTACCGGCGGATGACCCCGTCTGGCCGCCCGGAGTTCTCCCCGCCGCCTTCGGCATGGGCCACCGGGGCCGCCGGGAGCTCGGCGGGTGCGCCGATGGCCCAGGCGCCCACCACAGCCGACGCAGCCAGGCAGGCGCTGCCCCGGCGGCAGCGGCAGGCCAGCCTCGCTCCGCAGCTGCGGGAGAGCGGTCCCGCTTCGATCGAGGAGCCGCACGACGGCGCGGACGGACCGAGCCCGGACGGCAGCCGTGCGCTCGTCGAGTCGCTGCAGTACGGCCTGGACCGCGCCCGCGCCACGCCGGCTGGCCAGGACGACTCCTGGCCGGCCGGCGGTGAGGCGTGGCCCAGCGATCCGTGGCAGGCCACGGACTCCTGGCCGGCCGGCAGCTGGGCGCCGCCGCGGCCCGACGTCACCGCCACGGCGGAGGATGCCGAGGGTCAGTGATGCAGCAGGCCGGGATGACCACCACGATGAACTGGGTGCTCGACGACCTGGTCAGGCGCGTTGACGGGATCAGGCAGGCCGTGGTGCTCTCGCGCGACGGGCTGACGCTGGGCGCGTCCGCGAGCCTGTCCCGCGAGGACGCCGAGCACATGGCTGCGGTGGCGGCCGGCATACAGAGCCTGTCCAGGGGCGCCGCGCTGCGGTTCGACGGCGGGCAGCCGCGCCAGGCGATCATCCACATGGACCGCGCGCTGCTGTTCGTGATGGGCGCGGCGCAGGGCAGCTGCCTGGCCGTGCTCTGCCCCGCAGATGCAGACCACGGGCTCGTTGCGTACGAGATGGCGATGCTCGTCAAGCGCCTCGGTCAGTATCTTGCCACCAGCCCGCGGTTCCCTGTCGGCGCCGACGTGGCGGAACGGCTGGCGGAATGACAGCCGACGGGGGGATGTGGCTTGACCGGGAGGCCGGCCCCGTAGTCCGGCCGTATGCACTGACGAAGGGCCGCACCCAGGCGCTGGGGCCGGCCCTCGGGCTGATCGACCTGGTGTCCGCGGTCGGCCCGGTCGCGGCGAACGTGCGCGGGCTCGGGCCCGAGCACCGCCGGCTGCTCGAGATGTGCCGCCGGCCGACCGCGGTAGCGGACGTCGCATCCGAGACCGACCTGCCGCTGGGCGTGGTCCGGGTGCTGCTTGGTGATCTGAGGGAGCGGGGACTAATTGCGATCAGCGGGCCGGCCACGCAGGCCAGCGCCGCGGAGACCGTACTGAGGAGCGTACTTGATGGCCTCCGGGCGCTATGACCAGGTGATCACGCCGACGGCGGTGCCGGTCACCACGAAGTTGCTGATCGCGGGCGGGTTCGGCGTGGGCAAGACCACGCTCGTGGGCGCGATCAGCGAGGTGCGGCCGCTGCGGACCGAAGAGGACCTCAGCACGGCGGGGGTGGGGATCGACGACACGACGGCCGTCGAGAGCAAGCGCACGACGACGGTCGCGATGGACTTCGGCCGGATCACGTTTCCGAGCGGAGTGGTGCTGTACCTGTTCGGCACTCCCGGCCAGGAGCGGTTCTGGTTCATGTGGGATGAGCTCGCATTCGGCGCGATCGGCGCGGTGGTGCTCGCCGACACGCGGCGGCTGGCCGACTGCTTCTCCTCCATCGACTACTTCGAGCGCCGCAGTACGCCGTTCATCATCGCCGCCAATCACTTCGAGGGCTCGCCGCGGTACGACCACGCGTCCATCCGCGAGGCGCTGGACCTCGAGGCGGACGTGCCCGTGCTCATCTGCGACGCCCGCCGTCGCGAGTCGGTCAAGGAAGTGCTGATCACGTCCGTGACGCACGCACTCACGCGGCACCAGCTCGCCCGCCGGTAGCCCGCGGCTGCGGAGACTTTCGGTCTCCTAGAAGGTCACAAAGTCTCCGCGGCCTGCTTGCGGGTCATCAGCGGGCGCTGATTGCCGCCAGGACCGCGAGCAGGAACGTCGCGACTGCGAGCACGCCGTGCGCCACCGGGATCATGGCCCGCGGGTCGAGGTGCAGCGTGCGCGGCTCCCTCGACTCGGCGGCGAGATTGCGCGCGAGGAACTCGTCCACCAGGCGGCTCGCGGCCGCCTCGTCCTCCAGCGACCTGGCCAGCACGTGATCCGGGATCGCGCGGGCGGGCTGGCGCTCGGTCTGCGCCTGGCTGGCCAGCCGGCGCGCCACCGGATAGGGAGTCCAGACGCTGACCGTCGATACCCCCAGGCCGATGCCGGGAACGAGCAGGCAGATGCTCAGCCACGCCGGGATCGCCGACGTGGTCAGCACGAAGGCGATCCAGCAGCTCAGCCCCGCGAGGTTGAGGCCCGCGTGGCCCATGAGCACCGGCAGCGACATCCCCTCCGGATGCTCGTGCCGCCGCCGCGCCGCGCCGCTGGCGATCCAGTTCCGCAGCATCAGCGCGCCGAGCGCCTCGGCGAGCAGCCAGACAGCAAGCGCTGCTAGGGCGAGTGAGTGAGTGCTGCCCATGGCGATCACGCCCCCCTGGCTGGCGGCGGCCTGCTGTCTAGCGGATCACACCTGACCGGATTGTTCCAGGTTGCATCGGGGCCGGGAACCGGCCGGCGGCGGGGGCCCGCCAAGCCGGCGGAACGCGCCTGCGGTCCGCGCCGATAGTCATTTCGCGAGCCCGGGTCGAACATGACCGTGACCGGGGCGATGCCGTCAGTTAACGTCTATGTCACATCACGAGTAGCCCCCGGAGGTCGCCCAGTGGAGGACGTTGCTGACAGGTTCCTGGAGCTGATCCACGAGTTAGAGGACGTCGCGAACAGCCTGCCCGCGCGCCGCGCGCTGGCGGAGTTCGACGAGACGACCCTGCAGGTGTTCTGGAAGAAATGGCCGCACCTGTCGGCCTGGGCCGGGTCCTTGTGGACGATGCTGTCGGCCGAGCTGGCCGGCCCGTCTGCCCAGCACGAGGATCCCGACCTGGACGAGATCGGCGAGAGCGGCTGACGATGGCGACGCTGAGGGACCTGATGAACACCACCGTGGTGACGGCCGAGCCGGACTATGCGGTGGCCGAGGCTGCGGCCGCGATGGTCGCCGCGGGTGTCGGATCGGCGGTGATCCTGCAGGGCTCCTTCCTGGCGGGAATCCTGACCGAGCGCGACGTGCTCCGCGCCGCGGCCTCCGGCGAGAACCTGTTCATGTCCACGGTCGCGGAATGGATGACCGCGGACCCTAAGGCGCTCGGGCCGGACGCGTCACCCGAGGAAGCGGCGCAGATCATGCTCCTTAACGGGTTCCGGCACCTGCCGGTGGTCGAGGGGAGGGAAGTGTGCGGAGTCGTCAGCCTCCGTGACCTCTTCGCGGCGCGTATCCGCCGGTAGGCGGACGGGAGCACGAGGCGTCGTTTTCGTGGCCGTGGTAAGCCGCGCGAGATGGGCTGATTGCGCGGTGTTCACCCGCTGATCCCGGCTTGGTCATCGCCCGGAATCGGGGCTTTAGCCTGCCTTTGGAATGTTATCGCAGGTCACCGACACTTCCTCAAATGCGGATTCGAACGCAGGTAACTGCTAGCGTGCGGACTGTTAGGCGCCCGTGTCACGTCCGGGCGCACCTGCGTCAGAAAGGCGTAAGTGAACGAAGGCATCACTCGCCGCGCGTCTGCACACTCCCTTCTCAGCCAGCGCGGCGTGATGCGGGCCGCGCTCGCGGCCCTTTTCCTATTGGCCTGTTTCGCCGCAATCATCCCCACTGCCACTGCCCGGGCGCAGACCGCTGCCCGGGCCGCCAGGGCGGCAACCACGCTCGCGGCCAGGGAGACCAGGCTGCGACTGAACGCCTGGCGTTACGCGGTCGGCCAGCGCGGCAAGCCCTACGTCTGGGGCGGTACCGGGCCTGCTGGCTATGACTGCTCCGGCCTCGTCTACGCCGCCTACAGGCGGGCGGGCATCACCCTGCCCAGGACGACGTACGGGATGCTCAGCAGCTGGCGGCTCGTCCGGGTGCCCAAGTCCCGCGCGAAGCGCGGCGACCTGGCGTTTTTCGGCACGGGTCACGTCGAGCTCTACGACTGGGGCCCGTGGACGTACGGCGCGCAGACCGAGGGCACCTTCCTCGGCTTCCACCGGATGAACGCCTTCTGGGCACCGACCATGTACTTCTGGGTGAAGATCTAGCCAGCCGGGCGGATCGCGGCTTGCGGCGTCGCGCCGTAAGCCGCGATACCGCGCAGACCAGGCGCGCCCGCCGCTAGCGGGCCGTCAGCGCCGCGACGACGGCCGGGAAGATCGCGTCCGCGCGGCCGTCGAGCTCCGCGGTCGTCAGCAGCTGCACCGGGTGCGGGATGTAGAGCATGCGGCAGGACTGCATGCCCAGCAGCCGGGCCTGCTCGACCGCCTCGTCGGCGAACGGCTCGGTGGCTATGCCGACGGACGGAACGCCGCGGCGCTCCAGGTGGACGAGGTCGCACACACTGCACGACGTGCACGAGCCTCAATCGGCGAGCGCCTCGACGACCGCGTGCGAGTGCGTCGCGACATCATCGACGAGGTCCAGGGCGGCCGGCCTGGAGAAGATCTCCTTCACCGCGCGGTGCGTGCTCGCGCCCGCGTCCCGGAGCAGAACCTCGATCCGGTCCAGGAACTCGGCACCCCGGTTCTTCCTGATGTCGAGCAGCGTCACGCTGAGCCCCGCGAGGCTGGCCGGACGCGGTGCGAGCGGCTGGTCGGGGTTGACCCGGTCGTCGAACGGGCTCACGTAGCCGGCGGTCACCGCGGCTCCACCTCCGCCGAGACGATCTGGTACCCCATGCCGGTGCACGGGCCGAGGACAGCAGAGTAACGCCCGGCCGCACCGCCGGCCACGAGCAGGACGATCGCCTCGGGCGAGGACCACTTGCGGATCTCGGCAGCCGGGTCGGACTGGTGCACCAGCGGCGTCGTCTCGCCCCGGCGCAGTTCGCGCGCCGGCCTGCGGACCGCCGCGAACATGAACTCGCGCAGCCGCTGCTTGCTCCAGCCGTGCTCGCGGAACATCGCCGCGTGCTCGGGACAGATCACGAACACCGACGGCTCGGTCAGCGGCCACCAGTTGGTGCTCCACGTGCTGGCCGCGGCCCAGGCCAGGGTCCACGCGAGGTCCTCGGGCGTCCGGCTGCGGTGATCGGAGATCGACTGCGGCGCGTCGCAGCCGATGAGCGTGACGACGTCCTGGCTCGCGGCGAAGCCGCGCTCCACGCTGAGCGGCTCCCAGGGGCTGACCTCCTCGTCCTCGGCGATGCAGAAGCCGACCTTGCCCATGTGCCCGAGCGTGGAGCGGTCCAGCGTGCCGGGCATCGCGCCGCCGGTCAGCGTCACCATCAGGCGCAGGGCCCGGCCGATCGTGAGATTCGCGCGGTTGCCGGGCCCGAGCGCGCCCATGCCGGTGTTCATGTTCAGCCGGTGCCGGACCGGGCCGTTCACGACGACGAGCTGCCCGGCCGGCTGCGTGGTCACGGCCTGGCCGTGCAGGTTGAACGCCGGATCGAGTGCCGCCTGCGCCGCCGCGACGACGACGGGGAAGTACTCGGGCCGGCAGCCCGCGAGCACCGCGCAGGCCGCCAGCCGGGCCAGCGTGAGCTCGCCCATGGCCGGCGGGACACTGCCGAGCAGCGCAGCCCCGTCGCGCCCGCTGAGCATCTTGTCGACCCGCTCGGTCGTCGGCGGGACCACCGGAAGTCCGTCCGTCCAGCCGCGCTCGAACATCTCCTCCAGCTCGTCGCCGGCGGCCGGCGCGTCGATCGCGGCGGCCAGCTCCGGATCGAGCGCGGCCTTGGACGAGCAGCCGGGCTTGGTCGGCGGCTGGGCCGGCGGCACCGGCCGCAGCGCGCCTGCCGTGAGCGCCGACGCGTGCTCGACGAGGCGGCCGAGCGCGGCCTGGTCCCACCCGGTGACCTGGCCCTGGATCGCTCCCGACCCGTCGATCAGGAACGCCGACGGCACCGAGATCAGGCCGTAGTCCCGCGAGGTCTGATACGGCGGAGCCTGCGCCGCGACATGGCCGGTCCAGCCGCACCGGCGCGCGGTCCTGATGGCCACGTCCAGGGGATCTTCGAAGATCGCGGTGCAGCTCATGCCCGCCTGCTGCCACGCGCCGCACAGCGGCCCGAGGTTGCGCATCGTCAGGGCGCAGGTGGGGCATTCCTCGCTGACGAACAGCAGCAGGGCCGCGCCGCCCGTGACCAGCCCAGCGAGGGTCAGCGGTTCCGGGTCGATGCCGCTGATCTGCAGTGGCGCCGCGCGCTCAGGCACCGGGACTCCCGAGTGGCACGAGGGCGGGCAGCGTGCACGACGAGGCGACCGGAACGCTGGCCTGCCCGCGCGCGGCGGTGAGCAGTGCCTCCATCACGTCCAGGACGTGCAGCGCGAGTTCCGCGGACGCGCGGTGCGGCCGGCCCGCGGCGAGACTGCCCGCGAGGTCGACGACGCCGGTGCCGCGGCCGCTGTCCTGGTATCCCGCGCTCGCCGGCCGGGCGGACCATTCGCTGTCGCCGCGACGGCGGATCATGACGCTGCCGCCGAAGCCGTTCGGATCGGGCACGATCAGGCTGCCGCCGGTGCCGTGTACCTCGATGTGGGGCTGGCGGGTTGCCACTGCTTCGAAACTAGTCAGCAGCGTCGTGATAGCACCTGAGTCGTGCTCCAGCAGGCCGGCCACGTGCGTGTCGACGCCGACCGGGATGCGGGTGCCGGCCCGCGGGCCCGATCCGACTACCCGCTCGGGCCGCGACCGGCTGCTCATCCCCATGACGCGGCGGATCGGGCCGAGCAGGTGGACGAGCGAGGTCAGGTAGTAGGGGCCCATGTCGAACAGCGGCCCGCCGCCCGGCTGGTAGTAGAAGTCCGGGTCCGGGTGCCATGCCTCGTGCCCGGCGGTGACGAACGCGGCGTTCGCCGCGACCGGAGTGCCGATGTGGCCCTCCTCGATCGTGCGGCGCGCCGTCTGCGTCCCGGTGCCGAGCGCGGTGTCGGGGGCGTTGCCGACCCGCAGGCCGCCCGCCGCGGCGAGCACCGCGTGCGCCTGGCCGGTGTCGAGCGCCAGCGGTTTCTCGCCGTATACGTGCTTACCGGCGGCCAGCGCGGCGCGTGCGATCTGCGCGTGCGCGGCCGGCCTAGTGAGGTTGAGCACGAGGTCGACGTCTTGGGAGGTCATCAGCTCGCCGACGGGCACCGCGCGCGCGCCAGGCGCGTGCCGCGCGGCGGCCGCAGCCCTGGCCGGGTCGAGATCCGCCAGCCGGGTGACCCTGACCTCAGGGAACCAGGCGAGCGTGCGCAGGTAGGTGCCGCTGATCGCGCCGAGGCCGACCACGCCGATCCTCAGCGGCTCGCCCACATCATGCCCCTCTCGATGATCGTGCGGACGCTCGGCACGTTCAGGTCCGCCGTCCGGTGCCCGACGGTGCACACGAAGACGCGGCCGGCGCCCCAGTTCCTGGTCCAGACCGCGGGCGAGGTGACGGGCGCGTCCCACGGATCCCCTTGCCTTGAGGGCAGCGTCGTGGTTGCGAGCACCTCGTTGCGGGCGTCGCTGAGCACCCAGTACTGCTCGGTGTGCACGCCGAACGCACCGATCCCGGCGACGACGGGGTGGCAGCCCGTGACCTCGACCGTGTAGTCCACGAAGCCGCCCGGATGGCACGCGAACTGGCCGCCGACGAGGTGCAGGTAGTCCGCGCTGGCGCGGAACGAGTCGACGATCCCGCCATGCCATCCGGCGAGCCCTGCCCCGCTCTCGACCGCCGTGCGCAGCCCGTGCAGCTGCCGCGGCTCGATGCTGCCCTGCGTCCAGCACTGGACGATCAGGTCGGCCCGCCGCATGAGCCCGGCGTCGGCGTAGGAATCGAGCGAGTCGGATACGACGGTCTCGAAGCCGGCCCGGATCAGGAACGGCAGGAAACTGTCCGTGGCCTCGACTGGCTGATGCCCTTCCCAGCCGCCGCGGACTACGAGTGCGGTGCGCGGCTCCATCGTCTGATCATTACCCGCTGTGCCGTGCTTGCTCAACACAGGGCCGGGCTCACGGCGGATAGTGCAGCCGCCGCCGGGGTAGGAGTGGCAGACCGACAGGAAAAGGAGCACAGCATGGCGAAGCCCGTCGTCTTCGTGCACGGACTCTGGCTGCACGGCAGCTCCTGGAGCCCGTGGATGGACAAGTTCGCTGCCGCCGGGTTCGAGCCGGTCGCGCCGGGCTGGCCGGGAGAGCCCGCCACGGTCGAGGAGGCCAGGCGCGATCCCGGTGCCGTGGCCGGTCACGGCATCGACGCCGTCGTGGATCACTTCGCGCAGGTCATCGGCGGTCTGGCCGAGCTGCCCGTGGTCGTCGGCCACTCCTTCGGCGGCCTCATCGCGCAGCGGCTGCTCGGTCAGGATCTGGCGTCGGCGGCGGTGGCCATCGACCCGGCCCCGATCAAGGGCGTGCTCGCGCTGCCGCCGTCTGCGCTGCGGGTCGCCTCGATCGCGCTGCGCGCGCCCGCGAACCGGAACATGGCGGTGTCGCTGACCGCGGAGCAGTTCCGCTACGGGTTCGGCAACGCGGTCAGCGAGCAGGAGTCGGCCGATCTGTATCAGCAGTGGAATGTCCCGTCGCCGGGCAAGCCGCTGTTCGAGGCCGCGTTCGCGAACTTCTCCCCGAGGTCCCCGGCGAGGGTGAACACGAGGAACAAGACCCGCGGTCCGCTGCTCCTGACCGCGGGCGGGAAGGATCACACCGTCCCGCCCGCGATCAGCATGTCGACGCGCAAGCAGTATCACCGCTCGCCCGCGATCACCGACTTCGTCGAGTTCGGCGACCGCGGCCACTCGCTCACCGTCGACCACGGCTGGGCCGAGGTCGCTGACTACGCGCTGGACTGGCTGGCGAAGCGCGCGGGCTAGAGCTTGGCCAGGCCCCGCATGAGGTCATCGGTGTTCATCACCGGGAATATCTCGACCTCCGCGTCGAGCCCGTTGAAGAACGGCTCGGCGAACGACGGGATGTCCGACGAGTCGGGCATGTCGAACACCACGTAGGTGGTGCGCTGGGCGGCGAAGGTGGTGAAGTACATCGCCTCGGGCTTCCAGCGTTCCGAGGCGTCCTGGATGATCTTCCCGATGCTCCCGTCGGTAACGGCCTTGTTGCCTGCCGCGACCGGAATCGTGATCCGCGCCATAACTCGCATGTTGTCTCCCCCGAATGTTGCCTGGCAGCCTGCCAGCATCGATATTGCCCGGGTGATCGCCCCGGTGCCCGCAGGCTCGCCGGGACGACGCTGCCGCGGTCTTGCCCGGCCAGGTACTGGTCGTGCCGGGCGAAGAACTCGGTCCGGCACGTGCCGTGCGCCCGCTCGAAGTCGCCCGAGCGGGCGGGTCAGTAGGTGCCGTTGTACTCGTCCTGCCGTTCGATCACGGCGGTGAGGCGGTCCTGGTAGCGCAGCGCCGCCATCCTGGCGACGATGACCTCGCCGAGCGAGAGCGCGGCGACGAACACAACCACGACGCCGAGGCCATAGAAGAATCCGAGTCTTTCCAGGAACGTCATCACGGCCGGGCGGAATGGAGCACCGAGGTCGATCACCGGGGAGCCCGGCGAGATCGAGTGTCCGGTCAGGAATACCGCCATGACCGGCACGCCGACGACGTACCAGGCCCCGCCGAGCGAGGCGAGGAACGCGCCCGGCACGGCGGACCGATCTGTGGTGGCAACCAGCAGCCCGCCGATGAAGGCCGCGGCGCCCGGCACGACCGACAGCCAGAGCCTGCCGGAGCTGAACGCCCAGGCCCGGTCCGGCGTGAAGGCGAAGCCGAGGTACGGCCCGACGAAGGGGATGAGCGCGCCCCAGATGCCGAGCAGCATGAGCAGTATCCCGATGAAACGTCCGCGATGCGCGAGCGACGCGCTGGTCATCGTGCCGCCTCCTTATCATCCGCAGTCCAGCGCGCTGCAGCTACCCAGCCGATGCCGAGGCATGCGCGGTCATCAGAAACGAAGCCCGCGTTGTACGCGCAGACGGACGCGTCCGCGACGTGTACCGGGACACGATATTCGGATCCGTCAAGGGCCGCAGCATTCGGGCTGTACTACCGGGCCAAGGGCCAGAAGATCTGGCATTACTACCTGCGGACCCGCGTGGGCGCAGACGGCCACTTCCACTTCTACAGTGCGAGGGGATACGGGTACTGCTTCAAGGTTGTCTTCGCCGGGCAGTTCCCGTTTGAGCCTTGCCAGAGCCGGATCTTGTGAGCGATGCGGCGCAGTCAGGCCCGCGCGGCTGCCCGGAGGGAGCGGTACAGCAGCTGCTGGTCACCGAGGCGGCGGCGCAGCTCGCGTTCCAGGCCGCCGATCGGGACCAGGTTCTGCGGCGCGCGCGGGTCCTTGTGGGCCGCGCTCGCCAGCGGCGGCAGCAGCCGGGCACTGAGATCGGCGAGCCGCCGCACCTCGGGCACCGGCAGGTCCGCTGAGCACTCGAGCCGGACCACGCCCGACCACGGAGCACCTGCCGTTCCCGGCAAGCGCAGGTACCAGGAGTTGCGGCGCCAGGACGTGCCCATGGTGAAGGCGGGCGTGCGCTGTCCCGGTTGAAGCGCGGCGACGGTGGCGGCCTGCGGCGATGGCAGATAGGACGTGTGGTGGGTCTTGATGTAGCCGACCGTGCGGTCCAGGTGCGTCCGTCCGCGCAGCGGGCCGTCGACGAACAGCAGGTCGTTCGCGTCCGGATTCTCCTTGCGGAACAGCATCGCGAGCTGGACCTCGGTGTCGGACAGGCGCTGCTGCAGGGCGAGCGAGAGCTTGTCCATGCCGGTCCCGGCGGCCCGGCGTGCCGGGTAGACGCCGTGCCGGCTGGCCAGGTCCGCGGCGTCGGGCGCAGCGGTGAACAGCCCGCGCTCGACGGCGACGTCGGTGATGCGCGCAGTGCCGTCGCGGGCGGGGCCGTTGCAGCACACCAGGCCGGCCGCATAAGACGCGGCGATGCCCGGCGCGGGCTGCGGGTCGTCGGCGCCGTGGACCCAGACGCGCGCGTCGATCCGGCGCACGCCGTCCAGGAACAGGACCGTGTCCGGGACGGGCGCCGGGATCTCCGCGCTGAGCGGCCGCCACTGGTCCTCGGGTACCTCCAGGTCGAGAATCAGCTCCGCGGTCGACTCGGGCCGCCCGTCGGCGGTCAGCTCGTCGCCGTAGGCCATGCCGTAGCTGGGGTCCCACGGGTCGACCGAGTACGTGACGGCCGCGGCCGCCGTCGACCCGACCACGGGCGTCATGCGCTCTCCCTGACGATCGTGGAGGCCCCGCCGGTCCGGTTCACGATGAACCGAACCGGCACCCGCTCGGCCAGGTCCCGCACGTGCGTGATGACGCCCACCATGCGATCTGAGTCTGCCGCGAGCCGCTCCAGGGTGCTCGCAACCGTCTCCAGCGTGTCGCCGTCCAGCGTCCCGAAACCCTCGTCCAGGAACATCGAGTTGAGCTCCCTGCGTCCTGCTGACAGGCCGATGACCTGCCGGGACAGTGCGAGCGCGAGGGCGAGCGAGGCCTGGAACGTCTCGCCGCCCGACAGCGTGTGCACCGGGCGCCTGGCACCGGCGTCCTCGTAGTCGATCACGACCAGCTCGTTGCGCTCGTCCCGGTCCAGCTCGTACTGGCCGCCGGAAAGCTCCAGCAGCGTCGCGGAGGCCTCGGTGACCAGCGAGTCGAGGGCCTCGCTGCAGAGCCAGCGCTCGAACGACGTCGCCCGCAGCAGGTTGCCGAGCAGGGCGGCGACCTGCGCCTCCTCCTTCCGCGCGGCGATGTCCTTGTCGAGCCGGGTCGCCTTCTTACGGTCCTCGCGGATGCGGCCGAGGGCCGACTCGGCGCGTGCTCGCTGCGTCGCGACCGCTGCCGGAATTCGCGAGATCGGGTCGATGTCCTCGATACCGTGCTCGGCGAGCAGGCCGGCGAGCGCGGCGACATTGTGCTGGAACTGCTGCTGCAGCTTCGCGGCGGTCTCGGCCAGCTCGGGCAGCCGCTGCTCGCGGGTGCCCCGCTCGGCGGCCGCCCAGTCCGTGAGGGCCGCCCACGCCGCGGCCAGGTCGGTCGTGCCGGCCGGCGGCGCGCCGAGGGGCACCAGCTTGTCGCGTGCGGCGCTGAGATCGGACCAGGCCCGCTGCTCGGCCGCCGCGAGGGCAGCGCGCGCCTGTTCCGCGGCGGCGAGCTCCACCTGGCGCGAGGTCGCCTCCTTGCGCGTGCCCGCGACCGCGTCGTCGGCGGTCGTGATGGCCTCGAGCTGCTGCTGCAGCTCGCCCTCGGGCGGCACCTCGGCCATGACCTGCGCTGCCTTCGCGAGCCGCTCGTGCAGCGTGCCGAGCGCCTTCTTCGCCAGCGCCGTGTTCGTGGCGGCGTCATGATGCGCGTCGCGGGCGCTGGCCTGCGCGGCCGTCGCTTCGTCCAGGCTGGCCCTGGTGGCGGCGAGGCTGGCGGGAGTCTGCCTGGGCTGGATCTCCCTGATCGGCTGCAGGCACACCGGGCACGGGTCACCGCTGTGCAAGTGCACCGCGAGGGCCGCTGCGGCGTGCGCGCGCTGGGCCTCGTCGAGAGCGCGCTGCGCGATCCCGACTGCCTCGCTGGCCGCGCGCAGCTGCGCGGCGAGGCGGTCCTCGGCTGCGTGGCAGGCCGTCAGTGTCGCCTGCTCGCGCTCGGCCTCCTGCATCAGCTCGCGGCGCAGCGCGTAGCTGGCCAGGTACTGCTGCGTCGCGGCCTTGTCGGGCAGGCCTGCCCGCAGCTCGGCGGCCTGCGCCGCTACGTGCTCGGCCTCGTCCCTGCGCGCCCTCGCGTCCGCGATGAGCGCGTCCGCGGCGGTGATCTGCCTGGCCAGGCCGGGGACCTCGGCCGGCACCCGGAGGGCCGCGAGCTGGCGCGCGGCGCCGGCGGTCTCGGCGGCCTGGCCGCGGGCCGCCTCGGCCTGGCGGTCGAGCTCGGCCAGCGCGGTCAGGCTGCTGTCGGCCGTCTGGGCAAGTGTCGTCAGCGCGTCTAGGCGCTCGCGGGCTGCCTGCTCGGCCTCCTTGGTGGCGTCGCCGAGCTGGCCGCGGGCTTGCTGGTCGAGCCGGACCCGGTCCTCGGCTCGCTGGGCGCGCTCGCGGGCACGCTGGCCGATCTCCTTGTACACGCCGAACGCGAGCAGCTCCACCAGGAGTTTCTGCCGGTTGGCGGGGGTGGCGCGGAGGAATTCCGAGAAGCCGCCCTGGGGCAGCAGCACCGACTGGGTGAAATGCTCGTAGCTGAGCCCGAGCAGCTCCTGAATGCCGGCCTTGACCTGGTCGGGCCGGTCCGCGATGGACTCGGCGCTCGCCTCCAGGATCTCCGCCAGCGGCGCGTCGGCCGGAATGCTGCTGTCCAGCCGCTCCAGCCTGGCGGCCTTCGTGCTGACCTGGCCGCGCTTGTCGCGCTGCAGTGACCGCGCTGCCACGTACCGCTGCCCGGCGAGCTCGAAGATCAGCGTGACGTTGCAGGCGCTGGCCGACGGTGCGAGCGCGTTGCGCACCTCTTTCTCGTTGTCCCACCTCGGGACCGTGCCGTAGAGCGCGAAGCAGAGCGCGTCGATCACCGTGCTCTTGCCCGACCCGGTCGGCCCGACCAGCGCGAAGAACTCGACGTCGGTGAAGTCGATCTCGGTCTCGTGCCGGTAGGTGCCGAAGCCATCGAGAACGAGCCTGAGTGGCCGCACGTCCGCTCCGCTCCTCTCGCCGCCCCGGCCCGGTCTGCCGCCGCCCACCGGACTGCACCAGTGTGGCGGATAGGACTGACAGCCGCCGGCGATGAACGCGGATCGTTAACGTGGAAACTAGGGGTCCTGACAGGACCATAGATTTCCGCGTTAGCTCAAGTGACGGAGAAATAGTGCGCTATATGCTTATTCACTACATCGACGACGCGGTGCTGGACGCGGGGGAAGCCGAGGAGCCGGCGGAGACCGCCGAGCGCGAGGCCTGGGATGCCGAGATGCACGAGCGCGGCATCCTGGTCGGCGGCGGAGTGCTCCGGCCGCCGCGCGAGACCAGTACGCTGCGGGTCCGCAAGGGCGAGGTCCTGGTCGTCGACGGCCCCTTTGCCGAGACGAAGGAGCAGATCGCCGGATACAGCATCCTGGAGTGCGCCGACCTGGCCCAGGCCATCGAGGTGTCGTCCCGGCATCCGACGGCCAGGTACGGCACGTTCGAGCTGCGGCCGTACTGGGACTGACGCGCCCGACCGGGACCAACGCGCCCGCGCGGCTGTGCTTCGATGGGGTCGGTAACCGCCCGGCTGGATCGGAGGGACGCGTGGATCTCGGGCTGACAGGCAAGGTCGCGCTGGTCGGCGGGTCGAGTAAGGGCCTGGGCCGGGCGTCGGCTCTGGCGCTGGCCAGGGAGGGCGCGCGGGTCGCGATCTGCGCGCGGACCGCCGCCGACCTGGCGGCGGCCGCGGCCGAGATCCGGTCGGAGACCGGCGCGGAGGTACTTGCCGTTCCCGCGGACCTGAGCAGCGGGGACGGGATCAGCTCGGTCGTGGCGGCCACGGCTGAGCAGTTCGGCGGCCTCGACGTGCTGGTGACCAACTCCGGCGGCCCGGCGATCGGCAGGTTCGCCGAGTTCACCGACGACGACTGGCTGCGCGCGTTCGAGGTCGTCACGCTGAACTTCGTGCGCTTCGTGCGCGCGGCGCTGCCGTACATGCAGCGCAACCGGTGGGGTCGCATCGTCGGCATCCAGTCGAGCTCGGTCAAGCAGCCGGTGCCGAACATCGACCTGTCGAACGGGACGCGCCCTGGCGTCGCGGGCCTGATGAAGGCCCTCATGCCGGACCTGGCCAGGGACGGCATCACGATCAACCTCGTGCTGCCCGGCTCGTTCCGCACCGACCGCATCCTCGGGCGCGCGGCGGGCGACCCGGAGGTGATCGCGAACCTGCAGGCGGCGGCGGCGCAGAACATCCCGGTGGGCCGGATGGGCGAGCCACAGGAGCTGGGCGATCTGGTCGCGTTCCTCGCGTCCGAGCGCGCGTCCTACATCACCGGCGCCGTGTACCAGGTCGACGGCGGCAGCATCAGGTCCAACGTCTAGAGGTTGAAGGCGTCCTTCGACAGCACGCTGGCCCACGATGCCTTGAATATGCAGCCCACGACGCGCCAGCAGTACCGAGGGCGTCCCAGAAGTCGGCCCAGTCGCCCTGGATGCCGTAGACGATCGCGCACGCCGGCAGGATAGCGCGCGCTGGGACGGGAACTGCGATCAGGCTTCGGTCATTTCCTCGAGCAGCCCCGCGAACATGCGCTCGACCCGCTCGTCCGCGACGTTCTGCTCGCGGAGGTAGTCGCCGAACAGCTCGGCGGGCGACCGGCCGACGCGACTGCGCCGGTCCTGCCCGCCGTGGGTACCGGGCCGCGGCCGGTGCGCGTCGTCGAGCTGGACCTCGAGCGCGTTGGGCAGCTTCTCGCGCACCAGGTCGCCGAGCCCGGCCCGCGCCTGCTCGGCCAGGATCACCCGCAGGTACGCGTCGCCGGCTTGCTCACCCTCCTCGATGACCTGGTCGAGCCGGCCGCGCAGGGTGCGGAGTCGGCGGCCGCCGTCAATGCCGACGGCCCTCGCGTCGGCGCGCGCGCCAGGGGCGGCCGTGACGATCAGCGCGGCCGGGTCGTTGGACTCCTCGCCGAAGTCGACGGCAAGCGGCGAGCCCGAGTAGAACGCCGGGCACGGCGCGGGGATCTCTTGCTGCCGGTGCAGGTGCCCGAGCGCCGCGTAGTGCGCGGACGAGGGGAAGATGCTGGCCGGGACTTCGTACTCGAACGAGGTCTGCACGTCGCGCTCGCCGCCGCCGCGCCGGCCGCCGAGCAGCGTCGCGTGCGTCATCACGATGTTCACGGCGTCGGGCGTGAACTGCTCGGTCAGGGTCGCGACGATCGCGGCCACCCGGCGCGCGTAGTCGAGCGCGTGCTCGGCGCGCTCGTGCAGCAGGAGCTCGGCGGCCCGGACCGCGTAGCGCTGGGAAAGGAACGGCATCGCGGCCACGGTCACGCGCTCGCCGCCGCGGGTATCGAGGTGCAGCGTGCCGCCGGAGTCCGGTGCCTTCGGCGTGCCGAGCAGGTGCAGCCCCAGCTCGCCGAGGACCGGCCGGTACACGCTGTCCAGCAGGGCCGAGTTGTCGTGGTTGCCGGCGATCACGACGACCTGGCGGTGATCTTCCTTCAGCGCGAGCAGGGCGCGCATGACCAGGCCCTGTGCCTTCGGGCCCGGTGCCGCCGTCTCGAACAGGTCACCCGCCACCAGCACGAGGTCGACGTCCTCGGCGCGCGCGACCCGGACGATGCTGCGCAGCACGGCCTCGTGCTCGTCGGACCGGTCGCGGCCCTTGAGCACCTTGCCGACGTGCCAGTCGCTGGTGTGCAGGATCTTCATCACGGCCATTGTCGCAGGCGATGCCGACATGCTGGCTACGATGCGGATCGTGACAGTGCCAGACGAGAAATGGCAGGCGCAGCCGGCCGAGGCGCACTGCTGGGTGCCGGATTCCTTCGCGCTGCCCGCGACCGGAGCGGGGCCGCTGGACGGGCGGGCCATGGCGGTCAAGGACATGTTCGCGATCGAGGGCCATGTGTCCTCGTTCGGGCTGGCCCGCTGGCGGGAGACGCACTCACCGGCGGCCGGCACCGCGCCGGTGATCCGGGCCCTGCTCGCCGCCGGGGCGTCGATCGCCGGGCTGGCGAAACTGGATCAGATCGCCTGGTCGATCGTGGGGAACGTCGGCGAGGGCACGGCGCCGGTGAACCCGGTCTACCCGGACCGCTTCACCTGCGGCTCGTCCTCGGGCCCGGCGTCGGCCGTCGCGGCGGGGCTCGCCGAGATCGGGATCGGCTCGGACACCGGGGGCTCGATCCGCGCGCCCGCGGCGGCGTGCGGGCTGTTCGGGCTGCGGCCCACGCACGGCGTGATCGACATCGAGGGCGCGCTCCCGCTGGCGCCGTCGTTCGACACTGTCGGGATCCTGACCCGTAACCTGCGCCTGCTGGAGCACGTGCTGTCGGTGATCGGGGCCCGCCAGGACGGCCCGGCGGTCTTCCGGCGGGTGGTCGTCCCGGCGGACGTCCTGGACTCGGTGAGCACCGCGGCCGCGGACGCGGTCCGGAACGTGGCCGCCGACCTCGCGCACGAGGCGGGCTGCCAGCTAGCCCACGCGGATCTCGGCGAGGTCCTGAACGGCGATGTGGTGGACCTGTTCGCCCGGCTCCAGTCCAGGGAGGTCTGGGCCGCGCACGGGCCGTGGCTCGCGCAGCACGCCGACGCGCTGGCGCCGGACGTCATCCAGCGGGTGCTGAGGGCGAGGGAACTCAGCGGCACCCCGGCCGATGCCGACCGGCGCGGCTGGCAGGAGTTCAGGGCCGGGCTGGACGATCGGCTGCCCGCGGACAGCGTCGCGGTCCTGCCGGTCCTGGAGGATCTGCCCTTGCCCAGGGACGCATCGGGCGAGGAAATCCTGACGTTCCGGTCAAGGGCGCTTACCTATACGGCGCCGGGAAGCCTCAGCGGGCGGCCGGAGCTCGTCATCCCGGCCCGGCACGCGGCGACGGGCCTGTACGTGGGCGTCGGGCTGCTCGGGCCGCTGGGCAGCGACGCGGCACTGGTCAGGGTCGCCCGCCAGATCTGCCCGCCCGAGGGCGTGCTCGCGGTCTAGCGGAATTTCTGCGCCCGGCCGGCTCCTTGTAGCTGGTTGTGCGGGCGCAAATAAACCAGAAGGTAGCGGTCAGCGTCGTCTTCGTCGCGGCCATGTTCATGTCGATCATGGACGTCACGATCGTCAACGTGGCGCTGCCGACGATCGGTCGCGACTTCCACGTCTCGCCGACGGCGGTCGACAGTATCTCGATCGGCTTCCTGGTCAGCCTCGCGGTGTTCATCCCGGCGTCGGGCTGGCTCGGTGACCGGTTCGGGGGCAAGCGGATCCTGCTGGCCGCGATCGTCGTGTTCACCGGCGCGTCCGCGCTGTGCGGGCTGGCGACGAGCCTCGGCGAGCTGGTCGCGTTCCGGGTGCTCCAGGGCGTCGGCGGCGGCATGCTCGCGCCGGTCGGGATGGCGATGCTGTTCCGCGTGTTCCCGCCCGAGGAGCGGATCCGCGCCTCGTCGATCCTGACGGTGCCGACCACGCTGGCGCCCGCGCTCGGCCCGCCGCTCGGCGGCCTGCTGGTAACCGACCTGTCCTGGCGCTGGGTCTTCTACGTGAACGTGCCGCTGGGCGCGCTGGCGTTCACGTTCGGGCTGATCTTCCTGCGCAGCGTGCCGATGTCAGAGCCCGGCCGTTTCGACCTGCCCGGGTTCCTGCTGTCCGGGCTCGGCCTCGGCCTGCTCATGTACGGCGTGTCGGAGGGGCCGGTCAAGGGCTGGCATTCGGCGGACGTGCTGGCGACGATTGCCGCCGGGGCGGTGCTGCTTGCGCTGATGGTGGTCGTGGAACTTCGGGTTACCGCGCCGATAGTCGACCTCAGGCTGCTGGCGAACCGGCTGTTCCGGTCCACCAACGGCGTGATGATCCTGGCGTCGATCGCGTTCCTCGGGTCGTTGTACGCGATCTCACTGTATTACCAGGACGGGCGCGGGCTGACGGCGCTGAACTCCGGGCTGTCCACGTTCCCCGAGGCGATCGGGGTGATGGCGGGCGCGCAGCTGGCCGCGCGCTATCTGTACCCGCGGCTGGGCCCGCGGCGGCATATCACGATCGGGCTGGTCGGGGTCGCTCTCACGATCGGCCTGCTGGCGGTGCTCGGGCCAGGATCGAGCCTGTGGTGGCCGCGGCTGCTGATGTTCGCGCTGGGCCTCGCGATGGGGCAGGTGTTCGTGCCGCTGCAGGCCGCCGCGTTCGCGACGATCACGCCGGCCGCCACCGGGAAGGCGTCGACTATGTTCAACGCGCTGCGCCAGCTCGGCGGCGCAGTCGGCGTCGCGATCCTGACCACGTTCATCGTGCTGGTCGGGCCGGTGCACGTGGTGGCCGGGCACCCGGTGGCGAACCTGACCGCGTACCGGGTCGCGTTCCTGATCGGGGCCGCGTTCGCGCTGCTCGCCATCCCGTGCGCGCTGACGATCCGGGACTCGGACGCCGCCAGGACGATCCCGCCGCGGCGCAGGCGCTCGGACGGAACCGGAGCCGCGGCGGAGCCCGAGCCGGTGGCGTCGCTGACCGACTGAGGCTCTAGGGTCTTCCCTCGTGACCGCGAACCTGGATCCTGGCTCGGCTGACTGGCTGCGGGCATGGACGATCGACGCCGGGGGCGTCGAGATCCGGCCGGTCACCCGGACCGTCGCGGCCGAGGTCCGCGACGGCGGCCCGGTCACGCGCTCGTTCGAGGACGGGGCGCTGCACGACCGGATCCGCCAGGCGATGGGCTTCGCGATCCGCGACATCGACTCAGGCGCGGCCGCGGTGCTGCCCACCGTCTGGCTCGCGGTCCGTCGCGCGGACGGCCGGATCGTCGGTGACCTGGGGACCCACGGCCCGCCCGACGCCGCGGGCAGCGTAGAGATCGGCTACTCGTTCGCGCCGTCGGCGCGGGGCCAGGGTGTCGGCACCGCGGCGGTCGGCGCGCTGGTACGACGGCTGGCCGCGGCCGAATCTGTGCGCCAGATCGAGGCGGTGACCGGCGCGGACAACGTGGCGTCCCGGCGGCTGCTCGAGCGCCTGGGCTTCGGTGTCACCGGGCAGCTGCCGGACAGCGCCGAGGTCCGCTACGTGCTGGCCGTCGGCTAGCCTCGCGCGCGTGCCGTGGCGGATGGACGCGCGGCGGGTGGTGGATTAGAGCGCGGGCTCGCGGGTAGCGGAGTCTGCGCCGCGCGGCCCGGCGGCCATGTGCCCCGAGTGACCCGCATGGCCGCCAAGCCGCCGGCCTTCACCGCGTGCGCACCCGCCGCGCCGCAGTGCCCGGCGGTCTCCCGGCTGGCATGGGCGCCGTGGCCGAGACAAGCGAGACGTCGGCGGTACCCGGGCAAATGCCCGATGTGCAATCGCGCGCCGGTCCGCAGAATCGCTCCGGGACCTTCAGGGAGCGGGCGAGCGGCATGCCTAGAATCGGCTGGACCAAGATCGTCGTGGCGGCGTCTTTGGTTGTGTCGGGGTGCGATCATCGCGGCACCGGCGCAGAGTGCCTTCGCGGACGTTTCTCCGCCACCGGTGATCAATCCGGGCGCCGTGCCGGACCAGTACGCCAGTGCGGTCCAGGCGTTCGAGAACAACGCGGTCAGCGAGGTACTCACCGATCACGACCTGCCCGCCGGCGACACCAGTGCAGTCCTCGGGTGGGCCGTGACGACGTCCGGGCGCAGGAGTGGTCTGACCTCGACAAGATCATCAGCGAGGATGCGAGCAGCAGGTCGGCAAACGACCAGCAGGTCTATGACTGGTTCCAGGGGCTGATGCAACAGCAGCAGATTAACGCTGCGCAGGACGCCCATCATCATGCTGGCTGCGTCCAGCGCCGTGCCCGGATACCGGATCTCATGGCCGAGTAGCGGCCGGAACCTGCGGGTAAATGCCCTTGCTCAGAAGGGTGGCGGGTCGTCGCGGGCACCGGGGATGGCCTGGAACGGGTCCGACGGGGCCCTGGGGCCGTCGTCCGTGCCGGACCATACGCCCTTCTCACTGGGTCGCGTCGCCCAGGCCGGGAACGGGAAGTCGATCGCGAGCGGCACCGGGATGTCTGGCTGGGCGATGAACATCGTGCCGGGCTTGGCGAGCATCGCGCGGGCGCGCTGCGCGGGCGGCAGGTAGCCGTACTCGGGCCGTTCGGCCTCGGCCGCGTCGAGCCGGCCCGCGACCTTGACCGCGCAGTTGGACAGGATCCGGCGTTCCACTTCGCTGGCCGTCTGCTGGGCGCCGATGAGGATGACGCCCAGTGATCTTCCTCGCTCCGCCACGTCGAGCAGGATCTGCTTGATCGGGCTGTCACCCTCACGCGGCGCGTACTTGTTCAGCTCGTCGAGTACGACGAACATGAGCGGTCGCGCGGTGCCCTGACGTTCCTTCCTGGAGAACTCGCCGCGAAGGGTCACGCCGACGACGAACCGTTGCGCGCGGTCGGGGAGGTTGTGCAGGTCGACGACGGTCACCTGCGCCCTGCTGGTGGTGATGGAACGCTCGCCCCGGTGCGCGAGGTCGCCGCGGATGACCGTGTTGAGCGGCTTGACGGCGGAGCGCAGGCGGCGGAGCAGGGCGTTGATGCTGCCGGTGACGGCGGCGCCGGTGACCCAGGCGGTGCGCGTCTGGTCGTCGGTGAGCTCGGCCTCGATGAGGTCGACGAGGTCACCGAAGGACCGGATGATGCTGTCGTTCGCCGGGTCGACGTTGGCGACTCTGACGGCGCCGTCGTTGCCGGCGGGGCTGGCGTCGCGCTTGAGCCGCGCGGCGACCTGGCCGATGAGCATCGTGTACTGGGCGCGCTCGTCCTCGGCGTCGGCGAAGACAAACGGGAGCAGCTCGTCCTGGCAGAACTCGGTGAGCGTCCAGTAGAAGGGCGAGACCGCCTTGTCCCTGGCCGCAACGTCGGGGGTGCCCTGCTGGTCGCCGGGGCGGGGCGGGGCGAAGACCCTGACGTTCTGGAACGGGGCGGGCGGCAGGCCGAGGCTGCCGTACTTGTCGCGGTCCGCAGGATTGAGCCGCGCGTTGGCGTAGTCGAGGAAGAGCAGATCCTCACCCTTGACGGAGAAGACCAGGATCCTGGTGTTGTGGGCTTCTTGCCCCAGGGCGCCCGAGTTGATTATCGAGTGCAGCAGGAAGAGCGCGAAGCTCGTCTTGGTCGCGATGCCGGACACGCCGGAGATGCTGATGTGGGCGCCGCGGGTGCCGTCGACGAACTCGAAGTTGAGATAGACGGGGTTGCCGTCGCGGCCGAAGCCGACGGGGACCTTATGGTCGCCCATCTCGTCGAAGTAGAGGGCCTCGTCGCGCTGCTTGCCGGTGGCGCGGAAGACAGGGGCGCCGGGCATGGGCGGGACATAGACCTCGGGCTCGACCCTGGTGACGGAGACCTGGGCGATCTCGGCGACCTCGGCGGGGAGGGCACCCTGCTCGATGAGGAAGACGTCGGAGGCGAATCGTGCGCCCTCATGGACTGCCTCGACGTTCGTGACGACACCGGAGACCTGGACGGGCTTCTGGCCGGGAAGCTCGCGCGAGGTGACGACGACGTCATCCAGCTGGAGGTACTGCTCCGGGCCGACCGCGACCGAGAACTGCAGGGGTGTCGCGGCGACGGTGCCGACTACAAGACCGACGGGCTCGCTAGTTGTCACGGACCTCACCCTGCACTGGCGCCGCAGGCCACGGAAGCCTGTTGGTGGACCAGGCTACATGCGCGTTTCGGTCGAACGTGGCCGCCGGGCTTGCCAGTCCGCATACCAGGTCGCCCAGTCATCATCGGCTCCGTCGGCGATCCGGAATACCCGATGATGCGTCTCGCCTGCCTCGTGCAGCAGGCCGCTCATCGACTCATGCGCGGATGTCATCTGCTCGCCCCTCCATGCCGTGGCGCGGAACCGCCTGACCCTGCTTCCGCCGCAGTCTGCCCGAAAGTGTGCCAGCAAAAGCGCGGACGCGAGCGAGTCACTGCGGTGCGTGACGGCTAACGGTAGCGGCCCGGCCATCTCGCGGTTACTGACAGTTAACTGGCGGCGGCTACAATCGGAGTACGTGATACCTTCAGCCTTCGCTCCCCCCGCCGTCCGCTAGCCGGTGGCACCAACCACGCGGCAGACCGCCCCTCCGGCCACCACCGTGCCCCTTCCGACGGCCACCGCGCCGGAACAGCTGCACCTCACCTGGGGCCGCGACCCGGCGACATCAGTAACCGTCTCCTGGCTGGCGCCCGGCAGCGTCCCGATGCCAGCCCCGGCACTGGCCTACTCGACCCGCCCGGTCACCGCGTCCAACCCGGGCACGATCATCTGGCTGCCTGAGCCCGAGCCGCTCGACGTCACCAGGCGTTACCGGAAGGCCAGCGCGGTCTCCTTCACCGACGGCCTGAGCAGCCAGACCACGTACCACTACCACGTCGAGCTCAGCGACCTGGAGCCCGATACCCGCTACTACTACCAGGTCAGCGACGGCGCCAGCCCGAACCCAGCCACCGCGAGCGCCGACTTCCAGACCGCCCCGAGGGGCCGCGCCAGGTTCCGCTTCTCGTCCTACGGCGACCTGGGGACTCCCTCCCGCGCGCGGAACGCCTCCGGCAACCAGTGGTTCCAGTCATCCGACAACGCCCACTTCGCCGTCGACGCGATCGAGGACCCCGGCGACGGCGCCGGCCCGCCGCTGTTCCACCTGCTCAACGGCGATGTCAGCTACGCGAATCTCGACTACCAGAACGCCCCCGGCGTCTGGCGCGACTTCGGCGTCAACATCTCGAGATCCGCCGCCAGGAGACCCTGGATGCCTGCCCTGGGCAATCACGAGACCGAGTTCGGCGCCTGCGACCACGCAGGCAACGAGGGCACGGCACCAGGCGGCACCGCGCGGCAGGCAGCAGCGGGCAACTACTGGAATGGCCCCTACGGATACGGCCACTACCTCAGCCGGTTCCGCCTCCCCGACAACGGCGTCACCAACCACGACGGCAACCGCCTGCGCGGCAACTTCTATGCCTTCGGGGTGGGCACGGTTCTTTTCGTGAGCCTCGACGCCGACGACGTGATCTACCAGGACAGCGGCGCCGGCTACGTCAGCGCGACCCTTGCCGCCAGGCCACTGGAAACTTCCTCCGGCGTCAGCATCCCCAACGGCACCGTCACCTACAACCGCTGCTACACCGGCGACCTGGCAGCCAGCGACGAGGACTTCTCGGCCCGGCCGGACTTCACCAACGGCACCCCGAACCTGCAGACGCTCTGGCTCGAGCGCACCCTCCGCGACGCACGCGAAGACGAGGACATCGACATGATCGTCGTCTTCATGCACCAGTGCGCGCTCTCGAGCGCGCGGGCTAACGGCTCCGACCTGGGCATCCGGCAGGCGTGGTTGCCGCTGTTCGACAAGTACGAAGTCGATCTCGTCCTGTCCGGGCACGAGCACAACTTCGAGCGCTCCTACCCGGTCCGCGGTTACGACCCCGACTACCGCGGCATCGTGGCGACGCCGAACCCGGACCAGGCCAGGGGCGAGCCCGTCAGCACCAGAAGGCCCCGCGTCGTCACCACCGAGCCCGCCGACTACAACGGCACGCCGGCCTGGGACACCCAGCAGGGCACCGTGTTCCTCGTGCTGGGCTGCGGCGGCAGCAACAGCCCGTCCAACGTCTACGGCACCGACCCCGCGACCAGCCGCCCGCAGGCGAAGGTCATCACGCGTCGCAACGCGATCACCGGGTCGCACGCGACCGGCTTGACCCGGAACGGCGCCGACGCCAGAGAGGACGCGACCTGGTCGGCGTCCGTCAACGCCCGCGACGCCTACGGTTACGCGATCTTCGACGTCGAGCCCGGCCGCCGCCGCGGCGACACGACGATCACGTTCCAGTTCTTCGCGATCCCGGCCGTGCGCAACGAGGCAGGCGAGCCGCACGCCGGCACCACCACGATTCCGGCGACGGCATACGAGAAGCTCGTCTTCGGCCGCGGCATCTCCCGCCTCGGCCGCGGCATCTCCCGCCCCGGCCGACGCGACAGCACGGACGACATGCCGCTCATAACGACGCCCGCGTAGCGCAGGACACCCGAGCGCACGCCACCCGCCGTTCCCGTGCCGGAGCCTCATGCAAGGAACGCAAGTTGCCCGCGCCGCCGCACGAACAGCAGCCGGTGCCGCTTATGGCCGGCCGGCGCCGGGCACGTCGACCCGGAGAGCGAGGATCTCGCCCGTGCGCCGCCCGCTGGTCAGCCGTTCGAGGTTGACGACGTGGTTGTCGGCCATCCGCCATTCGGCGGTGCAGATGAACAGCGTCCGCCGGTCCGGCCCGCCGAGCATCATCGCGAACGGCGCCCGGCCCGCGGGCAGCTCGACGCGCTGCAGGATCGCGCCGCCCCGCGCGACGCGCGTGATCGGGAACCCGGTGCCGACCCAGATCGCGCCTTCCTCGTCCATCGTGATCCCGTCCGGGGCGACACCGCTCGCGAACACCCGGCGGCCCGACAGCCCGCCGTCGGCGCCGATGTCGAACGCGGTGAGCGTCCGCCTGGGCGCTGCCGGGGATAGCGTGCTCGCCGATCAGGCCAGCACGCCGTCGAGCCAGTCGAATACCACCTGGTTGCGGGTCTGCGGTGCCATCGGCGCGTCGTGATACTCGGCGCCCTCGGCGACGGTGAACCAGTGCAGCTGCTTGTCGATGTGGCCGGGCAGCAGATCGAAGACATCGCCCGCCTGGTTGTGGGCCCCGAAGAACGCGTCCTCCTGGTACGCCGTAACCAGGACCGGGCAGCGCACCCTCGGCGCCGTTGCCTCGCAGTTCACCTGCATGATCGTCTTGCCGAGGTTGTACAGGTCGCCGAACACCCTGCCCGCGCGCGCGGCCAGCAGGAACTGCCGGCCGAACAGCTCGGAGCGCTTCGCGAGCGTGAACCGGTCGGCGGCGTCCAGGTGCGGCACGATCTCGGTCATCCAGATGTGGTTGACCTCGGCCTTCGGCAGGCCGCTGGCGAGCAGCTTCTGCACCGAGGGCGGCCAGGCGCGCCAGACGTCCAGGACGCCAGGGTCGGCGACGACGGCTGCCAGCCGGTGCTCGAAGCAAGCGGCCTGGATCACCGAGCACCCGCACATGCTCCAGCCGGTGAGCGCGATCCGGCCCGGGTCGACGTCGGGCCGGGTGACCAGCCAGTCCACGATGGGCGTCACGACGTCCTGCCACGCGGGCCGGTAAGGGACCTGCCGCTCGAACAGCATCGATCCCTGCCCAGGCCCCTCGAAGATCAGCGCGTTGTACCCGCGCTCCAGCGCCGCCGCGCCGCCGTACACGTACAGGTCGACGTTCTGTGCGTCGCTGCCGTTGTTCAGGATCACCGTGGGCGCCGGCGCGGGCCTGCCGGAGCACGACAGGAAGTAGCCCGGTAGCCACGTGTTCCGGTAGGGGATCCGCACCGGCTGGAACGGCGGGTCGAAGAGCAGCGCGGCCTGGCTCCAGTTGTGCTGCATACGCGCGTAGACATCCGCCTCGTGCGCGCGCTGGCTGGTGCCGAGCACGAAGAACAGGCAGCAGTCGTAGTACGCGGCCGCGCGCAGGTACGCGCTGAGCGCGCTGGCCTTGTGACCAGACCTCAGCTCGCCGCCGGCGAGCATCGAGGTCCGCCCGGCGAGCGCGGCGAACACGTCGAAGTAATGCTGGTACGTCGGGCCGCGCCGGTTGACCTCGTTGACCGCGGTGACGACCTCGCCGACCTCGGCCGCGCCGTAGCCCGCGCTGCCCAGCGTGAACAGCGTCTCGAAGTTCAGGTCCTGCTGCGCGAACAGCTCGAACGCCGCCGGTTTCGGCGGCCGGGCCGCGGCCGCCAGCACCCCGGCGCCGCCGGTCGCGGCGAGCGCGGCCGCGGCCCCGCCGCCCAGCACGCCCGCGCGCAGCATCGCCCTGCGGCCAGGATGATCCGTCGACGCAGCCATCTGACGCCCCCCGTAACTCAGCAGCGGAAACTCGATCCGGCGACCCCCGTCACCGGCCGCATCGAACACTAGCCAGAAGACCTGTGTCATCCCCGGATTGATCGCACTTCGCCGACTCGTGTTCTCCAGGATCGCAGCAGGTCAGGGCACTAGCGCTGGAACGCGTCGGCGAATGATCAGCCCGGCTGGCCGGGCGGCCCGTCCGCTGGCTGGGCGACCCGGCCGCTGGCTCGCCGTCACCCGAAACGGCGGCGGTCCGAGGGCGCAGCTGTGCGGGTAGGGCAGCAGAGGGCGGATCGCTGCCCCATCCGGGCCGCCGGTAGGGCAGCAGAGGGCGGATCGCTGCCCCATCCGGGCCGCCGGTGGGGCAGCAGAGGGCGGATCGCTGCCCCATCCGGGCCGCCGGTGGGGCAGCAGAGGGCGGATCGCTGCCCCATCAGGGCCACCGATGGGGCAGCAGATGCGCCTCCGGAGCCCAAAGAGAGGCAGCATTCTGCCCTCTGGTGCCCATC
>Ga0335078_10000433_pt1 | contig 65034 bp, 54 predicted proteins | sample Lox_Sample_32_FD_206711 | JGI IMG/M metagenome (GOLD analysis project Ga0335078, IMG submission 206711) | Soil microbial communities from Loxahatchee National Wildlife Refuge, Florida, United States - Lox_Sample_3.2 | ecosystem: Environmental > Terrestrial > Soil > Wetlands | place: USA...
GAGGTGCTCCGGGCGGCCGCGATCGAGCCGGGTACGGCGCTGGCCCGGGTCGATACCGCCGCCGTGGCTCGCCGGGTTGAACGAATGACCCGGGTACAGTCGGCGCAGGTCAGCAAGGACTGGCCAGACTCGGTCTCGATCGTGATCCGGGAACGGACACCCGCGCTCGCGGTAGCGTCGGGCGGCGGCTTCGCGCTAGTCGACAGGTTCGGGGTGGTCGTCAGCCACGTGGCCAGCCGGCCCCCCGGGATGGTCCTGCTGGTCACGGCGGCGGCTCCGGCCCCGGTGCGCGGCGACCCGGCGATCGGGGCGGCAGCGACCGTGCTGGCGCAGCTTCCGCCGCAGATCCGCCTTCTGGTGCATAGCGTGACGGCGCCGTCTCCGGGCGCGGTGACGCTGGATTTGCGGAACGGGATCACGGTGCGGTGGGGTGGCACGGACCGGCCGGCGGCGAAGGCAGCGGAACTCGAGGTCCTGATGCGCTCGAAGGCGCGTTCTTATGACATCAGCGACCCGGGCACCGCCGTAACCGGGGGATAATGGGGCACCAGTGCCGCGCGGTCCGCAGCAGTCCCGGCCGGCGTCCCCACCCGGGTGCCGGCGCCGCGGTCGGCCGCCCGGCCGGCGGCAACACGCCGGTGCCGGTACGGCGCGGTTAGTTGACCGGGGGTGGCGGACAACCCTACTGTCCGTATTAATCGGCAGCTTGACATAACTCTAAATCTCAACTTGAGGGTGAGAGTTGACTCGCTGGAAACCGCGGAACGTGCCCGGCCGATGTTATTGGGGGCGAATTTCGGCAAACTGCTAAGACATGTTTTCCGAGTCCGGCGGGCGTCGGCGGGGTCACTGGCGGCACGGGTGGCCAGCGGAAACGCGATACGGTAAACGAGCGGAAAGGTTCCCTCCTCGTGGCAGCACCGCAGAACTATTTGGCGGTCATCAAGGTCGTCGGTATCGGCGGGGGCGGCGTCAACGCCGTTAACCGGATGATCGAGGAGGGACTCAAGGGCGTCGAGTTCATCGCGATCAACACTGACGCGCAGGCCCTTCTCATGAGCGACGCCGACGTCAAGCTCGACGTCGGCCGGGAACTGACCCGCGGCCTCGGCGCGGGCGCCAACCCCGATATCGGGGCGAAGGCTGCCGAAGACCACCGCGAGGAGATCGAGGAGGTGCTCAAGGGCGCCGACATGGTCTTCGTGACCGCAGGCGAGGGCGGCGGGACCGGCACCGGCGGCGCTCCGGTGGTGGCGAACGTGGCCCGCTCGCTGGGCGCGCTCACGATCGGCGTGGTCACCCGGCCGTTCGGGTTCGAGGGCAAGCGCCGGGCGGCTCAGGCCGACGCGGGCATCGAAAGGCTCCGCGGCGAGGTGGACACGCTGATCGTGATACCGAACGACCGGCTCCTGTCCATCTCGGACCGGCAGGTGAGCGTGCTGGACGCGTTCAAGGCCGCCGATCAGGTGCTGCTGTCCGGTGTCCAGGGAATTACCGACCTGATCACGACCCCGGGCCTGATCAACCTGGATTTTGCCGATGTCAAGTCGGTGATGTCGGGTGCGGGTTCGGCGCTCATGGGCATCGGCTCGGCGCGCGGCGACGACCGCGCGGTGGCCGCGGCCGAGAAGGCGATCTCCAGTCCCCTGCTAGAAGCGAGCATCGACGGAGCCCACGGCGTCCTGCTGTCGATTCAGGGCGGCTCCGATCTCGGCCTGTTCGAGATCCACGAGGCCGCGCAACTGGTGTCGAGTTCGGCGGCGCTCGATGCCAACATCATCTTCGGCGCGGTCATCGACGACGCCCTCGGCGACGAGGTCCGGGTTACCGTCATCGCCGCCGGGTTCGATGAGGGCGACGTGGCACGGCCCAGGCCGGCCGCGGCGGGGATGGCCGGCCCGGCGGGGTACGGCGGCACCCCGGGCGGCTCCGGCGTGGTCACGCCCGTCGGCGGCTGGCGGCCGTTCGCCCCTCCCGACACCGACATGCCCGGCGGCGCGACGGCACCCGGGGCTGACCCGGCCGGAGCCGGTCCTGGCCAGGCTCCGTCGCCGGGACGGGAGCAGCCCGCCGAGCTCCCGGCCTCGAAGCCGTCCGCCGCGGCAGCCGGGGCCCCGGCCGATGCGCCAGGCGCCGCCGCGGCGACCCGGCACGCGGCGACAGGGCACGCGTCCGCCGGGAACGAAGCGGCGGCGCAGGCGTCTGCCGGGCAGAATGCGGCGGGGCAGGCACCCGCCGGGCAGGGCGCTGCTGCCGTCGACGGCGTGCCGTCGCCGCGCGCCGCCGAGATCGCCGCCGACGGGCCCGGCGCGCCGGAGTCGCCGCGTCCCGCCGGCCGCCCGGGCTCCGGGGGAGGCGCTGCCTGGATACCTGACACCTCGAGCACCCGGCGCCCGTCCGTGGTGTTCGAAGAGGACGACGACCTCGACGTGCCAGATTTTCTCAAGTGAGCAGCGAGCACCTGCGGGTCAGGCCACGCGGCAGCGAGCCGCTGCCTAGCGACCTGAGTGGCGAAGGAGCGGGGCGCCCCGCGGAGCTGGCCCCGGGTGTCCTGGTGATGTTCACCAGCCGCAGCGGCGGCGTGAGCGAGCCGCCCTTCGACACCCTGAACATGAGCGGGGCAGTCGGCGACGACGCGGCCGCCGTCCGGGCCAACCGGTGCCGCGCGGCTCGGGCGTGCGGGCTGGGTGACGATCGGCTGGCGTGGATGCGCCAGGTGCACGGTTCGACGGTCCGCTATGCCGCCGGCCCCGCGGATCCCGCCGTTCCCGAAGCGGACGCGATGTATACCGATGTCGCCGGGCTGGCGCTGGGAGTGCTGGCCGCGGACTGCGCCCCGGTCCTCCTGGCCGATCCGCGGGCGCGGATCGTCGGTGCGGCGCACGCGGGTCGTGAGGGGATGGCGTCCGGCGTGGTCACCGAGTTGCTGGCGGCGATGCGGGCCGCGGGCGCCGTCCCGGGACGCGTGCACGCCGTGATCGGCCCGCGTATCTGCGGAGGCTGTTATGAGGTCCCGGCGCGGTTGCGGGCCGCAGTGGCGGAAAGGGTGCCCCAGGCCGGCTGCCTGACCAGGGCGGGCAGCCCGGGGATCGATGTCGGGGCGGGGATAGAGGCTCAGCTCGTCGGGGCGGGGGTCCGGACCGTCGTCCACGATCCGCGCTGCACCGCCGAGACACCCGGCCTGTTCTCATACCGCCGCGACGGCCGGACCGGCCGCTTCGCGGGGTTCGTCTGGCTGGCGCCATGACTGTGCAGCACCGACCGCAGCGGTGACCAACCGATCGGCGGCCACGGGGCCGGGCGGTGCGGCTGACCGCAGGGACGAGTTGACGGCCCGGCTGGCCGCGGTGCGCGCCCGGATCGGGGCGGCATGCGAGGCGGCCGGCCGGCCCAGCGGCGAGGTGACGCTGATCGCGGTGACCAAGACCTATCCGGTGTCCGACATCCGCCTGCTTGTCGAGTCCGGCGTGACCGACATCGCAGAGAACCGGGACCAGGAGGCCGCTCCCAAGGCCGCCGAGTGCGCTGCCCTCGGCCTCTTCCCGACCTGGCATTTCGTGGGGCAGCTGCAGACCAATAAGGCTGCCAGCGTCGTCTCCTACGCCCGGGTGATTCATTCGGTGGACCGGCTCCGCCTGGTCAGCGTCCTCGGCTCACGGGCGAGGCGCGCGGCCCGCATCGTCACCTGCCTGGTCCAGGTGAGCCTGGACGACGACCCCGCCCGGGGCGGGGCATCCGGCCAGGAGGTGGCGGCGGTCGCTGACGCGGTGGCCGAGCAGGAAGGGCTTCTCCTCGGCGGCGTGATGGCCGTCGCCCCGCATGACGGCCCCGCTGACGTCGCGTTCGGGAAACTCCGGGAGATTGCCGATGCGGTGCGCTCGGCCCATCCCGGTGCGGTGATGATCTCGGCCGGCATGAGCGATGACCTTGAGCAGGCGATCGAGGCCGGCGCAACACACGTGCGTGTCGGTACGGCGTTGCTCGGCGGCCGGAGCGCGTTCGTCAGGTAATGTCCGACGCGTGGCACGCGGCGCGAGCGGGGCTGCACGGCAGGCATGACGGAGGACAGACGATGGCCAGCGCGATGCGCAAGATGGCGGTCTATCTCGGCCTGGTAGAGGACGACAACCGCTACGACGATCATTACCAGGACGAGTACGGCGCCGATGAGTACGACGAGTACGGGGCCGAGTTCATAGATCAGGGTGATACCCGTGAAGTGATCTCGCGCGCCGAGGGGAGCCTGGAGCCGGCCAGTCGGCTTGCCGAGCGCGAGCCCGTCGTCGCGATGCAGACGACCGATCTCGCGCGGATCACCACATTGCACCCCCGCACGTACAATGAGGCCCGTACGATCGGGGAGCACTTCCGTGAGGGCACTCCGGTGATCATCAATCTGACCGAGATGGTCGACAGCGACGCGCGGCGCCTGGTGGACTTCTCGGCCGGCCTGATCTTCGGCCTGCGTGGGAGCATCGACCGAGTGACCAACAAGGTGTTCCTGCTCTCCCCGGCGAACATCGAGGTGGCCGCTGAGGATAAGGCTCGCATCGCGGAAAGAGGCTTCTTCAATCAGAGCTAGACAGAGGACGAACTACGTGCGTGCCAACCGTGACGGGCCACCCGGGCGCTGGCATCGGGGCAGGGCAGGGCAGCAGTGAACATCCTCAGGACCGTGCTCACCTACGTGCTGTGGCTGTACCTGCTGCTGCTCATCGGGAGGCTGATCTTCAGCTGGATACAGGCATTCTCACGGTCATGGCACCCCACCGGGATCATCTTGGTCATCGCCGAGGTCGTGTACACGGCAACTGATCCGCCACTGAGATTGCTAAGGCGCTACATTCCATCGCTCAGGCTCGGTACTGTGGCCTTGGACCTTAGCTTCATGGTGCTGTTTCTGGTGGTACTTGTACTGTTGCAGGCCGTGCAGCTGATCTGATCGGGTAGCGTCCACAAGGGGACCTAGCTCGACGCGCCAAGGAGACGACGACATGCCACTGACGCCCGCGGATGTGCGGAACAAGCAGTTCAGCACGACCAGGCTCAGGCCCGGCTACGACGAAGAGGAAGTTGATGCCTTCCTCGACGAGGTCGAAGCGGAACTCGACCGGCTGATCCAGGAGAACGAAGAACTCCGGGCCAAGCTGGCCGAGGTGCTGCGGGGGGGCAAGGTGCCCGCACTCAACGCTCCGCATGCCGAGGCCCCCGCCGACTTGATGGCAGCAGAGCCACCGCGCCATGAGCCCGAGCGCATCGCGCCGCCCGAGCCGGTGATGATGCCGACCAGACCCGTGGAAGACAACATGGACACGGCGGCCCGGGTGCTGGCACTCGCCCAGCAGACAGCCGACCAGGCGATCGCCGATGCTCGCCGCGAGGCCGACGAGACGCTCGGGCGTGCCAGGCGCGAGGCGGACGACATCCTCACCAAGGCCCGGCGCCAGTCTGAGCAGATCACCAGCGACGCCCGTGCCCGCGCCGAAAGCCTTGAGCGCGATGCGCAGGAGCGGCACCGCCAGGCCATGGGATCGCTGGTCCAGTCGCGGGAGGAGCTCGAGCGACGGGTCGATGACCTGCGCGCCTTCGAGCGCGAGTACCGCAGCCGGCTCAAGGCATACCTGGAAGGCCAGCTGCGCGACCTCGAAGCGGGCGCGGCCGATAGCGGCGTCTTTCCAGTGGTAGCCACCGGGCCGCAGTCGGCGGTATCGGCTGGCATGGGCCGCATGGATGTCCGCAACGGCGGTCAGCCGAGTGTGACCGGCTCGTATGCGGGCACGCCCGAGCCGGTGACCCACGGCGGTTTCCGCCCGACTGACGCAGCGCCGCACGACCGCCGCTAGCGCAAGCTGCTAGTCCGCGGCGTGCTCGGCTCCGTCCCTGCTAGCACTGTCGGTGGAGTTTGCCCGTGATTCGGTTCGGTGCAATCGTCACGGTCGTGCTCGTGGGCATGGGTCTCCTCGTCGGCGGCGTGCTTGCCAACAGCCTCTTGCTGGTCTACCTGGCTATAGGCGTTGCCGCGCTGGCGGCGGTGATGCTCGGCATCGGCGTGGTGGTCTGGCGCGCGGAAATCTTCGGCGAAACCCCCGCCAGCCAGCCCGCGGCGCCGGGCCAGGCAGTGATAGTCCCGGTGGGCAGCGCTGCGGAGTTCACGCAGCGGCTACCGGAACCGTCGGCGTACCCCGCTGTCCGGCATGACGTGACGCCGCCCGGTTTGCTGAAGCAAGCCACGCCTAAGACCGGCAGGCTGGCGGTTCGGCGTGAGCCTGGTGAGCCGGATGAGCCGGATGAGCCGGATGAGCAAGCCGTCGGCGCTGTGCCCGTCGGCGCTGTGCCCGCTGCCGACGAGCGCGGCCGGGCGAATGAGGCAACTAAGGCAGCCGTGGCGGCGGCGGCAGCACTCTGGTCGAGCGCACCCGCCCGGCCCGGGCAGGCAGCCGCGGGACCGCTGAGCGCCGCTGGGCCGCCGGACGCCGCGGAGCCGCCGGACGCCGCGGAGCCGCCGGACGCCGCGGAGCCGCCGGACGCCGCGGAGCCGCCGGACGCCGCGGAGCCGCCGGACGCCGCGGAGCCGCCGGACGCCGCGGAGCCGCCGGCTAGCGGAGAGCCGGTCGCCGCGAAGGATGCGACCGTGACCGAGCACGGTCAGCGGGCGGGCGGGGTCTCGGCAAGCGGGCACACCGGGGCCGACGCCGCAGCTGACGGCGGCCCGGGCCCGCAGGATCCGAGTACCGAGGTCACCGTCGTCCCGGGGATTGCCAGGTATCACCGAAGCGCGTGCATCCTGATCCGCTTCCTCGGCCCGGAGGATTTGGAGTCCATGACCGTGGAGGCGGCCGAGCAAGCAGGTTCCGTGCCCTGCAAGGCATGCCGGCCAGGACGATGACGGCCCAGCAGACGAGGCCGCGGCGCTGGCGGAACCAGCGGTAGCGCGTGCGTGGGGCCGACCCCGGCAGCCGGCTCAAGACGTGCCGTAGGCGCGCCTGGCTTAGTGATCGGATGCCGTGCGGCGGAGCCAGAAAACCAGGCCCAGGTCAGCATCGACGTGCTCGCGCGCGCCTGGATCGGCGCCCGCCTCGGGCCTCGGGCCGAAGTCCACGGCCAGCACCTCGGCGCTGATCATCGGTGCGTGCCCGGTCAGGGCGGCGGCGAGTTCGGGATCCGCGGTGCTCCAGTGCAGCGTGATCCTGTCGCTGACTTCCAGGCCGTCACCCTTTCGCGCTTCCTGCACCAGCCTGATGACTTCGCGCGCGAGACCTTCCCGGCGCAGCTCGGGCGATATGGCGATATCGAGCGCGACCGTCTCGCCACCACCAGAGGCCACCGCCCAGCCAGCGCGGGGAACCTGGGTGACTATCACATCGTCGGACCCGAGGCTGACCTGAGCGTCATCCACCACGACCGATGTTTTGCCCCCGGAACGCAGCTCGGCGGCCAGCGCGGCCGGGTCCGCCGCCCCGATCGCCGCGGCCACGGCGGGGGTGCCCTTGCCGAAACGGCCCCCGAGAGCACGGTAGTTCGGCTTCACCGTGTATTCCACTAGGCCGTCGGCCACCGATGCGAGAGTGTCAAGCTCGCGGACGTTGAGTTCTTCGGCTACCTGGGCTCTCACATCGTCAGGCAGGTCGGCGAAGCCGGGCGCGCCGATCAGAGCGCGGGCAAGCGGCTGGCGCACCCGGACCACCGCGGCCGCGCGGGCCGACCGGCCGAGTTCCACCAGGCGCCTGGCCAGTTCCATCTGCGCGGACAGGTTCTCATCGATGAGGCTGGCATCCGCTGTCGGCCACGATGTCAGGTGCACCGACTCGGGGGAGTCCCCGGCTCGGAGCACGCCCCAGACGTAGTCGGTCAGGAACGGGGTGAAGGGGGCCATCAGCCGGCTGAGAGTCTCCAGGCATTCATGCAGCGTCGCGAAGGCCGCTGCGCCCCCGACCGTGCCCGGACCCTCCCAGAAGCGGCGCCTGGACCTGCGGACGTACCAGTTGGAAGCCTCGTCGATGAAAGCGGCGATCTTGCGCCCGGCCGCCGCGGAGTCGAATCCCTCCAGGTCGGCCGTGACGTCGCGCACCAGAGTGTGCAGTTCGCTCAGCAACCACCGGTCGAGGACCGGCCTGCGGGCGGCGGGCGGCGCCTGCGAGCGCCGCTGCGCATCCCATGGCTCGCCCTGCGCGGCCCCGGCGTTCGCGTACAGCACCAGGAAGGACAGAGTGTTCCAGTAGGTCAGCAGGACCTTGCGCACGATCTCTTCGAGCGTGGCGTGCCCCACCCTGCGCGTGGCCCACGGCGAGCCCGATGCCGCGAAGAACCAGCGCAGCGCGTCGGCGCCGTGAGCGTCCATCAGCGGGATCGGTTCCAGGACGTTGCCGAGGTGCTTGCTCATCTTCCGCCCGCGCTCGTCGATCACCAGGCCGAGGCAGACCACATCCTCGTACGAGGACCTGCCGAAAACGAGCGTGGCGACTGCCATCAGGGAGTAGAACCAGCCACGCGTCTGGTCGATCGCCTCGCAGATGAACTGTGCCGGGAAGGCGCGCTCGAACGCGCCCTCGTTGCGCAGCGGCGCCCCGAACCGTGCGAACGGCATCGACCCCGAGTCATACCAGGCATCGATCACCTCGGATACCCGGCGTGCCTGGCTTGCGCACTGCGGGCACGTGAGCACCACCTCGTCCACGTACGGTCGGTGCGGGTCAAGCCCGGTCAGGTCGCGGCCCGCCAGATCGGACAGCTCTGCCAGCGATCCGACGCACGTCACGTGCTGCTGGGGGCATATCCACAGCGGTAGCGGGGTGCCCCAGTACCTGGTGCGGGACAGGGCCCAGTCCACGTTATTGCGCAGCCACTCGCCGTACCTTCCGTGCTTGATCGTCGGCGGGTGCCAGTTAGTTTTCTCGTTCTCCTCGAGCAGCTTGCCCTTGATCGCGGTGGTGCGGATAAACCAGGACGGCAGCGCGTAGTAGACCAGCGGCGTGTGGCACCGCCAGCAGTGCGGGTAGCTGTGTTCGTGCAGCTGCGACCGAAAGAGCAGGCCTCGCGCCTCGAGGTCGCTGACCAGCGCAGGGTCGGCGTCCTTGAAGAACATCCCGCCCACCAGCGGCACGGTGTCCTCGAAGTGGCCGTCGCCGCGGATCGGGTTGACGACCGGCAGGCCGTGTGCGCGGCCGGCCTCCATGTCGTCCGCGCCGAAGGCGGGAGCCAGGTGTACCAGCCCTGTCCCGTCCTGCGTGGTCACGAACGATCCGCTCACCACCCGGTGCGCATCGGGGATCCGCACGAGATTGAACGGGGGCCGGTAGGTCGCCCCGGTGAGGCGCGCGCCCTGGAAGCGGGCGACGATATGCCAGCGCTCGCCGAGTACCCGCGCGAACAGGGATTCGGCGACGACCACGCGATCCCCGTCGCCGGATTTGCGGGCGACGACGTAAGTCTCGTCGGGATGGACGGCGATGGCGGTGTTGGACACCAGAGTCCACGGCGTGGTTGTCCATACGAGCAGGTCAGCGCCACTGAGCTGAGGATTCGCTGCGTCGGGGAGGGTGACCAGCGGGAAGCGGACCGTGACCGACGGGTCGTGGACAGTCCGGTAGACGTCGGGCTGTCCCATCTCGTGGTCGGACAGCGGGGTCTCGCAGCGCGGGCAGTACGGGCTGATCCGGTAGTCCCGGATCAGCAGTCCCTTGCCGAAGATAGCCTTCAGCGACCACCACACCGACTCGATGTAGTCCCGGTCCATGGTCCGGTAGGCATGCGTCAGGTCAATCCAGTAGCCCATGCGCTCGGTGAGTGCCTCAAACGCGTCCACGTGCCGCAGCACCGACTCGCGGCATCTCGCGTTGAATTCCGCGATGCCGTAAGCCTCGATCTCCTTCTTCCCGGACACGCCGAGTTCCTGCTCCACCGCGACCTCGACCGGCAGGCCGTGGCAATCCCAGCCGCCCTGGCGGGGCACGTGGAAGCCCTGCATGGTCTTGAAACGCGGGAAGAGATCCTTGAAGACCCTGGCCTCAACGTGGTGCACGCCGGGCATGCCGTTCGCCGTCGGCGGCCCCTCATAGAACGTCCACGGTCTCCCCGAAGAGGTCTGATCCAGCGACCGGGCAAAGATCCGGCCTTCGCGCCAGCGGGCAAGGACCTCGCGCTCGATCGCCGGCAGGTCGACGACGGCGGGCAGGTCGGGGAAGGGCAGCGCGGCGGCTGCGGGCTGGTCATCTGGGCGGGGCATGTCGGGCGGCCTCTCGCGGGTTGTCACGCCGCTCGGCCGATCCCGGCGGTGCGGCTTCGCCGGAGGGACGAGGCTCGCCGGCGGCTGCCCCGCGGTACCACCCTCCTTGGCCCGCGACCGGCTGCCTGCCTGCCGGCCGGGATGCGGACCCGCTCGGTTTCGTATCTGCTGCCGGTTCTACTAGGCTCCGTCCGGGCGGTGGCGGCCGCGGCCGGTGTCGTCCCGCGACCCGTATCGGACCGGGGACGCGCGAGATGCCGTTCTTCCGGCGGCTCCGGGGTGATCTGGTCCGCTGCGCGTGTCCCCGGGCTCCCACCATCCCCGGTCGCTCCTGGCCGCCGCAGCGGCAGCTGTCCCCATCAGCGCCGTGCAGAAGGCCAGGATAGCCGATGCCCGCCGGGCTCGCTGCGAGCAGTCCGGTGCCGGCCTGGGCCGCGAGGAGCCGGCCTGGCCGCGAGGTGATGGAAATACGCCCGCCGTTTCGGCGGGCGTATTTGCGATTGCCCCCGGTAACCACTTATTCTCTCGTGACTGCTCGCTACGAAGATCATTACATAGTTGCACCGAGGGAGGCCGGGAATGACCGCTGCCGCGCGTTCAGGCGCCGCCGCGCTTCCGGTGCGGCCGGGGGAGCGGCGCTGGACCGAGTCCGAACTCGCCAAGGTGCGTGACAAGCTTTCCGCGGAGGCGGCGGAGCTGCGCGCGGATATAGAGCGGGCAGAGTCAGATATCGCGTCCCGGCTCGGTGACGCGGTCGGTGACGCGGGGGACGATCAGGCGGACGTGGGCGCGAAAACGTACGAGCGGGAGCATGAACTCGCGCTCACCCATAACGCCCGGGAACTCCTGTCGCAGACCGAGCGGGCCCTGGCCAGGATCGACGCGGGAACCTATGGCACCTGCGAGTCGTGCGGGGAGCCAATCGGGAAAGCCCGGCTTCAGGCATTCCCGCGCGCGGTCTTGTGCGTATCCTGCAAGCAGCGTGAGGAGCGTCGCTGACCGGCGATGCGGCCGCCGGCCCCGACGGCTCACGGCAGCCGGGCGCATCGCGGCCGGCTGCGCCACGCGTCGGCATTCTGATCTGCGTCGCCCTGGCGCTGCTCGCTGCCGACGTCGCCTCGAAGGCGATCGTGGTGGCCACACTGTCCGACCGCCCGCCGATCCGTCTGTTCGGCGGGCTGCTGATGCTCCGCGAATCGCGGAATCCGGGAGCGGCTTTCAGCATCGGGACATCCATGACGATCGTATTCACCGTGATCGCCGTGGGTGTGATCAGCTTCATCGCCCGCTCGGCCCGGCGGATCTACAGCCTCCCGTGGGCGGTGGCACTCGGCCTGCTTCTCGGCGGGGCCACGGGGAACCTGGCGGACCGGATCTTCCGCGGCCCGGGACCGTTGCGCGGCTGGGTGGTGGACTGGATTGAGGTGCCGCACTGGCCGGTGTTCAACCTGGCCGACTCGGCAATCGTCTGCGGCGGCCTGCTCATTGTCCTGCTGGCGGCGCTTGGCCGGCGGCTGGACGGCACGGTGCAACGCCCGGCCCAGGCGGGCCAGCCCGGGCGGGAACGGCCCTCGGGCGGCGGCGGATGACCTCGCCGGGCCAGCGGCGGGTGGCCGTGCCCGACGGACTGGACGGCGAGCGGCTGGACTCCGCGCTTGCCCGGCTGTTCGGCCTGTCGCGGGCCAGGGCCGCCGAACTGATCGCTGACGGCTCGGTACTGGTCGCGGGCCGCCCGGCGGTCAAGTCGGACCGGGTGCCCGCCGGAGAGTGGCTGGACGTGACGCTGCCGCCGCCCCCGGCGGCGGCACCGCCGTGCCCCGTGCCCGGCCTGACGGTGGTGTACGAGGACGCCGACATCGTGGTCGTGGACAAGCCCCCGGGCGTCGCGGCGCACCCGACGCCCGGGTGGACCGGGCCGACAGTCCTGCAGGGCCTGCTGGCTGGCGGTCACGCCATAGCCACCTCCGGGGCGGCTGAGCGGCAGGGGATCGTGCACCGGCTCGATGCCGCCACCTCAGGGCTTATGGTGCTGGCTAAAAGCGAGCGAGCATACAGCGCGCTCAAGCGCGCGTTCCGGGAACGTGAGGTGGACAAGCTCTACCATGCGCTAGTCCAGGGGCACCCGGATCCGCTGCGCGGCACCGTGGACGCGCCGATCGCCCGGCACCCGTCCGGAGACGGCAAGTTCGCCGTCGTCGCCGAAGGGCGCTCCGCGGTCACGCATTACGGCACCCTGGAGGCGTTCCGGGCCGCGAGCCTGGCGGAGATCGTCCTGGAGACGGGCCGCACCCATCAGATCCGGGTGCACATGGCCGCGATCAGGCACCCCTGCGTCGGCGACCGGCTTTACGGAGCCGACCCGGTGCTGGCCGCGCACCTGGGCATGACGCGGCAATGGCTGCATGCGGTGCGGCTGGGATTCGCCCATCCCGGTGACGGCCACAGGGTCGAGTTCGCCAGCGAGTACCCGGGGGACCTCGCGCACGCGCTCGACGTGCTCCGCGCCGAGTCATGATCAGCCACGGTGGATCAGCACGCTCCGGGCCTCAGGCCCGGAGTGTCACCGTGGCCTGGCGCCGCCGCCGGGCGATAGGGTCGGAACCACCGGGCTGGCGTGGCTGCCAGCGGCAGGCATGCCCGAAGGAGGCGTAGTTCATGGCGGCAGCCTCGGCGGGCGGCGGGAACAGATCATTCGTGCACCTGCATGTGCATACCGAGTACTCGATGCTGGACGGTGCCGCGCGGCTGAAGGACCTCTTCGCGGAGTGCGAGCGCACCGGCATGTCGGCCATTGCCGTCACCGACCACGGCAACGTTTATGGTGCCTATGACTTCTGGACCAAGGCGCGGGCGGCCGGAATCAAGCCGATCATCGGCATCGAAGCGTACGTAGCGCCCGAGCACCGCGGGCACAAGCAGCCGGTCCGCTGGGGGACTCCGGCGCAGCGGGACGACGACGTGTCGGGCGCTGGCGCCTACACGCACATGACCCTGCTCGCGGAGACCACCGAAGGGATGCACAACCTATTCCGGCTCGCCTCGCTGGCGTCCCTGGAGGGTTACTTCCGCAAGCCCCGGATGGACCGCGAGCTGCTCGCCCGGTACGCCAAGGGGATCATCGCCACCACTGGCTGCCCCGGCGGCGAGGTGCAGACCAGGCTCCGGCTTGGCCAGCAGCGCCAGGCTCTGCAGGCGGCGGCAGCTTACCGGGACATCTTCGGCGCGGACAATTTCTTCGTGGAGATGATGGACCACGGACTGGCCGTCGAGAGGCGGTCCAGGGAGGGGCTTGCCCGGATCGCGAAGGATCTGTCGCTGCCCTACGTGTCCACCAACGACCTGCACTACGTGCGCCGCGGCGACGCCACCGCCCACGAGGCCCTGCTGTGCGTGCAGACTGCCACGAACCTGACCGATCCGAACCGGTTCCGGTTCGAGGGTGACGGCTACTACGTGAAGAGCCCGCTCCAGATGCGGGCGATCAGCGAGGACAGCCAATGGCAGGCCGGGTGCGACTCGACCCTGCTGATCGCCGAGCGGGCGAACGTTGAGTTCGCCAAGTCGAACCTGATGCCGCAATTCCCCCTGCCCGACGGTGAGACCGAGCCGAGCTGGTTCCGCAAGGAAGTCTGGCGGGGCATGGACCGGCGCTACCCGGACGGCTACGACGATCAGCGCCGCGCTCAGGCCGAGTACGAGATCGGCGTCATCGAGGTGATGGGATTCTGCTCGTACTTCCTCGTCGTCGCGGACTTCATCATGTGGGCCAAGCGGAACGGGATCCGCGTGGGCCCGTGCCGCGGCTCGGCGGGCGGCTCGATCGTGTCGTACGCGCTCGGCATCACCGACCTGGACCCGGTATTTCACGGCCTGGTCTTCGAACGGTTCCTGAACCCCGAGCGCGTGTCCATGCCCGACGTTGACGTTGACTTCGACGAGCGTCGGCGCGGCGACGTTATCCGGTACGTTACCGAGAAGTACGGCGACGACCGGGTAGCGCAGATCATCACCTACGGCACGATCAAGGCCAAGGCCGCGGTCAAGGACTCGGCCCGGGTGCTCGGCTTCCCCTACGCGCTGGGTGACCGGATCACCAAGGTCTTCCCGCCGCCCATTCTCGGCAAGGAGATGCCGCTGTCCGGAGTGTTCGACCCCGATCACCCCAGGTACGGCGAGGCTGGCGAGATCCGTACCCTGTACGAGGCCGAGCCCGAGGTCAAGCAGGTCATCGACACCGCCCGCGGCCTGGAGGGACTGATCCGGCAGGCGGGCGTGCACGCGGCCGGAGTGATCATGAGCAGCGAGCCGCTGCTCGATCACATCCCGGTGTGGAAGCGCGAGGCCGACGGCGCGGTGATCACGCAGTTCGACTATCCCTCGTGCGAGGACATCGGCCTGCTCAAGATGGACTTCCTTGGGTTGCGGAACCTGACCGTGATCGACGATGCCATCCGCGGAATCGCCGACAACCGCGGCAACGAGATCGACCTGGAGGCCCTCAGCCTGGACGACAAGCCCACGTACGAGCTGCTGGCCCGCGGTGACACACTCGGGGTGTTCCAGCTCGACGGCGGGCCGATGCGGGCGCTGCTGCGCTCGATGCGGGTGGACAAGTTCGGCGACATCGCCGCGGTCATCGCGCTGTACCGGCCGGGCCCGATGGCCAGCGCCCCGGTGTACGCCGACCGCAAGATCGGCCGCGCCCCGGTCATCCCGATCCACCCAGAGCTGGCCGAGCCGCTGGAGGACATCCTGGGCGACAGCTACGGCCTGCTGGTCTACCAGGAGGACGTGATGTTCGCCGCGCAGAAGCTGGCCGGGTATTCGCCCGGTAAAGCTGACCTGCTGCGCCGGGCCATGGGCAAGAAGAAGAAGGAGGTCCTGGACTCCGAGTACGAGCCGTTCGCGGCCGGCATGAAGGCGAACGGCTACTCCGACGGCGCGATCAAGACCATCTGGGACGTGATGGTCCCGTTTTCGGGTTACGCCTTCAACAAGGCGCACGCCGCCGGGTACGGGCTGATCTCCTACTGGACGGCCTACCTCAAGGCCAACTTCCCGGCAGAGTATATGGCAGGCCTGCTCACCTCGGTCGCGGGCGATAAGGACAAGTCAGCGCTTTACCTGAACGAGTGCCGCCGCATGGGGATCAAGGTGCTGCCGCCGGACGTCAACGCTTCCACGGCCATGTTCACGCCCGTCGGCCCGGATATCCGGTTCGGCATGGCCGCGGTCCGCAATGTCGGTACCGCGGTGGTGGAGTCGGTCGTCGCCGCGCGCAGGGCGAAGGGCGCGTTCACCAGCTTTGCCGACTTCCTGCGCAAGGTGCCGGTCAACGTGTGCAACAAGCGCGTCATCGAGTCACTGATCAAGGCGGGCGCGTTCGACTCGTTCGGTCACCCGCGCAAAGGCCTGGTGCTGATCCACGAGCAGGCGATCGACACCGTGATCGACGTTAAGCGGAACGAGGCGATCGGCCAGGACTCGCTGTTCGGCAATGACACCGAGGTCGTCTCGGCCTTCGACGTGCCGGTGCCGGACGGCGAATGGGAGAAGCCGACACTGCTCGCGTTCGAGCGCGAGATGCTCGGCTTGTACGTCTCCGATCACCCGTTGTTCGGCCTCGATCATGTCCTTGCCGCCGTCACCGACTGCTCGGTCGCCCAGCTCCTCGGATCGGCAGAGCAGGATGCCCAACGGATAGCACCGGGCGAGCGCGGCGACGGGCAGGTAGTCACCGTCGGAGGGATCCTGTCCGGGGTGCACCGGAAGGTCACCAAGCAGGGCAGCCCGTGGGCGGCGGCCACCCTGGAGGATCTCGAGGGCGCGGTCGAGGTGCTGTTCTTCCCCGCCACCTACCAGGCGTGCATGTCGCTGATCATCGACGACGCGATCGTGGTCGTGAAGGGGCGGCTGGACCGGCGTGAGGAAGTGCCGAAGCTGGTCGCGATGGAGGTGAGCGTCCCGGAGCAGCCCACGGGGGATCAGGGTCCGTTCGTGGTGTCGATCGCGGAGGCACGGTGTGTGCCTCCGGTGGTCGAGAGGCTCAGGGAGGTGCTGAGTACCCACCCGGGGCCGACCGAGGTGCACCTGAGGCTGCTGGCCGGCTCCCGTGCCAAGGTCGTGCGGCTGGATGACAAGCTGCGGGTCAAGCCGTCGCCGTCACTGCTCGCCGACCTGAAGCAGCTGCTCGGTCCCGCCTGCGCGGGCTGACCGCGTCCTGGCCGGGCCGGCTCCCGGCCCCCGGATATCGACCCAGGTAGAATGGCGGGGGGTGAGCCGGGAAGCCTGGTCGGCGTCAGTCACGTCCATGGGAAGGCCCGCCATGCCGCTGGTTGGTTGCCGCCGGGGAATGCCCCGGTGATAGGCCGGCTGCGGCGCGGATCGGAGTGGCGCCGGGAAGCGCTGCGCACCAGCCTGTGGCTGGTCCCGGCCGTCGAAGTCCTCGCCGGGGTGCTCCTGTTCGTCGGCACCCATGCGCTGGACCGGGCGGCCTATGACGGGGTGTTCCGCACGCCCGGATGGGCGATCAGCGGGTCTGCCGACGCCGCACGGCAGATCCTGACTGCGATCGCCGCGGCGATCATCACGGTCGTCGGCGTGGTGTTCTCGATCGTGATCGTCGCGCTGACCCTGACCTCCACCCAGTTCGGGCCCCGGATGCTGCGCAACTTCATCCGCGACCGCGGCACACAGCTCACCCTCGGCACGTTCGTGGCCACGTTCATCTACGCGGTGCTGGCGCTCGGGTCCATCGGCCAGGGCGCGCACGGGGACTTCGTCCCGCACATCAGCATCACGATGACTTTGGTGCTGATGGTTGTCGACCTCGCGGTGCTGATCTACTTCCTGCGCCATATCTCCGTCCAGGTCCAGCTGCCCCAGGTCATCGCGGGGATCGCCGACGACCTGGCCGGAGCCATCGAGCTGCAGGCCGGGGATCCTACGGTGGGCGCGGATGCCCGTCACGCCACGCTGCTGATCGCGGACATGGGCGGGCCCGGCGGGGACGTCGCGGCGCCGCGCAGCGGCTACCTTCAGTACATCCAGCACCGGACACTGGTGCGGATCGCGGCCGAGAAGGACGCCGTCATCCACCTTCGCTACCGGCCGGGGCACTTCCTGGTCCAGGGGCACCCGTACGCGACGGTGTGGCCAGCGAGTTCCGCCGAGCAGGTCGCGCGTGAGCTTGCCAGAGCGCACGTCACCGGCCCGTACCGGACGCTGGCCCAGGACGTCTCGTTCGGCGTCGACCAGCTGGCCGAGATCTGCATCCGGGCCCTTTCTCCGGCGGTTAACGACACCTTCACCGCGCTGACCTGCATCGACTGGATCGGAGACAGCCTGTGCAAGGTGACCGGCCGGTGGCAGCCCACCCGCGTCTACCGGGACGGCGCGGGCACGGTGCGCCTGATCGCGACCCAGACCGACTACCAGCGCCTGGTCCAGCGCGCCTTCGAGAAGGTCCGGCGGGCCGGCTGCGGCATGCCTGCCGTGATGATCAGGCAGCTCGATGCTCTCGCGAAGATCATGGAACGGGCTGTCAGGCCGGACGATCGCGAGGTACTGCTGGACCAGGCAGCGATGATCCAGCGGCTGAGCACGGCCACCGTCGACGAGGAAGTCGGCCGCGACGACGTCCGCTGCGCCTACCAGCGGGTGCTCGACGTGCACGCAGCGACATCCGGCTCCGCGGCCTACCCGGCTCCGGTGACGCCCCCGCCCGCGGCGGGGGCGTCAGGCGTCACGGCGGTGTAGCAGGTAGGCTCCGATCGCGAGCAGCGCAGCCGTCCAGAGGCAGAACACCCCGAAGCCCTCCCAGGCGGACAGCACGTCACCGGCCTGGGGATGTGACTGGCCGATTAGGACGCCGGCCTGCTCGGGCAGGTAGCCGTTGACGTGCGCGCCCCAGCTGCCCGGGAGCAGCCCGGCCAGGATCGGCAGCACGAACACGGCGCCGATCGCGGTGGTGACCGCCCCGGCCGTGTGGCGGATCACCAGCCCGATCGCGAGGGAGAACAGCCCCAGAACGGTCAAATAGAGCCCGGCACCGACGACCGCCCGGGTGACATTGGGATCGCTCAGCGAGACGGGTACCCGGCTGTGCAGGATCGCGGAGCCGACGAAGAACGAGCCGAACGCGATGATCTCCCCCACCGCTATCAGCAGCGCAGAGAACACCAGCGACTTGGCTGTCAGCATCTTGAGCCGCCGCGGCACCGCGAGCAGCGAGGCCCTGATGACCCCGGTGGAGTATTCGGTGGTGATCACGAGCACGCCCAGCACGCAGAGCGTGAGCTGGCCCAGCCCCAAGCCGGAGCCCAGGATGAACCCGACGGGATCGGCAATGACCCTGGCATTCCGCTCAGCCGCGTTCGGCCCGCTCCAGTTGGCCACGGTCAGCCACGTGAACAGCGCGGTGAGGCCGATAGTGATCACGACGAACAGGATCAGCGTCCACACCGTGGAACGTACGGAACGGATCTTCGTCCACTCCGACGCCAGCAGGCCGCCCCAGCCGCCGCTGCTGCCTGCGGTCGTGGCAGCGGGCACGTGAGCCGGCGTCACCGGCGTTGTGGCGGTCATTGGGCACTCCCCCTGGTCGCGTCTACCGGTGCCGGCCCGGCCTGCCCGTCCGGCCCGGACTGCTTATGCTGGCCGAACTCCAGGCTGCTGGACGTCAGTTCCATGAACGCGTCCTCGAGCGAGGCCACCGGGGTCAGCTCGTGCAGCACGATCGAGGCGGAAGCCGCGAGCTCGCCAACCCGCGCGGCGGGAATGCCCGTGACCGTCAGCAAGTCCTTGCCGTTCGAGGCGGCGGGCTCGGCTGCCGCCGCGCTCGCTACCACCGAGCCGCCCGCCGCGGTGATCAGCTCGCCGAGCCGCGCCGCGTCCGGGGTCCGCACCCGGACCGACTTGTCCGTGCTGCGGGCGATCACGTCCTCGGTGGTGGACTCCACGATCAGCTTGCCCCGGCCGATCACGATCAGGTGGTCAGCGGTGACGGCAATCTCGTTCATCAGGTGACTGGACACCAGGATGGTCCGGCCCTCGGCGGCGAGCTGCTTCATCAGGTTCCTGATCCACAAGACGCCCTCGGGGTCCAGCCCGTTCACTGGCTCGTCCAGCAGGAGAATCTCCGGGTCGCCGAGCAGGGCCGCGGCGATACCGAGCCGCTGGCTCATGCCGAGCGAGAAACTTCCGGCCCGCTTGTCGGCCACCTCCTGCAGCCCGACGAGCCCGAGCACCTCGTCCACCCTGACGCGCGGCAGGCCCTGGGTCTGGGCGAGGAACCGCAGGTGATTGCGGGCGGTCCGGCCGCCGTGCACCGACTTGGCCTCGAGCAGGGCGCCGACGGTGCGCAGCGGCGTGGCCAGATCGCGGTACCGCTTGCCGTTGATCGTCGCGGTCCCGGCGTTCGGGTGGTCGAGGCCGAGCACCAGCCGCATCGTGGTGGACTTGCCCGCGCCGTTAGGCCCCAGGAACCCGGTCACTCGTCCCGGCTCGACCGTGAAGGTCAGGTGATCGACCGCCACTTTCTCGCCGTAGTGCTTGGTCAGATCGCGTACTTCGATCATGAAGCTGCTTCCTCGTCGCGAACCCGGTTTTCTCGGCCGACCGCAGGGCCCTCACCCAAGAGCGCCCCCGCCTAAGTTAGCAAGGTTCCCTGTAGCGCCGGGACATCCAGCCAACGTGTCGGACCGTTGGCCGCGTTCCCCGATAGCTAGATTTTCTCATATCCGGAAATGATCATAAACGTCGGAGCAGGGCGGCGGCGGCCGCGTTCCCGCCGGTTCCGCGCTGCCGGACACCAAGTTCGAGTCCTGGCCGCCGGGCCGGCTCGCGGGTCACGTACCCTGCTGCGAACAATGGCCAATCCCAGTCAGCTGCCCCCGGCCGGCCCCGGCGGCCCGCCGGGCGACGCGCAAGACGGCCCGGCCGGCGGCATGTACCCGGCCCTGCTCGCGCTCGCGGCGGTGATCGCGGGCACCGCCCTGCTGGGCGCGGCGACCGGGTTCGCATGGGCGGCGGTCGCGCCGCGTGCGCTGATCGTCGTCGTGGGACGGGGCTCCGCCGATGTGGTGAACCCGGAGACCAGCGCGTTCATCGCTGCCGATGGCTGGTTCACGTTGCTGACCGCGGTCGGTGGCGTCATCTCCGGGCTGCTAGGGCATGCGCTTGCGGTCCGCAAGCACGGCCCGCTCGCGATGTCGGGAGTCCTGGTGGGCGGGGCCGTCGCGGCGCTGATCGCGAGATGGATCGGCCAGGGCTCGGGAGCCGCCGCGTTCAACCAGGCACTCGCCGCCGGCCGTCCCGGTGACCTGCTGCGGGAACCGCTCATGGTGGGTGGCCCGGGCTCGCTCGCGTTCTGGCCGATCGCCGCCGGCCTTGTCGCCGGCGGCATCGAGGGATTCATCCTGCTCAGGGAGCGCCGGCAGGCGCCTTCTCCGGTTCGGGCCCGCGCCGCGCCGGGCTACGGGCAGGCGGTGTCACCACAAGCGGACGGGTACGGCGACAGCGGCCAGGTGGGCCAGCAGGAGCCTGCGCCGGGCCCCGAGGGTTCCGCCGGCTAGCCGCAGGCCCCCGGCGGCGTCCGCGGAGTGGCCCGGCCGCAGCGCGGCCGGGCCACGGTCTGCCCCCCGGGGAAGGCTGGCGGCCGAAGCACCGCGCTCCTGACCAGGTTGCTATTCACGTACGGTAACATAATTTGACCCTGCGTAATAGCTACCTGCTGAAGCCGGATTTAACGCGGCTGAGGCAGGGCCGTCGCTCCGTGCCGCCTCGTCAGTTCCGTGCCGCCTGGTCAGTCAGGCCGCGGCCATCGCGGCGCCGACGATCCCGGCATCGTTGTGCATCGCCGCGGGGACTACGGCGGCGCGCAAGCCGGTCAGCAGCGGCAGGAACTTGCCGGACTTCCGGCTGACGCCGCCGCCAATGATGATCAGCCGCGGCGACAGCAGCAGTTCCATATGCTCCAGGTACTCGTCGACCCGTCCGGCCCACTTTCCCCAGCTGAGCTCGTGCTCCTCCCGGATGAGCTCGGATGCCCGCTTCTCGGCCTCCCTGCCGCGGATCTCGATGTGGCCGAACTCGGTGTTCGGCACCAGGATGCCGTCGATGAACAGCGCGCTGCCGATCCCGGTGCCCAGGGTCAGCATCAGCACGGTGCCCTTCGTGCCCGCACCCACGCCGTACTTTATCTCGGCCAGCCCCGCCGCGTCGGCGTCGTTGATCACCGCGACCTCCAGGCCGGTTGCCTCGGCGAACAGCTTGCGGGCATCGGTGTCGATCCACGACTTGTCGACGTTGGCGGCAGTCATGATCACGCCATCGATCACCACGCCGGGGAAGGTGATGCCTACCTGGCCGGTCCAGGAGAAGCCGGTCACTAGCTCGTGCACCACCTCGGCGATCGCGGCCGGCAACGAGGGGTGGGGGGTGTCCATCTTAACCCGCTCGGCGATCAGCGTCCCGGTGCTCAGGTCAACCGGCGCGGCCTTGATCCCCGTCCCCCCGATGTCGATGCCCAGTACATAAGTCATGACGCCTCCGGTATGCCCGCACTCCGCCAGGCCAGCGTAGGCGGGCCGCCGCATGCCCCGCTACGTCCCGCTACGCCGGCCACCGGCAATCTCGGCGCAGCGCTGTGCTGGAGGGCCGGGCACCGGGATTCAGAGCCCCCAGCGCGCCCCGGCGAGCGCGGCGACGCCGGCCTCGCTGCCGTCAAGCCCGACTCTTGCCGCGGCGGTCCGCCCGAATGCCCACATCGTCAGTTCGGCGGGCGTCCCGGTGACGGTCACGACGGGAGTGCGCGCCTTGGCGGTAATCCGGATCCGCGGGCCGCCCGAGGAGTCCGGCTCGGGCTGGTCGTCCCTGACTAGCTCGACTCCGACGGGTGCCTTCCGCAGGATGAACCTGGCTATCCCGAGCCTGCGCCAGAGTGCCTCCGACAGGCCCGGGTCAATCTCCCGCGGCTCCCACTCCGGCTTGGCGCGGCGCACGTCCTCGTGGTGAACGAAGTACTCCGCCACATTCGCCCGCTCATCGGCGCCGGGCAGGCCGAACAGCGAAAGGCGCGGCGGCCCGTTCCTGATCACCTCCACCAGGCGGGGATAAGGCGTCCGCTCCACAAGCTTGCGCTGGACCCCGCGGGCATGGGCGGCCAGCGGGCCGCCCAGCATCATGCCGAGCCCGGCGTCGGGCCGGTGTTCCCGCAGCACCAGGTGCGCGGCGAGATCGAGGGTCATCCAGCCCTTGCACAGCGTCGGCTCCTGGGGACCGGTCTGGTCAAGCAGCTTGCATAGGGCAAGGCGCTCATCCCGGGCATACCTCATCGTGCGATGCTATGCCACCGGGCGACGGCTGGAAACGCCGGGCGGCCAGCGGCCTATGCTGGCGGCGAGCGGCGGAACCGGGAGGCGCCGCCAGCCGAGGGGAGGAACCCCAGATGACCGCGGGCAACCCCGCCCGCCCGGGCGGCCGCCAGCCGCGGCGGGAACTGACGCTGCTGCTGCTGCTCGGCGCGGCCGGGTCGGGACTGGTGCTGCTGGCGATACGGCAGGGCTGGGCGCATGTGGAGACGGCCGCCCCCAGGCCGCTGCCTGCCAGCGTCACCACCGAGACGGGCCAGGCGCTCGTGCCCGTCTGCGCCGCGCTGGCGCTGGCGGCGCTGGCCGGCCTCGCGGCCGTGCTGGCGGCCCGGCGGACGCTGCGGCGGGTCGCGGGCGTCGTGCTCGCCGGGCTCGGGGCGGGCATGGCCGCGGCGGTCAGCGCCGGGATCTCGGCCGCCGACGTCCTAGCGGCTGCGGCGGCAAACGCCGGTGCCCGGGGCGGGTCCGTCGCCGCCGGGTCGGGCATCGGCAGCACCACCGGCGGCACCGCGGGACCGGGGGGCTCCCCGCTGTCCGGTTTCCCGGGACACGTGGTCTTCACGGGCTTCCCCTGGCGCGGCGTGGCGTTTGCGGGAGCCCTCGCGGTCATCGCCGCCGGACTGCTGCTGGCCTGGCGGGCGGAGCGGCTGCCGGTGATGTCCAGCCGGTTCGACCGGCCCGTGCGGGCCGGTGGGGCGGAGCCGGGGCCGGCCCGAGGAGACCGCAGCCGCCAGGCCCGCGACACGGCGGCGATCTGGGATTCGCTCACCCGCGGCGAGGACCCCACGGGCCCGCGGTAGCAGGTGGCGCGAGCTACGCTCTGAGTGGCGATTCCGACCTGGGGCGGCCGTGGAGGTGACCGTGAGCGGTGGCTATCAAGCGGGCAGCAGCCGGGGCGGCCGCATAGCCGCGGCGCACTGGCCCCGGGTAGGGCGCAGTGACCCGCTCGTGAGGCTGGTCACGCGGCTCGTCACCGCTCAGGCCGCGGCCGCTGCGGCCATTGGCCTGTCGTACAGCCGACGGCACGTGCCGTCGATCATCATCACCCTGATACTGGTGGTGGCGCTGCTCGGGCTCGCCGCCATTACCCGGTCGGGCAGCCACGCGGCCTGGGTGCTGGCTTCCGGCTTCGAGTGCGCGTTCATCATGTTCGGGCTGATCAGGTTCGTTTCGACGCGCTACCTCGGGGGGACGCTGTTCGGGATGATCACGATGGGAGTGCTGCTGCATCCCGCCGTGGCCCGGGCATTCGGCGGCATTGCGGCCCAGGACGAGCTCGGCGGCGAGGCTCTCCCGACGCTGGGCGAAGCCGCCGCCGCCGCGATCGGCGACGGCGCGCCGGGCTGACGCCCGGCCCGAGGGCGGGCGTCCCGCGGGTGCCTGAGGCAGGGGTCGCGCAGGATCGTCAGAGCGGTCTCGCTACCATCGGGGGCGCAAGGCATCCCACCCGAGGGGGCAGCAGAACCGCGTGAGCGTGCTCGACGAGATCCTCGAGGGAGTGCGTGCCGACCTGACGGCCCGGCAGCGGGAGGTCCCTCTCGGCCAGCTCAAGGAGGCGGCTGGCCGGGCGCCCGCGCCACGTGACGCGCTCGCCGCCCTGAGGAGCGCGGACGTTGCCGTCATCGCTGAGGTTAAGCGCGCAAGCCCGTCCAAGGGCGCGCTGGCCGCCATCGCCGATCCTGCCGCGCTGGCCATGGACTACGAGGCGGGGGGTGCTCGCGTCATCAGCGTCCTGACCGAGCAGCGGCGGTTCGGCGGCACCCTGGCGGACATGGCGGCCGTGCGCGACGCGGTGCGGGTGCCGGTGCTGCGCAAGGACTTCGTGGTCAGTTCCTATCAGCTCTGGGAGGCGCGGGCGCACGGCGCGGACATGGTGCTGCTCATCGTCGCGGCGCTGGAGCAGAACGCTCTCGTGTCGTTGGTGGAGCGGGCGGTCTCGATCGGCCTCGTCCCGCTGGTCGAGGTGCACACCGATGCCGAGCTCGGCCGCGCGGTCGAGGCGGGGGCCAGGGTCATCGGCGTCAACGCGCGCAACCTGGCGACGCTGGAAGTCGATCGCCGCGTGTTCGCCCGGCTAGCCCCGCGGATACCTGACGGGGTGATCAAGGTCGCCGAGTCGGGGGTGCGCGGTCCGCACGATCTGCTCGCCTACGCCGCCGCAGGCGCCGACGCCGTGCTTGTCGGGGAGAGCCTGGTGACGGGCGGGGACCCACGGTCGGCGGTCGCGGACCTGGTGACCGCAGGCTCCCACCCGGCGCTGCGCGGGGACAGAAGATGACAGCGGTTGCGATGCCGGACATCTCCGGGCATTTCGGGCGCTACGGAGGGAGGCTCGCGCCGGAGGCGTTGATGTCGGCGCTGGAGGAGCTGACCGCGGCGTACCTTTCCGCCAAGGCCGACCCGGCGTTCCAATCCGAGCTCGCGGCGCTGCTGCGGGACTACGCGGGCCGTCCCACGCTGCTGACCGAGGTGCCGAGGTTCGCCGCGCAGGCCGGCGGCTGCCGCGTCTTCCTGAAGCGGGAGGACCTGGCGCATACCGGCTCTCACAAGATCAACAACGTGATCGGCCAGGCGCTGCTCGCCCGGCGGACGGGCAAGACGCGGGTGATCGCAGAGACCGGCGCCGGCCAGCACGGCGTCGCCACCGCCACGGCATGCGCGCTGCTCGGCCTCGACTGCGTGATCTACATGGGCGAGGAGGACACTGCTCGTCAGGCCCTCAACGTCGTCCGGATGCGGCTACTCGGTGCCGAGGTAGTACCGGTGACGACCGGAAGCCGTACCCTCAAGGACGCCATCAACGAGGCTTTCCGCGACTGGGTGAGCACAGTCGAGACCACTCACTACTGCATCGGATCGGTGATGGGCCCCCACCCGTACCCCGTCATGGTCCGGGATTTCCAGAAGGTCATCGGCATCGAGGCGCGCGCGCAGGCGCTGGCCGCCGTCGGCCGGCTTCCCGACGCCGTGATCGCCTGCGTCGGCGGGGGGTCCAACGCCATAGGGATCTTCCATGCCTTCATCCCGGATCCCGGCGTTCGGCTGATCGGCTGCGAGGCGGGCGGCGACGGGCTGGCCAGCGGCCGCCACGCCGCGTCTTTGGCGGGCGGCTCCGCGGGGGTGCTGCACGGGATGCGGACCTACCTGCTCCAGGACAGTGACGGGCAGACCCTGCCGACGCACTCGGTGTCCGCCGGGCTCGACTACCCGGGGGTCGGGCCCGAGCATGCATGGCTGCACGACACCGGCCGGGCCAGCTACCGCGCGATCACCGATGCCCAGGCAATGGACGCGTTCGGCCTGCTGTGCCGGACCGAGGGGATCCTCCCGGCCATCGAGTCGGCGCACGCGCTGGCCGGGGCACTGCAACTCGGGCCGGAGCTCGGCGCCGGGGCGGTTCTCCTGGTGAACCTGTCCGGGCGCGGCGACAAGGACGTGGACATCGCGGCCCGGTGGTTCGGGCACGTCAGCGGGGCAGGGCCGTGACTGCCCGGCTCGCGGGACAGGGAGACTCGCGATGAGCGCGGTCGCCGGCGCGTTCGATAAGGCGGCGGCCCAGGACCGGGCAGCCCTGATCGGGTACCTGCCTGCGGGCTTTCCCTCGGTGCCGGGGGCGATTGCGGCGGCCAGGGCCATGGCGAAGGCCGGCGCCGACATCGTGGAGATCGGCCTGCCGTACTCCGATCCGGTCATAGACGGCCCGGTGATCCAGGAGGCCACCCGACGGGCGCTGGCCGGCGGCACCCGGGTCGCCGACGTGCTGCGCACCGTGACCGCAGTGGCCGGCGCAGGCGTGCCGGTCCTGGTCATGACCTACTGGAACCCGGTCGACCATTACGGCGTGTCCGCGTTCGCCCGGGACCTGGCCAATGCCGGCGGCAGCGGCCTGATCACGCCCGACCTGACGCCGGAGGAGGCAGGACCGTGGCTCGAGGCCGCGAGGGCCCGGGCGCTCGACCCGGTCTTCCTGGTCGCGCCGAGCTCGTCCGGGGAGCGAATCGAGCTGGTCGCGTCGGTCTGCGGCGGATTTGTGTACGCCGCCTCGCTGATGGGAACCACCGGGACAAGGGAAACGGTCGGCGGCCAGGCGGCTGGCCTCGTCCGCCGGGTCAGGGAATGCACCAGCCTGCCGGTGGCGGTCGGTCTCGGCGTCGGTGACCGGTCCCAGGCCGCGGAGGTGGCAGCCTTCGCCGACGGGGTCGTCGTGGGCTCCGCGTTCGTCCGCCGCCTGCTCGACGCGCCAGACCTGAGTAGCGGAGTAGTTACTGTGAGTGACCTAGCCGCCGATTTGGCGGCTGGCGTGCGCCGCCGGGGCGTCGCGTCAGCCCAGCGGGCCTGACCTGGCAAATCGCGTTCCGGGACACATTCTCGTTACACTGGACTAGTGGAGCTGTGAGTAACTAGCAGTATCAATGCCACCACTGCAGGGCCAATGTCGTCCCGACCCCCCCATGTGAGCCCAGACGACAGGAGTATTTATGGCGCCTGCTGCAACGCCCGGAAGCCAGGGGCTCTACGACAGCGGTTACGAGCACGACGCTTGCGGCGTGGGCTTCGTGGCGGACCTGCTCGGCCGCCGCAGCCACGAGATCGTGGCCCAGGCCCTGACCGTGCTGCGAAACCTGGACCACCGGGGTGCGAAGGGCAGCGATCCTGATACCGGCGACGGGGCCGGCATCCTGACCCAGATTCCTGACGGGCTGTTCCGCGAGGTCTGCGGGTTCAGCCTGCCGGAGCCCGGCCGTTACGCGGCCGGCCTGGCGTTCCTGCCGAGCGGGGCCGGCCAGCGTGCGCAGGCGATGGCCGCGGTGGAACGGATTGCCGCGCTGGAGGGCCTGGCCGTCCTGGGCTGGCGTGACGTCCCGCACGACGCGGCACAGTGCGGCTCGGGCGCGCGCGAGGTTCTGCCGCATCTGGCGCACCTCTTCGTCGCTTCCCGCGGCGGCGAGGGCGGGCTCGCGCTCGACCGCCGGGCGTTCTGCCTGCGCAAGCGCGCTGAACGCGAGGCGGGAGCGTACCTGGCCAGCCTGTCGTCGGCGACGATCGTCTACAAGGGGATGCTCACCGCTCTCCAGCTCGAGCGGTTCTACCCCGACCTGTCCGATCCCCGGTACGCCGCTGCCCTGGCGCTGGTGCACTCCAGGTTCTCCACGAATACCTTCCCCTCCTGGCCGCTGGCCCATCCGTACCGGTTCACCGCGCACAACGGCGAGATCAACACGATCCGCGGCAACCGTAACTGGATGCGAGCGCGCGAGGCACTGCTGGCCACTGACCTCATTGAACGCGACGCCGACGGGCGGGGCCTGGATCGGCTGCTCCCGATCCTGGACGAGTCGGCGAGCGATTCGGCGAGCTTCGACACGTGCCTGGAACTGCTGCACATGGGCGGGCGGTCACTCCCGCATGCGGTGCTGATGATGATCCCGGAACCGTGGGAGAACCACCAGCAGATGGACCCGGCGCTGCTTGCCTTCTACCGATTCCACTCCACCCTGATGGAGCCGTGGGACGGGCCTGCGCTGATCGCGTTCACCGACGGGACGACTATCGGGGCCGTCCTGGACCGGAACGGGCTGCGGCCGGGCCGTTACTGGGTGACGAGCGACGGCCTCGTCGTGCTGGCAAGCGAGGTCGGGGTGCTGGACATCGATCCCGCCACGGTGGTCCGCAAGGGCAGGCTGCAGCCCGGCCGGATCTTCCTGGCCGACACCTCGGTGGGCCGGATCATCGAGGACGAGGAGGTCAAGTCACAGCTTGCCCACGAGCACCCGTACCAGGACTGGCTGCACGCCGGGTTGCTCCACCTCGACGACCTGCCGGAGCGGGAGGAGCCGGCGCACGACCGCGGCCAGGCGCTCGCGACCCGGCAGCAGTTGTTCGGGTACACGGAAGAGGAACTGCGGGTCATCCTGGCGCCCATGGCCCGCAGCGGGGGCGAGCCGCTCGGCTCGATGGGCCACGACACGCCGGTGGCGGTCCTCTCCGACCGGCCGCGCCTGATCTTCGATTACTTCACGCAGCTCTTCGCCCAGGTCACCAACCCTCCGCTGGACGCGATCCGGGAGGAGCTCGTGACCTCCCTGGCGTCCACCACCGGCCCCGAGCATGATCTCTTCCACGCGGGGCCGGCGTCCTGCCGCCAGGTGGCTCTACCGTACCCGGTGATCAGTGACAGCGACCTCGCCAAGATCGTGCATATCAACGATGACGGCGACCTTCCCGGCTTCGCCGCCTACCTGGTGGACGGCAGATACCAGGTCGCGGGCGGCGGCGAGGCCCTCCGCGCGCGGCTGGCGGAGATCCGCGCGGAGGTGTCCGGCGCGATCACGGCGGGCGCGCGGATCATCGTGCTCTCCGATCGCGCCCGCCCGCCAGGCGCCGCACGGCAGGCCCAGCAGCAAGACCCGCGCCTGGCGCCGATTCCCTCGCTGCTGCTCACCGGCGCCGTGCACCATCACCTGATCAGGGAGCGGACGCGGACCCGGGTCGGCCTGATCGTGGCCGCGGGGGACGCCCGCGAGTGCCACCACATTGCCCTGCTCATCGGCTACGGGGCCTCCTGCGTCTGTCCCTACCTGGCGATCGAGTCGGTAGAGGAACTGGTACGCAGCGGTGCGCTCGACGGCGTGACGACGCGGCAGGCCGGCGTCAACCTGATCAAGGCCCTCGGCAAGGGCCTGTTGAAGATCATGTCCAAGATGGGCGTGTCCACCGTCGCCTCGTACACCGGTGCCCAGATCTTCGAGGCGATCGGCATCGGCGGCGAGGTCGTCGGGACCTGTTTCGCCGGGACGGCATCGCGGCTGGGAGGCGTCGGATTCGACGAGCTCGCCGCCGAGGTGGCAGCGCGCCACGCGCGGGCCTACCCGGCGCGCGGCGGGCGGCCCGCGCACCGGCGGCTGGAGACCGGCGGGGAGTATCAGTGGCGCCGCGAGGGCGAGCCGCACTTGTTCAGCCCGGAGACCGTCTTCAAGCTTCAGCACGCCACGCGAAGCCGGCGGCGGGAGATCTTCGCCGAGTACACCAGGCTGGTGGATGACCAGTCGGCGCGGCTGATGACGCTGCGCGGCCTGCTCCGCATCCGCGGCATCGACCCCGCCTCGGACTCTGCTGGCCGCGTCGGCGAGCTCGCGCGCCGGCCGGTGCCCGTTAACGAGGTGGAGCCGGTTTCCAGCATCGTGCGCCGGTTCTCGACCGGGGCGATGTCCTACGGCTCGATCTCCGCGGAGGCGCACCAGACCCTGGCGATCGCCATGAACCGCCTCGGCGGGCGTTCGAATACCGGTGAGGGCGGAGAGGATCCCGACCGTTACGTTCCCGATCCGAACGGAGACCTGCGGCGTTCGGCCATTAAGCAGGTGGCCAGCGGCCGCTTCGGGGTGACCAGCGAATACCTGGTCAACGCCAGTGACCTGCAGATAAAGATGGCGCAAGGCGCGAAGCCGGGAGAGGGCGGCCAGCTGCCCGGCCACAAGGTTTACCCGTGGATCGCCCGGACCAGGTATTCCACCCCGGGCGTTGGGCTGATCTCGCCGCCGCCGCATCACGACATCTACTCGATCGAGGATCTCGCCCAGCTGATCCACGACCTGAAGAACGCCAACCCCGGGGCGCGGGTGCACGTCAAGCTGGTCGCCGAGGTCGGCGTCGGCACAGTCGCCGCGGGCGTTTCCAAGGCACATGCCGACGTGGTGCTGATCTCCGGGCACGACGGTGGCACCGGCGCCGCACCGCTGACCAGCATCAAGCACGCCGGAGCGCCCTGGGAGCTCGGCCTGGCCGAGACCCAGCAGACGCTGCTGCGCAACGGGCTGCGTGACCGGATCGTGGTCCAGGTCGACGGGCAGCTGAAGACCGGGCGCGATGTGATCGTCGCGGCACTGCTCGGCGCCGAGGAGTTCGGCTTCGCCACCGCCCCGCTCGTGGTGGCGGGCTGCGTGCTGATGCGGGTCTGCCACCTGGACACCTGCCCGGTCGGCGTCGCCACGCAGAATCCGCAGCTGCGCCAGCGCTTCGCCGGCCGGCCGGAGTTCGTGGTGACCTTCTTCGAGTTCCTTGCCCAGGAGGTGCGGGAGTACCTCGCGCGGCTGGGGTTCCGGACGCTGGACGAGGCCGTCGGCCAAGTCGAGTTGCTGGACACCGCCGCGGCGGTCGAGCACTGGAAGGCGGCAGGCCTTGACCTCGCCCCGGTCCTGCATGTTCCCGGACTGCAGCCGGGTACCGCCCGCCGCGCCGTGACCGGCCAGGATCACGGGCTGGACCGGGCTCTCGACAACACGCTGATCCAGCTCGCCGAGGGGGCACTCGCCGACGGGACCGCAGTCACCATGGAGCTTCCCATCCGGAATGTCAACAGGACCGTCGGGACGATGCTCGGCTACGAGGTGACCAAGCGATGGGGCGGGAACGGGCTGCCCGACGACACTATCGACATCTCGTTCCGCGGCTCGGCGGGCCAGTCGTTCGGTGCGTTCCTGCCCCCGGGCGTGACCCTCCGGCTGGCCGGCGATGCCAACGACTACCTGGGCAAGGGGCTGTCGGGCGGGCGGATCATCGCCGCGCCGCAGGACAGCGCGGCATTTGCCGCCGAGCAGCAGGTAATCGCGGGCAACGTGATCGGCTATGGCGCCACCAGCGGGGAGATGTTCCTGCGCGGCGTGGTCGGTGAGCGGTTCTGCGTGCGCAATTCGGGCGCGACCGCGGTGGCCGAGGGAACCGGTGACCACGGCTGCGAGTACATGACCGGCGGCCGGGTGGCCGTGCTCGGCCCAGTCGGCAGGAACTTCGCGGCAGGCATGTCGGGCGGCATCGCCTACCTCCTCGATCCGGACCCGCGAACGGTGAATCTCCAGATGGCCGACTTGGATCCGCTCGACGGGCAGGACGCTGACTTCCTGCGGGACGTGGTCGAGCGGCACCTCGCCGAGACCGGCTCCGCGGTCGCGGCCAGGCTGCTGGCCGACTGGACGTCCGCGCTGGGCCGGTTCGGGAAGGTGATGCCCAAGGACTACAAGCGGGTCCTGGCCGCGGCGCAGCGCGCCGAGCGCGACGGACTCGACGTGAACGAGGCCGTCATGGCCGCGGCGCGAGGCTGAGGGGGCTGGTCACGTTGGCGGATCCCAGGGGATTCATGACTACGCCGCGGCAGACCCCGGCGCGGCGGCCGGTCGATGTCCGGATTCACGACTGGCGGGAGGTGTACACCGAGTTCGGCCGGGGCGATCTGGAGCGGCAGGCGGGGCGGTGCATGGACTGCGGCATCCCGTTCTGCCACAACGGCTGCCCGCTGGGAAACCTGATCCCGGAGTGGAACGACCTGGTCCGGGTCGGCGACTGGCGAGCCGCGGCCGAACGGCTGCACGCGACCAACAACTTCCCCGAGTTCACCGGAAGGCTCTGCCCGGCGCCGTGCGAAGCCGCCTGCGTGCTCGGCATCAACGCCGACCCAGTCGCGATCAAGCAGGTCGAGGTAGAGATCATCGACCGTGCCTGGGCCGAAGGCTGGGTGCCGCCGCAGCGGGCGTCGGCCGCCGCGGCCGCCGCCGGCCGCCGGGTGGCGGTGATCGGTTCCGGGCCTGCCGGGCTCGCCGCCGCGCAGCAACTCACCCGGGCCGGCCATGCGGTGACCGTCTACGAGCGGGCTGACCGGCCGGGCGGCCTGCTGCGTTACGGCATTCCCGAGTTCAAGCTGGAAAAGCGGCATCTGGACCGGCGCCTGGTGCAGATGCTGGCCGAGGGGACCGTCTTCCGTTGCGGCGTGGCCGTCGGCGTGGACGTGACCGCCGGCCGTCTGCGTGCCGACTACGATGCGATCGTGCTGGCGGGCGGCGCTACCGTCCCCCGTGACCTCCAGGTTCCCGGTGCCGGGCTGGATGGCATCCACCAGGCGATGGAGTACCTGCCGCTGGCCAACCGCGCCGTCGCCGACGGCCTCGCGGGCGGGGCGGGTGTTCGCCAGCCCGCGATCTCGGCGCTCGGCCGTCACGTGGTGATCCTCGGCGGAGGTGACACCGGAGCCGACTGCCTCGGTACCGTGCTGCGGCAGGGTGCGGCGTCCGTGGTTCAGCTGGAGATCATGCCCCGGCCGCCGCAGCGACGGCCGGACAGCCAGCCCTGGCCCACTTACCCGATGATCTACCGGGTGTCGAGCGCGCACGAGGAGGGCGGTGAGCGTGTCTACGCCGTTTCCACGCAGGAGTTCCTCGGCGACGAGGCTGGCCGGGTGCGGGCGCTGCGGCTGGTGGAAGTCGAGCCGTCCCAGAAGGGCTTCACGCCGGTGGCGGGGAGCGAGCGGGAGCTCCCTTGCGATCTTGTCTTGCTGGCCATGGGCTTCAGCGGCGCGGAACGCGGCGGGCTTCTCACCGACCTCGGGGTGGACTTCGACGCGCGGGGAAACGTGGCCAGGGACGGCTCGTATGCCACGTCGGTCCCGGGCGTCTTCGTTGCCGGGGACATGGGCCGCGGGCAGTCCCTGATCGTGTGGGCCATCGCCGAGGGCAGGTCGGCCGCTGCCGCGGTAGACCGGCACCTGGCAGGCGCCACCCTGCTCCCCGTCGCCATACCACCCACCGCCCGCCCCCTCACCTAGCCCTCCCGCTCCGCTCCCGCTCCCGCTCCCGCTCCCGCTCCCGCTCCCGCTCCCGCTCCCGCTCCCGCTCCCGCTCCGCTCCCGCTCCCGCTCCGCTCCCGCTCCCGCTCCGCTCCCGCTCCGCTCCCGCTCCGCTCCCGCTCCGCTCCCGCTCCGCGATCCCTCCGCAACTAGTTCAGAACACGCTGTCCCGCCAGCGTGTTCTGAACTATCTTCTGTGGCGGCGCGCGGCAGTGCCGGGGATGCGAGTGCAGAGCAGTGTTTATCAACAGCTGCGAGCCGCGGGGAGCGCAGTTATCCACAGGGCGCGAGTGAAGACGGCGCGGCCTGGCGGATAACCGTAATCGTAAAGACATGGCCAGAGTTCTCAACGATGATCTTGCCGTCTTGTGCGAACGGCAGGCTGGCGTGCTCACCGTGGAAGCGGCATTCCGGTGCCTGGGCGAGCCCGCGGTGCGCTGGCGACTTGCCAGCGGCCGGTGGCGGCGGGTGTGTCGCGGAGTGCTCGTCACGCACTCTGGGCCGTTGACCGACGAACAGCGCCTCTGGGTGCCTGTGCTGGCCGCAGGTGAGCGAGCGGTTGTGGCCGGGCTGACGGCCGCCAGCCTTGATGGTCTCGCCGGATTCGACGATCGCCGGATCTACCTGCTCATTCCCGGGTCCCGGCTGGTGCGCAAGGAACTGCCGGGCGTGGTCGTCCACCGCTCCCTGCTGCTGGGGCCCGACGACGTGCATCCGTCACGGCTCCCACCGAGGACCAGGCTGGCCAGGTCACTGGTCGACGCTGCCGCCTGGGCGCCCACAGCCCGTGGAGCCCGGGCCATTCTGGCCGCCGGCGTGCAGCAGAGGCTGGTCCGCACGCCCGACCTCAGCGCCGTTGTCGAGCGCCGTCCTCGCCTGCGTCGCCGTGCGCTGATACGAGCAACCCTGGCCGATGCCGCGGGTGGCGCTGACGCCCTATCCGAGCTCGACTTCTGCGACCTGGTGCGGCGTTTCGGGCTGCCCGAGCCGGACCGGCAGTTCGAGCGCCTGGATGGGCACGGACGCCGGTGGCTGGACGCTGTCTGGGAGTGGGCGCGGCTGGTCGTGGAGATCGACGGCCGCTGGCATATGGACGCCCGCGCCTGGTGGGCGGATTTGCAGCGGGACAACGACCTGACCATGGACGGCTACCGAGTCCTGCGGTTTCCGGCGTTTGTCGTACGGGACAGCCCAGCGGCGGTCGCCAGGCAGATAGCCAGGGCGCTTCGTCAGGCAGGCGGTGAACAGGCGCACTGGCCCGTGACAGCCGGCGGCCCTTGATCCGCGTTCAGGAACTGCGTTCGCGGCCTGAAGGCCTCAGCCGAGCCGAAGGATGCGGGCTGCGTTGTCGCGGCGCACCTTTTCGGCCGCATCGGCGGGCAGTTCCAGGGCGTCGAACTCGGCCAGGCACCGTTCGGGGGTGAGAAACGGGAAGTCGCTGCCCCAGAGGAACTGGTCGGATAGCCGACCGCGCAGCTCGCTGATCACTTCGGCCGGGATCCGGCGCGGCGACCATCCGGAGATGTCGATGTAGACATTGGCCTTGTGCAACGCGATGGCGATCAGTTCCATGTGCCAGGGCCAGCCGAAATGCGCGGCCACTATGGTCAGGTCCGGGTGCGCGGCGGCGACCGGGTCAAGGCGCAGTGGCTGGGCGTAATCGAGCCGGATGCCCTGGCCGCCGGGCTGGCGCGCGCCAATCCCGCTGGTGCCGGTGTGGAACAGGGCGATCAGGCCGTGTTCCTGGCACGCGGCGAACAGTGGCCAGTGACGTGGGTCGTCCGGGGAGAATGCCTGCACAGACGGGTGGAATTTGACGCCGCGAAGGCCAGCTGCGGCGATCTGTTCCACCTCGGCCATCGCCGCGCCCCCCTTGTGCGGGTCCACGGAGCCGAATCCGGCGAAGACGTCAGGGTGGGCGCGGCATGCCGCCGCAACGGTTTCGTTGGGTACCCGGGCACGCCCGGTTGCCGTCTCGGCGTCCCACGCGAGGAGCACCGCCACCACTTTCAGCTTGCGGTATCTCTCAGCGAGATCGTCGAGTGTCGAGCGCTGCACTGGCGAGCGGAAGTACGCCTCGGCAGCCTCGACGTAGCCAGCCATACTGCCGTCCAGCCAGTCGGGCGTGGGCAGATGCACGTGAAAGTCGATGGCACGCGGCTGCACTGGCCTATCGTAACGACGCGCGCCGGGCGCTCGTGGCGCCCCGGCGTGCCCCGGGTGGTGTCCAGCTCCAAGACATTGAGGACAGGGTGCCCCGGGTGGTGCCCGGGTGGTGGTGCCCCGGGTGGGATTCGAACCCACACTGCACGGTGTTTGAGACCGCGGACTCTGCCGGATTGGTCTACCGGGGCGCGGCCGAACTAGCGGGGGCAGGTGCGGCCGAGTGCCAATGTACCGGGTTGGGTACGCTCAGCGCGTGAGCCAGACCCCATTTCGCGTCGTGATCGCCGAGGATGAGGCACTGATCCGCCTCGACCTCAAGGAGATGCTCGAGGAGGACGGATACGTTGTCGTCGGTGAGGCCTCCGATGGCGAGGCTGCCGTCAGACTGACCGAGGACCTCCGGCCGGACTTGGTGATCATGGATATCAAGATGCCCGGCCTGGACGGGATCTCCGCGGCGGAGCGGATCACGGCGGACCATCTGGCCCCCGTCGTCATCCTGACCGCCTTCTCCCAGCGTGATCTCGTGCTGCGGGCGCGAGACGCGGGGGCAATGGCATTCCTGGTCAAGCCTTTCACCAAGGCCGACCTCGTGCCCGCGATTGAGATCGCGGTGAGCCGATTCCAGGAATTCGCGGCGCTGGAGTCCGAGGTCGCGAACCTCAAGGACCGGCTGGAGGTGCGAAAGCTGCTTGACCGGGCTAAAGGGCTGCTCCAGGCTGAGCGGGGACTCACGGAGGCTCAGGCGTTCCGCTGGATACAGAAGAGCTCGATGGACCGCCGGATGACCATGCGTGCCGTGGCCGAGGAGCTTCTGCAGCCCGCGCCCGGGCCGGCCGACGGCCCGGCGGACGACAGCGCGAAGACCGTGCCGGAAACGAGCGAGAGCGGGACAGGCCCGGGCGGTGGCGGGAAAAAGGCAGTCGGCAAGCCCGGGATAACCAAGACCAGAGGAACCGCGGCCGGACCTCGCGACGGCGGGGGATCCAGCAAGGCATAAGAAGCGGGCGGGCCGGCTGCACAACCCCCGTTTGCAGGCCGGCTGCCGCCCGCTTGTGCCGCTGCCTGCCCCAGGCGTTCGGCGGCAGGGAGCCCGGGAAGCCTTTGGTGCCATGTCAGCCTTCCCCGGGCCGGCACGTTCTCTACTCGGCTTCTCCGGGCTCAGCCCACAACGGTAGCGATGCCTAACCGCGTCGCGCAAAGGCTCGGCCACTCCGCGGCTGGTATGGGTTAAACGTCCGGTAACTGGCTAGCGCCTGAGGCTGGCCCAGCGCAGCGACGACAAAGCGCCGCCGGCTGCGGCGCGGAACGCTCAGGAAAGGCCCTCCGGCCGCTTGCCTTCACCAGGAACCGCGTCGCGCAGCAAGCTGGTCAGCCGCGAGGTGCAGACGCGTCGGCCATGTTCGTCGGTGATGACGATCTCGTACGTGGTCAGGGCGCGGCCGCCGTGCAGGAGCGTGGCGACCCCGGTGACCTCGCCCCGCGCGGCTCCCCGGTGGTGCGTGGCGCTGATCTCGATCCCGACCGTGATCCGGTCCGGGCCCGCAAGCAGGGCCGAGCCCAGGGAACCGAGGGTCTCGGCGAGCACGCACGAGGCGCCGCCGTGCAGCAGCCCGTATGGCTGGGTGTTGCCAGCGACCGGCATGGTGCCCACAACCCGCCGGGGGGAAGCCTCGATGATCTTGACACCCATACGACCGGCGAGCGTGCCCGCGCTCGCGAGATCGTAGGCGGCCCTGATCCGCTCGTTGCTGATCACCGGGTCGTCTCCCACTGATTACCTCCACGCGTTTGGTGATGGCCGCATGATGTCCGCCCGCAGGACGAGCCTAGGGCGGCCCGGACGCTGCGGTTGCCTGCTGGTGTCATACCTGGCCACTAGACTGCAGACGTGGTGACGAAGCCGACCAGGGCACCCGGTCCCGGATCCGGCCGCCGTGACCGCCTGCTTCTGCTGGACGGGCACTCGCTGGCCTACCGGGCCTTCTTCGCGCTGCCCGCCGAGAACTTCTCCACGACCACGGGGCAGCCTACGAACGCCGTCTACGGCTTTACCGCGATGCTGATCAACGTCCTGCGCGATGAGCAGCCCACGCATGTCGCCGTGGCATTCGACCGCAGCGAGCCGACATTCCGGCACGAGCAGTACGTGGAATACAAGGCGAACCGCCGGGAGACCCCAGCGGACTTCAGGGGACAGCTGAGCCTGATCTTCGAAGTGCTCGACGCTCTGGGTATCCGGCGACTGTCGGCGCCGGGCTACGAAGCCGACGACATCATCGCGACACTCGCCACCCAGGCGACGGACGAAGGCATGAGCGTGCTGATCGTCACCGGCGACCGCGACGTGCTGCAGCTAGTCAACGACGACGTTACGGCGCTGATGACCCGGCGCGGCATCAGCGAGATGACCAGGTTCACGCCGGTGACGGTCGCCGAGAAGTACGGGCTGACGCCGGCTCAGTACCCGGACTACGCGGCTCTGCGCGGCGATCCGAGCGACAACCTGCCCAGCATCCCCGGGGTCGGCGAGAAGACCGCGGCGAAGTGGGTGATGGAGTTCGGCTCCCTGGCCCACCTCGTCGACCGGGTCGACGAGGTCAAGGGCCGGGCCGGGGACAACCTGCGCGAGCACCTCGCCGACGTGTTGCGTAACCGCCAGCTCACCGAGCTCGCGAGGGATGTGCCCGTCGAGGCGACGCCGCATGAGCTCAGCCCGGCCCCCTGGGACCGGGACAAGATCCATCAGCTCTTCGACACGCTGCAGTTTCGTGTCCTCCGGGAGCGACTCCAGGTCACTTTCCCGAACGGGATAGCCGCGTCGTCGGTCAGCGCCGTCGGAGCGCATTCCGCACCGGGGGACGGGTTCGACGTCGAGGCGGACGTGCTCGGCCCGGGGGATGTGGCGCAGTGGCTGGCCGAGCACGTCAGCGGCGAGGAGCGGACCGGCCTGGCCGCCAGCGGGACGTGGGGACGCGGCACCGGCACCCTGGAGGGCCTCGCGCTGGCCGCCGCCGATGGCGCCAATGCTTACATCGACCCGACCGCGCTGACCGAGGACGACGAGCGCGCCCTGGCCGACTGGCTTGCCGACCTCCAGCGGCCGAAGGCCCTGCACGATGCCAAGGGGCCGATGCACGCACTGGCCGCTCGCGGCCTGCATCTGGCCGGCCTGACCAGCGACACCGCGCTCGCGGCCTACCTGGCGTTGCCCGGCCAGCGCTCGTTTGACCTCGCCGACCTGGCCGTCCGCTATATCGGGCGGGAGCTGTCCGGCGGGGAGAGGACCGTCGGCCAACTCACCCTGGACACCGGTGGCGAGGCCGAGGTCGCGAACGCCCTCGCCGGGCGGGCCCGGGCGACGGCGGAGCTGGCCGACGCGCTGGACGCCGACCTGGAGCAGCGCGGCGCGACGCGGCTGCTCGCCGACGTGGAGCTGCCGCTCGTGGGCGTGCTCGCGCAGATGGAGCGCGCTGGAATCGCGGCCGATGTCGACCATCTGGCCGACATGTCGGCCAGTTTGGCCGGCGAGGTCAAGGCCGCCGAGCAGGCCGCCTACGCGGTCACCGGGCACGAGTTCAATCTCGGCTCGCCCAAGCAGCTGCAGGAGGTCCTGTTCACCGAGCTGGGCCTGCGGAAGACCAAACGAATCAAGACGGGGTACACGACCGACTCCGAGGCGCTCACCGGGCTGCTCGCTGAGACCGGCCACCCGATTCTCGAGCACCTGCTCCGGCACCGGGACGTCGCCAGGCTGAAGAGCATCGTGGACTCGCTGATCCCGATGGCCGACGTCGACGGACGCATCCATACCACGTACAACCAGATGATCGCCGCCACCGGCCGGCTCTCCTCCACCGACCCGAACCTGCAGAACATCCCCATCCGGACCGAGGAGGGACGCCGGATCCGGCGGGCGTTCATCGTCGGCACTGGCTACGAGACCCTGCTGACGGCCGACTACAGCCAGATCGAGCTGCGCGTCATGGCGCACCTGTCGGGGGACCGGGCGCTGGCTGAGGCGTTCGGCACGGGTCACGACTTCCATGCGGAGACGGCTTCCCGGGTGTTCGGCGTGCCGCCACAGGACGTCACCGTGGAGCTGCGCAGCAAGGTCAAGGCGATGAACTACGGGCTCGCCTACGGCCTGTCCGACTACGGGCTGTCGCAGCAGTTGCGGGTCACCCGCGAGGAGGCGCGCGCGTTCATGGACGGATACTTCCGCCAGTTCGGCGGCGTCAGGGACTACCTGGAAAGCATCGTGGCGCAGGCCCGCAGGGACGGCTACACCCAGACCATCCTGGGCCGCCGTCGCTACCTCCCCGACTTGGTCTCAGACAACCGGCAGCGCCGGGAGATGGCGGAGCGGATGGCGCTCAACGCCCCGATCCAGGGCTCGGCTGCCGACATTATCAAGGTGGCCATGCTTGCCGCGGCGCGACAGATCCGTGACCAGGGGCTACGGTCAAGGATGCTGCTCCAGGTCCACGACGAGCTGCTGTTCGAGGTGGCTCCGGGCGAGCTCGGCGCGCTCCGGGAGCTGGTCCACCGCACCATGTGCGGCGCATTCGGCCTCACGGTGCCGCTGGAGGTCTCGATGGGCACCGGGCGCAGCTGGGCGGACGCGGCGCATTGACGAGCGGCACTTCCCGGGCTGGTCCGCGCCCGGCCGGAGCAGTCAGCTGGGCCCCTAGATTGACCGCCAGGCCGCGGGATCATATCCTGAGCGCTGCGCTGTGTTTCTAGTCCGCCATGGTCAGGAAGCCGCGGGCCGTCGTCAAGGCAGGCCGCGGCTGGTTGTTCTGGCCAGGCAAGTCCAGTCACTCCTGGCCGCCCATGGCGGGTTTAGCTGTGCGCGGCGCGTGTCCATAGATCCCTGTCCGTATCCGGAGTCCACCTACACATGACGACCAGCAGCACCGAGGCCACCTCGACCCCCAAGGTAGCGGTCAACGACATCGGTTCCGAGGAGGCCTTCCTCGCCGCGATCGACGAGACCATCAAGTACTTCAATGACGGCGACATCGTCGAGGGGACGGTCGTCAAGGTCGACAGGGACGAGGTCCTGCTCGATATCGGTTACAAGACCGAGGGCGTCATCCCGTCCCGCGAGCTGTCGATCAAGCACGATGTCGACCCGCACGACGTGGTCAGGAGCGGCGAGCACATCGAGGCGCTGGTCCTGCAGAAGGAGGACAAGGAAGGCCGGCTGATCCTGTCCAAGAAGCGCGCGCAGTACGAGCGGGCCTGGGGCACGATCGAGAAAATCAAGGATGAAGACGGCGTCGTCACCGGGACCGTCATCGAGGTCGTCAAGGGCGGCTTGATCCTGGACATCGGCCTGCGCGGGTTCCTGCCCGCTTCCCTGGTCGAGATGCGCCGGGTGCGCGACCTCCAGCCGTACGTGGGCAAGGAGATCGAGGCCAAGATCATAGAGCTGGACAAGAACCGCAACAACGTGGTCCTGTCCCGCCGGGCGTGGCTCGAGCAGACCCAGTCCGAGGTGCGCCAGAATTTCCTGAACACGCTGCAGAAGGGTCAGATCCGCAGGGGCGTGGTGTCATCGATCGTCAACTTCGGAGCGTTCGTGGACCTGGGCGGCGTGGACGGGTTGGTGCACGTCTCCGAGCTGTCCTGGAAGCACATCGACCACCCTGGGGAGGTAGTCGAGGTCGGCCAGGAGGTCACCGTCGAGGTTCTCGACGTGGACATGGACCGGGAGCGCGTCTCGCTGTCGCTCAAGTCCACCCAGGAGGACCCCTGGCAGCAGTTCGCCCGGACCCACCAGATCGGGCAGGTCGTGCCGGGGCGGGTCACCAAGCTGGTGCCGTTCGGCTCCTTCGTGCGGGTGGAAGAGGGCATCGAGGGCCTCGTGCACATCTCCGAGCTAGCGGACCGGCACGTCGAGATTCCCGAGCAGGTCGTGCAGGTCGGGGATGAGATCTTTGTCAAGATCATCGACATTGACCTGGACCGGCGCCGCATCAGCCTGTCGCTGAAGCAGGCAAACGAGGGGACCATCGGCGAGGCGGTCGGGGAGGACTTCGACCCGACCCTCTACGGCATGCCCGCCACCTACGACGAACAGGGTAATTACGTCTACCCGGAGGGCTTCGACTCTGAGTCTCAGGAGTGGCTCGAGGGCTATGAGAAGCAGCGCGAGGAGTGGGAGCACCAGTACGCCGAGGCCCGGTCACGGTACGAAGCTCACCAGCAGCAGGTCGCGGATGCGCGCAGATCCGATGCAGCCGAGGCGGCGGCGAGCGGCGGCGACGGCGAGCCCGGCGCCCGTCAGCAAGCGGAGCCCGAGGCAGAGGCTACTGGAACCCTCGCCTCCGATGAGGCTCTCGCGGCGCTGCGGGACAAGCTCTCCGGCGGCCAGAGCTGACCAGCCGCCCGCTTTGAGAGCGTCGGGCACTGTCGGGATGCCCGGTTGAGATCACTGCCCGGTTAAGATCACACTGTGTTGCGGGTAGGCCTGACCGGCGGCATCGGTGCCGGCAAGAGCGAGGTGTCCCGCCGTCTGGCCGCGCAGGGAGCGCTGATCATCGACGCCGATGCGATCGCCCGGAAGGTCGTCGAGCCGGGGACGGATGGCCTGGCCCAGGTGATCGGGGCGTTCGGGCACGAGGTGCTCCGGCCGGACGGCAGCCTGGACCGGAGCGCGCTCGCAGACCGGGTGTTCTCCGACCCGCAGCTGCGCGCCAGGCTCAACGCGATCATTCACCCGAGGGTTGCCGCCCGGATGGCCGAGCTGGAGCAAGGCGCACTTCCGGGCACGATCGTGGTGCATGACGTTCCGCTGATCGCGGAGAACGGCCAGGCCAGTGCCTACGACGTCGTTGTCGTCGTCGACGTGCCGCCGAGGATCCAGGTCGAGCGGCTGGTTCGGCACCGCGGGATGACCCGCGAGCAGGCCAGGGCGCGGATGGGGGCGCAAGCCAGCCGGGAACAGCGGCTGGCGATCGCCGGGATCGTGATCGACAACTCCGGCTCGCTGGCCGAGCTGGACCGCCAGGTCGGCGATCTGTGGTCGGAGTTGCGCCGCAGAGCCAGCGGCTGACAGGCGGGAGAGTCCAAGGCGATCACGCCGGTGAGCCGCCCGCGGAATGGCGCCGGACACACTGGGGTTCATTATCGACAGCGCCGACGGCCTGCCGCCGCGCTGACGCTGCCCAGCCTGGCTGCCGGGCCCGGCGCTGACCAGCCGGCTGCCCGCGCTGACCAGCCCGGCGGCCCGGGCCCGGCGCGCCGGCCCAGGCCGCCCGGCCCGGCCAGAATGTCGGAAGGTCGGCTTAGAGTGTTGATTCGGGGGAGCCGTCGCGTTACGGCCACTGGGAAGGGAGAGCTATGCGTCCCGTGACAGACCTGCAGAGGCGTGTTGCCCCCTTTGAGGTGGTTACCGACATGGTGCCTGCTGGAGACCAGCCGCAGGCGATCGCGGAGATGGAGCAGCGGATCAGCTCCGGGGCCAAGGACACCGTGCTGCTCGGAGCGACCGGGACCGGCAAGACGGCGACGGTCGCCTGGCTGGCCGAGCGACTGCAGCGCCCGGTCCTGGTCATGCTGCCGAATAAGACCCTCGCCGCCCAGTTCGCCAACGAGCTGCGCGAGATGCTGCCGAATAACGCCGTCGAGTACTTCGTCTCCTACTACGACTACTACCAGCCGGAGGCGTACGTACCGCAGACCGACACCTACATCGAAAAGGATTCCTCGATCAACGACGAGGTGGACCGGCTCCGGCATTCGGCCACCAACTCCTTGCTCACCCGCAGGGACACGATCGTGGTGGCGTCGGTGTCCTGCATCTACGGCCTCGGCACCCCGCAGGAGTACGTGGACCGGATGGTCCGGCTCAGCGTGGGCGGCACGATCGACCGTGACGCGCTGCTGCGCAAGCTCGTCGGGATGCAATATGCCCGCAACGACCTGTCTTTCACGCGGGGCACGTTCCGGGTCCGCGGCGACACCATCGAGGTGATTCCGGTCTACGAGGAGCTCGCCGTCCGGATCGAGATGTTCGGCGACGAGATCGAGCGGCTCATGACGCTGCATCCGCTGACGGGCGAAGTGATCAGCGAGGACGCCGAGCTGTACATCTTCCCGGCCACCCACTACGTCGCGGGACCCGAGCGGATGGAGCGGGCCATCGCCGGGATCGAGGCGGAGCTCGCGCAGCGGCTGGCGGAGCTTGAGCGGGCCGGCAAGCTGCTCGAAGCGCAGCGGCTGCGGATGCGCACCACCTACGACATCGAGATGCTGCGTCAGGTCGGCAGCTGCTCGGGAATCGAGAACTACTCGCGGCACATCGACGGCCGTGAGCCCGGCAGCCCGCCGAACACGCTGCTCGACTACTTCCCCGAGGACTTCTTGCTGGTCATCGACGAGTCTCACAGCACGGTGCCGCAGATCGGTGCCATGTACGAGGGAGACGTCTCCCGGAAGCGGGTCCTGGTCGAGCACGGGTTCCGGCTGCCGAGCGCCATCGACAACCGTCCGCTCACCTGGGCGGAGTTCGGCGACCGGATCGGCCAGACCCTCTACCTGTCGGCCACTCCCGGTCCGTACGAGCTGCAGCGGGTGCGCGGAGAAGTGATCGAGCAGGTGATCAGGCCGACCGGGCTGATCGATCCCGAGGTGATCATCAAGCCGACCAGGGGGCAGATCGATGATCTTGTGCACGAGATCAGGGAGCGAGCGGAGCGGTTCGAGCGGGTCCTGGTGACCACGCTGACCAAGAAGATGGCCGAGGATCTCACCGATTACCTGCTGGAGCAGGGCATCAGGGCCAGATACCTGCACAGTGAGGTGGACACGCTGCGACGGGTGGAGTTGCTGCGCGAGCTCCGGCTCGGTGAGTACGACGTGCTCGTCGGGATCAACCTGCTCCGCGAGGGCCTGGACCTGCCCGAGGTCTCCCTGGTGTCGATCCTGGACGCGGATAAGGAGGGCTTCCTCAGGTCGGGCACCTCGCTGATCCAGACGATCGGCCGCGCGGCCCGCAATGTCTCCGGCCAGGTGCACATGTATGCAGACCAGGTGACTGCGTCGATGCAGCGGGCGATCGACGAGACCAACCGCCGGCGGGCCAAGCAGGTCGCTTACAACACCGAGCGCGGGCTCGACCCGCAGCCGCTGCGGAAGCGGATTGCCGACATCCTCGATCAGCTAGCCCGTGAGGACGCCGATACCGCCCAGCTCCTCGGGGGCTCCGGGCGGCAGCAGAGCCGTGGCAAGGCGCCGGTGCCCGGGCTGTCCTCGCGAGCCCGGGCGGCGGCTTCCGCGGCAGCGGGGGCACGGCAGGCTGAGCAGCGGGGCGAGCAGGGCGCCGGAGAGGGCGGCCCGGCCCGCGAGGACCTGGTCGGCCTCATTACCGAGCTGACCGAGCAGATGCACGCCGCCGCCGCCGAGTTGCAGTTCGAGCTCGCCGCCCGGCTTCGTGATGAGATCAAGGAACTGAAGCACGAGCTGCGCGGAATGCAGGCGGCTGGTGTGTAGGTTCCGCGCTGCGCCGTGGCCCGAAGACCGGCGGGCTTTGGGGGTGGAACCGGCGGCGGGAACGGGCCGTCCAACGAGCATGGGCTGCTCACTGGTTACCGCAATGCGATCGAGACACCTAGGCGTGATCGTGCGGGGCGTGATCGTGCGGGGCGTGATCGTGCGGGGCGTGATCGTGCGGGGCGTGATCGTGCGGGGCGTGATCGTGCGGGGCGTGATCGTGCGGGGCCCGATCCTGCGGGGCCCGATCGTGCGGGGCCCGATCGTGCGGGGCCCGATCCTGCTGGGCTCGATCGTCGCGGGCTCGATCCTGCTGGCCGCCTGCGGGAGCGTCAGCGCCGTGTCCCCGGGCGCCGTGTCCCCGGGTGCCGTGTCCCCGGGTGCCGGGTCCCCAGGCGCCGCGTCCGCCATGCCCGCTCAGTCCTCCCGGTCGCCGAGGGCCACGGCCAGCCCGGACCCGGTGCCGCTGTGCCGGGACGCTGCCGGCCTGACCGGCGTGGAGATCGTCCGCGAGCAGGGCGTCCGGCAGCCGCAGGTGCGAATTCCGTTCCCGGGCCAGGTTACCGTCCGGGACCCGGTCCGCGTGCGCGAGGTGGCGCGGGCCCTGTGCGGGCTGCCGGCGATGCCGCCCGGCGTCATGAACTGCCCGGCGCTATTCCCCGGCACGGTCTATCAGCTGCGCTTCACGGTGAACGGGCGGCGGCTCCCGGTGGCTACCATCGAGGCGACCGGCTGCGAGACGGTCACCGGCGTCGGCATGGTTCGCCGGGCCGGATCGCCGGAGTTCTGGCGGCTGCTGGCCACGGCGGCGGGCCTGAGCCCGCCTGGCCGGCCGGTGTTCAGCGGTACCAGCGTGAACGGAACGGACTGCCAGCCGCCCTCGACCCGGGTTGGCCAGAACGGCTGCCCGGGCGTCGCCGCTCCCGGCGGGTAGCGGACCGCTTCGACCGACCCTGGGAGGGGTGCGCGTGACCTGGGTGATGTTCGACTACGGCGGCGTGCTTTCCTGCCCGCAGTCGCAGCGCGACCTGGCACTGCTCGCCGGAGCCGCGTGTGCCCCCATCCCGGCGCTTATGGACGCGTACTGGGAATGGCGGAGTGCCTACGACCTCGCCGAGCTGGATGCGCCAGGATACTGGCGGCAGGTAGGGCGCAGCCTGGGCCGCCGCTACAGTGATGGCCAGGTCTGCGAACTTACCCGGCTGGACAGCGCATCATGGCTGCGACTGCAGCCGGGGACGGTGGCACTTGTCGAGGACCTGGCGGCTGCCGGGTTGCCTCTCGCGCTGCTCTCGAACGCCCCCGACGAGCTTGCCGCGGCGATCGGCAGGCTGCCGGTGGCTGCGCATTTCGGCCACCTGTTCTTCAGCTGCCAGCTGAAGCTCGCCAAGCCCGATCCGGACTGTTACGGCCATGCTCTGGCCAAGCTCGGGGCCCGCCCGGAAGAGGTGATTTTCATCGATGACCGCCGGGAGAATGTCGCCGCGGCCGCGGCCCTGGGCTTACCTTCGGTCCATTTCACCAGTCCAGACGAGGTCCGTGCGATCGTAGCCGGGCGACTGCTCGACCGCGGCTAAGCCGCCCAGGGATCGCTGCGGGGTGCCGGCGGGGCCAGGTATGCGGCGCTGGCGTCGTGACGGCGCGGTATCGATCCCGCCAGTTCGCGCTGATGTGCTGGCTGGCGGGTCGGCGTAGGGTCGGGATTATGGTGGCGAGTCTGGTCGCTGCGTTGGCGTCGGCCTTCTGCTACGGAGTCGCCGCGGTCATGCAGGCCGTGGCGATCCGCTCGGCGACCCGTCGGCCTGCCCGGATCCGGGAAGGGGACCCGGCCGCGGCCAGGGTGGACCCCGGCCTGCTGGTCCGGCTGCTGGGTCAGTGGCGCTTCCTGGCCAGCCTGGGCATCGACATTGCGGGGTTCGTCGCCCAGCTCGTAGCGCTGCGACGGCTGCCGCTGTTCGCCGTGCAGGCCGTGATCGCAGCCAACCTCGCGGTCACCGCCGTGTTCGCGGCATGGCTGATGAAGGTCCGGCTCAGCTGGCGGGAATGGCTCGCCGTCGCCGGGGTGGTGATCGGGGTTGGCCTGCTGGGATCCTCGGCCGGGGCGCAGGGCGCGGCGAGCGTAGGCCCGGCCTTCCAGATCGCGCTGATGGTGGCGGTGGCCTGCGTGGGCATGGCCGGGATAGCCGCCGCCAGGCTGCCCGGCCGTGCCCGCACGCCCGCGCTCGGTGCCACCGCGGGGCTCGGGTACGCGGTGCTTGCCGTCTCGGCCCGGATCCTGCCCGGATTCTCGCCGGCGCAGCTGATCCGCGATCCGGCGACGTACACGCTGGCGGCGGCGGGAATCGTCTCGTTCCTCATGTACGCGTCGGCGCTGGAGAGCGGCAGCGTGACCGTGGCCACCGCGGCGGTGGTCCTCTCCGAGACCGTGCCGCCCGCCGTCGTGGGCGTCATGTTCCTCGGTGACACGACCCGCCACGGTCTCGCCGCACTGGCCGTGGCTGGATTCATACTGGCCGTGGCCTGCGCGGTGGCCCTTGCGCGTTTCGGCGAAGCCGGCGAGCAGCTTCCTGCCGGAATGAGTGGCGAGCGGTCTCGGCGATCACGGGCCACCACGTCGGTGTGAACGGCGAAGCCGCGCGCGGCCAACCTTCCGCATGAGGCGGTATTGAGTGCTTTTCTCCCGGTCAGGGAGGAGCCCGACGACATGCCTTCGGTGTTGCTGCTCGGCCGGGGCTCGCCTGGCTGATATCCTGAGACCCCGTGGACCAGCGGATTTACCGCCGGGCAAAGACCACGGGAGCCTCACTTGGCTACGCCAGCGCATACATCACGGCCCGTCTCTACCAGGCACCTGTTCGTTACCGGGGGAGTGGCGTCGAGTCTGGGCAAGGGCCTTACCGCGTCCAGCCTTGGCCGTCTCCTGAAGCTGCGCGGGCTGCGGGTCACCATGCAGAAGCTCGACCCGTATCTCAACGTCGACCCAGGCACCATGAACCCGTTCCAGCATGGCGAGGTATTCGTCACCGACGACGGCACCGAGACCGACCTGGACGTCGGGCACTACGAGCGGTTCCTCGACACCCGGCTGCGAGGGTCGGCGAACGTGACCACGGGGCAGATCTACTCCAGCGTCATCGCCAAGGAGCGGCGCGGCGACTACCTGGGCGACACGGTCCAGGTCATCCCGCACATCACCAACGAGATCAAGTCGCGGATCCTGGATATGGGCGGTCCCGACGTTGACGTCGTCATCACCGAGGTCGGCGGCACGGTCGGCGACATCGAGTCGCAGCCCTTCCTGGAGGCCATCCGGCAGATCCGCCACGAGATAGGCCGGGATCGCTGCTTCTTCCTGCACGTCTCGCTGCTGCCTTACATCGGGCCATCCGGCGAGCTGAAAACCAAGCCGACTCAGCACTCGGTCGCCGCGCTGCGCAGCATCGGCATCCAGCCGGACGCGATCGTGTGCCGCTCGGACCGGCCGATCAGCGACGGGCTGAAACGCAAGGTCAGCCTCATGTGCGACGTGGACGAGGAGGCGGTCGTGTCCGCGGCCGACGCCCTGTCCATCTACGACATCCCCAAGGTGCTCCACTCTGAGGGCCTGGATGCCTATGTGGTGCGCAGGCTCGGGCTGGCTTTCCGGGACGTGGACTGGAGTGACTGGGATGACCTGCTGCGCCGGGTGCACCGTCCGGCCCGGAGTGTCACGATCGCGCTGGTCGGCAAGTACGTGGACCTGCCCGACGCCTACCTTTCACCTGCCGAGGCGCTGCGGGCGGGCGGGTTCGGTAACGACGCCAGGGTCAACATCCGCTGGGTGCCGAGCGACGAGTGCCGGACCCCGGAGGGCGCGGCGCGGCAACTGGACGGGGCTGACGGCGTGCTGGTTCCCGGCGGCTTCGGTGTCCGCGGTATCGAGGGGAAGATCGGGGCCGTGCGACATGCCAGAACGCACCGTATCCCGCTGCTCGGGCTCTGCCTCGGACTCCAGTGCATGGCGATCGAGGTCGGGCGGGACCTGGCCGGCCTGGAGGGAGCCAACAGCGCGGAGTTCGATCCGGGCGCGCAGCATCCGGTCATCGCCACGATGGCCGGCCAGGAGGACGTCGTGGCCGGGGAACGGAATATGGGCGGCACGATGCGGCTGGGCCTGTATCCGGCGCTGCTGGCCGAGGGAAGCCTGGTCCGCGAGCTGTATGGCACGGAGGTTGTGCAGGAGCGTCACCGGCACAGGTACGAGGTCAACAACGCGTACCGCGACATCCTGGAACGCGCCGGACTGATTTGCTCCGGCCTCTCGCCTGACGGCATGCTCGTGGAGTTCGTGGAGCTGCCGCGCAGCATCCATCCGTTTTTCGTCGCCACCCAGGCGCATCCGGAGTTCCTGTCCCGCCCGACCAGGCCGCACCCGCTGTTCAGCGGGCTCGTGGGCGCGGCGCTTGAGCGCTCGCGGGCGGTACGTGCCGGTGATCCCCTGGCTGCGTCCGGCCACCGGGCCGCCGCCAGCGCGTGACCGGCGTTGCGGCGATACTGGCGCTGCGGCGGATCGTGCCGCGGCCCGACGGATTCGCCGGTCAACGGAGCAGGCCGGCTACCGCGAGACAGGAGTTACGGACGTGAGCGGAGCAGCGGAGGACCTGGAAATCCGTGATACAGCCGAGCGCTGGCCGGTCGCCTCCTCCGCCACGCTCGGCCAGGGCAGCCTCGTGCGGCTGCGCCGGGACCTGGTGCGAATGCCCGGCGATGACGTGGTGGGCCGCGATGTGCTCGAGCACCCCGGGGCGGTGGCGGTGCTTGCGCTGGACCCCGCGGAGCGGGTGCTGATGATCCGCCAGTACCGGCACCCGGTCGGCAGGCTGCTCTGGGAGATACCGGCGGGCTTGCGCGATGTCATCGGCGAGTCCTTGCGGGTGACCGCGGAGCGCGAGCTGCTGGAGGAGGCCGGCTACCGCGCGGAGCAGTGGCAGGTGCTTGCCGACTGCTTTTCGTCGCCGGGCATCAGCACCGAACGGCTGAGGATCTTTCTCGCTCGGGGACTGGCGGAAGTGCCCGAAGCCGAGCGTTCCTACGTGCCGGAACACGAAGAGGCTCACTTGGTGCCCGCCTGGGTGCCGTTAGATCAGGCTGTTGCCCACGTCCTCGCCGGTGACCTGCACAACGCGGTCGGTGCTCTGGGTATCTTGTCCGCGTATGCCGCCCGCCGGAACGGGTTCGCCTCGCTGCGAGACGCGGATGCGCCTGAGCGCTGACCGACGGCATCGACGCACGACCGGAGCGGACTTGCCGGGCAACGGGGCCCGGCGGGCCGTCTCGCCCAGGAAGGACACGATGGATGAGAGTCGGCATCCCGAAGGAGATCAAGAACCACGAGTACCGTGTCGCGTGTACCCCTGCCGGAGTGCATGAACTGGTCCGTTCCGGGCATGAGGTGCTCGTCCAGCATGACGCCGGAACCGGGTCGCTGATCCTCGATGAGGACTTCACCGCCGCTGGGGCGACGATCCTGCCGGACGCCGACGCCGTGTGGCAGGCCGGCGAGCTGATACTCAAGGTCAAGGAACCCGTCCCGCAGGAGTACCGCCGGCTGCGCAAGGGGCAGGTCCTGTTCACCTACCTGCACCTGGCCGCTTCGAGGGAGCTGACGGAGGCGCTGCTCGATTCGGGAATCACGGCAGTCGCGTACGAGACCGTCCAGCTAGGCGATGGCTCGCTGCCGCTGCTCGCGCCGATGTCCGAGGTGGCCGGCCGGATGGCCCCTCAAGTGGGCGCGCACCACCTGCAGCGGGACGGCGGTGGGCGGGGGGTGCTGATGGGCGGGGTTTCCGGCGTCTACGCCGCCAAGGTGGTCGTCCTGGGAGCGGGCGTGTCCGGCATGAACGCCGCAGCGATCGCGCTCGGCATGCAGGCTGAGGTGCTGCTCGTCGACAAGAACATCGGCAGGCTCCGCACCGCGGATGCCATCTACCAGGGACACTGCCAGACGGTCGCGTCCAACGCTTACGAGGTCGAGCGCGCCGTGATCGATGCTGACCTGGTCATCGGCGCCGTGCTGGTCCCGGGGGCCAAGACCCCGACGCTAGTCTCCGATGATCTCGTGTCGCGGATGAAGCCGGGCTCGGTGCTGGTGGACATCTCCATCGACCAGGGCGGCTGCTTCGAGAGTTCCCGTCCGACGACGCATGCGAACCCGACCTACCGGGTGCACCAGTCGGTGTTCTACTGCGTCGCGAACATGCCCGGGGCGGTGCCGCATACCTCCACCTACGCGCTGACCAACGTCACCCTGCCCTACGCGGCGGAGATCGCGAATCGCGGCTGGCAAGAGGCACTGCGCCACGACCCGGCGTTCGCTCCGGGCCTGAACACCCACGAGGGCATCCTCACCTGCCGCGGCGCCGGCGAGGCGCATGGCCTGCCCTGGACCGAGGTCAGCGAGGCGCTCAACTGAAACCTGTCCAGGGGGTCACGGTCGACGAGGCGATCAGGCGCTACCTCGACCACCTGACCGTAGAGCGGGGCCTGACAGCCCACACACTGCAGGCATACCGCACAGACCTGCGGCGTTACGCGGCGGTACTTGGCGCGGCGGCGAAGACTGTCATCGGCGACATCGCCACGCGGGACGTGGCGGAATTCCTGGCCGGCCTGCGCGAGGGAGACGAAGAACACCCCCCGCTGGCGGCAAGCTCGGCGGGCCGCGCCGTCGTCGCCGTGCGCGGCCTGCACGCCTTCGCCGTGGCCGAGGGACTGGCGCCGTCTGACCCGGCACGGCAGGTGAGGCCGCCCCCGCCGCCGCGACGGCTGCCGCGGGCGATATCCGTGAGCGATGTCGAGCGCCTCCTGGACGCCGCGGCGGGCGGCGGGGGACCGCGGCCGCTGCGAGACCGCGCGCTGCTGGAGTTGCTCTACGCGACCGGGGCACGGATCTCGGAGGCGACAGCGCTGGACGTCGACGACCTCGACCTGGCAGCCCGCGGAGCCCGGCCCGCAGCCCTGCCTGCCGCCGTCCGGCTGTCGGGCAAGGGCGATAAGCAGCGGATCGTTCCTGTCGGCAGTTTTGCCAGGGAGGCGCTGGAGAGGTACCTGGTCGGGGCGCGGCCGGCCCTTGCCGCCGCCGCCCGCCGGACCGCATCCAGCCCTGCGGTATTCCTCAACGCGCGCGGCGGCCGGCTCACCAGGCAGGGTGCCTGGGCGGCGCTGCGGGCTGCCGCCGCGCGGGCCGGGATCGCCGAGGTATCGCCGCACACGCTGCGGCACTCCTTTGCCACCCACCTGCTGGACGGCGGCGCCGATGTCAGGGTGGTGCAGGAGCTACTCGGCCATGCCTCGGTCACCACGACTCAGGTCTACACGCTGGTGACCGTAGAGCGGCTCCGCGAGGTCTATGCCAGCGCCCACCCCCGGGCGAGCGCTGCAGACAGGCCATTTCCAGGCAAACGGTGAGTCGGCTTGCCGCCGGAAAGCCCAGGCCCTAGCCTCGCGCTAGAGTCCGGGTTCTCAGCGGGCGCATTGCGGGCGACCGCATGAACGGGTCCCCGCCTGAGTGGGTCCCTCCTGATGGGTTCCCGCCTGGGAGGTGCGGTAAGATTTGGCAGCGTCCCGAGTATTGGAGGTCAGGCCCGGCGTGCTTGGCCCTACTGGTCGGCCGATACCGATATTCCCCGACCCCGAGCCGTTGCTGACGCACGGCCCCGCCCGGGTCGCGGCGGTTTGTAACCAGAAAGGCGGGGTGGGAAAGACCACCACGACTATCAACCTCGGTGCTGCGCTGGCTGAGCAAGGGCGCCGCGTGCTGCTGGTCGATTTTGACCCACAGGGCGCACTCTCCGTGGGTCTGGGCATCCAGCCGCATGAGCTGGAGGCCACGATCTACAACCTGCTCATGGAGCGCGGGCTCACCGCCCGGGACGTGCTGTTCAAGACCAACGTCGACGGCATGGACCTCCTGCCGAGCAACATCGACCTGTCCGGGGCCGAGGTGCAGCTAGTCCACGAGGTTGGCCGGGAGTTCGTGCTGGGCCGCGTGCTGCAACCGGTCATCGCTGACTACGATGTCGTCCTGATTGACTGCCAGCCCTCCCTCGGCCTGCTCACGGTTAACGCGCTAGCCTGCGCTGACGGGGTGATCGTGCCTCTGGAGTGCGAGTACTTCGCACTGCGCGGCGTAGCGTTGCTGATGGAGACCATTGACAAGGTCTCGAGCAGGATCAGCCCCAAGCTCGTGCTGGATGGGCTGCTGGCCACGATGTACGACTCGCGCACGCTGCACACCCGGGAGGTGCTGGCCGGGGTCGTCAAGGGCTTCGGGGACAAGGTTTACCACACGGTGATCAGCCGGACCGTGCGGTTTCCCGACGCCAGCGTGGCCGGCGAGCCGATCACCCGCTTTGACCCGACATCGAACGGGGCGAACTCCTACCGGGAGCTGGCGAGGGAGGTACTGGATCGGTGGCGGCAGGCCGAGTTCGCGGTTCCCGTCCGCGGCGGGTGAGCCGGCCGGGAGTCGCCGAGTTGCTCCGCCCGCCGGGCCAGGTCCGTCCGCCGGAGCCCTGCGTCAGGCAAGTGGCAAGGAGCGGCAGCGAGCGGCACGCTAAGAAGATCACCGTCTACCTGTCTGGCGGCGAACCGCAGGACGGGGCAACGCGCGATTGACGCAGGGGCAGGCAGCCGGTTGACGGGCCAGCTGGGTTATCTGACGGGCTGGGTGGGGTTAAGAGTCCTGAATGACGATGACGATGACCGGTGAACCGGGAGAGGCCCAGGCGGGCAGCGGATTCGAGGTCCATCTCGATGTCTTCGAGGGCCCCTTTGACCTGCTGCTCGCCTTGATCTCCCGGCACAAGCTGGATATCACCGAAGTCGCACTGTCCAGCGTGACCGATGAGTTCATCGGCTACATCCGGGCCAGGGCTGACGGGTGGGACCTGGACCAGGCCAGCTATTTCCTCGTCGTGGCCGCGACGCTGCTCGACCTGAAGGCGGCGAGGCTGCTGCCGGCGGGGGAGGTTGACGATGAGGAGGACCTCGCGCTACTGGAAGCCAGGGACCTGCTCTTCGCCCGGCTGCTGCAGTACCGCGCCTACAAGGAGGTGGCGGCAGTGCTGGCGAGCAGGATGGCCGTTGCCGGCCGGAGGTTCCCGCGGCGGGTGCCCATGGAGCCCCGCTTCGTCGAACTGCTGCCCGAGGTCCTGCTCGGCCTGGGGCCGGCCGAGTTCGCTGCGATCGCGGCCCGTACCCTCGCACCGAAGAGACCGCCAGTGGTCTCCACTGCTCACCTGCACATGCCGCTCACCAGCGTCCGCGAGCAGGTCGGCCTGCTGTCCGGGCGGCTGGCGCGGCTCCGCCGGGCCACGTTCCGGCAGCTCACGGCCGATTGCGGCGGAACTTACGAGATTGTCGCGCGATTCCTCGCGATACTCGAGTTGTACCGGAGGGGCCGTGTCTCGTTCGACCAGATGGCGCCGCTCGGTGATCTCTACGTCAGCTGGACGGGCGACGATCATCTAGATAACGGAAGAAGCGACCAGAAAGCCGACGAATAGCCAATGCAGAACGGATCTTGCCCCGACGCTGAGGACGTGGACGACGCGGCCGGGGTGCCCGAGGGCGCGGCCGGGGAGCAAGGGCGCGACACGGCGGCCGGACGGGATGACCGCGCCGACGTAACCGGGCTGCGCGCCAGCCTGGAGGCGATCATGCTGGTCGCGGATGAGCCGGTCTCCGAGGTACTCATCGCGCAGGTGCTCGAGCGGCCGCGGGCGGAGGTCGCCGGGACGCTGCGAGACCTCGCCGCCTCGTATGCGGCGGAGCAGCGGGGCTTCGACCTGCGTGAGGTGGCGGGGGGCTGGCGCTTCTACACCCGCGAACAGTGCGCTGCGGTGGTGGAGCGGTTCGTGAGAGACGGCCAGGAGGTCCGGCTGACCCAGGCTGCTCTGGAGACCCTGGCGGTCGTTGCCTACCGGCAGCCGGTGAGCCGGGCCCGGGTCTCCGCGGTGCGCGGTGTCAACTGTGACGGGGTGATCCGTACCTTGGTGCTCCGCGGGCTGGTGGAGGAGGCAGGGACCGACCCGGAGACCGGCGCGATCCTGTTCGCGACGACCGCCTACTTCCTCGAGCGGCTGGGGCTGCCGGCCCTGGAGGCGCTGCCGGACCTTGCCCCGTTCCTTCCCGAGCACGTTGACGATGAGCCTGACACCGGTCATGAGCCAGCGCCGTCGTGACGAGCGGGCTGCTGTGCAGCATGGCACCGAGGGCCGGGCAGGGGCCGAGGAGGGGCGCGACACACTCGTTGATGTTCCCGGCGGCGTCCGGCTGCAGAAGGTTCTTGCCGCTGCCGGCGTCGGCAGCCGCAGGCACTGCGAGGAGATGATCGCCGAAGGCAGAGTCGAGGTCGACGGCGAGACCGTCCGCAGGTTCGGGGCGCGCGTCGATCCGCAGCGCCAGGTTATCCGGGTAGACGGGCGGCGGATCCCGGCGCGGGAGGACCTGGTCTACGTCGCCTTGAACAAGCCGGCCGGGGTGCTCACCACGATGTCGGATGCCCGGGGCCGCCCCACGATCGCCGATTTCCTTGGCGGCCAGGCCGAGCGGCTGTTCCATGTCGGCAGGCTCGACTTCGACACCGAGGGGCTGATGCTGCTGATGAACGACGGGGAACTGGCGCACCGGCTGGCGCACCCCCGCTATGGCGTGCTCAAGACGTATCTAGCCGACGTCGCCGGCCCGCTGCCGAGAGACCTGGGACGCCAGTTGATCACCGGGGTCGAGCTGACGGACGGCGTGGCGAGTGCCGACAGGTTCCGGGTGGTGGAGCGTGCAGGATCGAGGGCACTGGTGGAGATAACGCTGCACGAGGGACGCAAGCACATCGTCCGGCGGATGCTCGCCGAGACCGGTCACCCGGTCAGCCGGCTGGTACGCACCCACGTGGGACCGGTCGCGCTCGGATCTCTGCGGCCGGGCACGACGCGCCGGCTCACAACGAGGGAGATCGGCGATCTGTATGCGGCGGTCGGTCTATAGCCTGGGAACTCAGCCTGCGGTACGGGCAGCAGGCCATGGTCACGGCGTCGAGAGGGCAGCAGGGTGGCAGTCAGGGCGATCCGCGGAGCGGTGCAGGTCGACGCGAATGAGGGCACGGCCATTCTGGCAGGCACGTCCGAACTCGTCACAGAGGTCATGACGCGCAATCAGCTCACCCCGGATGACGTGATTAGCGTGGTGTTCAGCGCCAGCGCCGACCTGAACGCCGAGTTCCCAGCTCTCGCCGCCCGCAAGCTAGGGTTCCAGGACGTGCCGCTGCTGTGCTGCGGCGAAATTGACGTGCCGGGCGCCATGCCGCGCGTGGTCCGGCTGCTCATGCACGTGGAGACGACCTCGCCGCGCTCGGCGGTGCAGCATGTATACCTGCGTGGCGCCGCAGCGCTGCGTCTGGACATCGCGCAGTGATCGTCCCGCCCGCCGGCGCCGTCATCCCCGGCAAGGTCGTGGTGATCGGCACCGGGCTGATCGGCACGTCCGTGGCTCTCGCGCTGCGTGACCGGGATGTCGAGGTCTGGCTGGCAGATTCCAGCCCGGCCGCGGCCAGGCTTGCCGCCGGTATCGGGGCGGGATCCGAGCTGCCCGGCGACGGGCCGCCGGGAGGGTCGGCGGACATCGTCGTGCTGGCGGTGCCTCCCGAGGCGGTGGCGCCGGCCCTTGCCGCCGCCCAGGCCCGGGGCCTGGGCAGGTGGTATACCGATGTGGCCAGCGTGAAGGAGTTGCCGCTGGCCCGCGCCAGGGAGCTTGGCTGCGACCTGGCGGCCTTCACCGGAGGGCATCCGCTGGCCGGCCGGGAGCGGTCAGGCCCGGCGGCCGCGAGGGCGGGCCTGTTCCTTGGCCGGCCATGGGCGGTCTGCCCTCTGCCGGAGACTGCGCCGGACGCCGTGGCGGCGGTTGACGGCCTGGCCAGGGCTTGCGGCGCGCAGCCGGTACTCATGTCAGCCGCTGATCATGACCGCTGGGCGGCGCTGGTGTCGCACGCGCCGCACGCGGTCGCTGCGGCCATCGCCGCCAGGCTGGAGCACGCGCCGTCAGGCGCCCTTGGCCTCGCGGGCCAGGGACTGCGTGACGTCACCAGGATCGCGGCCGGAGATGCCGGCCTGTGGACGCAGATCCTGGCGGCCAACGCGGCGCACTCCAGCGAGGTGCTCGCGGCGCTCGCCGCTGATCTCTCCGCGGTTTCGGACACCCTGGCCAGGATCGCCCAGGGCGACGAAAAGGCGGTCAAGCACCTGGCCGGACTGCTGGAGCGCGGCGGGGCGGGGGTAGCCAGGATGCCGGGGAAGCGGGGCGGGCCGGCGCTGGCCTACGCGGGAGTCCAGGTGGTCATCCGCGACCGGCCCGGCGAGCTGGCAAGGCTCTTGAAGGAGGCGGGCGAAGCCGGGGTCAACATAGAGGATGTGCGCATCGAGCACTCGCCCGGGCTGCCTGCTGGCGTGGCAGAGCTCGCGGTGCGGCCGGAGGTGGCGGAGCGGCTCGTCGAGGCGCTGGCCGCTGGCGGCTGGCCGGTAGCATCGCCTTCGTGACCAAGCACTCAGCCGCGGAGCACTCAGCCGCGGAGCACTCAGCCGCAGAACATCCAGCCGCGCGGCACCCAGGCGGGCCCCACCCGGGGGCGCAGCGCACGGGCGCGCGGCACGCCGGCCTCGTGATCGCGGTTGACGGCCCGGCAGGGTCCGGCAAGTCGACGGCGGCCCGGGGGGTCGCGCGCGTTCTCGGCCTGCGCTACCTGGATACCGGCTCGACCTACCGGGCGCTCACCTGGTGGCTCCTGGCCCGGGGGACGGACATCTCGGACCCGGACGCGGTGGCGGCCAGCGCCGCCGTTGCCGTGATCGAGGTGGGAACCGATCCGGACTCCCCGTCGATCTGCGTCGATGGCCGCGACGTGGCCGGGCTCATCCGCAGTCGCGAGGTTTCCAACGCGGTCAGTGCCGTCGCCTCGATTCCGGCGGTCCGCCGCCGCCTGGTCGCGATGCAGCAAAGGGCCATCGCCGATGCCCTGGCGGCGGGAGCGGGGATCGTCGCCGAGGGCAGGGACATCGGGACGGTCGTGGCACCCGATGCGCCGGTGAAGGTGTTCCTGACCGCCAGCGAGACAGCCAGGGCTCGAAGGCGCACAGCCGATCTTGCTGCCGACCCTGGGGTTACGGTCGCGGTGACCCAGGCTGAGCAGGCGCGTCGGGACCGGTCCGACGCCCGGCAGATGACCAGGGCGGCCGACGCTGTGGAGATCGACACGACAAGCCTGGGCCTGCCCGAGGTGGTCCGCGAGGTCGCCTCGCTGGCGGATGCCAAGAAGGCGGGCGCGTGGATCACGTGAGCCTCCCGCCATCGGGCGGACACGCACTGACCGCACAGGCACTCACCGCACAGGCGGCCGAGGAGCCAGCACCGGTGGTTGCCGTGGTCGGCAGGCCGAACGTTGGCAAGTCGACGCTGGTGAACCGGATCCTCGGCAGCAGGCAGGCGGTCGTCGCGGACACCCCGGGCGTTACCAGGGACCGGGTGGCCTACGACGCCACCTGGCGGGGCCGCGCGTTCACGCTGGTGGACACCGGCGGCTGGGAGCCCGCGGCGGAAAGCTCCCAGGTCCTCGCCGGGCGGGTAGCTGCCCAGGCGCGGGTCGCGGCGGAAGCCGCGGACGCCGTGCTCTTCGTCGCGGACGCCATCGTCGGCGTGACCGATGCCGACGAAGCCGTCGCGGCCGTGCTGCGCCGGTCGCGCAAGCCGGTTGTCCTGGCTGCCAACAAGGTCGACGACGCACCCGCGGAGCCCGCCGCGGCATCCCTGTGGTCACTGGGACTGGGCGAGCCGGTTCCGGTGAGCGCATTGCACGGGCGAGGCAGCGGCGATCTCCTCGACGCGGTCCTTGACGCGCTCCCTGACGCGCCGGCCGAGCCGCTCTCCGCGGAAGGCGGCCCCCGGCGGGTGGCTCTGCTCGGCCGCCCCAATGTCGGAAAGTCAAGCCTGCTGAACAAGCTCGCCGGGCAGGACCGGGTGCTGGTCGACCCGGTCGCCGGCACCACGCGCGACCCGGTCGACGAGCTGATCGAGCTCGGCGGCAGTGTCTGGCGCTTCGTGGACACCGCGGGGATCAGGCGGCGGGTGCGGGAGGCCCAGGGCGCGGACTTCTTCGCCGCGATGCGGACTGAACGGGCGCTGGAGCGCACCGAGGTCGCTGTCGTGCTGGTGGACGCCAGCGAGCCGCTGGCCGAGCAGGACCTGCGGATCGTGTCGATGGTGATCGAGGCGGGACGGGCGCTGGTCATCGCCTACAACAAGTGGGACCTCGTCGACACCGACCGTCGGCACTTCCTGGACCGCGAGATCGACAGGCAGCTGCACACCGCCCGCTGGGCGCCGCGGGTGAACATCTCGGCCGCCACCGGCTGGCACATCGACCGGCTGGTCCCGGCGATCGAGCTGGCGCTGGCTGGCTGGGAAACGCGAGTCCCCACGGGCAGGCTCAACGGCTGGCTCGCCGGGCTGGTCGCCGCGACCCCGCCGCCGGTCCGGGGAGGCAGGCAGCCAAAGATCCTTTTCGCGACCCAGGCCGGGATCCGTCCCCCGCATTTCATCCTGTTTACGACGGGCTTCCTGCAGGCCGGCTACCGCAGGTTCATCGAACGCAGGCTGCGGCAGGAGTTCGGCTTCCAAGGCAGCCCGGTGCATCTGTCGATGCGGATGCGGGACAAGCGCGCCGGATCGTCCGGCCGCCAGGCGCACGGTGGCCGCCACGGTTGATGCCTCGACCGTCGCCGCGTTACCGAGGCCCGGCCGACCAGACTTGCCAGTCAGCCATGAAGGTCACGCGAGGTAGCGCAGCCGCGGGTCGCGGTCGCGCACAAGCCAGAACCACACGGTGGTCGATAACTCCTCGCGGACATAGCCCCACTGGTCGGAGAGGGTCTGCACGAGGTGCAGCCCGTGCCCACCGGTGACGCAGCCGTCGCCCTTGACCACCGGGGCGCTTAACCGCGAGCCCTCGTCTGCCACCTCGATCCGCACCCCGCCGCCGACCTCGACGACAGTGATCGTTACCCTTCCGCCCGCACGCCGCGAGTTGCTGTGCAGTACCGCGTTGGTAACCGTCTCCGAGGTGAGTAAGACCGCGACGTCGGTGGCGGGCTCTTCCAGGCCGATGGCCTTGGCCACGAACGACCGCGCTGCGCTTACTTGTTCGGGCCGTCCGGGGATCGTGAGGCTCCCGATGACCGCGGCACTTGCCATGATGGCGAGGTCCTCCATGGACGACCCGGCGCGGGCGGCCGCTGCTGGCATCTAGATGAACTCCCCTCCCGGCCCGAGCCGGCTACCGCGGAGCGTCAACACCAAGGAGAGCCCGGCATCGCGGCAGGGCGGTGCGGACTCCGAACGCTTAGGACTCATCATGGTCTGGGAGTGCGTGCGACGCAAGTGCGTGGAACAAATATGACTGATGAAATCTCAATTGAGATCCCATCTGGGCTCGTTTTCCCTTATCATCGTGTCAAGTCCAGGAGCCGCACAGGCAGCCCCGCTCTCCGCAGGAGCCGGGACCCCGCCCCGCGTGCCCTCTAGGAGGGGAGGCCGAATGACTGCGTCAATCGGCCCGACGGTACGCCGACGTCGGCTTGGCACCGAGTTAAGGCGCTTGCGCGAAGGGCATTCGCTCAAGCTGGAGGAGGTCGCCGACAAGCTGGGCCTTGCCGCTTCGACCCTGTCGCGGATCGAGACGGGCAAGGCTCCGACGAGAACCGCTTACCTGTTGTCGATGCTTGATCTTTACGGCGTTGACGATCCGGGCCAGCGGCAGATCCTCGTCGACATGGCCCGCGAGGGTCACCGCAAGGGCTGGTGGGCGGAATGGGAGGACGTGCTGCCCACCGGCTTCGACATCTATGTCGGCTTGGAGGCGGAGGCCGCCTCCTTACGGGCCTACGAATCGCTGGTCGTCCACGGCCTGCTGCAGACCGAGGCCTACGCTCGCGTCGTGACGACCACGGTACGCCGGAAACAAACGCAGGACCAGATCGAGCGCCTGGTGGCGCTGCGGATGCAGCGTCAGGAGGTGATTCTGCGCGCGGACCCGATCGAGCTGTGGCTCATCCTGGACGAGGCAGTGATCCGCAGGACCATGGGTGTACCGGAGCTTATGCGTGCCCAGCTCAACCACCTAGCCGACGCAAGCCTGTGGCCGAATGTGACACTGCAGGTGCTGCCGTTCTGCAGCGGGCCACATCCGGCGCTGAACGGGCCGTTCACGATCATCGAGTTCCCCGAGCGGTTTGATCCCGACGTCGTCTACATCGATAACGTTGCCGGGCAGGCATACCTGGAGCGGGAGAGGGACGTGCGTGCCCGCGCCGAGGCCTTCGACCTTCTGCGCGCAGCCGCGCTGTCCCCGGCCGACTCCACCGACCTCATCAGCAAGCTGGCAAGAGAAATTGTTTGACCAACGAAAGGAAACCCCGATGGCACACGATCTGAATGCGGCACGCTGGCTCCGGAGTCGCGCCTGCAGTTCCGATGGCTGCGTGGAGGTAGCGCACCTTGCCGACGGCAGCGTGGCGATACGCGACTCTAAGGACGCACGCAAGGCCGCGCACGTATTCGACCGCGAGGAGTGGGCTGCTTTCCTCGTCGGCGTCAAGAATGGCGAGTTCGACTAGGGGGCCCGGGAACGGGCAGCCACGTTCATGACGCCTCCCGCGTCCCTGTTACCTGCCAGGGACGCGGGAGGCGTCGCGTTCATATAAATATGGCTTTTCCGCTGTAACGTGGCGAACCCGTTCAGGATGGCGCGGGCAGGCCGAACTGGCCGTCCCTGGCCCCGCCAAGGAATGCGTCCCACTCCGATCCGGTGAAGATCAGGGCGGGTCCGTCCGGATGCCTGGAGTTGCGTACTGCGATCTCACCGCCGTCAAGGAAGGCGACCTCCACGCAGTTGCCTCCGGTGGGACCGCTGCGGCGGCTCTTGATCCACGTCACGCCGCCTAGCGCGCGCGCGTCCATGCCGTTGCGGATGCTGCTCATGGGGATCTCTCCAGCTCCTCGCGCAGCGCGCGGATAATCTGTTTGGTCGCCTCCGGCGGCGCGCCGGAGGCGCTGAGCTTATCCATGACCACGGTGTAACGCTCCACGTCGACGGGCTTATCCAGGTACATCGCGCTCGTCAGTTGCTCGAGGTACACCACGTCGGGAAGGTCCGGGACGGCGAAGCGGAGGATGCTGAAGCTCCCCGGCGCCACGTAGCCGCCGGCGGACGCCGGGACGACCTGCAGGGCGAAGCCGGGCTTGTCGCACACCTCGGACAGGTGCGCGAGCTGCGAACGCATGATCTGAGAGCTGCCGACGGGGCGGCGCAGCGCCACTTCGTCAACGATCGCCCAGAGCCGCAGGCCGCCGGAAGCGAACCGTCGCTGGCGCTCCTTGCGGAGGAAGACGAGGCGCTCCGCTTCCTCCAGGGAGAACTCGCCGAGGGCGATGACCGCGGTCGCGTAGTCCTCGGTCTGCAGCAGGCCGGGTATGAACTGAGCGTCGTAGCTGCGGATCGATTCCGCGGATTCCTCGAGGCCTATGTATGCCTGGAACCAGCCGGGAAGGACGTCATGGTACTGGTGCCACCAGCCGGGCTGATTCGCTTGCCCGGCCAGGGTCAGCAGTTCCTCGCGTTCAGCGGCATCGGTGATCCCGTAGAGGCTGAGCAGGTCGATGATGTCCACTTCCCGCACGGAGGTCCGTCCCAGCTCGATGCGGCTGATCTTGGATTCGGACCCCCTGATCGCCCGGGCCGCCTCATGGGCGGTAATCCCGCGCGCCTCACGTAGGCGGCGTAGCTGGGTGCCGAGGAGGATACGGAGCACCGTGGGCCCGCCAGCCCCATCCACCATGAGTCCTGCTCCCTCCTGCCAGCTCCCGGCCACTTCGGATGCACCCCCGCGAACCCGCTTGCGCGCCTTCGGCGGCAGCGGTTGGCGTGCCACGACTCAGGCTAGTCACCTGCCGCGGAGGTCCGCTTAGGACAATTGCATCAAGGAAGTGCTCGGTTTGCCGGTCTTACTACATGATATCGCATATGCGATTTCACGCTACCCTAAAGGGCCCGGCGTACGGCGGCATCTCGCTGCACTCATCCCGGCGAGTTCGCTTGCGTCCTGGCCACCTGCCCGACAAGCCGTCCCGAGTGACAGCTGTGCCCTGTGTTCCCTGGGAGCCTACGCGCGGTTTCGTCGGCATGTTGGCTTATCGTTACGATCGACTGGCAGAAGATCCGTACCGGAGAGGATGCGCCAGCGATGCGGATCGTGCCGGGTCCCGGCGTGTCAGCCCGTTAGCGAAGCCGTGCTGGCCGAGGTCGCCGTCTTGTACAGGGCCAGGATCGCGGAGAAGAACCGGGGTGAGTAGGAGACGTTCGGCGTGACTCCGCCCTCCTCGTAGCCGCCGATCACGCCGATCACCCAGCCGTTCCCGGTCTTGCGGTTGACATGGGCGAGGAACGGGCCGCCGCTGGTGCCGTCGGTGTAGTTGTCGCAGTCGAAAACCATCTCCCGCGCGTGATCAAAGTTGCGCGCGGGGGCCGTGCAGGTGATGGGCCTGTTCGTGGTATCGGGGTAGCCGATGACCTGCACCACCTGCGACGGCTGGTGGGTCTTCAGGATCTCGGCGCCGGTGTGTCGCTGGATGCGGGTGCCCGCCCGTCCCGCGATCAGGAAGGCGACGTCATCATTAGGGTTCTGGTTCTCCGCCCACGCGCTGTCGACGAAGATCGCCCTGATGATCCAGGTCCCGTGGGGGAACTTGCCCCTGTGGTACCCGGGCGCGAAGATGATGCTGCCCGCCGGGCTGAGCGACTTGCCCTCCAGGCAGTGCGCGGCGGTGATGAGAAGGTTCTCGGCCGGGCTGCTGACCACGCTCGCCGTGCAAAAGCGCGCTCCCAGCCTGCCGCCGGAACTCGTGAACAGCGCTCCGACCGCGGCCGTCCCGTTGAACGGCACCCCCCGCTTGGCGGCAGGACTGCCCGGGTCACCCACCGCCTGAGCCAGCGGCGTCACCACATATGCGCCGAGCGCGGCAACGGTTAAGCCGGCCACCCAGGCCGTCTGGCGCATAGCCAGTATGGTTACAGAGCGTGAGACTGCTCGCGGGTGCCTGATGCCTGCCCGCATCCAGCCCTCCGTCTCGTAGATCGGGCTCTCGCGCTGGCGCGCGAGGCATTCTTTGCCACGCTTTTGGCTGATTGCGCCGACTGGGAACTTGACGGGCCAACGTTCTTGACTCGGAGAATGCTGGGACATTACCGGGCCTCAAACGGCACTGCCGCCGTGCGTTCCCTTCCCCCGCTTCTCCCGCGCCCCTTGTTTCCCATGCTTCGCCCCTGCGGCGGCACTCAGAGTAGTCCCGGGCAATCGACGCCGCACGCCAATCGGCCTTGCGCTGCGTAAGGTTTCGGCCACTTGTGGTTGCAGACCGGGAGGCATTTGGGCAATCATGAGGCGAGAGAGCTTGCCTGGCGTGCCGAAATGGGGGCCCGGAGATCGCGGTGGATGATGTGGCACGAACCGCTGTCCCCTCCGTGCCCGCCGACACCGGCAAGCCTACCTTCCGCCAGGTCTTCGCGATCTCGGAGTTCCGTGCCGTCTGGCTTTCCCAGCTGCTGTCGGTAGCCGGCGACCAGCTCGCCCGGGTCGCCATGACCGTGCTTGTCTACGACCGAACGCATTCGGCGCTATGGACGGCGATGACCTACGCGGTCACCTTCTTGCCGTGGGTGGTCGGGGGCCTCGCGCTGTCCGGGCTTGCCGACAGGCTGCCGCGACGCCAGGTGATGGTGGCCTGCGACATCGCGCGCATGGTGCTTGTCTGCCTGATGGCCCTGGTAAGCCTGAAGGCGCCGCCCGGCGTGGCGCTGTGGATCATGGTTGGGCTGCTTTTCGTTGTGACCTTGCTCGACTCGCCGTTCAAATCGGCGAGATCGGCGATGATGCCCGACATCCTCATCGGAGAGCGATACGTTCTCGGCACCGCGGTGACCCAGACCACCCTTCAGGCAGGGATGGTCTCGGGTTTCGCCCTCGGCGGGCTGGTAGTCGCCTTTCTGGGAGTGCGGACTGCCCTGCTCGCTGATGCCGCTACCT
>Ga0335078_10000434_pt1 | contig 65017 bp, 41 predicted proteins | sample Lox_Sample_32_FD_206711 | JGI IMG/M metagenome (GOLD analysis project Ga0335078, IMG submission 206711) | Soil microbial communities from Loxahatchee National Wildlife Refuge, Florida, United States - Lox_Sample_3.2 | ecosystem: Environmental > Terrestrial > Soil > Wetlands | place: USA...
TGGCCCAGCGGTGCCGGGTGGCCCAGCGGTGCCGGGTGGCCCAGCGGTGCCGGGTGGCCCAGCGGTGCCGGGTGGCCCAGCGGTGCCGGGTGGCCCAGCGGTGCCGGGTGGCCCAGCGGTGCCGGGTGGCCCAGCGGTGCCGGGTTTATCAGTGCGACCCGGTTCACGGAAGGGGCGATGCTCCACAGCCGTACCGTGCCGTCGGCGCTGCCCGCGGCGAGCGTCTTTCCGTCCGGGCTGAAAGCGACCGATTCCACGTAACTGGCCGGACCGGTCAGCGTCGCGAAGGGCCTGTAGCCACCCGCGCCGTTTGTCTGCCATAACCGAACGGTGTCGTCGGCGCTGCCGGCCGCGAGGAAACGGCCGTCCGGGCTGAACGCGACGCTGTAGACGGTATTGGCGGGCCCGGTGAGCGGCGGGCCGGCCTGTCGCGGCTGCCGCGGGTCGCTGGTGTCCCATAACCGGATCTCGTGGTCGGCGCCCGCGGCGGCGAGCAGCCCTCCGCCCGGACCGAAGGCGGCGCCGTAGATCGGGCCGGGCAGCCGTGCGAGCGGTGGACCAAGCGGTGCAGGTATTCCCGGGTGCGCCACGTCCCAAAGGCGCAGCGTCCCGTCGTCGGCCGCGACGGCGAGGTCGGCGCGGTCGGGGCTCAGCGCGACCGCCTGCACGACGCCGTCAGAGTCGAGCAACCGCGCGACCGCGGGGGCCCCCGACGACTCGAGCAGGCTCGACAGGGCCTCGGGAGTGGGGGAGATGCGGTAGGCGGCTAGGCCGAGTTGCGCGGCAACTGACACATCGTTGCCGCGGATCTCACTGGCTTCGACCGCAACCTCGCGCGAGTCCGCGTTGTTTCGCGCCGCGCTCGCCTCCTCGCGCTGCGCGAACGCGTAGCCCGACAGCGCCATGGCCGCGACGACGGTTGCGGCCATGGCGGCGACGAGGAGGTGCAGGCGCCGGGTACGGCGTCTTTGCGCGCTCCGCTCGGCCCGCTCGAAGGCGCTACTCGCGTCGAGAAACTCCTGTTCGAGCGGGCTGAGCCCGGCACGGGCCGCAGGGTCCGCAGCCGAGTCTCTCGCGATGGCAAGCGGGCCGCCCCGCAGCAGGCCGCTAACCTCGCGGCCACCGTCGCGCCAGGCGCGGGCCGCCTCGCCGACGCGGCGGCGCATGCGCAGCCAGTCACGGTCCGCATCGATCCACTCGCGCAGCCGCGGCCAGGCTGCAAGCAGCACCTCATGGGTGATCTGCGCGGCGCTGGCGTCGACCGTTATCAGGCGCTGAGCGACGAATGTGCGGAGCACATCCGCGTCGTTGCCGCGGCTCACCTCGTGGATGGGGACGCGGCGGCGGAGCGCCACGCCGTCGGTGACCTGTACGAGGCGCAGGAAAAGCCGCCGCGCATGGCCGCGTTGATCTGCCCCGAGCTCGCTATAGGCGGTTTCCGCGGTGTGGGCGATCGCGTCTTTTATACGGCCACTGCCCTTGTACGCGGCGACAGTGAGGACCCCGCCCCGTGATCGCTGCCAGGTTGCGAGCAGCGCGTGCGAGAGCAGTGGCAGCGATCCCGCCTCGTAAGCCGCCTCGGGTCCGCCGTTTCCTATCAGCGGTGCCAGATCGCGCAGCAGTAGCTCGACGAGCCCATGCTCGACCTTCAGCCTGGCCAGCCGGGCCGGTTCCACGATCGCCTGGCGTAACTGCGCCTCGGTCATCGGCCTCACCACGATCTGGCGTTCCTGCAGGGCCGTGGTGAGCTGCGGGTAGGCGAGGGCGCGGGAGTAGAAGTCGGCACGCAGGCCGAGCACCACGAGGGCGCGCGAGCAGAGCGCGCAGAGCGCGGCGATGAACGACCGCCTCTCATCCTCGTCCCGGCATTCGGTGAACGTCTCCTCGAACTGATCCACGATGACCGCAAGGCCGGGCGATCGGGCCTGACCGGCCAGTTCCGTGCTGCGCGCGGGATCCGCGCGCAGCACGGACTCGGCTGATGCCACGTCTTGCGGCGCCAACTGCCCGGCAAGCGCGCGCAGTGGGCGCGGCCCCGGGCTGAAAAGCAGTAATCGCCGGCCGCCTGGATCGTTGCCGACCCGGCTGCGGGCGCGCAGCGCCGGGATCAGCCCCGCTCGCAGCAGCGAGGACTTGCCGGCGCCCGAGGGCCCGACAACCACGAGCGGTGACCCGCCGGCTTGGCTTCCCGTGCTGCGATTTCGGTCGGCGGCCAAGTCGACGAGCAGCCGGATCAGGTCGTCACGGCCGAAGAACCAGCGGGCATCCTCGGCCTGGAAGGGCGCGAGGCCGCGATATGGCGCCGGGGCACCCGTCGGTCGGCGACCCGGTGCCCTGCGGGCCCGCGCCAGTGCCTGCAGCCACTGCTCAATGGCCTCAGCACGGGTCTCGCCGCAGGCTGCGAGGATCCGCCGCAGCAGGGACGCGGCCGAAGCCGGCGGCAGGTGGCTGCCGGTGAAATAGTCGCCGACGGTGCTCGGCGGGATGTCGGCCGCCGAGGCCACCTGCCTGATCGTCTTGCCTGCCCGCTCCCTGAGCAGGCTGAGCTCGCGGCCGAAGTCTTCCTGGTTGGCGATGCGCCCCGGATCGGCCGACCCAGGATGAGGTGAAGCGTCATCAGCCACAGTTCCCCCCACAAACCCCTAAGACCGTTCGTCAATCAGGACTGTACGCCCGGTGTCCACTGAAATGCGATGAGTTAGTGCTGGATAGTCCGTCGTGTCCTTACCGCGTCCGAGGTTGTCCGGGGAGTGGCCCGGCTATTCCGGCCAATCCGCCCGGACGGCACACTGACGAGATCAGCGAAGGCCCGGGTGCCACGGGCCTTCGCTGACCTAAGGCTCGCGGGGGCGGCCCCTGATAGCAGGAAGGAAAGTCCGGATGGGGGGGTGGGCGGATGTCCATCTTGTTGATCATCGCCGTATTGGGTGGGGTAGGTTACTTGTTTTCATTGCACGTGCATCCCTACACGCGCTGCCATTGGTGCCGTGGCGCTGGACGGCATCGGGGTGTGGTCTATGGCTACGCCAACCGTGCATGCCCGCACTGCGGTGGCAATGGCAGGCAGTTGCGCCTTGGTGTCCGCCTTTTCCTCGGCGGTACCGATCGGAAGAAGCGCGGCCGAAGTACCACCGCGGAAGTAGCGCCGCGGACGTACACACCGCGGACGTAACACGGAGCGGAGGTAACGCAGGTCAATTCAATGTCAGGCACATCGGCCTCGACGGCGTCCGCGGGGGCGGCGCCGCGGCTTCCCGCTGCCTGCATCGCTCACCGATGGCCAGTGGCCTGGAAGGTCTCGACTGCCCTAACGGACCGGACTCGACTGCCCTAACGGACCGGATTTGCCCGGCTGGACTCGGCTGGACTGGCAGATGATGGCCCGTCGGGTGCCATCGGGGTGATCTTGATGTGGCGGTAGGTTCTGGTGGTGCCGGGTGACTGGGATAGGTTCTGGTGGTGCCGGGTGACTGGGATAGGTTCTGGTGGTGCCGGGTGACTGGGATAGGTTCTGGTGGTGCCGGGTGACTGGGAGTGGGATCCGTCGTTGTACGCGGGCAGTGCCCGCTACTATGCAATTGGCCGTTTGCCCTATCCGCCGGCCATCGCGGTCGTATTACGAAAAGAGCTCCGTCTCGACGGCTGCGGGCGGCTGCTCGATTTGGGCTGCGGGCCTGGATCGCTGACGTTGCTGCTGGTCGGCCTGTTCAGCGAGACCGTCGGCCTGGACGCTGATGCGGCGATGATAGAAGACGCCCGCCGCCGCACCCATCTTCTCGGTGTCCGCAACGTTCACTGGATTCACATGAGGGCAGAGAGCCTGCCCGCGGTCTTCGGCAAGTTCCGTGTCGTCACCTTGGCCCAGTCGTTTCACTGGATGGACCGGCCGCGCGTCGCGTCGGCTCTGGCCCGCCTGCTCGATCGCGACGGTGCGCTCGTCCACGTGGCCGCTACCACTGATCGCGGCGCGTCCTGCGACGGCGAACTCCTGCCCGGGCCGAGCCCGCCCTGGGACCGCATCGACGAAGTGATCGCTGCCTACCTCGGTGCTGTCCGCCGCGCCGGGCGCGGCATGCGGCCCGCCCACATCGGCTTGGGCGACGACGAGGTTTTCCGCGCCGCGGGTTTTTCCGGCCCCCGGCGATTCGAACTCGGCGGTGGGGAGGTGTTCGAACGGACGGAAGATGAGGTCGTCGCGTCCGTCCACTCCCTGTCTAGCGCGGCGCCGCACCTGTTTGGCGACCGGCTCGACGCCTTCGACCGCGATGTACGTGCGGCGCTGAGCCAGGTATCGCCGAGCGGCCGGTTCTGGGAACGATCCGGGGAAGCTGTCCTGTCGATTTGGCGCCAATCGTCATAATTTGGCGGCCTTGCGCGCGGCCCGTGGCGCCAGTTAGCCTCCTGCTCCTGGCGGGCCTGTGTGCGGGCTGTCCATCCACAGGTGCGATGGCAGGGCCTCGTCCAGCGGTGAGGGGACCTCGAGCGCGGCGGGGGCCGACTCGGTGCCGCGTGCGCAGGCCGTGAAGACGAACGGCCCGCTTCGCCGCCACCAGCCGGGGAAGACGGGACCCTCCACCGTGCGGACCTCCAGCGGCGACCACGTCTGTTCAGGAGGCAGCAGCTCCGCCACGCTCACCTCGACCGAGCGCGTGTCCCTGCGCAAGCCGGTCCGCAATACCTTGAGTGCGCTCTCCTTCGCCGACCAGAAGAGGTTGGCGGCAAGATCGCGCGCCTCTGCGGCCGCCTCAACGAAGCGCGCCTCGGGCTCGGTCAGGTAGTCCCGCACGAACGCGGCGCTGCGCGGCTCCACCACCTCGATATCGCAGCCGACATCCGCGGGCTCGGCAGTCACCAGGCAGACGGCGCAGCCCGCCCGGTCGCTCAGCGAGACCCCGCGGGCCGCGCGCCGCCCGTCGACGTACAGTTCTGGTGCGCCGTCGGGCGCCGCGCGCCCCTCGATCCGCGCGAGCGCGGCCGGTTCGTCGGGCCAGCCGAGGACGCTGGCCACGGCGACCTTGAGTGTCCACCGGCCGAGCAGGTAATCCGTCCGCCGCTTGGTGTAGGGGAGCTGGCCCGCGCGGCGGTGCTCGGCGTCGGTCAGCCAGCTGGTCGTGGGGGGCGCAGCGGGCAGCGTGAGAAGCTGCCGCTCGGTCCGCGCGAGCCACGAGATAGCCATGCGGTGCTCCCGCTCAAGGTCGGCTCGGTCAGGCCACCGGCACATCGACGACGGGCGGCACGGTCGATACAAGCCGCCGCTCCAACTCGCCGATGATATACGGCCTGAGGTCGGCGGCCGCGATGATCTCGTCGACCGATCCCACCCGCATCGCGCGCTTGATGTCATGGATGGCGTCAAACTCGTCGGCCATCTCCTTGAGCTTCTCGGCCCTGACCGTCTTCGTTGTGTCGGCGAGTTCCTGGCTCATCTTTGCCACGTCCTCGCCCGACGCTCCCGCCAGTTGCTCGCGGAGCTTCGCCACCCGCGGATCCTTCTCGGTCCTCGTGCCGACCTCACGCACCAGCACGACCCCGGCGGCGGGCGCGCCACCGATCACCGACGCGTAGGAGCCGGCCACGGCGGCGATCCCCATATTGTCGTTCAGCCGCTTGGAGAACACCACGAACGCGCCGCCGTGGTAACGGGACACCACGACGAAGATGATCGGGCCGCGGAAGTTGGTGATCGCCCGGCCGATCTCCGCTCCGTACTCGAGCTGCCAATTGCGCATGCTCTCGGGCGAGCCGTCGAACCCGGTGAGGTTGGCGAGCACGACGAGGGGGCGATTGCCGCTGGCGGCGTTGATCGCCCTCGCGGTCTTGCGCGAGGACTGGGGGAACAGCGTGCCCGACGTCCACGACGGCGGCCCGTCCGCTGGCAACATGCCCGCACGGGCAAGCCCCTGCGACTCAAGCCCGATAAGACAGACCGGTATCCCGCCGATGCGCGATTCCCAGACGATGGAGATCTCAGCGTCGCGCCACCGCGCCCAGCGCTCGAACGGCTCGTGGTCGTTGTCGGAGACCGCCCGCATCACCGAGCGCATGTCGAACGGCTTCTTGCGCTCACCGTTCAGCTCGGCGGAAAAGACGTCACCCACCAGCTCGAATTCGGAACCTTCGACCTTATGGTGCGGTGAAGCGCACACGTCACGGTCGAACGGATCGGTGGTGGGCGCCCGGCGTGGATGCTCCTCACCGGGGACCACGTAGGTGTGGTCGTAGTGGCGCAGCAGCAGTGCGCACGCGTCGGCCAGGGTGGGCGCCCAGTACTGCCCTTCACCGTTGGGGCCCATGATCCGCTCGAAACCGCCGATGCCCAGGTTGTCCTCTGCCGATACCCCGCCGGAGAAGTCGAGCGCGCCCTTGCCGGTCAGCACCATGGCGCTTGCGGGCGTCATGATCAGGACTCCCCGGGTGTGCATGACCATGGTCGACTCGGCGTCCCAGTAGGGCTGAGCGCCAACGTTGATTCCTGTGACGACTATGTTGACCTCGCCCCCCGACTGGGTGAAGTTGACCAGGCTGCGCAGCACGGCAGCGATCCAGTCCATGTTCTCTGTACCGCTGTCCCAGGCGATGCGGGCACCAGAGGACAGCGCGAACCATTCGACCGGGACCCCCATCGTGTCCGCGAGATCGACCGCGGCCATGATACGCCGGCATTCCTTCTCGGTGAGGTTGCCAAGGCCCTGCGTCGGGTCTCCGACGATGGCCACCCGGCGCATACCCTCGGGCACCAGCTTCGTGTAATTGGTCATCACTCCGACGACGATCCCGGCTTGGTTCCGGCCATAGGGCCGGTCGACCGGTATCAGCCGCTCGCCCGCGTCGTCGAGGTCATGCTCGATGAACTCACCAGATGGGAAGTCCGCCTCGGCGCCCACCGGCGGTGTCAGCATGCGGATGAGCTCGTACGGATACGGCGCGCCGATCCGCTGTGCCCTAAGCTGCTTCTGCTTGTACTCGGTCAGCGGCCGGATGGGCTGGTCAGCAGGCGGCCGTACCCGCACCGTGACCGCCCGGTCCGCCACGTTCTCTATATCGAGCACCACGCCGCGAATTTCGCCGGTCGCGGCGTCCTCCGTCCGGATCCGCACCGACACCTTCTCCAGGCTAAGCCCGGCGGCCATCGGCGCGAGCTTGTGCGCGAGCCTTCGCCAGGTCCCAGTCGGGATGTCCCAGGTCGGGCGGACGTAGAGCACCACCCGGTTGTTCACCGGCCGCTGCTTCGGCGGTCGCATGGCGAGCGCGTGCCTGATGTCGGCGAGCGACTGGGCCAGCTGCCCTTCCAGGTGCGGGAAGCCGATGATCTTGCCGCCCACGCCACGGGCCGCGGTGAGGTCGCGGACCTCGGCGAGCGCTATCAGCCGTTCGTCCTTCGGGTTCTCGTGGGCGACCGCGTGGTAGAGGTAGATGTCCTCGGCGCTCGGCAGCCGCTGCAGCTTGAAGTTGGACAGCCGCCACAGGTTGAGGCGCTCCGCGAGCATCGGGTGCAGGTTGCGGTAGAGCGGATCCTCGGTAAATCCGGCCTCCGATTGGGTGTAGCTGAAGTGCTGTGTGCGCAGATGCTCGGCGGCGTGTTCCGCGTCGGCGCTCGCGCTCGTGACGGTGATGTCGAGGCGGTGCAGCGGGTGGCCGAAGTCGGCCTCCGACAGCAGCCCCGCGATCTCGGCAGACATCGCGTCGCCGTCGATCCGCGGGCTGGTCCGCCAGGATTCGACGTCCACGACAACCCGCTGGTCCGCAGGGATAGCGCTGAGATGGGCGTGCAGTTGGCCGGCGAACGCGGGCAGGTCCTCGGGCGGGACGTACGCGCTGACCAGATGCACGTCGGCGCTCCCGTTGCCGTCGGTGCCCTCACGGTAGTTGGCCAGGCAGGTTAGGTACGGGCCGAAGGTTTCTGACTGCAGGCGGGTCAGGTCACGGATCCGGTAGAACCGGCGCGCCCTCGCCTCGAGGAGCCGCGCCCGGGTTGCCCCGTCCGCGGTGCGGTAGCGGTCCCGCAGCACCGCGCGCATCGGCTGCGGGCACGCGACCAGGCGGGCCATCAGCTCCTTGTGCCTCTCGTCGGACGGGTGCTGGGCAAGCTCGTCGAGGTAGCGATCCATCTCGGCGTACACCTTGTCGCGGGCCTGCTTGATCAACGGCGCGTCGACATAGCCGAAGCGAACCTCCGTGGCCAGGTCGCAGACCTCCTGCTGGCGGCCACGGGCGGACGCGATGAGCCGGTCCAGGACGTCAAGCCGTTCGTCGGTCATCGCCGCGGCCAGCAGCTCACGCTGCCGCCGCCACCGGTCAAGGACCGCCATGACCGCAGGAGCCACGGTCTGCAGCCGTCCGAGTGACCGGTACATGTGCAACATGGCCTGCTCGAGCTCGGGCGTCCGGTCCAGCGATGTGACGCCGTAGCGCGCGAGCGCTCTGCGCAGCTCAGCGACGAACTGGTCGGGCACTCCGCTGCGCTCCCGATCGAGGAAGGCCAGGTAGGTGAAGAAGTACTCCTGGTCGCTGCGGGAGTGCTCATCCTCGGGGTCGTCAGGCACGCGCCGCGAAAGCTCGGTGATGTCGGCGAAGATCTCCAGGAGTTCCTGCTCGTCCCGCAGCAGGTCCGCGTCGGCGGGCGCCGCGGTGTCCAGCGTGGATTCCTGGCGCCTGCTCAGCGCGCGGGCGGTGGCCTCGTCGAGGTCGTAGCCCAGCAGGTAGGCACGCAGGGTGGCCCTGGACGAACGATCCGCTTCGGCACCGCCGGCGCTCGGGCCAGCCGCGCCGGTTCCTGCCAGGCTGGCGAGGTCGACGCGGGGGCTGCTTGACGCACTCTCCAGCTCATCGGCTGGCTGCAGCTGGACCACTGGCGCGCCGGCTTCGATTTGGGTATTGAGGCCCGCGCTAACCGAACGGACCGTCCCCGCGTACGGCGCCGCGATGGTGGTCTCCATCTTCATGCTCTCCACCACGATCAGCGGATCGCCTGCCTGCACAGTGTCGCCCGGCACGACCTTCACCGCGACGACGAACGCGGGTGCGGTCGTGCGGACCTGGCCGCCGTCGTCGCGGGCGACGGTGTGCGGAACGCCGTCCACCTCGACCATGAGCCGGGGACCCTGCGAGTCCGCGACGACACGGTAACGCCGGCCGCCGCAGGTGACGGCCCGCTCGTAGCGACCGAGATGCCGCACGTTCACGTCGATGAGACCTTGATCGGTGGCGACGCGATAGTCTTCCGCGCCGAGCCGGTAGACATGCAGCCGATAGGAGTTGCCGCCGAGGCGCAACTCCAGCTTGTGACCGACGGTGTCGGGCAGTTCCGGACGGCCACGAGCGGCCACCGCGTAGAAGTTCGCCTGGACGGCAGCCTCGTCAGCGTCGGCGGCTTCGATGGCGGCCTGCAGCAGGGCTACCGGGTGCTGGGGTGGATGCAGGTCCCCCGCCGCGGTCAGCCGGTCGAGCCACTGGTTGTCATAATTCCCCTCGGCCACCTCGGGCCGTGCGGTCAGGGCGAGCAGGAAGGCCTTGTTGGTCGTCCCGCCGTCGACGACCACGATCGACTGGGCGAGCCCGCGGTGCAGTCGGCCGAGCGCTTCGCGCCTGTTGCGGCCCCAAGCGATGATTTTGGCGATCATCGAGTCGAACTCCGGGGCGATCTTGTCGCCTTCTGTCACACCGGTGTCGACCCGGATTCCGGTGCCCGTCGGCAGCCGCAGCGCGGATACCCGGCCCGGTGCGGGAGCGAAGCCGTGCTCCGGATCCTCGGCGTTGAGCCGTGCCTCGATCGCGTACCCGTTGGTGGCCGGCGGCTCCCCGGTGAGCGGCTTGCCGCGCGCGACGTGCAACTGCATCTTGACCAGGTCAAGCCCGGTGGTCAATTCCGTGACCGGGTGCTCGACCTGCAGCCGGGTGTTGACCTCGATGAACATGAACTGCATGGTCACCGGGTCGAGCAGGAACTCGACCGTGCCGGCGCCACGATAGCCCGCGGCGGTGCACAGCCGTACCGCGGCGTCGCGCAGTTCCTGGTCGGCTGCCGCGTCGAACAGCGTGCAGCCGGACTCCTCGATGACCTTCTGGTTGCGCCGCTGGATGCTGCAGTCACGTACCCCGACGGCCCAGGCGTTGCCGAACGCGTCCGCGATCACCTGGACTTCGACGTGGCGTGCCGCCGCGAGCCTGCGCTCGATGAAGACGGTCGGGTCGCCGAAGCTGTGCCGCGCCTCGGCCTGAGCGGACGTGAAGGCGGCAGCCATGTCGTCGGCGGATGCCACCGACCTGATGCCACGGCCACCGCCGCCCGCTGACGCCTTGACCATCACCGGGTAACCGAGCAGGTCGGCGGCGATCGCGGCGCTTCCTGCATCGTGTACCGGGCCGCCACTCCACGGCACCACGGGGACGCCGACGCGCTCGGCCAGTTGCTTGGCCTTGACCTTGTCACCGAGCAACCTGATGACGTCGCTGGCCGGGCCGATGAAGGTGATCCCAGCTTGCTCGCAGCGCTCGGCGAAGTCGGCCGATTCGGCGACGAAGCCCCAGCCGACCCAGACCGCGTCGGCGCGGGCCTGCTCGAGCGCCTCCATCAGCCGGTCCAGGTGCAGGTAACTGCTCTGCCGGTTGCCGTCATCGTCGATGAACGTAGCCGCGCCGAGCGATACCGCCTCATTTGCCTCGCGGACGAACCATGACGTCGCGTCGGGCTCGGTGTACACCGCGATGGTCGTGATCTGCTCTTCCGACTCGCGATTGAGCTCGGCGACCGCGGACAAGCACCGCATGGCGGCTTCGCCACGGTTGACGACGGCCAACCGGTGAATGGACGCCATCTTCTACTCCTCAGGGTTAGGGGTTTGGCGCATCAGTGCGTACTACTTACCCATGGCTGCGCGGATGGGTCCCAGCTGGTCGTCGGGCAATGTGCCGGGCATGGGCACCGTGCGGTAGCCGTCGAGCTTGACGAGTACATCGCCGTTCGAGTCCACGACCCGGCAGTCGAACCTGCCCTCGCCGGTCGGATGAGCGACGGCGAACAGCGGCGCCTCGGGCTTCGGCCTGGCCACCATGACGATCTGGTCGGCGTGGGCGGGCAGCCCGATCTGCCCCGTCTCACCGATCTCCCACAGCCCTGCCGTCTGGAAGCAGAGCTCGGTCAGCCTCGGCTCGGTCGCGGTGGGATCGGTCTCGGGTATGTGCCCGGGAGGCAGCTGCGGCGAGAACCTGCTGACCGAGCCGCCGTCGTATTGCCACCCCTCGTCCATGACCTGGTATGCCGCGTCATGGAAGTAGACGCGGTAGATGTCGTCGTGTGCGACGGCCACGTCCGGCCGCTTCGTCGGAGTGTCGTCACGCTCGTGCGCGGGCGGTTCGGCCGCGAGCCGCACGCTGCCGGTGAAGTGCGTCGTCCACCTGGGTGTCTCGTCGCCCTTGAGCGTGCGCGAGGCGCTGAGCGTGCAGTCCGCGACCAGGTCGGCGCCGTCCCGGCGGACGATAGCGTGCAGCGTCAGCGTGCGTGGCTCGTCGCGGTAGAACTTGACCGGTGCGAGGAACTCCATCTGCTCGACCCCTGCGACGTGCAGGTCCGGCGCGGCGAGCTGGGCGATGGCGGCGAAGGACTCGATGCCCATCACCCCGGGCAGCACTGGCGTGCCGTCGATCCGGTGATCGTTCAAGAATGGCTGCACCGCCGGATCTAGCGTCGTTTCCGCGGTCAGCCCGGAGTAGACGCCCATGCCGGTGATCTGCCCGATCATCGGGCCGGCGCTACTCGTGTCGATGGCGGCGGTGTCGAGCCCACCGGTGGGGTCGAGCTCGGCCATCATCATGCCGAGCCTCCCCGCGACGACGACTTCACCGCGGAACGGCCCTGCCGTCAGCTCCCGCCCGATCCAGGCGATTCCCGCCTCGGGCGGCAGCATGTCGATACCGGCCGCCTCCATGATCTTGGGGATGGAACCACGCGTGGCCATGCCGATCCCGCCCCACGCCGTCCAGTCGAGGGCGATGCCGCGGGTGCCTGGCCTGGTGCTGCGGAAGCCCGATGTGATCTTGCACATCAGGTCGTTGGCGGCGCTGTAGTCGGTCTGGCCGTTGTTGCCGAACCGGCCCGCCACCGAGCTGAACACCACCGTCGCGCCGATCGGCATGTCGGCCGCCGCGTGCAGCAGGTTGAACCAGCCGTCACTCTTGACATCGAAGACCAGGTTGTATTCCCGCTCCTCCTTGTCGGCGATGTTGCGGCTGATTTCGAGCCCGGCCGCGTGCACGAGGACGTCGACGTGCCCGTGCTGCTCGCGGATCTGGCCGATCACGTTCGCCACCGCGGCCGGATCGGTGAGATCGACCTCGTGGTAGTACACCTCACCGCCGGCCTCGCGCACCGACTCGATCGCGATCAGCGCCGAGTACAGCCGCTCGAACCGCGCAAGCTCACGCTCGATGAGCACCGGCGTGGGCCGTTTGCCGCTTGCCGCGATGCGATCCTTGATGACCGTCTTGAGGCCGTCGCGGTCGGTCGCGTACATCGCCAGGTCCGGGTCGCCAGGATCGGGCTCCGGAACCAGGTCGAGCAGGTGGAAAATGCCGCCGCCGCTTGTGGTGGCCAAGTCCGCGACGATGGCCGACACGATCGCGCCCGCCGCCCCTGTGACGGTGAACACGGTGTCCTTGCCGAGGGCCATGCCCTCGCCGTCGCTACCGAACGGCACCTCGCGCAGGCCCACCGTCCACCGGCGGCCGCCGGCCCGGCCGATCTCGACCGCACCCGGATCGGTGAGGGTCTCCTCGATCAGCGTGTCAGCCAGCGCCGCGGTCTTCTTGCTGACCGGGAAGTCAACTGCTTTCGCAAGCAGATCGGGCCGTTCGCGTGCGTAGGCCTTGGTGAAGCCGGTCACCGCACCACCGAGCGGTGACTGTGCACCCGCCTCGTCATAACCGTGGTAGCCGCCGAGGCGGCTTGCGGCGACGAGGAACGTGCCTTGTGACCCAAGCTGACCGCTGATGTCCAGGTGGCGCACGGCGCCGTGCAGGTTCTTCACCCGCCGCCGCAGTGCCTCCCGCCAGCTCGCCAGGTCAAGCTCGCCGATCGGCGGTTCCGCGTCGAGCGCTGGGAGCCAGTACAGTCCGTGCACCGGCCCGTCAGCCAGCCACTCGGTCAGCTGCCGCTCCAGGTCCTCCCTGGCGCAGCCGGGCTCTAGCACCAGCGTGGTCGCGCCGAGCGCGCCGAGCCGCTTGACGAGCGCCTTGCCGACACCGCCTTCGTCGGCCATCACGACGACACGCTTTGTCTCGTCGAGGCTCACCCCGGTCGGCTTGCACCACACGGCGGGCGGCCGCAGCACGGGAACAGGGATCCGGCGCGGCAGCCGTTCTGCCGCTGCGACGTCGCCGGCGAACGCGGGCGTCGCACGGGGAGCAGCCGTCGGCGCGGCCGCCGTTTCTCCGTCGCCGGCCGCAGCGGCCACGGGCTCAGCCGTTGCCGGGGAAACTGCGGCACCGGCGCCTGTGGTGCCGCGGTCGCGGGCGAAGCTGATGACGTGGGCGAGGGTGGGGAAGTCGCGCAGCTGGAGGTTCTCGTCGCGCGGGATGCCGAAGCGTGCCCGCACGGCGGCGAAGACCTCCGCCTGCTTGACGGTGTCCACGCCGAGGTCGGCCTCGAGGTCGAGGTCGAGGTCGAGCAGGTCGGACGGGTAGCCGGTCATGTCGGCGACGATCTGCACGATGTCGGCCGTGACCTCGTCCATGGCGGCAGGCGCTGCCGCGTCAGCCGGGGGGGCCGCGGCGGCTGGCTGTGCGGCGGGTGCCTCAGCGGCGGGCGCCTGCGCCGGTGGCGCCGCCGCGGCGACGCCTGTGGTGCCGCGGTCGCGGGCGAAGCTGATGACGTGGGCGAGGGTGGGGAAGTCGCGCAGCTGGAGGTTCTCGTCGCGCGGGATGCCGAAGCGTGCCCGGACGGCGGCGAAGACCTCCGCCTGCTTGACGGTGTCCACGCCGAGGTCGGCCTCGAGGTCGAGGTCGAGGTCGAGCAGGTCCGACGGGTAGCCGGTCATGTCCGCGACGATCTGCACGATCTCGGCGGCGACAGGGTCGCTGGCGGCGGGCTCCGCCGCGCCAGCTGCCGCCGCAGCCCCGGGTGCCACGGCAGGCGCTGCCGCAGTGCCTGGTGCCTGCGCGGATGCCACCGGCGCGGGTGGCGCTGCCGCCTTTCCCCTGTCGCGGGCGAAGGCGATGACATGGGACAGGGTCGGGAAGTCGCGCAGTTTGAGGTTCTCGTCGCGTGGGATGTCGAAGCGTGCCCGGACGGCGGCGAAGACCTCCGCCTGCTTGACGGTGTCCACGCCGAGGTCGGCCTCGAGGTCGAGGTCGAGGTCGAGCAGGTCCGACGGGTAGCCGGTCATGTCCGAGACGATCTGCACGATCTCGGCCGAGACGAAGTCCAAGCCGGCCTCACTATCGGCGACAGGTTCGGTGGCAGGCTCCGGTGCTGGCGCGGCCGGCTGCGCCGTGGGCGGCGCGGGTATGTTGGCCCGGTCGCGGACGAAGGCGATGACGTGCGTGAGGGTCGGGAATTCGCGCAGCTTGAGGTTATCGTCGCGTGGGATGGCGAACCTTTCGCGCACGGCCGCGAAGACTTCCGCCTGCTTGACGGTGTCCACGCCGAGGTCGGCCTCGAGGTCGAGGTCGAGGTCGAGCAGGTCACGCGGGTAGCCGGTGAGGCGCTCGACGATATCCATAACGGCTGTCGCGACGGGATCCTCCGCTGGTGCCGCGGCGGGCGCAGGCGGCTGGGCGGCTACGGTCGCGCCGGCCGCATGCCCGTCCACCGCCGCGGGGACGGCGGCCGGTGCGGGCACAGGCGCGGGTGGCGGCACTGCCGCGGGTGCTGGCGCCGCCGGGGGTGCTGGCAGCGGCGCGGGCGCCGGGGCGGGCACGGGAACGTACGCGGGTGCCGGCGGCGGCATGGGCATGGGCGAGGGTGCCTGCACGGGCGCGGCCGCCTGGACGGGCGCGGGTATCTCCGCGGGGCTCGCGGCCGGCCGCATTTCCGGCGGGCCGTCGTCGACGACGCGCAGCCTGCGCTGCACGACCTCGAGCCGCGGCTCGGAGCGGCCAGTCACTTTCGTTAGCCAGGTCTGCCATACGTCCTGGTCGGCTACCCGGTAGGCGTAGCCGAGCTCGCTCGGCGCGCGGTGCACGCCGTCGGGCGGCTCGATCCAGCGCAGCAGCGCCATCGCCATCTGTGAACCGAAACCGGCGGCGAACCTGAGGGCGTACGTCACGGGATAGACGCCGCCACGGGACAGGTTGAGCGGGCCAAGCTCCGGGTCAACCTCGCGGAAGTTCGCCACCGGCGGGACGATGCCCGTTTCCAGTGCCTTGATGGCGACGGCTTCCTCGACTCCCGCGCCCATCGCATGACCGGTGAAGCCCTTCGTGTTCGCGATGACGAGCGAGTCCGCGTCCGGGCCGAAGATGTGTCGCAGGCCGTTGATCTCGGCAGAGGCACTGCCGCCGCGCGCGGGCGTGTAGGTCTCGTGTGAGACGAACACGGTGTTGGCCGCGATCGCGTGGCGGTCGATACCGCGCCGCTCCGCCTGGGACATGAGCCGCTCCATGACCTGGCTGATGTGGTCGACATCGAGCCTGGTGCCGTGGAAGGCGCTGTTGGCGGTGACCGCGGCGAGCATCTCGCAGATCGGCCGGATGCCGCGCGCGCGTGCGGCCTCGGCGGATTCGATCACGATCGCCGCGCAGCCGGAACCGATGATCATCCCGTGCCGCCGGCGGTCGAACGGCAGGGCCGCGTTCTCGACCACTTCGTCGGTGGCGGCCGCCCCGCTGGCCAGGAACCCCGCGCCGACCCAGGGCAGCAACGTGTCGGAGGCGACGTCGTCAGCCGAGATCACGACCACACGGCTGCAGCGGCCGGAATTGATCCAGTCCTCGGCGACGCTCAGCGCCTGCGCGGTGCTCGCGCACGCGGCGTTCAGCTGCGTGTTGGGTCCGCGCGCGCCGATCACCTCGGCGAACTGCGCGTGCGCCATCGGCAGTGCCCGGAACAGGAAGCGGCGGTCGAAGTTGAACGGCTGCGTCTCGATCGCGTGCCGCAGGTCGGCGATGCGCCTGTCCACCTCGGGGACGGCGGGGTCCGCCGCGCTCATCCTCGCCCGCACGTCTTCGAGGGTCGCGAGTTCATGTCGCCTGGCGCGGTCCTCGTGGTAGCTGTTGACGTCGTCCACGAAGGAATCGAGGGCGGGGAACGCGGACGCAAAGATCACGCCGGTCTCGTCGCGCAACGCGTCAGGCAGTCTCCATGGGCCGGGAAGCTGCGTCCCGAGCGTGGTGGTGTGGTAGCTGCGCACCAGCGGGACTCCCGCGTCGCGCAGGGCGTCAATCCCCGCGCCGATCGCCAGCCTCGTGTCGGGGTCGAGCGCGAGGTCGCGTTCCTTGTCGATGCCGAAATCCTCGACCGCGTCGTAAGAGCCGTAGCGGCCCGCCAGCTTGATGACGTCTTCTTCAGCGTCGATGGCTTGGAAGGCCGCTTCGCCGGTATCGCTCTTGACCAGCCGGATGATGTGCTTGTCCGCGATCTGGCGGCGTATCTGACGCGGCACGATGTCGATGAACTGCTGCCCGGCGAGGATCCTGGCGACGTTCTCGTCGTCGAAGACCCGCGGCACGCCTGGCAGGCCAACCGCGGCGCCGGTGATAACAACCGGCTCGCTAACGGCTGGTCCGCCAAAGGACGGTCCCGCGATGGCCGACGCCGATGGCGCGGCGGCGGTGGCGCCTTCGAAGATATGACGGCCACGGTCAATGAGATCCGCGACCAGGTGGCCAAGCTCGGAGTATCGGTCAGTGGGCATGGCTGTTCCCGTGGCTTGGGGGGGCGGGAGGTAGGAGGATGCCTGGGCGGCGGGCGGCGCCTGGACGGGTGCCTGGGGTGCTGCCTGGACTGGTGCCTGCGGCGCCACCGGGGGCGCTGCCGCAGCTGGTGCCTGCACAGGTGCGGTTACCTGCGCTGGCGCTGTGACGTGAGCGGGTGCTGTGGCACCCGATGGTGCGTGCTGGCCCGCTACCGCCTGCGGCGCGGCGGGCTGGTACCCGAGGCCGGCCGCGTAGAGGCCGCAGAGCGCGGTGTTGAACGACGGGATGTCGCCGAACTTCGGGTGGTTGGTGAATAGTGCGAAGACGTCCGGGTCAGCGCCGAGAACGTCATCGGCGAAACCCTGCAGTGCCTTCTTCGGCCCGACCTCGACGAAGACGCGTGCCCCTGCGTCGTACAGGGTCCGCAGACCCTTGACCCACTGGACGGGTGAAGCCACCTGGCGGCCGAGGATGTCGAGCATCTGCTCGGTCACGTCGGGTCCGGCGGTCGGGTAGAACTCGCCGTCGATGTTGGCCACGATGGGCAGCACGGGCGGCCTCAGCCCGAGCCTGGCGAGCTGGCGTCGCAGCGGTTCGGTGATCGGCGCGACGATCGACGTGTGGAAGGCCATGCTGACCGGGATGCGCATGGCGGTGCGGCCGGCGTCGACGAACTTCTGGACCGCCTGCTCGACTGCCGCGGTGGCGCCGCCGATGACGGCCTGATGGTAGCTGTTGATGTTGGCCATGACGACGTAGCCGTCCGCAGCCGCAGCCGCCACGGTGCGCTCGATCTCGTCGAGGGGAGCCATTACGGCCGCCATCGCACCCTGGTCGGCGATATCCAAGCTGGCCATCTCGCGGCCGCGGGCGCTGACTGCCTCCAGCGTGGCCTCGAACGTCAGCGCGCCAGCGGCCATCAGCGCCCCGTACTCACCGACGCTGTGACCCATTACCATGTCCGGCCGGACCCCGTAGGCGTCGAGCAACCGGGTGAGTGCCAAGTCGCTGGCCATCACGGCCGGCTGCGTGATCTCGGTCTGCAGAAGCTGCTGCTCGAGCTGGGCCACCGCGGCCTTGTCGTTTTGGTCGATGAAGATGTAGCTGGTCAGCGGCTTGCCGAGCAGTGGCGTCATGACCTCGTCGGCCTCCGCGAACGTCCGCGCCACGATCGGCTCGGCGTCGTGCAGCCCGCGCAGCATGTTGACGTACTGCGAGCCCTGGCCGGTGTAGAGGAAGGCCACCTTTGGCGCCGGGCCGTGCCCGATGAAGATGCCACGGGCGCGCAGCATCTTGGCGAGCTCCGGTGATCCCTTGGCCAGCGCCGCCGCGGCGCGACCGGCCTTGTCCGCCAGTTCAGCCGCGTTGCCATAATCGATGGCGGCGCGCACCTTTGCCGCGGCCAGGGCAGGGTCAGGTGGCGCGGGCGGCGGCGCTACGCCCTTGGCGGCCTGCTCGCCGATCCGGGTCAGTGCGGCGGCTACCTCCGCATCGCTTTCGCCGCCCACCACGAGGGCGCCGCGCAGCGGTGCCTTGACAGTAGCCGCGGCGGGGCCACCGGTTGCCGTGGCGGGGCCCGCGGATGTCGTGGCGGGGCCCGTGGATGTCGTGGCGGGGCCCGTGGATGCCGTGGCCGCTGCCGCGCCGCCTGTCACGGTCGCGGGTATCTCCGCGCCCGCGAACGACCTCTGGTCATGGCCGTCATACCTACCGGGGACGTACTCCTCGAGCACCACGTGGAAGTTTGTGCCGCCAAAACCGAATGCGCTGACGCCGCCGCGCCGCACGCCGGACGCGGGGACCGGCCACTCACGCAATTCGGTGTTCACCCGGAACGGGGAGGTCGCCCAGTCGACATTCGGGTTGGGGTCGTGGAAGTTCAGGCTCGGTGTCAGCAACTTCTCGTGCAGCGACATGGTCATCTTGAACAGCCCGGCCGCGCCCGCCGCGGCCTTCAGGTGGCCGATGTTGGACTTCACCGAGCCAAGCGCGATTGAGCCAGCGGCGATGCCGCTGCCGCCCAGCACGCCGCTGAGGCTCTCAAGCTCGGAGGCGTCGCCGACGCGCGTCGAGGTGCCATGTGCTTCGATGCAGGACACGGTCGACGGGTCGGCGCAGGAATTGCGCCACGCCCGCTCGACCGCCAGCTTCTGGCCGACCGGGTTGGGGGCGGTGATCCCCTTGCCCTTTCCGTCGCTCGATCCCCCGACGCCGAGTAGCACCGCGTAGATCTTGTCCCCGTCACGCTCGGCGTCGGCGAGACGCTTCAGTACGAACAACGCCGCGCCCTCACCCATGACGAAGCCGTCCGCTCCGGCGTCGAACGGGCGCGTCCCCGTCGCGGAGAGCGCTCCGATCTTGCAGAACTTCACGAATCCGGCCACGCTCATGTTCCGGTCGATCCCGCCGGTGATCGCGACGTCGTAATGCCCGTCGACAAGCCCACGCGTGGCGGCGCTGAAACCGGCGAGCGCGGAGGCGCAGGCCGCGTCGGTGGTGAAGCTGGGACCGCGGAAGTTGAGCAGGTTCGCGACCCGGCCGGCCAGGATGTTCGCGAGCTCGCCCGGCATCGAGTCCTCGTTTATCTCCGGGAGCTTGCTCTGGAACATCTTGGAGGTCTCCGCGATAATCGCCTCGCGGGCGCTGGCAGGCAGCGTGGCGAAGGAAGGCGACTCGTCGAGGTCCCGGATGAACTCCGGGAGGTTGATGCGAAGGTTGCTCGCGTAGTGCTTGTCACCGCCGAGCGCGTTGCCGATTATCACGGCGACCTTCTCCGGGTCGACGTTCCACTTCGGCCAGCCTGCGTCGAGGAGCGCCTCGCGTGCCGCGGAGACGGCCCACTGCTGGCCTTGGTCCATCTGGCCGGCAACCTTCGGCGGCACGGGCAGCCGCCACGCGATGGGATCCCATGAGAACTCGCGGACCCACCCGCCGATGCGCGAGTACGTCTTGTCTGGAGCATTCCGATCGGTGTCGTAGTAGAGATCGGGATCCCACCGATCCTTCGGGACGTCGGTGATGCAGTAGCGACCGGATTTGATGTTGTCCCAGAACGCCGCTGCGGTTGGTGCCTCAGGCATGATCGCGCTGACGCCGACGATTGCCACGGGCTGTGGCTGGCCAGGTACTGGCGGGTTCGAGCTGGCGCGGCTGGCGGCTGACTGTTGCGATATTGGCTGGTTCGATGACATTTGGCTCGTCCCGGGGTCTAGGAGGATGAGCCGGTGCGCTCGTAGAGGGCATCGGCGACGCGGTCCATGTCGGCTACGAGGCCTGCCTGCGCGGCGCTGACCGCGCCGAGGCCGAGGCTCGTTTCGAACGGGGTGCCGGTAACGGCAGCGCCTCCGGCGCCAACCACCCACCGCAGCCCGTCAAAGGCCACCTTGTGCGCGGCCTCGCGGGCGAACACGCGGCTCATCGCGGCAAGACTGGCCGCATCGAACCGGTGGTCGGCCTTCGCGGGCAGGGCGCCGTCGAGAGCCGCCGCCGCACGGGCGGCGAAGCTGCCGGCGCACTCCGCGTATGCGATCAGCTCGCCGAGCCGCAGCAGCACATGCTGACTCCTGGTGAGGCGCCCGGCGCGGCAGGCCTCGAGAACACCGCCCAGCGCCTGGCAGGCGAGGGCCGCGGTGTCGGCGCCGACGTCCGGGTGCCGGGCGTGCAGCGCGCGCAGCTCGGAAGAGACCTCCGGATAGTAGTGGCCCGACGATTTCAGATTCTGCTGCCACCGGTCGCGCGCCATCGTCATCTCCATGATCTCCGACGTGCCTTCGTAGATCGTGGTGATCCGGACGTCACGCTTCATCTTCTCGACCAGGTACTCGCGTGTGTAGCCATACCCGCCGTGCGCCTGGATGGCCGCGTCGGCGGCCATGTTGCCCGCCTCCGTCGCCATGTACTTGGCGATCGCGCCTTCGGTGTTCAGTGCCCCATCTTCGCCTTCACCAGCATCGATCCGCCTCGCGGTGTACTCGATGTAGGATCGGGCGGCCTCGAGCCTGACGGCGTGCGGGACGATGAGCTTGTGCGTGTATCCCTGCTTGGTGGACAGGGGAGCGCCCGCCTGGATGCGAGTTGTCGAATACGGAATCGCGCGGTCGAGCGCGGCCCAGCCACCGCCCAGGCCGAACGACGCGACCATCAGGCGGGTATAGCCAAAGACCTTCTGCGCTTGGACGAGGCCCTGCCCTTCGACGCCGCCAACCAGGTTGGTAGCCGGGACGAAGACATTGTCGAGGAAAAGCGCTGCCGTGTTGGACAGCCGGATGCCGTGCTTGTCCTCCGGCTTGTTCCGGGCGAAACCCTCGCTGTCGCGGTCCAGGACGAACCAGGTCGGCCCGCCCGGCGCCGAGGCAAGGATTGTGTACTTGTCGGCGATCCCGCCATTGCTGATCCACTGCTTGCGGCCATTCAGCCGGTAGCCCTCGACTCCGCCGTCGGTATCTGGAGTGGCGGTCGTCTTGAGCGCGCCGAGGTCGCTGCCGGCCTCAGGCTCGGTGGCGCCGTACGCGTACAGAATCCCCTTCTCGGCGATCTCGCTGAGCCAGGTGCGTTTCTGGTCGGGTGTGGCGCCGAAGTATATGGGGTCGCTGCCGAGGAACGTGGCCAGCACACTGGTGGCGAGGCCGAGGTCGATGCGGGCCATTTGCTCGCAGACCCGGTAGACATCGATCGTGCCGCCGCCCATCCCGCCGTACTCCTCGGGGATGAACACCAGCTGGATGCCGAGCTGGTCGCTGCACATACCGCGGACGATGTCCAGCGGGCACTCATCCTCGTGATCAAGCTCAAGCTGGCGTTCTTCGGGCATCGCGTCCGCGACGAAGTCGCGGACCGCCTCCAGCATCATCTTCAGTGTCTCGGCGTCAAGGCCGATGGTGGCGCCAGCGTCGGCGGGATTCGCGGTCAAGGTCATGTCGGCACACCCCTTTCCTTCATAGACCTTGCCTCGATCGTAGGCGTACGCGTCAGAGGCCGTTAGTCCCTGCTGGTTGGGGCAATGGACTGACTACTCGTCAGTAACTAAGGGCATTGGGTAATTGTGTGTCGATTGGGTCGCCTGAACCGTGGATGGGTCGCCCGAACCGCGAACGGCTGACCGCCCAGGCGATGATCACTGACCGCTTCCGCTCTCCCCGGCACCCTCTCTGGCGGTGGGTCGGCCCGCGGCGCGGGCGATCGCCTCTCTGGCGATCACCACCTGCTGCACCTGGCTGGTGCCTTCGTAGATGCGAAACAGCCGCGCGTCGCGGTAGAACCGCTCGACAGCCACGCCACGCATGTACCCGGCGCCGCCGAATACCTGGACCGCCCTGTCGGCCACGCGGCCGACCATCTCGCTCGCGAAATACTTGGCGCACGACGGGCCCATGCGGGTGTCCTCGCCCGCGTCGTACGCCGCCGCGGCGGCCAGCACCAGCGCACGGCCGGCGTAGACATCGGTCTGCGAGTCGGCGATCATCCCCTGGATCAGCTGGAACTCGGCGATCGGATGGCCGGACTGGCGGCGTTCGAGCGCGTAGCTGACCGTCTCGGCGAGCAGCCGGTGCGACATGCCCACGCACAGCGCCGCGATTTGCAGGCGCCCATGTGCCAGGCAACGCATTGCCGTGCGATAACCCTCGCCCTCCTTGCCGCCGACGAGGGCGTCGGGCGGAACACGCACGTCGTCGAGCACGACATCCGCGGTCCACGCGCCGTGCTGGCCCATCTTGCCGTCGCGCGGCCCGACCGTCAGTCCTGGCGTGCCCGCGGGAACAAGAAATGCCGACACGTCGCGGCTCGCCTTCGCGGCCTCGCCGTGCCGGGCGAAAACCATGAAGATGTCCGCGATTGGGGCGTTGGTGATGTACCTCTTGCTGCCGCTGAGCACATAGCCGCCATCGGCGCGCCGAGCCGAGGTCCTCAGGCCGCTCGGGTCCGAGCCCGCCTCCGCCTCGGTCAGCGCGAATGACGAGGTCCACTCGCCGCTCGCCAGACGCGGCAGATACTCCTTCTTCTGCCCGTCCGTGCCGCCTTCGAGCAGGACGTGGCCGGCGATGCCGTTGTTGGTACCGAACAGCGAGCGGAACGCCGGCGTCGTATAGCCAAGCTCCATCGCCAGCCTTGCCTGCTGTACGGTCGAAAGGCCGAGCCCGCCATACGCCGCAGGAATCGCGAAGCCGTACAGGCCCATGTCGGCCGCGGCCTGTCTGAGATGTGGCGGCATCTCATCGGTCTCGTCGATCTGCTGCTCCAAGGGCAGCACCTGTTCACGGACAAGCCGGCGCGTCGCCTCGATCATGTCCCTGACATCGGCCTCGTCCACGTGCCCTCCTGTGTGGTCACTGCCATGACGGCCCACCCGCGCGCCACCGCTTTCGCGCGCGCCAGCGGGTGACCGCGCCTGCTGGCCGGGATTACGTGCAGCGCTCGAAAACCGCTGCGAGGCCCTGCCCGCCGCCGATGCACATCGTTTCGAGTCCATAACGGCTGCCGCGGCGGTCCATCTCGCGTAGCAGCGTCGTGAGAATCCGGCATCCGGTGGCACCCACCGGATGTCCGAGGGAGATGCCAGATCCGTTGACGTTCACCCGGTCCATGTCCGCCCCGCTGAGCCCCATTTCGCGGACGCAGGCGAGCGCCTGCGCGGCGAACGCCTCGTTGAGCTCGATCAGGTCGATGTCGCTCAGCTTCAGGCTGGCGCGATCGAGCGCTTTGGCAGTCGAGGGAACCGGCCCGATGCCCATCGCCGACGGAGGCACGCCGGCCACCGCCCACGACACCAGCCTGGCGAGCGGCCGCAGCCCCAGCCTGGTCGCCTGGTCCGGGTGGGTGACGACACACACGGAGGCGGCATCGTTTTGCCCGCTCGCGTTGCCTGCGGTGACCGTCGCGTCCGGGTCGACCGCCAGCATGATCGGGCGCAGCGCGGCTAGCGATTCGAGTGAGGTATCCGCGCGCGGGTGTTCGTCGGTGTCGATCTGGGCGGTGCCCTTGCGGGTCTTCACCGGTACCGGCACGATCTCCTGAGCGAAGACACCTGACTGCTGCGCGGCGACCGCCCGCTGGTGGGAGCGCAGCGCAAGCTGGTCCTGATCCGTGCGGGAGATGCGGTATTCGCGCCGCAGGTTCTCCGCGGTTTCGACCATGCCGCCCGGTACGGGAAAGTTCTTGCCGCCCGCCGTGGTACGGCCCCGCGCAAGTGTGTCGTGCAGCAGAACCCCCTCGCCCCGCGACCCCCAGCGCATCGAGGTCGAGTAGAACGCCGCCGAGCTCATGCTCTCCGCGCCGCCTGCCACGACGACGTCGCTGGCGCCCGTCTGCACCTGCATGGCTGCGTAGATGACTGCCTGCAGGCCTGAACCGCATCGCCGGTCGAGCTGCAGGCCGGTGACCCCGACCGGTAGTCCTGCGTCAAGCGCCGCGACCCGCCCGATAGCCGGTGCTTCCGCGGTCGCGTAGCACTGGCCGAGGAGCACCTCGTCGATGTCCGCGGGCCCGAGCCCAGTCCGCTCGAGGACCGCGCGCACGGCCGTCGTGGCAAGCTGATGCGCGGGCACGTCCCGCAGGGCACCGCCAAAACGCCCGATGGGGGTCCGAACCGGCTCGCAGATCACGGCGTCACGCATGTCGCTCCTTCGCGGCGATCGAGGCTCCAGCTTCGATCTCTAGTATCAACCGGTTTGCGCCAGATCTGGGCTTTGCCCGGTAGCAGGCCTGCGAGCACACGCAGCGGGCGCGCTGCCTTGGTGCAGCTGCCGTCCGTTTGGCCAGGCGCGGTCAATGATTTAGTTCTTGGCCGTTCTCTGCGGACCGCATTGCCACGCGAAGTTGACCGACGAGGTACGCGTCGACCGTGGTGCCCTGGGCAGTGCCGCCGACCCTGGCCGACGCATACAGGCGGCCACCGTCGCTTCGCCACAGATTCCATCTGGGGAACTCCGCCGCGACCCGCTGCAGGTCACCCGTCCGATCGATGACCTCATGACCGGCCCGTGCGCACGTGTCCCTGAATCGCGGCCAGTGCACATCGCAGACATCCCAGGTAGCAGGCGCGCCGTCATCGTCGTGCAGGCCATCAGCGGTGAACTGCGGGCGCGGTACTACTAATCGGACCACCGCGACAGAACGGCACAAATCGCTCTGGCACGTGGCGCTCGCCGGCGGTGTGATGGCGTGATAGGGGGGACCAGCTGATGCGGGCATGGCAGTCGCCGTTCATGTCGATCGTCGCTTTCAATCCCCGATCCTGCCTGTGCTGGCTCAGGCGGGCACTGAAGACGGCGCCGACATCGCGGCTGTAAGGATCGGCCGGTCTCTTGTAAGACAACGCTGCGCCGCGGCAGCCGTTAGAGTCCTGCCGCATAACCCAGTTATCAGTTATCAGTTATTAGTTATCAGAGGATGACGTAACCCCACCGGTACCCCACCGGTACCCCACCGGGGCGACGCCGGTTATCGCATCCGTAGCCATTCACGGACAGTTTGCCCGGCCATGTAGAAGGCGGCGAGCAAGAGGAGGACTCCCACGCCCGCGCGCAAGTTGCCAACCACGATGGAGGCCAGGGCCCACCCCAGGCTGACCGCGAAGAAGATGATCACCGCCGTCGTCAGCAGCGCGAGGAGCCTGCGGCGCATGGCGGCCTCGATGACGAGCATCACGCCAACCGCGAAAAAGATCGGTTCCAGCACCCCGGAGCTGGTGTCGAGCAGGATCAGGCCGAGCACCGCGTACAGGATTGACGCGGAGGCCGCCGTCCACAGGCGCCGCACCCGGCCGTGGCGGGCCGAGGTGTCCACGTTGGGGAGCGCGCGGTGCTGCAGATGGCCGTGCACGTCGTCACGCGGTATCGGGCCTGCGAGACCGCGCCCCGCCACCTCGACGTCGCTGCGCAGCGCCGCCTGGCGGCGCCGCAGATCTGCGACGCGGTCGCCAACTGAGCCGACCGCCTGGCTCGGGTGTCGCGGCGAGCGGCCGTTCGCCCGGTCAACCGCGCGGGCGCCGCGCAGTTCGGCGCGGGCTGCGTCGAGTTCGTTGTCGATCTGGGCGAGTTGCTCGCGGAGCGCGGCCGACCGGACCCGCAGGCGTATCTCCGCCTCCTCGTCGGTCGGTGCCTCCTTGTCAAGCGCTGCCCAGGCCACGGGTTGCCCCCAGGACGCGCGGACCGTCTGATTCCGCTCGTACCTTGGACCCGCTGGCGCACGTTCGCCGCCGAACGGATCCTTCGTATCCAGTCCCCACAGCCCGCGGTAGGCGACAACCCATGGCGTGTCGTCGCCGATCCGCACTGCCGTCCACTGCCGCTCCTGGCCGGGCCCCACGCTGGCGCCGTCACCCCTGCGATAGTCGATGTACGGGATCCTGATCACCGACGAAGCTGGCTCAGACCACGGGATGACGCGGGCGATCTTCATACCGATCCGGTTGACTTCGGCGGGCAGCGGCGGTGCGATTGTAATTAGATACTCACCCTTCAGGTAGGCGCCGCTGTGCGAGCCTGCCCCCGCGTAGACGACCGGATGGTCGCCGACGCGCTCCATATCCGGGTCGTCCCAGCGGCGGCGCAGGTCATCGCCGGTTTCGTCGTGGCTGGAGAAGGCGACCCAGGCCGGCGTCGTGGCGTCCGGGCGCTCGCCCACGCTGGGTGCGACGGTGCCCCCATCCGTGCCCTCCTGCTCGCCGGCGCCCCCGACCGGACCCCGGGTGAGATCCGCGCCGGAATGCTCGGCCAGGAAGATCGTTACCTGCTCCCAGTCCGCTTCGTGGTCATTGACGCCGCCGAACGTCGAGCGCCAGTCGTTCATGGCGTAGAAGTACCAGTACTGCAGGATGACGTAGCCGCCGTCGCGGCTGACGTGACCGTAGTAGTGACACTGCCCGGCGGTTTCCGCTGTGTTCGCCTTCACGTGCGCTGCGGCGGCGTAACCGCGGGGCACCTTGCCCCGCAGCAGCAGTGTCGTCCTTAGCACCGAGTCGATGAGCCTCGCGGCCAGGCCGACGGCCGCGAACCTGCTGCTCGGCTTGAACTTCTCCCTGTCCGGCCGCTTGCGCCACCTCCGGTACGCCCTTGGCCCGAGCGGGTGGTCGACGAACTGCAGGTACAGGGACTCGCCGTGGTGAACGCGGCCGTAGGCAGCGAGCTTGTCCGGGTCAAGCGCGCCCGCCGCGGCCAGTTGCTCGACGGACTTGCCGACGCGGCGATAGAGAGACGCGTGAGCGAGGTAACCATCGATGGCGCAGGGGAGGAAGAGTTCGCCGCGGTTGTACCTGACGATGGGTTCGTACCGGCGAAGCAGCCGCAGCTCCTCCTCAGCAGTCACTGCGCACTCCCCGTTACCACCTGCTCAGGCCCACGATCACCGTCGTCCGCGCGAGTGTGCCAACTCACCCGGGACCGGGCATCACCCTGGCCGGGTGAAACTCCACCGCGGCAGCCGCTCGTCGCACTGCTGGCCCCAGGCGGCCGACCCCCCGGGATCGCCCCGCACGCGCTGGCGGATCGCGCCGCGGCAGCCGTTATGGAATACGCTTCTGCCCGTCACCGCGCGTGTCACAGACGGCGCGAGCACCCGCGCGTGCACACTACGACGACGAGCGTAACGATCATCGCGAACAAGATGATCGGACCAAGGAACACGATCCGGCCACCGATGAGAAGGACTGCCAGCCAGGCCCAGGCAATCGGCACCAACGGGGACGACCTGCGTGCCCGCTGCACGTGCCGCACGGCGGGTGGTGGCTGAGCGGGGATCCGCTCGTCGGCGAACCGCACGGATACGGGGAGGTCCTTAACGAGGCCGCGCAGGTCTGTCCAGGTCTTCGCGGCATAGGCCGCACCGACCCGTTCGCCGAATTCCTCGCTGGTCAGTCGCCCCGCAACCATCTGCTCGCGCAACACGCCGACGATGCGTTCGCGATCTTCATCCGACGCACGGAACGACGGGTCATCGACCATCGGACCACCACCGCTGCGATGGGCTCCCCGCGAGCCCCTGAGGTTCACTGTAAGCCGGCAACGGCCGTGGTCCAACCACGGCCGCGCAGTCCGCGCCCCGCGCGGCCGAGGCGTTGGCCGGTGGCCTGTGCTCGGGACGTTCGGCCCTACCTGCGGTAGTCGCCTGGACCGAGGTTTCGGCCATGACAACGATGGATGACGCATTACGCGGCCTCACGGGCACCGGGGCCAGCGTGTCAGATCGCGAACTCGTTCACCTGCTGGCCCGGCACGAGGCAGCCGAAAGGGAACGTGCTCGCACGATATGAGTGGTTCGCCGCTGACGCACGCTCGCCGGCCGCTCGCTACCTGGTAAGGCTCATCATCGAGGATGAGCGCGGGCATCACCGGATTCTCGCCGAACTGGCCTTGTCGTCGATCTGCTGATGATGGGCACAGACACGCACATCCGGATACTCCGCTTCCTGATCGACCATGCGGAAACGCACCACGGCAGGCCGTGACGGGCTGCACCGCACATGCCCGCACATGCCCGCACATGCCCCGGCCTGTTCCGTGCGGAGCTGTGCGGCACCGCTTCTCCGGTTTGACACACCGTGTCTATAACACTTGGCGCATGGACACTTGGCGCATGGACACTTGGCGCATGGACACTTGGCGCATGGACACTTGGCCCATGGACACGACGAAGACATCGTCAGCCCCCGCAGCCCAAGTCTCGGGCGAGCTTGCGCCGTTCCGGGTCGAGATCCCGCAGGCCGACCTGGATGACCTGCATGAGCGGCTTGCCCGGACCCGCTGGCCTGATGAGCTGCCGGACGCCGGCTGGGACTACGGCATTCCGCTCGGCTACGTGCAGGAGCTGGCGCGATACTGGCGCACAGACTATGACTGGCGAGCGTACGAGGCCTGGCTGAACGAGTTTCCGCAGTTCACGACCACCATCGACGGCGCCAAGGTGCACTTCATGCACGTTCGCTCCAAAGAACCAGACGCGATGCCGTTGATCATCACGCACGGCTGGCCGGGCTCGGTCGTGGAGTTCATGAACATCATCGGCCCGCTGACGGATCCTCCGGCCTACGGCGGCGACCCGGCGGACGCCTTCCACCTGGTCGTGCCTTCGATCCCCGGCTACGCGTTCTCCGGACCGACGCAGCAGGCGGGATGGCATATGCGCCGCGTCGCCGAGGCCTGGGCCGAGCTGATGCGCCGGCTCGGATATGAGCGTTATGGCGCGCAAGGCGGCGACTGGGGTTCAGGGATATCCAGGGACCTCGGCCTTGTCGACCCTGGCCACGTTGTCGGCGTGCACCTGAATATGCTGTCGGCGCCGCCTCCATCCGACCCGACTGAGCTGGCCGAACTCACCGACAAGGAAAAGGGGTATCTCGAGCGCTCGGCGCGGTTCCGCGCGCGAGGCCTGGGCTACGGGATGATCCAGTCGACCCGGCCGCAGACTCTCGCATACGGGCTCACGGATTCGCCTGCCGGGCAATTGGCCTGGATCGCGGAGAAGTTCAAAGAGTGGACCGACTCGAAGCACTGGCCGGAAGACGCCGTCGACCGGGACCAGATGCTCACCAACATCAGCGTCTATTGGCTGACCGGAACGGCCGGGTCCTCGGCGCGCCTCTACTACGAGTCCGCGCGCCAGGGCGTGTGGGGGCCGCCGCAGCCGTCGCAGGTGCCGACCGGGGTGGCGGTATTCCCGCGTGAGATCTCCCCGCCGATCCGGCGGATCGCCGAGAAGTCCAACAACGTCGTGCACTGGTCGGAGTTCGACCGCGGTGGCCATTTCGCCGCCATGGAGGTCCCCGGCCTGCTAGTCGGGGACGTGCGGGACTTCTTCAGTTCACTGCGCTGATCAGTACTGCGCTGATCAGTACTGCGCTGATCAGTACTGCGCTGATCAGTACTGCGCTGATCAGTACTGCGCTGATCGGTTCGCTGCGCTGAAGCCTCGCGGTCATTTCAGTACTGCGCTGATCGGTTCGCTGCGCTGAAGCCTCGCGGTCATTGCGTCGCACCCCATCCACAGGTTTCGCCCGCTGATTGTCACTGCCGCGTGGCAGGATGCTGGGCGAGCCGGACGAGGGGAGGCGCCGTGGGCAAGGCGAACAGAGAACGACGCCGCGCCAAAGAGCGTGCCAAGCAGAAGGAAAGCAAGCGGCGCCACGCCGGGCGGCTCGGACCGGACCGCCGGGCCGAGGGAGGGGCCCCGGCAGGCCAGCAGTCCGAACCTGGCCAGTCCGGGCCTGGCCAGTCCGGGCCTGGCCAGTCCGGGTCTGGCCAGTCCGGGCCTGGCCAGTCCGGGTCTGGCCAGTCCGGGCCTGGCCAGTCCGGGCCTGGGCAGTCCGGGCCTGGGCAGTCCGGGCGGCCTGGACATTCGGCGAACGCCGCGTCCACCGCGTCTTCTGGCGCCGCCCCGCCCTCGGCCGCTGAACTGGCCGCCGACGTGGCTGCCAAGGCCGTGCAGGCGCTGTCAGATGGGGACGCGGCCGCGTACCGCCGGTGCGTCGCCGAACTTGCCGGGCGGCCGGCCATCAGGGGCTGGTGGCGGACCACCGAGCAGGTGCTGACAGCCGCACTTGAGCGAAGCGTCACGGCCGCGTGGCGGCTTGGCTGGCAGCCGGCCGATGTGGTCCGTGCGATCGGCCGGGAGCTCGGGGGCGCGCACGCACAGGTGGCAGGTGACGCGGTCGCGGCCGAGATACGCGGTTACCCTGCCTCGACGGTCGATGATCGCTGGCGCGCCCAGCTCACCGCTCTCGGCGCTCGGGCGTGGTGGGCGGGCGACGACGGCTACCTGAGTGCGCGGGGCGGCATGGAGAATCTCTCCCGGGCCGCTGTCATTGCCCGCGCGCTCGAAGTGATCTTCGTGCTTGGCAAGCTTCCGCGACTGCCCACAGTGGGCTCGCCGCCTGGCACGGCACGGCCTGGACGCGCTGCGCCGGGGCAGCAAACGTCGCAGCCGCGGGCGGCCGACGAGCGCATGCTCACCCGTATCCGGGCGCTGCTCGCCAAGGCGGAATCCACCGAGTTCCCCGAGGAGGCCGAGGCGCTGAGCGCGCGGGCACAGGAACTAATGGCGAGGCACAGCATCGATCAAGCTTTGGTGAACGCGGCATCGGATCGGCGAGACCAGCCGGAGGCGGTGCGCCTACCTGTCGACAATCCCTATGAGGCACCCAAGGCGGTGCTGCTCGATGTTGTCGCCTCCGCGAACCGCTGCCGCTCGGTGTGGCACCGCAAACTCGGTTTTGCCACAGTGTTCGGCTTCGCCGCCGACCTCGGCGCGGTGGAGTTGCTCTTCACTTCGCTGCTTGTGCAGGCGACCGCCGCGATGCTGCACGCGGGTGCCCGCCGCGATGCCTACGGTCGCTCTCGTACCAGGTCATTTCGAAGCTCCTTCCTTGCTGCCTACGCGCAGCGCATCGGCGAACGGCTGCAGGCCGCTGCCGATGAGGCGACTACGCAGGCGGTCGCCGAGACGACAGGCACGAACCTCCTGCCCGTGCTCGCCGCCCGAGATCAGGCGGTCGATCGAGCCGTCGACGAGACGTTTCCCGAGCTCTCGGAGCATCGGGTCGCGGGCGGCCGTAACTATGAAGGCTGGATCTCGGGACGTGCGGCTGCCGACCTCGCCAGCCTGACCACGCGCGCCGGGATCACCAGGCCCTGCGCCTGACCGCCTGCGCCGGGATCCCCAGGCCCGGTGCCTGGCCCCGCGCGCCGGGATCCCCAGCCCCGGCGCCTGACCGCCCGCGCCGGGATCCCCAGGCCCGGCGCTTGACCGCCCGCGCCGGGATCCCCGGGCCCGGTGCCTGACCGCACGCGCCGGAGCGGGCCACATCCGTCACCACGACCCACAGGTGCCCGTCACGCTCATGGCACCCCCCCGGGGAACATCCTGGCCACTGATAGTGTTGCCATTCCTGGCGGCGGAAATCCTGCCGTCATGTGCCGCGGGCGAGCCGCCCGCGAGGTCGCATGCGAGAGTAGTTCGCTTCCCGGTAGGCCAAGTTAGCCGCCGTGGCCGACGCCTCCGACCATGACGCGGCCACCGAACACCGAGGGAGCTCATTAGTGCCTCAGCCTGCTGAGCGTCAGCCTGCCCGCCGCCGCGGCGCCCGCCAGGGCGGCAGAACGCCCGGCCGCCGACCTGCCGCACGGCCACGACGCCCCGTAGTACCCCGTAAGCGTGAGGAGTCCGACCTGGACCGCGCGCTTGCCGCCGCGCTTGACGCGCCGGTCCCGCCCGCTGCCACATTCGCCGACCTGGGCGTCCCCGCGACCCTGATGACCGCGCTGGCCGGCCTTGGAGTCACGGCGCCATTTCCGATCCAGGCCGCGGCGGTGCCTGACGCGCTGGCCGGCCGCGACGTCCTCGGCCGCGCCCAGACGGGGTCGGGTAAGACCCTCGCATTCGGCCTGCCCATGCTCGCCCGCCTGACCGCGGCCACGCGGCCGCGCAAGGCCAAGGCTCCGCGCGGGCTCGTTCTGGTGCCGACGCGCGAGCTCGCCGGCCAGGTCGCCGCCGTGCTCAGCCCGCTTGCGGATGCCGTCGGCCTGCGCGTGGCGACCGTTTACGGCGGCGCCTCGATCGGCAGGCAGATCGACCGGCTTGCCCGTGGCGTCGACATCGTCGTCGCCACCCCGGGCCGGCTCATCGACCTGCTCGATCGCTCAGCCTGCACCCTCGCCGCCGTCGAGGTGACCGTCATCGATGAGGCGGACTACATGGCCGACCTTGGTTTCCTGCCCTCGGTGACCCGCATCATGGACGCTACAGGGGCCGGCGGTCAGCGGATGCTGTTCTCCGCCACTCTCGACCGCGGCGTCGATGGCCTGGTTCATGCCTACCTCAGCAACCCCGCCGTGCATGCCGTCTCTCCTGCCTCTGGGCCGGTGGATGCGATGGACCACAAGGTGTTCGTACTTCCTGCGAGCGACCGGGTTGCCGTCGCTGCGGAGATCGCCGCACGTCCGGCGCGCACATTGTTCTTCGTCCGCACCAAGCATGGCGCGGCGCGCCTGGCCAAGCAGTTGGGCCGGATCGGGATCCCGTCGGCGGCCTTGCATGGCGATCTGAACCAGAACCAGCGTGAGCGCGCCCTTGCCGCCTTCTCCGCGGGGCATCCCCGCGTTCTCGTCGCGACCAACGTCGCCGCCCGCGGAATCCACGTGGACGACGTCGATCTGGTCGTGCACTTCGACCCGCCGAACGATGGCAAGGATTACCTCCACCGCTCCGGCCGCACGGCACGGGCCGGCGCGCAGGGAACCGTCCTCGCCCTGGTCTCGCCCGCGCAGGTGCGTGAGGTGGCCAAGTTGCACGAGGCGATCGGGGTGACGCCAACGAGCCACCACGTGCAGACCGGTGATCACACGGTCCGGCAGATCGCCGCCTCAGGTACGCCGGTGCCTCCGGCACCGCCGGCCCAGGACAGGGCACGGATCTCCTACTCGCAGAACGCGCGGCAGGCATCTCATGCGCGGACTAGCGGCAGGCGCGCCAGGAGGCCGGCCGGGCGCCCTCGCCAGGGTGGTTCTGTGGGCACCAATCCGCACGTGCCGCGCACCCGGGGCCTCCCTCAATGATCTAAGTCCCAAATGACAGCCATCACCACACGGGCGACAGACCCGAGGCTGGGTGCTAAGCGGCGCAGTGTCAGGACGCCGTGTCAAGGCGCCGTCAGGACGCCGTCAGGACGCCGTGTCAGAACTCGATGTCACGGGCGAGAAGTTCTTCCCATCTCTCGCGCCTGACCACCATCCGCGAATCGCCGTCGCTGGCGAACACGATGGGGATGCGCCGGGCGCCGTTGTAGTTGTTCGACATGGTGAAGCAGTAGGCGCCAGTGACAGGGATCGCGAGTAGGTCCCCGACCTTGGGGTCGCGCAGCGGTACGCCCTCGCTAAGCACGTCGCCGGATTCGCAGTGCCTGCCAACAACCGTGACCTGCTGCCCGCCGCCGGCCCGATCGGCGATTGCGGCCTCGAATCGCTGCCCGACCAGGGCAACGTCGAGATTGTCGCCCATCCCTCCGTCCACCGCTACAAAGGTCGTTTCGCCGGGCTCGCCGGCCCGCTTGACGGTGGTGACGCGGTAGACGCTGATCGCGTTGCTGGCCACGATGCTGCGGCCGGGTTCGATCAGGATACGGGACCGCGTGGGCAGGTGCTCGCGCACCGCGCCGATCAGCGTGTCGAGGTAGTCGTCGAGGCTCGGCGGCCGGTCGGCGTAGGTGTAGCGGGCGCCCAGACCGCCGCCCAGATCGTAGACCCGGAATTGGCCGAGTGCCGCGAGCGGCGCCACCGCTGCGGCAAGCTCGCCTGCGTCCAGAATCTGCGATCCGACGTGCGTGTGCAGGCCGTCCATTCGTAGCCGGTCGCTGGCCTCGATCCGCGCGATCGCCTGCCTCGCGGTTTGCGGGGAGAGCCCGAACTTGGAGCCCGCATGCCCGGTCGCGAACGCCGCGTAGGTAGACGCCCGAACCCCGGGGATGACCCGGACCAGGCAAGCCTGCCTGTGGCCGGATGGCACGGTCGCTTCGAGCCTGTCGATGTCGTCGAAGTTGTCAACGACGACTGTGCCGACCCCGGACCTGATCGCGAGCTCGATCTCCTCGTCGGTCTTAGCATTGCCATGCAGCACCAACGTGGCAGGATCGGCGCCGGCGGCGAGCGCCAACACGATCTCGCCGCCCCCGGCCACGTCGAGCCAGAGGCCTTCCGACACCATCAGCCGGAGAACCGCCGTGCAGGGAAAGGACTTCGACGCGAACGCTATCTGGGAGTCCGGCCACCTGGCCGCCAGACCGTCGCGGTACGCGCGGGCGCGCTGGCGCAGCGGAGCTGCCGCGACGACCATGACAGGGGTGCCATAGCGGTCGGCAAGGTCGTCGAGCCGGGATCCGCCCACCGTCAGCATGCCGTCGTGGTCCCTTGTGGTGCCCGGCGGGAAAAGGCCAAGCAATTCGTTCGTTTCGACCACGAAGCCCTCCAGAGCGCACGCCGCAGCCGGATGATCTCGACCCACTGGGTGATCTTGACGCGTCGGCTGATCTTGACACTCTACGGTCCATCGTGTGTCAGATCCGCGCACGTTGGGCCATCGTGTGCCATGCCAATAGGCCACGTAACACCTAGCCGGCCAGCTCGGCTAGCGCAGCCGTTCAGGATCAATCGCGCCGGCTTCGGGGCTTGCACGATGCGCGGCGAACGTGGCGACCGCGCCGCAGCGGGTGATGCGTACACTGTCGAAACCTGCCGCCCGAAGCCAGGCGGCAAGCTCGCCCAGCTGAAATGGCCGCCCGAAGGCGCCAACCTGGCGAAGCGCCCAGGTGACAGCGTCGTGCCAGCGGCCAGTCCCAGCGATGATTGTAGTGCCGCGCAGGACGCCACCCGGCCGCAGGATCCTGGCGTACTCTTGGACGGCCGCGGCCGGTTCCGGGAAGCAATGCAAGCCGTTGTAGCTCAGGCAAAGATCGAACGTGCGGTCGGGGAACGGCAGCGCGGCGATGCTTGCCTGCACGAGACCGAGCTCACGAGCCGACCGCGGGCCGCCGCTGCGTTTTCGCCTCCGGGCCCCGGCCCGGGCGCGGACCTGCATCCGGGCCCGGGCGCGGACCCGGGCGAGCATGACGGGCGAGATGTCGGCCGCGACGTAGCGAATCCGCTGGCCGGGACGCAGCCCCCGCAGCGCGATACCGCCGCCGCTCGGCAGGTCGAGGACGGTGCTGCCAGGCGCCGCGTGGGCAACTTCGCCGATTTCCGCCCAAGCCCGGCTGACGTCGTAGCCCCACAGCAGCCGTGCCCCGACGCGCACAACGGGCCCGGCGTGCACGGCCGAGTCGTATCCGGCGGCGAGGCGGCGCCGCCGCTGCCAGGTTTGGCCTCGCATCGGTGCCCCACATGAGAGGAAAATCGCCAACCTTCCACCAACCGGCCGTGCGCAAGCAACGGTCCGCTTCATACTCTCGAACGCAGCCCTGCGTGCCCAACTGCGATGAGGCTCCCGAGTAAGGTGAGCATCCGGCATGATCTGGCATCTGATACCGCTGTCGCGATGGCGCTCAGCACCTCAATCGGAGTACGTACTCAGGACTCAGGACGCGAGCCGGTTCGTGCACGCGGCACCGGACGAGCCGACCGCCCTGGCTGTCGCCAACGCCCTATATGGGCACGTGGAGGAGCCACTGCTCGCATTGCTCGTCGACGAGAGCCGGCTGTCGGCGAAGGTCCGCTACGAGCCCGCCGATCCCGCGCCCCCGCCCGGCGTGTCGGCCGACACCCCGTTCCCGCACGTCTACGGCCCGGTCGAACGGGCGGCGGTCGCCGGGGTCAGGTACCTGCGGCGTGACCTGGCCGGAAGGTATATCGCGCTGGAGGCCAGGCCGGCCACGGCCGAGATGCTGGATCTGCTGCCTCATCCGGAGGGCGGGTGGTACCGCCAGACCTGGTCGGCGGAGCCCGGCTTCGAACCGCCCGGTTACCCGGGCCGGCGCGCTGCCGCGACCGCGATCTACTTCCTGCTTCCACCCGGCGCGCGGTCGTGCTGGCACGCGGTCCGCTCCGACGAGCTTTGGCTGTGGCACGCCGGCGGCCCGCTGACCCTGCTGCTCGCCGGAACCGGTGACCGGCCGGCCGCCGAGCCCACCGCGGTCACCCTCGGCCCCGATCTCGCCGCCGGGCAGCGGCCACAGCATCTCCTGGCCAAGGACCAGTGGCAGGCCGCGGAGCCGGCCAGCCCTCGAGAGGTGCTTGTGACCTGCGTGGTGGCACCCGGCTTCGACTTCGCCGACTTCAAGCTGCCGCCCGACGCCGCCGCCTCACCGGATGCGGAGAAGCCTCCGCCGTCGGGGTCAACAGGTTCCGGTGCTGGCGCTGGTGGTCAGCACATACCAGCCTCATCCACCGCGAAAGGCCCGTCAGGGCCATGAGAAGGGCCATGAGACCTGACTGCGCGGGTCGCAACGGGATTTGAGTGAGCATGTTCGACCGGTACGTGACGATCGACTGGAGTGGCGCAAGCGCGCCACGGACAGGAAAGGACTCGATCTGGATCTGCTCGCTCGCCGGAGCCACCCGGTGCGTGACGCAGAACCCGCGAACGCGCGGCGCGGCCAGGGAAGTCCTGCGTGAATTGCTCGTGCGAAGTGTCAGCCACGGTGAGCGGGTGCTGGCAGGTTTCGACTTCCCCTTCTGCTACCCGGCTGGGTTCGCCGCAGCGCTGGATCTCACCAGTGGGCTGCGTCCAGAAGGTGAACCGTGGCGCGCCATCTGGAAGCTGCTCGCTGAGCAGATCATCGACGATCCGTTGACAAATGTCAGCAACCGGTTCGAGGTCGCCAACGATCTGAACCGCCGGCTGGGCGAAAACGCGGCCTTCTGGGGCCGACCGCGAACGCTCCTTCTCGACTACCTGCCAAGTACGCGGGACGTCGCCTACCGGGCCCCTGGTGCCGCGGCCGTGCTTGCTGAGTGGCGTGTGGTGGAGCAGTTCCTTCGCTGCCAGGGCCGGCGGCCGCAGTCGGCCTGGAAACTGCTCGGCGTCGGCTCGGTGGGGAGCCAGGCGCTGACCGGTATACCCGTCGTCGCGGCGCTGCGAGCGGACCCGTTGCTGGCCGGGGTCAGCCGGGTGTGGCCGTTCGAGCGGCCGGGCGAGCTGCCCGCGGGTGAGCCGGCCATCGTCCACGCCGAGGTGTGGCCGAGCCGCTACGACTTCACCGCCGCGCCCGGAACGTGCGTGGATGAGAAGCAGGTCAGGAACCTGGCCGAGGTGCTGCGGCGACTCGATCGCATCGGGGCCCTGGCGGCCCTGCTGAGCGAGATACCCCGTGCCAGCCACGAAGAAGGATGGATTCTCGGCGCCGATTGGCCACTGGCGGCCGCCGCGAGTTGAATCCCCACGCTCCCACTCACGCGAAGGGTTCAAGCAGCGGCGCGGGGAACCCGGATGAGAGTCGGCGAGGCCGCTGCGGCGGCACGAAGCTCCGCAGTAGCGGATGATGAACGAATCCGGAACCCCAGGGAAACGGGTGGAGGTGAGGCGTGTCTGATTCGGCTGGCGCCGCCCTGCGGCGACGGCTCAGAGCGCTGCCCCTTATGCAGGGGCTGCTGCCCATAACCCGGTTCCAGGTGCCTGCGGACGCACTCGCAGGTCTCACCTTGGCCGCTCTCGGCATCCCCGAGGTCCTCGGCTACGCGAAGATCGCTGGGATGCCGGTCGTGACGGGCCTGTACACGCTGCTGCTCCCGATGGCCGTGTTCGCCATCCTCGGCTCATCTCGCCATCTGGTCGTGGCCGCGGACTCCGCGACCGCCGCCATCCTCGCCGCCACGCTGACCGGGCTCGCGGCCGCCGGGTCCGCCAGATACGTCAAGCTGGCCGGGCTCGCGGCCGTGCTGGCCGGCGCGATGCTGCTGCTTGCCCGGCTGGCCAGGATCGGGTTCTTGGCGAACTTCCTGTCCCGCACCGTGCTGGTCGGATTCCTCACCGGCGTCGGCATCCAGGTGGCAGCAGGCCAGCTCCCCGACATGCTCGGCGTGACCGCCGCGGGCAAGGACACCACTACCAAGCTCGTGCACACCGCGCGCGCGCTTCCGCAGGTGCGCTGGGAGGACGTGGCGGTGTCAATCGGCGTCATCCTGATCGTGCTCACCGCACGCCGGATCACCCGCAGGATCCCGGGACCGCTAATCGCCGTGGTCATCGCTATCGGCGTGAGCCGCGCCGTGGACCTGGCTGCCCGCGGGGTGGCCGTCGTCGGCGCCGTGCCACGCGGACTGCCGCAGCTTGGGCTGCCCGCCCTCGGCTTGCACGACGCCACCATCTTGCTCGGCCCCGCCGCGTCGATATTCGTCGTCATCCTGGCCCAGAGCGCGGCGACCTCACGCGCCTACGCCGTCAAGTACGAGGAGACCGAGTTCCGCGAGGACACTGACCTGGTCGGCCTGGGCACCGCCAACGTGGCGGCGGCCTTCTCCGGCACGTTCGTCGTCAACGGCAGCCCGACTAAGACCCAGATGGTCGATAGCGCGGGAGGGCGCAGCCAGCTCGCGCAGATCGTCACCACCGCGGTGGTCCTCGTGGTCCTGCTGCTGCTCACCGGGCCGCTCGCCTACCTCCCGAGCGCCGCGCTCGCCGCCGTCGTCTTCCTGATCGCGGCCGAGCTCGTCGACGTTAGCGGGATGCGGCGCATTCTGGCCTGCCGACGCTACGAGTTTGCCATCGCCCTGCTCACAACGGTCGCTGTGGTCGTATTTGGAGTCGAGGACGGCATTGTGCTTGCCGTCGTCGCCTCGATCATCGACCATCTGCGCCACAGCTATCGCCCGCTCAACAGCGTCCTGGTGAAGTCACCGGCCGGGCACTGGCGCCCCATCCCGGTGGCGCCGGGCGCACGGACGGAGGATGGGCTGCTGATCTACCGGTTCGGCACCAGCCTCTACTACGCCAATGCTCCGCGTCTGTTGGAGGACGTCTCGGTCCTTGCCGGAACCGGCGGTCCGCTGCGCTGGATGGTTTTCGACTGCGCTGCCATCGGCGACATCGACTACACGGCCGCGGGGGTCCTCAAAAGGGTGGTCGAGCTTCTGCGCAAACGGCACGTAAGGTTCTCCGTCAGTACCGTGCTCAGCCCGGTGCGCGAGCAACTCGACAGCTACGGCATCAGTGCGGCCTTCGGCCCTGACGCTTACTATGACACTCCAGGTGAGGCGCTCGAGGCCTTTCACGCCGCGCAGCATGCGGATTGACTGTGCGGATTGACTGTGCGGATTGACTGTGCGGATTGACTGGGCCAATGACAATGGCGCCACCCGGGGCAGCCCGGCGCGGTCGCGGGCCGACGAAGGCGGATCTCGACGCCGCGCGCGAAGCCACCCTTCCCGACATCCTGCCAGCGGCCGGAGCCGACTTCGCCGTGCTGTTCTGCGGCATCAACCCCGGGCTGTACTCGGCGGCGACCGGCTACCACTTCGCCAGGCCAGGCAACCGGTTCTGGCCAGCCCTGCAGCTGTCCGGCTTTACCAGCCGCAGGCTCGCCCCGAGTGAGCAGGGCCTGCTGCCCTGCTACGGGCTCGGCATCACGAACTTGGTCGCCAGGGCGAGCGCGCGGGCCGCCGAGCTTACCCCGGCCGAACTGCGGGAGGGCGGCGCGGGCCTGCTCGAACTCGCCGCAGGCCACCGGCCACGTTTCGTCGCGATCGCCGGGGTCACCGCGTACCGCACCGCGTTTGGCCGGCCGGCCGCGCGGATCGGGCCGCAGGAGCACCTGCTCGGCCCGGCGCTCGTGTGGGTCCTGCCTAACCCCAGCGGGCTGAACGCGCACTGGCCCCTGGCCGCGATGGTCGAGGAGTTCGAGCGCCTGCGGGCGGCACGCAGGCGGTGACGGCTACCGCGGAGGCGGCATCCACTGCTGCGGGGAACCCGGGGACCGCCCGAGGGGGGCCAGCGCAGGTCCCTTACCGTCCGCGGGCCGGTGAGCCCGGTCAGCGAGCACCTTGCCGTACTTCGCGGGGTGCGGCTGGTGACCACGACCCGTACCGGGCGTTTCCTGGTGCATAGGCAGCTGATCTCCACACCCCGCCCGTGCCCAGGTTGCGCCGCAAGCGCGGCCCTAGCTGCCCGTCCTTGCCGACGCCGCGCGCTGCGTGTCAGGCTGCCAATGGACGCCGGCGTTCAGCACTGGTGTTCAGCAAAGGAGTGGAAGTGGCAGAAATCGTCAAGGCTGGACTCGTGCAGCAGAGCTGGACCGGCGCGAAGGACACCATGATCAGCTCGGCGGTGGACGCCATCGCGTCGGCCGCGTCCCAGGGTGCGCAGGTGGTGTGCCTACAGGAGTTGTTCTATGGCCCGTACTTCTGCCAGGTTCAGGACGCCAACTACTACTCCTTCACAGAATCCATTCCTGACGGGCCGACGACCCGGCAACTGCAGGAGGTGGCGGGTCTGCATGGGATCGTGCTGATAGCGCCGATGTACGAGGAAGAGCAGTCGGGTGTCTACTACAACACGGCGGCTGTGATCGACGCGGACGGCAGCTACCTCGGTAAATACCGCAAGACGCATCTGCCCCAGGTCAAGGGCTTCTGGGAGAAGTTCTACTTCAGGCCTGGCAACGTGGGCTATCCCGTGTTCGACACGGCGGTCGGCAGGATCGGCGTCTACATCTGCTACGACAGGCACTTCCCCGAGGGCTGGCGGGCGCTTGGCCTCGCGGGCGCCCGGATCGTGTTCAACCCGTCCGCCACTAGCAGGGGCCTGTCGCAGTACCTATGGCGGCTGGAGCAGCCCGCGGCTGCGGTGGCCAACGAATACTACGTCGGGGCGATCAACAGGGTCGGGGTTGAGCCGCTCGGCGACAACGACTTCTACGGCCAGTCCTACTTCGTGGATCCGCGCGGCCAACTGGTCGGCGACGCAGCTTCAGACGCCGAGCCCGAGGTCGTGGTGCGCGATCTTGACATGGACAAGCTCATCGCGGTCCGCGATCTGTGGCAGTTCTACCGCGACAGGCGGCCCGACGCCTACGAGCCACTGGTCAAGCCCTAGAAGGCTCCGTCAGCGGCCAAGCCGAGCCGGGAGGCAAACGATGCGGATACTGATCAGCGGCGGCACCGTGGTCACGGCCACCGGTGCGACGGCGGCAGATGTGCTCGTCGACGGCGAGCGGATCGTGGCGCTCGCGGCGCCTGGCACCGACGTGGCCGATGCGTGGCCCGCCGATGTCGACAAGGTGATCAATGCGTCAGGCAGATACGTGCTGCCGGGCGGCATTGATGTGCACACGCACATGGAGATGCCCTTCGGTGGCACGATCTCCTCCGACACGTTCGAAACGGGGACCCGCGCCGCCGCGTGGGGCGGTACCACCACGATCATCGATTTCCCCAGCCCGCCCAAGGGCACGTCGCTGCTCGCCGCGCTGGACAAGTGGCACGGCAAGGCGGACGGCAACAGTGTCATCGACTACGGCTTCCATATGATCATCTCCGATGTTAACGAAACCACGCTGAAGGAGATGCAGTCCTGCATCGATGCGGGCGTGAACAGCTTCAAGCTGTTCATGGCCTACCCGGGTGTGCTCTACTCCACCGACGGCGAGATCCTGCTCGCGATGCGGCGGGCCGCAGAGACCGGCGCGACCATCATGATGCACGCCGAGAACGGCATCGCGATCGATCAGCTCGTCGCCCGCGCCCTAGCGGAGGGCAAGACCGAACCCGTGCAGCACGGCCTGACCCGGCCCGCCGAGCTCGAGGGTGAGGCGGCGAATCGTGCCATCGCTCTCGCCAAGGTCACCGGCGCGCCGCTGTACATCGTGCACATGACCGCCGCGCACGCGCTCAACGCGGTTACCGAGGCGAGGGACGCCGGGCAGAACGTGTTCGCGGAAACGTGCCCCCAATACCTGTTCTTGTCCCTCGACGACCTGGCACGGCCGGGTTTCGAGGGCGCCAAGTTCGTGGCCTCGCCGCCGCTACGGCCCAAGGAACACCAGGCGGCGCTCTGGCGGGGCCTGCGCACGAACGACCTGTCCGTGGTCTCCACGGACCATTGCCCGTTCTGTTTCGCGGAGCAAAAGGAACTGGGCGTGGGGAATTTCACCAAGATCCCCAATGGGTTGCCGGTCGTGGAGCACCGGATGGACCTGCTGCACCAGGGGGTGGTGGCGGGTGAGATCTCGCTGGCCCGCTGGGTCGAGGTCGGCTCGACCACGCCGGCCAGGATGTTCGGGCTCTACCCGCGCAAGGGAACGATCGCACCGGGCAGCGACGCCGATATCGTGATCTACGACCCCGGGGCGCGGCAGACGCTATCGGCACGGACGCATCACATGAACGTGGACTACTCCTGCTTCGAGGGATTCGAGATCATCGGCAAGGCGGAGACGGTGCTGTCTCGTGGCCGGGTCGTGATCGAGGCAGGCGAGTTCCACGGCACGCCAGGTCACGGCCGCTTTCTGGAGCGAGAGTTGTGCCAGTATCTGAGGTGAGCCCGCCGCCTCGCTGCCGAGAGTTTCCGGGCGGGTACACCGAGCCGGTACACCGAGCGGGTACATCGGGCGGGTACATCGCGCGGGTACACCGATGGGAAGGATGAACGTGGACTTCGGCGTGGTACTGCAGACCGACCCACCGGCTCGTGCGGTCGTCGACGGAATGTGCGCGGCCGAGGACCGCGGCTTCCGCTATGGCTGGACCTTCGATTCGCACGTCCTGTGGCAGGAGCCGTTCGTCATCTTCTCGCAGATCCTGTCCGCGACGTCACAGCTCATGGTGGGGCCGATGGTGACCAACCCGGGTACCAGGGACTGGTCGGTGACCGCCTCGCTGTTCGCGACGCTCAACGACATGTTCGGCAACCGGACGGTGTGCGGGTTCGGCCGCGGGGACTCGGCCCGGCGGGTGATCGGGCAGCAACCCGCGTCGCTGGCCACGATGGCAGAAGCGATGCACGTCATCAGGGAACTCGCTGAGGGCCGCGAGGCGACCGTGCTTGGCACCACGATCCGGATTCCGTGGGTACGCGCGGGCAAACTGGAGATCTGGATGGCGGCCTACGGGCCGAAGGCGCTGCGCCTGGTGGGCGAGCAGGCCGACGGTTTCATCCTGCAGACCGCCGATCCGGACATCGCACGGTGGACGATCGGCTCGGTCCGCGCGGCTGCGCGTGCCGCGGGCCGCGACCCGGCGAGGCTGACCATGTGCGTGGCCGCCCCGGCGTACGTGGGCACGGACCTGCCGCATCAGCGGGAGCAGTTGCGCTGGTTCGGCGGCATGGTCGGCAACCATGTGGCGGACCTGGTCGCACGATACGGCCACGACGGCGCGGTCCCGCGCGCGCTCACCGAGTACATCAAGGGCCGTGCGGACTACGACTACACCCACCACGGCCGCGCGGGCAATCCGCACGCCGACTTTGTGCCCGATGAGATCGTCGACCGGTTTTGCCTGCTCGGGCCCGCCGACGCACATATAGAGCGACTGCGCGAACTGACGGAGATCGGGTTCGGCCAGTTCGCCATCTACCTGATGCACGACCAGGCAGCACAGACCCTTGACGCCTACGGCGACCAGATCATCCCGGCCCTCAGCTGACGTCAACCTTCCGCAGTGCTCTTCACCAGCGCCGTGGATCTCATCAGCGCCGCGGATCTCATCAGCGCCGCGGATCGCGGCCGCTATAGGCCACCCGATCCACGGCACTGATGATTGGACGGACTGGTCAGGCAGTCTGCCGGTTGGGGCCGGGCTGGGCCTCGCCGGGCGAGATGCCGTGCTGAAGGAGCAGGCCGGTCAGCCGTGCCACCTGATGGCGGAGCCGGTCGAGTTCTTCGCTCATGGCGACGACATTAAGATCAGCGGACCACTCCGCTATCCGGCGTTCCCGTTCCGCTAGCAGGCGCTTCTCGCTCTCGCGGAGGGCGGCCGCACCGTCGAAGTCCTTCGCGTCGATTGCGGCGTCCTTCTCCTTCCGTGCCTCGGCGATCTTCTCGTCGTAGTCGCGGAGCCCGGGCGGCGTGAGCGGTTCTACGGGAGGGAGTTCGTGACCGGCAAACGGTCCGAACAAGCTCTTGCGTGCATCGTCGGCAAGCAGCCGGGACACGGCACCGCGAACCTCGTCGCTGCCCGCGCCGAGCTTGGCCAGCACCTGGCCCGCGACCCCGTTGCCCTCACGGATCAGGCCGAGCAGCATGTGCTCGGTGCCGACGTAGAGGTGGTCGAGCCGCATGGCTTCGCGCAGCGCAAGCTCGAGCACCTTCTTGGCGCGGGGAGTGAGCGGCCGATGGCCAGGGTGCGTATGCTCACCACGCCCGATGATCCCCTCGACCTGCTGCCGCGCGGCAGTTGGCCCGATCCCCAGTGACCCCAGAGCCCTCGCCGCCACGCCTTCACCCTCGCTGAGCAGGCCGAGCAGGATGTGCTCGGTGCCGACGTAGCCGTGGCCGAGCCCGCGCGCCTCCTCCTGGGAAGCGCGGATGACGTGTCGTGCAGGGACCGTGAAGCGCTGGAGGAGCAAGGGCCCCGCCGGCTGGGCGGATCGCTTGCGGACCGGGATCCATCCTCTCATTCGTGCCTCCTTCGTGCGTGGTTTGCTCTGAGCGCGTCCGTCGCGTCCGTCGCGTCCGTCGCGGCGGGACAGCCGGGGCGACAGCCAGTGCGCCAGTTCTGCGGCCGTCGTGCGGCCAGCTGCGGTATCGGCAATGACTGTTCTTGCTGCCTCGGCCGGATCAAGATCGGCCTGCCATCGGTTCAAGGCGAGGAACTGGATCGTGGCGAGGAGGGCGATCTGCTCGTTGCCGCGCAGGAACGGGCGATGACGCAGCAGTGCGTGCAGCAGCCCGGCTGCGGCCGCCGCCGCATCGTCGCCGTCACTGTTGTCACCGCCGCGGGCGCCGCGGCGTCCCTCGGCAAGTGCGGCTGCCTCGGCAAGGGCGGCTGCGTCGGCGAGGGCAGCCTCGGCGGCGGCGATATCGAGCAGGCGGAGGCTGTCGCTGGTGCTGAGACCCAGGACCCGGCCGGCGATGACCACCAGATCGGCGACGGCGAGCGAGATCACGCTTCGCCATCCCGCAGCAGTTCAAGTATGCGCTTGTGCCTCGCCAGGTTGTCCTCGAGCAGTTGCAAGAACCGCTTGTCGCGCCGCCGCGCCCTGACCAGTTCGGTGATTGCCTCGCGCACTACGTCCGATACCGAACGGCCTTCTACCTCGGCGACCGCCTCCAGGCGCTCGGCGAGATCAGGATCGAGCCGCAGCACCATGTTCTTGGTACGGACCGATGCGCCGTCAGTCCCGCTTCCAGTCATCATGATATCAAGATATCACCCTATGCGGATCGCGGCTACGCTCAGATGCTCTGTTCCACAAGCATGGCGTTCTGGGTCAGCACCGACAGCCAGTTGTTCATTCGCTCGGCGTTGGTGGTATCCCGCCAGTGCCCGAAGAGACCCGCCGCGTCGCCGAGCGGAAGGCGGCCTTCGACCTGGTGGATCTCGAGCGTTATCGACAGCCGGTCGAGGCCGCAGGCTTCGGTCGCGGCCGCCACGATCGCGGCGAGCCCGGCCGGCCCGTACATTGTGGCCAGCGACTGGCGCCCCTCGTATTCGAACGGGACCGGCAACCGCATCAGGAAAGTGAAATGATCGGAAAGGCCGCCGACGAGGGGATGCCCGTCATGTAGGTGGAGATGCAGGTGCTTGCCGAGCCGCCCGATCGAGCGCGTCATGTCCAGCACGTCCTGCACAACTCTTGACACCGCGTCTTGCACGTCCGCTACCAGGCCGGGCAGTCGCCCGTCGTTCGGGCTGAGGTCCCGCAGGCGGAGTCCCCGATGCTCGCGCTCGAACCTGGCACCGGCCTGCCTGATTCCGACGTGTCCCACGTCGATGCAGCAGCTGACCCGGTCAACGTCCTTGAGCCGCTCCGCAACCTCGACGAACCAGGCTGGTTCATGGCCCGCTGCATACTCGAGAAACAGCGGGGGCGCCCCCCGCCACCGGGAAAGGCGCGTATCGAGTTCCGTGAGCGCGGCCACCAGGCTGGCAGTCTGTGTGCCCATGTCCGACTTGTCGTGGACCACCATGCCCGACAGGCGTCCTGCGAAGCGGGCGGCGAACTCTTCGACCACGCCGCGGTCGCGGTCGCGGAGCATGTTCAGCCCGCGGTTCAGGTGGACAGTGGGCAGGCGAGCGTGCGGGGGCACGTATTTGAGCACGTGGTCAAGCTGATCAGGGGTGTCTGCGTAGGTCTCAGCGGCGAGGCCCGCCTGGGCGAAGCGGAGACCGGCGAGCCTGAGCAGCGCTGAGTCACCGGCCACGCGCTGCTGGAACAGCGCGTGGATCGGCCGCCGGAGCCCCGGGACACGCGCCATTGCGTCTTCCGTGGATCTTTGGCGGCGCGCGGGTGCCGCCCACGACCCCAGACGACGACCGGGGTCGTGGATGGCACTGTCGTCATCGCCGATAGATCCACTATCGGCTCCTCGAGAACGAGGAGGGCCTTGCCGGACGCCGTCTGGATCACCACCCGCATCCACCAAGATCCACGGCACACGCCCTAGCCTGCCGGGATCCTGAAGATATGGATCGACTGATCCTTGGACCGGCACCTGCGGTCCTGGTCCGGCTTCGCCTTGTCCGAGACCACCACGACCTGGTCCCGCGCGATCCATGAGACTCCCTCGACCGTTCCGTAGATGATCTCGCCATCGGCGTCCCTCGGGAACAGGTAGCAGCTGCCCTCGCCGGTAACCTCCCAGCTCCACGGCGCAAGGCTGCCGATCCACAAGGCCGAGGAGACCTGGGACACGACCGCGATCCGGTCCCCGGTCACCGTAATGCCACTGTAGTCCTCGAACAAAAGCGTCCCCGGCAGCCTGATCTTGTCGGCCCGCTCCCAATGGTGCTTGCCGCGCGTGAAGACGTGGATCCGGCCGCCGCCGGGGACCCTGCCCTTGGCGCCTCCTTCGCACTTGTTCCCTTCGCAGAGCCCGAGGAGGTGGGATAGGCCGAAGCGGCGCACCGAAGTCAGGCCTTCGAGGCCCTTGTTGGGCCGGTCAAGCGGGAAGTCCAGCCACACGCTCTCGAGGTAGCGCAGGTTCCCGTCGTACTCCTGCACCATGGCCATGTAGTTTCCCTGGCCGCGGCGCAACGACTCGATCAGGACATAGAACCGGTCTGACCAGGGGTCGTAGGCAATGTCCTCGAAGCCGCGGCGATGGCCCTGGTGCTGCTCGATGAACAGGTTCGCCCCGGCAGCTGCCGACAGCTCCGCACCGATGCGGGCGATGTGCGGCAGGTTGTCGAAGATGACATAGAACACGCCGTCCTTGGCGAGCACGCCGCTGGCTTCCAGCCTCGGATCCAACTCGAACTGCTGAAGGAGGTCGAAGATCTTCACTTCCCTGACCAGTTCCAGCTGCCTTTCAGGTGCTTGCGTAGTAGTCACGACCGGCCTTCCTGAGCCCCGGCGGGCCGCGTCAGCTCACGCCCGCCGGGGCGGCGCTTTCCATGGCGGCAGCGAACGCCGCTGGGTCGGTGGCGCGCGGCGTCGTTTGCCTCAGCTGCCGCAGTTGCTGGCGTGCGCTGTCGCGCCGCATCCGGACGAAGTGGACGATGCCGTCCACCTTCTCGTTGCCGTGCCTAAGCTCGTTCTGCTTGCAGCCACTCAGGTAGACCTCGTCGTTGCTGAACTGGCGCCCGGTGAACGGCTGCCCGTAAGGCGTCCCTGATTCGAGGTAGGCCGCCTGGCGGACACGTGCCCACAGTCCCTCATCGGAATCGGCGCCAATCAGCGCGCTGATCATTTCAGGATTGAATTCGGTATCGATCAGGTGTTCCAGGTAATCCAGGTAGTACTGACGGTAGTAACGGTTGCGCAGCAGGTTCTGGACGAGCGGGATGCGCGTGGTGTGGCGCTCACGCCGGGGGCGGCGTGTGTTGTTCTCCCAGTCGAGAATGTCGGTGTACTGCCACTGCGTGCCGAAGTAGTCGATCCCCAGGCAGTTGTCGTAATCCCAGGGAATAAATGTGAAGTAGGGCGTCCGCATAAAGTCGTTTTCCGCGCCCTGCCGCCCCGAGTTGTAGAGATAGTAGTTGGACGGGGTCTTGAAGTAGTTGTCCCAGCTTCCCAGCAGCAGGTTGACGCTTGCCCACCTGAGAAATGCGTGCGCGTTCATGATGGCGTCGACCGACTCGCGGAAAGCGTCGGTGTCGAACCGCCCGGTGCCCCCGGCCATCCCCACACCGTTGATCACCGCGATGAACTTGGCGAGATCGTCGTAGGTGCTGGCCTCGCGGTTGTCCTCGTTGGTCTTGAGGCGATAGGTGAGGTCGTCACTGCCTGGTGTGAAGTACTGGCGCCCGCTGTCGGCACCGCCAGGCCCAGTCCTGTGTTCCAGTGTCGCGCACCCGACATCACCGCAATACGCCTTGTACAGGTTGCCTTGGTGGTTCGCGCCGAAGTGATCCTTCAGGAATCTCTTGTCGACCTGCTCGATGACGGCGAACAGGCCGAGGTAAGTCGCGTCGAAGGCCAGCTTCGCGTAGGTGTGCCGTGGCGACGGCAGCTCCGCGCGACCGAACATGTGCCAGGCAATCGCCTCACGCATCTGCGAGGGATCGTTGTACATCGACTTGAGGTTGACCCGTGCCATACCGGCTAGCCGTACGCCGCCTTCGCCGGGCTCGAGGCTGACTTTCCAGGACCTCTTAGGTGCACGTAACGTCCGGTTTCCGCTATTGGCCAGCGAGAAGGTCCGCGTGCTGAATGCCGCACCCTCGCCGGTGGCTCCGGAAATGTGCTGCTTGTCATCCGGGTTCGTCCGCCACACATCGAGCCGTGCGCCGTGCGCTTCCGCCGGATGCACCAGCACACCCTGCTGACGCGGGAAGCCAGTGATGTGGATCATATGCATGCTGGCGTCGAAGAAATCGGTCTTTTCCTGCCCTGCACCATTGGTCGCGTCCATGCGTCCCCCTGTTCGGCCTGTCTGTACGGCCGACCGTCAAGAGGCGGGTCATCCTGCTCGGCCCGCCGCCTTCTCATCGGCCTTATCAGAAAGGAGGCACCCGGTCCTCATCTGATACATCCGCCATCTGACGCGTGCAAGGGCTCACTGCCGAGGCGGAGCAGCCAGGACAACTAGGTGGGTCCCTAACGTGCCCTAACGGCCGCGCAGGCGCAAAGCACTGGTCGCGGGGCGCGCGTTCAGCCGGTCAGCGCCGATCGGGCGCCCGCAGCGCTCGCACGAACCGTAGCTGCCGTCACCAAGCCGGCCGAGCGCTTGGTCCAGGTCGGCGAGGTGCTGCCGCGATTGCCCGATCAATGCCATGACCTGGGCCCGCTCGAACGCGATCGTCGCGCCCTCTGGATCGTGCTCGTCATCTTTGGCCACCGCCGCTGTCGACCCGACGATGTCGTCGAAGTCCTTGGTCAGCGCTGCGAGCCGGGATGTGGTGTCGGCGCGTTCTGCCCGCAGCAGGTGCCACGTGCCCTGCTGCCCCGTCGCGCCGGGCGTGGCCGGAGGAACCTTGTCATGCACGTTCCATGCCGACAGCAGGAACCGTACCTCGAATTCCGGTCGACACAGGTCCGCCGATCGACGCACGGCAACTGCGGGACCGCCGCCGCTGGTGGCTCAAAGCTTGGTCATCTTGGCGCAGGGAATCGTGATTCGTTCCTGCCTCCCGCCGAAGTCGACCAGCACGGCGTCGCCGTCCTCTACCCCGATGACCAGGCCGAGGCCGTAACGGTCGTGGGTCACCTGGTCCTGCACGGCGAACTGTTCGGCAGGTGGCGGCGCGGGCGGGGGTTTGAAAGGGCTTCCGGGCAGATAGCGCCGGGTTGCGGCGCGGGATCGCTTCATCATCTACAGTATGCCGCCCCCCAGCGGTCACGGCCGGTGTTTTCTTCCCTGGTCTGTCTCCGGTCTATCTCCGCGTACCCACGCAGCATCCTCGCCGCGCGTGCGGTAGTGCTACATTGATGTTGGTTGTGGTCGAAGTTCGTTGTTCGCGTAGTAGCGCCTGCGGAATTTGACAGCGGGCGTCGCGATATCCCAGAGATACGCGGTTCTCGCGCGTCTCACCCACTTTCCGGGGGCTGTGAGCCTTCGAAGAGCAGGCGGTCGCAGCAACCTTGGGTTCGCGTCCGTGAATCCAAAAGATCGTCTCAGTAGGAGAAGTACATGCCTCAAGGCACCGTGAAGTGGTTCAACGCTGACAAGGGCTACGGTTTCGTCGCCCCCGACGACGGCACTGCCGACGTCTTCGTGCACCACTCCGCCATCCAGGTTGACGGGTTCCGCAGCCTGCAGGAGAACCAGCGGGTCGAGTTCACCGCCGGCCAGGGTCCCAAGGGCCCGCAGGCCGAGCAGGTCCGTCCGCTCTGATTGAACCGGTGGCCGCGCGGCCGGGTGCTGACCACGTGCCCGGCCGCGCGGGCGCTGTTGCCGTGACGATTGGCAGAGCGAGTCCCGGTCTTTTGGGAAGAGGTGGTTGGGATGGCTGGGCCTGATGTCTGGGTGGCCAAGGCAGACGGGACTGACATCATTCGCGCGGACGCGATCGTGGCGGTCGGTATCGACTACGACGGCCATGTGCGGGCGAGGCTCGCCGAGGGCGAGGTATCCACCGTGACACTTATCTCGGCAGGCCCAGCGGAGGGCCCGCGCACGCCCAGTGACTTTCACCGCCAGCTGGTTCGGGTCGTCACCGAACTAGCCGACGCGACCGGGGCCTTCCTAGTGCGGCCGGTGCATGCTGAGCCAGGTGGGTGGCGGTGGTTGGCCGAGCCGCTGTAGGCGGGCAGCATGGCCCCGCGGCGCCGCGCGTGAGAACTGGGCATGGATTCGGGCGCGGCAGCAAGCCGGTGCCAGCGCCTTGCAACGGTATACTTCCGGTGCATCTCCTTTTCAGGCAGCCGACTGAGTTTCCGATAAGTCTAGACCGCGCCGGTCTCGAGATCCTCCTCGCTGCGTGATCTTTCCGTGTGCGAGGAAGGCGTTATATGACCGAACGCGCTGTCAGTGCAGCCTATGACGGAGCAGAAGCGTTTACCTCAGTTGCTGCTCCGCCCCAAACCTCCGCTCAGCGAAACTTACAGCTAACGGTGACCGGGCTGATCGTGATCGCGCCGCTGGCCGGCCTGGCCGCGGCGATCTGGCTGTTGTGGGCGCGCGCCATCGGCTTCACCGATATCGGGCTGGCGGTTTTCTTCTACTTGCTCACCGGGTTCGGCGTCACAATCGGGTTTCACCGCTGCCTGACCCACCGGAGCTTCGCCGCGCGGCCCGCCCTCCGCGTGGCGCTCGCGGTCGCGGGTTCAATGGCCTTCGAGGGGGACGTTATCGGCTGGGTCGCCACGCACCGGCGCCATCACGCGTTCACCGACCGGCCGGGTGACCCGCACTCGCCGTACCGGTTCGGCACGAGACCGGTAGGCCAGTTGCGCGGCCTGCTGCACGCCCACGTCGGCTGGCTGTTCGGCAACGACCCGACATCACAGCAGCGCTACGCTCCCGACCTGCTCGCGGACCGGTCCACGCGGATCGTGTCCCGCACCTTTCCCGCGCTCTGTGTCGCATCGCTTGCCCTGCCATTCGCCGCGGGCTGGGCCATCGGCGGCGGCAGCCTGCGCCCCGCGCTGACGGCCCTGCTCTGGGCCGGCCTGGTCCGCATCGCCCTGCTGCAGCACGTCACGTGGAGTGTCAACTCCCTGTGCCATCTGCTCGGCAACCGGCCCTTCACCACCCGCCGCCATGACAGGGCCACCAACTTGTGGCCGCTCGCCGTGCCTTCCCTCGGTGAGAGCTGGCACAACATGCACCACTCGGATCCTGCCTGCGCCAGGCACGGTGTCGACCGCGGTCAAATTGATCTGTCGGCCGAGCTGATCCGCGTGTTCGAGGCCTTCGGGTGGGTCAGCGGCGTCCGCTGGCCGGTGGCCGCTCGGCTGGACAGGCGCAGGCACCCGGCCTGCGATGGCGCGGCACGTCCCCGCGCTGGCAGCCTGTCCCGCCCCGTGCCGCACGGGGGCCCGCCGCTGCGCCCATGACCATCACAAGCGGCCAGGCACGCATCTCCCAGTAGCGGCCCGGATTTGAACGGTCCCCGCCGGCGCCACGTGATATGGGTATCTGGTTCATCCATCCCACGTGAACGGAGATAAACGATGCGTCACCGATGGTTGGCGCCGACGGGCTTGGCAGCGGTTGCTCTTCTGGCCGCTGCGTGCGGCAGCTCATCGACGAGCAGCTCAGCCAGCACGAGCAGCCCGTCCGCCGCCGCGACGTCGTCCTCAAGCGCGGCTGCGGCCGCGGCGGTGAATTCCGCGAAGATCGGCAGCGTGACCGTGCTCACCAATTCCAAGGGTCTCACGCTGTACTGGTTCGTCCCCGACACCTCCACCACTTCGAAGTGCAACGGGACCTGCGCGCACTACTGGCCGCCGGTGCAGGGGCCCGTGACCGCGGGTTCTGGCGTCGCTGGGACCTTCGCCACCATCACCCGGTCGGACGGGTCGAAGCAGGCCACGTGGAACGGGCACCCCTTGTACACCTACATCGGCGACACCGCCGCCGGTGAAGCCACGGGCAACGGACTGAACCTGTCCGGCGGCGTGTGGCACGAGGTGACCCTGACCGGCGCGGCCGCGCCCGCCCCGAGCCCGTCAACAGGCTCGGGCGGCAACGGGTACTAACCGGACGCGCACGTGACGGACCCTCACCGGCGGTTGGTACGCAGCCGCGAGCAGCAGCTCGGCCTGCGGCTAGCCGGGGCCGGGCTGCTCGGCGCGACCGGGGCGATCCACCTTGACCTGTACCTGACCGGCTACCGCTCGATCCCGACTATCGGCGTGCTGTTCCTGCTCCAGGTGGTCGCGGCCTTCGTGCTCGCCGCAGCGGTGCTCGTCACCGGCAACCGGCTGGCCGCCGCGGCAGGGGCCGGGTTCGCCCTGTCCACCCTCGGCGGCTACCTGCTGTCCGTGTGGGTTGGCCTGTTCGGGTTCAAGGAGGTCCGCACCACCGCGGGGATCGTCGCCGGGGTGGCAGAGGTAGCTGCCTTCGCGGCGCTTGCTGTCCTCGCCGCTGTGCCTGCTGGCGTCCCTGCTGGCGTCCCTGCCGCCGCTCCTGCCGATGTCCCTGCCGACGTCCCTGCCGCGCGGCGCCAGACCGCCACCCGAGCCGCCGCCGGCAGCCCGCTACTTGCCCGGCTACAGGCGGGCGTTCCCGGCACCGGGTGGGCGATCGCGGGCGTGTCGATCGTCGCCCTCCTCGTGCTCGGCATCTCCGTTGCCGGGGCAGGCGGCACGGCACCGGTGAGCGCCGGCGGCGCGCTGCGGACCGCGAAGATCCACGGCGTGACCGTGCTCACCAACGCCAAAGGCTTCACGCTGTACTGGTTCGCCCCTGACACCTCGGCCAAGTCGGTCTGCAACGGGACGTGCGCCGCGTACTGGCCGCCGGTGCGGGGAGCCCTCGCGGCCGGCCCGGGAGTCACAGCCAAGCTTGGCACGATCAAGCGCTCGGACGGCAGCTCCCAGGCGACCTATAACGGTCATCCCCTTTACACCTACATCGCCGACACCAACCCGGGCCAGGCCAACGGCAACGGGCTGAACCTGAACGGGGGAGTGTGGCACGAGGTAACGGTGACGGGTTGAGAGTCTCGGTGGTTCGGCCAGGGCGTGTCAGTGTGGCTCGGGCTGTCAGTGTGGCTCAGGGTGTCAGTGTGGCTCGGCACTCGCGGCGCGCTCGCGTCTGGCGAGCCTGCTGTCCGCCGTGAGCACGATCTCGTATCTGCGCCTGATATCCGCTCGGTCCGCTCCCTCAGGCACCGAGCGCTCACTCGCGCGCTGGATCATGGCGGCCTGATCGAGCAGCACCCTGCGCTGCGCCGTGCCCGAACCTGTGCCCGACGTCTCGGCCATGATCTTCGCGAGCGCTTCGAGCTGCCGGATCATGACGGCGGGCATCCCTTGGCTGGCCTGGCGGATCTTCTCGAACGCTCGCTGGACGAGGCGTTCATAGCTTGGCTCGGCGGTGATGACCCGGATGTACCCGAGGCTGTCCCTGTGCACGCGCGCGGGGTGCCACACGCGCATGATCTTGCAAAGGCTGTCGCCGAGCCAGTCAATGCAGGTAAGCGCGGTGAAGGTGTCGTTGACAGCAGGTGACAGCGCACGGATGGCGATCTCGACGAGCTGGTCGATGCCGAATGAGATGTCTTGCGTCAGCGTCCGGTGTGGTCCGGTGATGTGCGCACGCCCGAGCGCGTCGCTGACCCGCGGCGCGGCCTCAGGCGGCCATACCATCGCGAAGGGGTGCCCCTGGACGAGGAAATGGCCGGGCCGGTAGTCCAGGGCGATGACCGCGTCCGCCGCCGCGGCGAACTGAACGAGGACCCGGTGCCTGATGAACTGCAGATAGCCGCTCGCGGGTGCCCGCACCGCGCCGCCGGCCGTTTCCATCCGGGCGAGCAGTTCCGCCGACGACGGGCCGGCCTCCTTGTCACCCGCCAGGCCGAGGCGGCTGTCCGGGCCGCCCTGGATGTCGATCGCCTCGGACAGGTCGCGGGCGATACTCGCTATCACCTGCGGCAGCTGGATCGACGTTGCCGTGTGATGGATGAAGTAGATCAGCACGGCCAGCGCGGCGACCATCAATGCGAGCGTGACGGTGACGCCGATGTGCGGCACGAAGTCCCCGTGGGATCCCGGGCCGATCGAGACAAGCACGAGCACGGCGTACACGAAAGTCGCCACGAAGGTCCCGAGCGTCAGCTGGGTACCGCGGTCACGGATGAAGTTACGCAGCATCCGCGGCCCGAACTGGGTGGACGCGAGGGTGAGGGTCACCAGGATGATCGAGAAGACGACACCTACGACCGTGATGACGGCGGCGGCGATCGCGGTGAGGATCTGCCTGGCTGCGTCGGCCGTACCGCTGATCACCCAGGATGGCACGACGAACTCGCCACGGTAGGCGGCACGGTCCAGGCCCTGTGTGACGGCGAACAGCGCGATGGCGGCCAGCACCTCGATGCCGGGGACCAGCCACAGGTTGGTCCGCAGCACCTCGGCGCGCCAGTGCGAGCCGAGTGCGGGAGAGCGGTTGCCGCGAAACATAGTGAGCCCCTGGGTTCGAAACGCTGCCGACCAGGCTTCCCGGCTCACCTGGCGCCGACTATACCCCCCGTGAGAAAGGCGTATATGGCGGCGACGCCAGCGCGGCAGCCGTTCGGTATCGCTGCCGGGGGGATTCCGGGGGGTCGGCCCACCGGGCTAGCGCTGCCGTAACGGCCCGCACGGCGTGACACGGGCCGCATGGGTGCGCCGCATGCGAGCTGAGGCCAATTGCGTCATTACCGCCGCCGTCGCCCTGGTCACCTGGCGTGGTGGCGGCGCCATCCTGAAGGTAACAGAAGTCTGCTCCCGCGCGGTGACGAAGCGAAGCACGCGAGCCGGGAGGAGCACGATAGCCAGTGTGCTTCTCGCCTCAGGCTGACGTCGTCGGCGGCATGCTCAATCTCTCGTCGCCGTGATCATCATTGCCCGGCTCACCGTTTCCGGGTTCGCCTCCGTGTGGTGCGGCTGGGCGGCCGTTTCCGCAGGCGCGATCACGCTGCATTGCCGCTTCGCCAAACCTCATCCGCCGCGCCGCGCCAGGCCCGATGCTCACCTCATCGGGTCGTGACGTCGGCCGGCGCCGGTACGCCGTCAGGGCCGCGCGGGCCTGCGGTCCCGGCCGTGCCTGGGCTGGCGTGGATGAGCGCGGGCGCGTGCCGCCAGACCAGGCAGGCAACCGCGCCGAGGGGGATCGGGGGCAGGTAGGTGACGGCCCGGTACAACAACACGGCGGCGGTCACCTGCGCGCTGACCCTGTGGTCAGCGCCGACGGCCAGGATGCCCACCAGCCCGAGTTCGGTGATTCCCACCCCGCCGGGCGTAACCGGCAGGGCCGTCAGCAGCCCGACGAACGCGAAGGCCGCAAGCGAGGTCTGCCAGGGCACCTGTGCTTGGGACAGGCCGGTGGCGCGCAGGCACGCCAGCAGGACGAGCCACAGGGCGAGCTGGGTCGCCGTCGTGGTGAGCGTGATCCGCCAGCCGCGCGCGGCAAGCAGTCCGGCCGCCCGCCCGCGGAAGCGCAACAGTGATCCAGGGAGGTCAGCAGGGGGCCGCCTGCGTGCGATTCGGCAGGGGAGCCGGGCCGCACGCTGCAACGCGGCGCCCGCGCGACGTGCGAAGGACTCGCTGTGCAGCAGCAGGCCGAGCCCCGCCGCCATGGCGGCGAGCACGGCAAGGCCGACGGCCGCGGCGGCGATCAGGCCCGCGCTTGGCCGGCTCACCGTCAGCAGTACCAGCAGGGCGAGGACCGGCAGGCCCAGCCGGACGAAGACATTCCAGATCCCGGACACCAACGTGTAGAGCACGTATTCCGCCGTGCTCACACCCCAGCTTGAGAGCATCGCCCAGCTGACTCCCATGGCCAGGGCACCGCCCGCGGGCAGCGTATTGGCCACCGCGTTCGAGCCGAGGTTGACCACCGCCGCCTCGCGCAGCCGTATCGAAGGCAGCACAGAGCAGATCATGATCCAGTAGGAGGCCATGCTGGTGACGGCGGCGGCGACGACGAGCAGGGCCTGCGGCCACGTCATCGCGAGGATGCTGGCCCACACGCTGTGGTAAGACGCGAAATGGGGGAGGGCGAACCCGAATGTGGCCGCGATGAGGGCGGCGGATATCGCGGTGCGGAGGATCTTCCTGCCGCGTCGCGGGCGGGGCCCGGCGGCCACTGGCAGCTGTAAGCGCCCGTGGCCTGGGTCCGTCGCTAGCGCGACGGGTCGTTCCTGCAAAGTCGTCATGGCGCCTGGCAACGGCATTGGCCCTCATCGGAATCCGGTGGAAAGGTCGAAGAACCCGCCCAGGTTGGCGGCCGCTGCGTGCAGAGCGACCAACGAAAAAGCCCCGGTCCTGGGCTGCGCCCGTAACACTTACGGGGCAGCTGCCGGGCCCGGGGCAACACAAGACTACCGGTCGGCGATACTAGAGGCGGTCATGGGCTGGCTGGGGATGCGCTCAGGCGCTCGCGGCGCGGCACCTGGCCACGGTGCCGCGACTATAGCCCGACCGACGGCCCATTGGTGGGACTATTACCAGCAATGGGCCATCGACGCGGGCTCGAGGGCCCTGGTTCAGCCGACCGGTTCCAGCTCGGCAGCGGACTCGGCGGCAACGGCTGTGATTTCCTTGTGCTGCCACGAACGCGGCAGCAGCAACGCGGCGCCCGCCGCGACGGCCACCGCTCCCGCGCCGACCCAGACCGCGGCCGTCAGGCCGGAAACGAAGGCCGGTGCGCTGACGTAGCCGCCGCGGGCGGAGAACACCGCGCCGAGCACCGCGATCCCGAACACGCCGCCGAGTTCGCGGATCGCGTTGTTCGCGCCGGAGGCGATGCCCTCTTTGTCGCGGCGCACCGATCCGAGCACGACGTTGGCGACGGGCGCGAAGAACAACGACATGCCGATGCCCGAGACGACGAACGGCGGGACAAGCGCAGCGTAAGCCACGGTCGGGCTGAGGACGGCCGCCAGCCAGCCGAGGCCGAGCGCCTGCAGGGCCAGCCCGGCGACCAGCAGTGGCCGGCCGCCGATGCGGTCGGACAGCGAACCCGCGATCGGGGCGATGAAGACAGGCATCGCGGTCCACGGCAGGGTGCGCAGCCCGGCCTGCAGGGGTGAGTAATGCTGCACGGTCTGCAGGAACTGCGCGAGCAGGAAGATGCTGCCGAACATCCCGAAGAACATGAGCATCGAGGCGATGTTGGTCGCGGTGAAACCACGGCTGCGGAAAAGCCGCATCGGCAGCATCGGCTCAGGCGCGCGCAACTCCCAAGCGGCGAAGGCCGCCACGAGCAGTGTGCCGATGACGATCGGCGGCAGCACGGTCAGGCTGGTCCAGCCGTGGTCGTTGCCCCGCACCAGGCCGAGCACGATCCCGAACAATCCCAGGCTGGCGAGCACGACGCCCGGCAGGTCCAGCCGGGTCGCCGGGCCGTAGCTTTCTGTCAGCCGGGTCCTGGCGATGGGCAGCAGCGCGAGGCCGATCGGCACGTTCAGCCAGAAGATCCACTGCCAGGAGGCGCCTTCGACGACGGCCCCGCCGACGAGCGGCCCGATGGCGATCGCCAGGCCACCCACGGCGCCCCAGGCGCCGAGAGCAAGGCCGCGCCGCTGCGGTGCCACCGCGGCCGACAGCAGGGTGAGCGTGAGGGGGATCACGATAGCCGCCCCGGCGCCTTGGACGGCGCGGGCCGTGACCAGCCACTCGATGCTGGGCGCGAGCGCGGCGGCGGCGGAGCCCGCGGTGAACAGGGCGAGGCCGGCGACGAACACCCGGCGCCTGCCGTACCGCTCGCCGATGACCGCGCCGGTGAGCAGCAACACCGCGAAGGTGAGGGTGTAGGAGTTGACGGTCCACTGCAGCCCGGCCAGCGAAGCGTGCAGGTGAGCCCGTATCGAGGGCAGCGCGGTGGTGACGACGAGATTGTCGAGCGATCCCATGAACAGGGCCGCAGACGTTATGACGAAGGTCCACACGGCGCGCTGTTTCTGTGTCATCTCGGCATCTCCCTAGGAAGTGATTGATCACTTACTTACGAACCGAAAAAAAATCTTGATCCTTAACGGCTTCGCCGGGTGAGCGGGCTCGCGGGCTGCGGGGTGCATGCGGGGGGTTCCGGGGGGTCGTCCCCCCGGGCTGGCACTGTGCGGCGGAAACGCGGACGGCAGCCGCCTCAACGCGGGCACCACCTTGTCCACCGCTCGTCGACGGCAGGCAGGTCCATGGCCGCGGCCACGTTCATCAGCATGCCCACCGCGAAGAAGTCCACCACCTGCTGGAAGGGCAGGCCTGTCAGCCGCTCGACCAGCTGCCACAGGTTACGGAACCCCGCGCGGGTGGCGGCCTTGACGTCGGGGTCGTCGCAGGCGGCATAGGCCTGCATCTGCACCAGCAGCAGCGTACGGTCCTCGAGCAACTGCTCGTAGGCATCGGCCATGGCGGCGAGTGCCTCCTCGCCTGTCCCGTCCGCGGCGGCTGCCGTGAAAGCGTCCGCCACCCGCTGGAAACATCGGCCGACGAGGGCGAGGAAGAGCGCCTTCTTGGTCGGGAAGAGCCGGAACAGGTAGGGCTGGCTGATCCCGGCCCGCCGCGCGACGTCTTCCGTCGAGGTGCCGTCGAGCCCGCCGGCCGCGAACTCGGTGAGCGCGGCTTCGAGCACCGCCTCGCGGCGTTCTTCCGCGCTCATCCGCGGTCCTGTCTTGGTGGTCCGCGGTTCTGCTCGCAGTTCTGTCTTCGCCATGAGCGATAATTTAGTGGTCACTCACTACCTTGTCAACAATGGCATGCGGCACCTGCCGGGTGCTTGTCTTGGGCCCCATCATGTCGGCGACGCGCCGCCGGGACGTTCCGCCGCTCCTATCACCTCCATCGGGTGATGCCCGGCCACCCTGGGCGGGCCAGAGTCGATGCTGGAGGGCCATGCCCGGCCGGTGCGAACGGCCGCGTACCTGAAAGCCAACGACGGCGTGTGAGACGCGGGGAGCCAGGGGAGCCATGAGCAAGCCATTCAAGGGAAAAGTCAACGTCGATATCCGCGACTCCACGCCGGATTGGGCGCCGTTCGAGCCGCCGAAGGCGCCGGCAGGCGCGCCGAGTGTCGTCTACATCGTGCTTGACGACGTCGGGTTCTCGGCGATGTCCTGCTACGGCGGGCCGATCGAGACGCCGAACATCGATCGCATCGCGGCCGACGGTATCCGCTACACGCAATGGCATACGACGGCGTTGTGCTCGCCCACCCGTTCCTGCCTGCTGACCGGGCGCAACCACACCCGCAATTCGATGGCCTGCATCACCGAGGCGGCTGTCGGTTTCCCGAATGCGAGCGGAACGATCCCGCCGGAGAACGGCATGATCCCCGAGATCCTCGGTGAGCGCGGCTGGAACACGTACATGGTGGGCAAGTGGCACCTGTGCCCGACTGACGAGATGAACGTCGCCTCGACGCGGCGCAACTGGCCGTCTGGCCGGGGTTTCGAGCGCTACTACGGGTTCCTGGGCGCCGAGACCAATCAGTGGTATCCGGATCTGGTCTACGACAACCACCCAGTGGACCAGCCGAAGTCGCCGCAGGACGGATACCACCTCACCGGTGATCTCACCGACAAGGCGCTGGAGTTCATCAAGGACGCGAAGGTGATCGCGCCGGACAAGCCGTTCTTCCTGTACTACGCGCCCGGCGCCACCCATGCGCCGCACCAGGTCCCCACAGAGTGGATCGCGAAGTTCAAGGGGCGCTTCGACATGGGCTACGAGGCCATGCGCGAGCAGACGCTGGCCCGGCAGAAGAAGATGGGCATCGTGCCTGCCGATACCGAGCTTCCTCCTCTGAACCCGATCGGTACCCCCGAGACCCGGAAGGGGCCCAAGGGCCAGCCGTTCCCGCCGCTTGACTTCACCAGGCCGTGGGACTCCCTGTCTGGCGACGAGAAGCGGCTCTTCACGCGGATGGCGGAGGTGTACGCGGGTTTCCTGGCGCACGCCGACCATCACATCGGCCGGCTGCTCGACTACCTGGAGGAGACTGGGCAGCGTGCGAACACGCTCGTGGTTCTCGTGTCGGACAACGGCGCCAGCGGCGAGGGAGGCCCGAACGGATCGGTCAACGAGAATAAGTTCTTCAACGGCGTCCCCGACGATATGCAGGCGAATCTCGCGATGATCGACGAACTCGGCGGGCCGAAGACCTACAACCACTACGCGAACGGCTGGGCGATGGCCTTCAACACGCCGTTCAAGATGTGGAAGCGGTACGAGTTCAACGGCGGCACCGCCGACCCGTGCATCGTCTCCTGGCCCCCGGCCGCCAAGGGTGAGGCCGCGGGCAAGGGTGAGCTGCGGCACCAGTACCACCACGCGATTGACATCGTGCCGACCATCCTGGAAACGCTGGGTGTCGAGGCGCCGGCCACGATCAAGGGCCACGTGCAGAGCCGTTTCGACGGCGTGGGCATGCGTTACAGCGTCGGCGACCCGTCGGCGCCGTCGGCGAGGGAAACGCAGTTCTACTCCATGCTCGGCTCACGCGGGATCTGGCACGACGGCTGGAAGGCCGTCACCACGCACCCCACGATCAGCGGGTGGAGCAACTTCAACGACGACACCTGGGAGCTCTACCACACCGACGTCGACCGTGCCGAGCTGCACGACCTCGCGGGCGAGCACCCGGACAAGGTACGTGAGCTGGTGAACCTGTGGTTCGCCGAGGCCGGCGACAACGGGGCTTTCCCGCTCGACGACCGCGCACCGCTAGAGATCATCTTGACGTCGCGACCGCAGCTCACGAGTCCCCGCGAAAGGTACGTCTACTACCCAGATACCGCCGAAGTGCCCGAGGCGCAGGCGGTCAATATCCGCAACCGGTCCTACGCGATCGGCGCGCTTGTGGACATCCGGGCCCCCGGCGCGCAGGGCGTGGTGTACGCACAGGGCTCGCGGTTCGGCGGGCACGTCCTATACATCAAGGACAACAGGCTGCACTACGTCAACAACTTCGTCGGCCTGATGGAACAGAAGATCGACGCTACCGAGGAGCTGCCGGTCGGCGATAACCTCATCCTGGCGGCCTCGTTCGCCAAGGACGGAGAGGACCCCCCGGGTGTCTCTACCGGCATCCTGTCGCTGTACTACGGGGAAAAGAAGGTCGGCGAGGGCCGGATCAAGACCCAGCCAGGGAACTTCAGCTTGGCGGGCGAGGGCCTGTGCGTCGGCCGCGACAGCGGCGAGCCCGTCACAGCCGACTACCCGGGCGAGGCGCCGTGGAGCTTCACGGGTGGCACGATCAAGCGGGTCGCGGTCGACGTCAGCGGCGAGCCCTACGTCGACCTGGAGCGCGAGGCTCAGGCCATGCTGGCCAGAGAATAGGGTCGCTGCGATGGGCGACGAACTGCTTGCCTCGTGGCGGTCGGCTGCTGGCCGGGGGGAAACGCCGACGGCGACGTCATGCTCGAGACGGCGCAATTCCCTGTTCTGATCCACCACGACGACGCCGAGCGGGAGTTCGCCTACGACGCGGGCGCCGCAGGCGCTCGCCGAAGTAAGGCAGCGAGACTGGACGGTCATCAGCATGAAGGACGATTTCGAGGAGGTGTGCTGATCGAATGGCCCCACGTGGCGGCACGGCCGGACCGGTGAGCCACGCCGCGCAGACGCGTCCGCCCACCTCGACGATGCCCGGGGCGCCGCGTGCCTTCCACGTGATGGCCAAGCCCACCGGCGCCGTTTGCAACCTTGACTGCGAGTACTGCTTCTTCCTGTCCAAGGAGATGCTGTATCCAGGCAGCCGTTTCCGGATGGCCGCCGATCTGCAGGAGACCTACCTGCGTCAGTTGCTTGAGGCGCACGCGCGGGCCCCGGAGGTCGTCGTCGCCTGGCAGGGCGGTGAGCCGACGATGATGGGCCTGGATTTCTTCCGCCGGTCAGTCAGCCTGCAGCGCAAGTACGCGAAGCCCGGCCAGCGGATCCTCAACACGATACAGACCAACGGCACCCTGCTGGACGACGAATGGGGTGAGTTCCTGAAGGAGCACGGGTTCCTGGTCGGGATCTCGATCGACGGCCCGCGCCAGATGCACGATGCCTACCGCGTGGACAAGGGTGGCAAGCCCACCTTCGACCGGGTGATCCGCGGCCTCGATGTGCTTAAGCGCCACCAGGTTGACTGGAACGTGCTGACCACTATCCACGCGATCAACGGTGACCACGGCGGCGAGGTCTACCGGTTCCAGCGGGACGAGCTTGGCGCGACGTTCATCCAGTACATCCCGATCATCGAGCGGGCGACGGAGGCCACGCTGCCGATCGCGGACGCCGGGTGGGGGCACGGCGTGCGGGGACGCCCCCTCTACACTCAGGAAGGGAGCCTGGTTACCCACCGCTCGGTCGGGCCGAAGCAGTACGGGCGGTTCCTGGTCGACGTGTTCGAGGAGTGGGTGCGCCGCGACATCGGGACCGTCTACGTGCAGATGTTCGACACCGCATTGGCTAACTGGTACGGCGAACCGGGCGGGATGTGCGTGCACGCCAAGACCTGCGGGCTGCAGTTGGCCGTCGAGCACACCGGTGACCTGTACTCCTGCGATCACTTTGTCGAGCCCGGCTACCTGCTCGGCAACATCAGGGACAAGCACATGCTCGAGCTGATCGTCTCGCCGCAGCAGCGCAAGTTCGGGCAGGACAAACACGACACCCTGACCAGGTACTGCCGCGACTGCGACGTGCGCTTCGCCTGCAACGGGGGGTGCCCGAAGGACCGGTTCGCGACTTCGCCCGACGGTGAGCAAGGCCAGCACTACCTTTGCCCCGGCTACAAGACGTTTTTCCACCACGTCCGCACGCCCATGGAAACCATGGCCGCGCTGCTCCGGGCGAACCAGGCGCCTTCCGAGCTGATGGGGGTCTACGCCATGCAGGACGCCCGGCGCGGGCGAAACGAGCCGTGTACCTGTGGCAGCGACCGCAAGTGGAAGCACTGCCACGGCAACCGCCGGGCGAGCTGAGCACAGTCTAGCGGCCACCTCATGCACCCGCTCGCTGCCGCCGGATCTACGAACGCCGCCGGCCTCTGGGTCTACCTGGCCGTCTTCGCCGCGGTCGCGGCCGCGTACCTGGGCGTACCGTTCATCGGGGCAGCCGCCATCGGTACCGCCGCCGTCGTGGCCAGCCAAGGCAGGCTCAACATCGTCGCGGTGCTGGTGGCCGCGGTCATTGGCGCCGAGGTGGGTGGACTCGGCGGGTACGAGATAGGTGACCGCTGGGGTCGGCTGCTACTCGAACACCCGGGTCCCGGACTGCAGTGGCGAAAGAAGGCACTCGCCAAGGGCGAGGAGGCGTACCGCAAGTGGGGACGCGCCGCGGTCTTCTTCACGCCATCGATGGTGTCGGGCGCCCTCGAGATGAAGCTCAGCCAGTTCGCGGTCTGGAACTTCCTCGCGGGCGCCGTGTTCGTCCTGTCCGTCGGTCCGGGCGCCTACGGTGCGGGCAAGGTCTCGGCCGGCCACCACGACCCAGTCAGCCTGGGCGCCCTCGTCGGCGGGCTCGCGGTCGCAGGGCTGTGCATCGTGGCCGTCATGCGCTACCACCGCAGGCGGAAGGCTCGCCTTTCTGCCGCAGGCGCTCCGCCCCGGCGTACCGACATGGGCCAGGGTGACCGGCTGCTTGGCAGGTGATCTTCCTGCCCCATCGCTTGCGGGGCCCGGCATCCACTGGCTGCGACCGACGCCCGCACGGCCCGGGTGCGGGCTGCGAGCCTGCGCGAGTCAGATCGAGAAGTCCTGCTTGTACCAGACCTCGTTCGCGGCGGGGCGCGGTTTCGGCGTGGTACCGGCGCCGTTGACCTTCGCCTCGAGTGCCTCGATTCGCACGAGCAAGGCGTGCAGGCTGGCGCCGACCACGTCAGGTAGCAGGCTGTGCTCGAGGTCAGGGGGAGCGGATGGCGCGCGGGGATACCTGCGGTGGATAACCTCTCCAGGCACGCCGACGACGACCGAGTCGGGTGGTACCGGCTTGTTCACGACGGCGTTGGCGCCGATGCGGCTGTCGTGGCCGATCGTGATCGGGCCGAGGACCTTGGCGCCCGCGCCGATGGTCACCCGGT